>OBVG01000121.1_pt1 | contig 98335 bp, 105 predicted proteins | sample 1501271 | NCBI WGS metagenome assembly OBVG01 (sample SAMEA2579934, study PRJEB22360) | human gut metagenome | biome: human gut; feature: human-associated habitat; material: faeces | place: Denmark | collected 2008/2010 | reverse complement strand
CAAGCAACCTCCTCTCAAACGGAGCTGCCCCAAAAGATGTGCAGGAACTGTTAGGACACTCTGATGTCAGTACCACAATGAATGTCTATGCCCACTCTACAAGAAAAGCAAAACGGAACTCCGCCAGACTTCTTGATAAAGTAGCAGGCAACGACTAAATAAAAATTCCCTTATTTCCCTTGCGGATTCCTCATAAGGGCAAAAATAAGGGAAAATACATATCATTTCACTATCTAATGGGCTGGAAAGCTCGTAAAATAAGGAAAGTTCAGGAAATCTCTCCACAAATTCCGATTTAGTGTCCTTTTATAACGGTTGCATCATCTCAAGAATGATTCCATCCGGGTCTCTGAAATAAAACGCTCTGCTTTCCCCAAATCCATCTGCCCTGAAATCGAAATACTGCGGTTCAGACAAGCACTCCACATGATTTTCGATAAGGGCTTTGTAGACAGAATCAATGTCATCCGTATAAAAGCATACTTCCGAGATAGATGTCGTAAACAAGTCTGATTGTTCTTTGTGGATTTTGCTGTCTACAAATTGAATCAATTCAACAGGCGGTGTTTCAATATTCTCAGAACCATTCAAATAAGCAACCCTTGCCTTACAATTTTTCTTTTGAAACATTTTATCTGTCTCTTCGCCAACCATCATGATTTCTCCTTGATATTTAAGTCCAAGTATATCTCTATAAAATGCAATTGATTTATCTAAATCTGAAACCGTCAATCCTACATGATATATTCTTCCAACCATTTACTATTCCTCCTTAACAAATGATAAATACCGATTTGCAAAACACATTCTTTTTTACATAGGCGCAGTATACCACATTTCCTGTGCCTATGCGATATCATTTAATGCTTATTCCGATATGAACTCATCTTCTCCACAGTGACCTCCGGATAAAAGTAAGTAAGAATCGTTGCTTTCGGAACTCCTGCGGCAAGTGCTTTTTTCACCTCTTCCTTCTGCTCCGGCGTATATGACCAGTGCAGCATTCGGTTAGTGATGTTCTTTCTTTGGTTATGAAGCTTAATGAACAATCTTCATTGAAAATATCTGCTGATAAGGATAACAGATTGCTTTTATTTAATGAATGTATTAAAAAAATCCGCTAAATTGCGGATTTTTTCTTTAATCTCTTGACCTATGTTTAAATTATACAGGAAGCTTTTCTGTATTTAAGAGGTGATACCCCATACATTTTCTTGAAGCTGCGTATAAAGTAGCTCACATTCTGATATCCACTGCACATTGCAACCTCTGTAACGGAAGCTGCTGATTCCTCCAATAGCTGTCTGGCATGCTCCAGCCTGAGATGATTGATATACTGCGACAGAGTAATATGAAAATGCTCTTTAAAGTAGCGTGATATGTATTTTTCTGACAAATGAAACTGTGCACCAAATTCCTTCAGTGAAATTTCTCTTGTATAGTTTTGCCGGATATATGTTATCATTTCTTTTTCTATTGTGTTGGTGCCATTTGTGCCATTTTCCAGTATCAGATTATTGCTCCACATTTTCTGGATGAATTTGATGAGAGTTATTTTGGTTTCAAATTGCGCCTCTATATTTGCAGCATCTGTGTTTTCTGCGTTTTTCCATGATATCTGTGCATTTATCTCTATCAACCGCTCGCATATATCTGCTGCTGTATCATTTATCTGAGGACTAATCATAAGTCTGCCTCGTTTGAGAGGGGATAGGATTGATTTTTCCATGAGATCGTCCGTCTGAAATGATATATATTCAAGAGGAAACAAAAATGTGTAATAATCTGCATCTCCTGTCGGCGAGCCCATGAAATGCAGACTGCCCGGAGATACCACAAATGCATCCTTTGGGCTTCCTATATAGTTTTCACCTGATATGGTCACATGCAGCTTGCCCTGCTTTACATATATAATTTCCAGCTCATCGTGCCAGTGTACCGGAATCTGGAATGCACGCTTTACATCACTGATATGATATTGACTGAACGGATTTTCCGGTGTGCCGTGTGGCCGGTTTTCTTTTAATTCAAAATACATTTTTCTACATATTCCTTAGTCTCTTTTAATCCCCATCCGGTTTTTTTGCTGTAATAATTACATATCAATTATTCTCTATTTTAACATATTCCATGCATAAGGTGTGCATTTTTTTATTTGTTCCCTAGGATTTAGTGAATCTACGCTGTGGTATGAGCAATAACTTAGTAATAGATAAAGTAGAAATAGTACAATTTTTCCTTGAAATAATACAAGAATCATTTGTGATAATGTAATATATTGATACATGCAAGCTTCTCTTCTTTATATCTTCCTCTCCCAAATGAAGCTTATAACGAGAAGTTTGCTTTCATTCTGTTAATATCACAAGGTATACATACATTATAAATGAGGTAAAATCTATATGCAGGTTCAAAGAAAAACACTTACACAGCTTTCCATTCCAATATGCTTCGAAACACTTTTTTACATGCTGGCAGGCATGGTTGACACTCTTATGCTGTCATCCGTGAGCGACCAGGCGGTTGGTGCTGTCGGCACGGCAAATACATACATCTCCGTTTTCATCATCATGTTTGGTGTCATCTCAAGCGGTATGGTTGCTGTCATGACGCAGAATATCGGTGCCGGAAAACCGGGTATAGCATATCAGGCAAGGCAGCTTGGGCTTATATTTAACGCTGTAATAGGTGTGCTCATGGCTGTTTTTCTGGCTGTTTTTTCCGAAAATATTCTCAAAATGGTCAGCATTGCACCGGCGCTTTTTGATTCGGCAAATACTTATCTGCGCATTGTTGGAGGTGCCTGCTTTTTAAATGCTCTCATACCGATTTATTCAAGCTACCTGAGAGTTTTCGGCTACACAAAGCAGTCACTTTGGGCATCAATTATTGGAAATGTCATTAACTTTATACTTAACGCTGTTTTTCTCTTTGTAATGCACTGGGGCGTTATGGGTGTTGCCACTGCAACGGTTATCTCACGTATTGTCAATCTGATTATTGTTGCCACAATGGGCGCTGTGCTCATCAAGGCAAAGAACAGTCCTGAGCGCATAGCTCCCGGAAAAATTCTCGGACAGATTATAAAGATTGGCTTTCCGTCTGCCTGTGAAACCGCACTTTACAATATCGCCATGACTCTTGTAGTGCGTTTCATGAACCAGATGGATGCTGACGGAATAAACGTCACAGCGCGTTCCTATGCCTCACAGATTGCTAACTTTTCGTACTGTATCGGTGCTGCCTTAGCTCAGGCAAATGCCATTCTGACCGGCTGGCATATCGGTGCAAAGGAGTATGACGAATGCGATAAGGGCACTCGCAAGGCCGCTATCTATGGTGTGATTACGGCATCCTGCCTTTCTATCACATTTGCGCTTTTGGGTAACTACATTGTGCGAATCTTCACGAATGACGTACAGATGATAAACCTAGTCACAAAGCTTCTCGCCATTGATGTTGTGCTGGAGCTTGGAAGAGTCACCAATCTGGTCTATGGTCAGGCACTGAAGACAAGCGGTGATGCCGTTTTCCCGGTTGTCATGGGTGCCGTTTTCATGTACCTTGCGGCGGTCGGCGGAACATACTTCTTCGGACTGCATCTGGGGCTTCTCGCAGTCGGTGCTTACATCGGACTCGCAAGTGACGAGTGCATCAGGGCTGTCGGCATGGTGCTGCGCTGGAAGAGCGGAAAGTGGAAGAACAAGGGACTGGTTGATTAGAGCTAACAAGAGGTGAGTGCTAATTTTTCAGATAATGACCGGCATCCATGACTCCGTGTAGTTATTGGGCTTTGACTGGTCAAGCAGCCTTACCCTCATGAATAACGCTGTAGCTGCCGCTCCGAAAGTCATAATTGCCATCATCGGAACATTTCCAACTACGCATTTATCAATCATAACTTTAATATTTTCCAGAGTTCCTTGTGGTTCAATGTCAAATCTCCCACGATACTGAGATGAAATAATTTTATCTTTCTGAAAAATGTTATCATGGTCAAATTCAAGAACCCCATCTCTCACAGCATTAAAATTTATCTGTCTTGATGTATATTATCATACTATTTCAATTTAATATTAATAGACTTCAAGATAACAGTTAATTCTTTTCTTCGTTTAGCATTAGCAGTTCTGACCAAAGTAAAGTTTTTTTCTTATATTTGCTTTAAAACCTCAATTGTTATATAAATATCCTTTTCTCATTTCTTTACCACATTTTGAACACTTCATCTTCTAATCCTCCCCCTGTGCTTTCTTTTGTAAGTTACCATTAGGTAACTTACATTGTAGTAACCAAGTGGTAACTTATCAATCCTTTTCTAATCTTCTATCACTTCTATCGGATGAGCATCCGAAACATAAATCATCGCATCATAAAATTCTGCTGGAGATGCCCATACCGTTTCTGCAAATTGTTCTTTCGGATAAAGGCAAAAAGAATAATAACCTGCACGACACAGAAAGCAGCGCTTACGGCGTATTCGATACCAATTACTTTATTGATCGTATTTGCCAGCGATTGCAGACCACAGTATACCACGATCCATATAATCAATAAATTCTTGTGTCTTAGACCAGTACTTAATCCCCCAATTTTCAAAATTCCATTCATCCATGTAATTGTTACATTCATAGTCAATATAAAAAATCTTTTCATCTTGTACAATGAAATTAGTCGGAAAATAATCTATATTCAAACCTGCTTCATATACTACCTTTGCCATTTCTCTCACTTGCATCAAATACAAATCTTTCATTGCGTCATTTTTCACTAAATTATATATAGTTGATCCATCAATATATTCTTTTAATATTCTTTCTTTTGCTATATCAATGTCTAACATTCTTGGAATTCTAATTTCTGTTTGCAGTGGTCTATTATAATCATTTAGTTCTGCTTCGATTTTATTGCCAAATGAGTAATATTCACATGGTTCATGGTGTATCTGCTTTAACACATATAAGTTACCTTCTCGTTCTGCCAAATAGGAACCACCTTTTCCATGTCCTAATAACTTCACAATTTCATATTCTTTTTTATTGACACTCATAATATCTTGCATTATCGTATCTTCTGTATATGAGCATTCTCTATATATTGATAATACTTATTTCTTATCTCTTTTTATAAATCAACAGCTCTGGATTTTTACCAGCTTTCTCATATGTACATACCAGAATAAAATCCATGCCTGCCAGAATACCGCAGCACCTGTCTCCTCCAAATTCAGACTCCAGTTGATTACCAAGATAGGTTTTCTGATCATCAAGAAATTTCACTTTTTGTCCATTCGGCAGAGTATATTCCAGATTCACATATTTCCCCACAAGTGCATTTAGTTTGTCTACCATTGGAAGTCCATCTATATGCAGATCAGCTTTCTGAGTTCTCCCAAAAGTGTATTGATTGAGACATCAAATTCTTTCGATAATAGCTTAAGTGTATCAGTATTGGGAATGGTATCACCTGCTCGTGTCAACCCTAGACCAAGAAAAATGATTTCCTAACAAAAAGACGCAGGCAAAAAACATTTCGTTTCTGCTCTGCGTCTTAGCGTCTGGCAATAGATTGATAATCCACTATATGATCCTTTACATTGATAATAAAATTTTCTTTACATTTTGGACAAAACAGCGGAAAATGTTTTAACTCCGTATCATCCAGTATCTGCGTCCGTGTCTTTGCACCGCATACCGGACATAGTATCCATTTATCCTTTATTACTGTTTTCATCTGATTCATCACCTCCCGATAATGCCTGTAAAGTGCTATCTTTCACATCTGAAACTTTTAAATCATTATACGAACAAGTCGATCATTCATGTAAAAATAATTCTACTCCCAATACTGCATTATATCCTGTCGCAGCAAACACACTGAATCTTTCAACAATCCCGAAATAATCCTTCGGTACAATCATCCCCATTGCTCCTACCATCATCATTCCAAAAGCAATTGCTGCAAAAATGCCATATGAACGGCAGCTTTTATCCTTTGCTCCGGCAATTATTATCAAAACCAGAGATACTATGGACAATAAAACGACTATCACTGTCGAAAAAATATGCATCTTATCCTGAAATGTACCTGCATAACCACTGTCGCTTAAAGGAAACATGCTAAATTCCACCGCTGACACCCACTCCATAATCGTGAACAGATAGATGCCTACCCGCAGGAGTCTTGTTTTCTTACCCTGAATGTCTACGCATACCATCATTGCACACACCAGAGTACATACATTGTACAGACTGCTTAGTTGGTTCCATAACCTAAGTGATGGTGCATTCGATGCACTAAGGTCACTTACCGCCTGTGCCATCCAGTCATAGCCCGGATATGCGAGCGGTGAAAACACAACCGCTGCTGTATATGACAAAAAAGCTGCTACTCCAAGTAATCCACAATAATTCAATAAACTCTTTTTCTTTATCATACTGCATTCTCCTCACAAAACCACTTCAGATAGTCGTCCAAAAGATTCTTATCTGTTTCATAGCTGCACTTACCATTGCTCTGATCCAGTTCATAATCCATCAGCCCATGTATCGTCATAGCAAAGCTTACTGCACTCATATCCGGATTTGTGAAATGAAGTAATTTATGTACTTCCATCGCATAGAACAGCTGCTTCGTGGCTATAATCATCTTATCCGTCTCTTCTGCGACAATTTTGGCTGCCATGGGATTCAGACTTCTTTCAGAATAGATAACCTTGTAGAAATTTAACATTTTCTCCTGATGATTCATCTGAATATATCCACGCACCACAGACTGCAAAATTTCATATACCGTTTTTCCTTCAAAGAATGTACTATAGTCAATCGGTTTTATATTCGCTTTTTCCTTTGCCTGCCTTCTAAGATACTCATACATAGCATCAACAATTTCTTCCTTTGAAGCAAAGTGCTTATATAGCGAAGGCTTCTTGATTCCGACTATATCGGCAATCATGCTCATAGACACATTTGCAAGCCCTTTTTCCGCTGCAAGTTCAAGTGTTACCAAAACAATTTCTTCTTTTCGGTTCATAGACATATTATCCCTGCCTCCTACCATTGTATGTTACCATTTGATAGTTTATTAGCTATCATTCGATAGCCTTAACATAGCACTTATTATTGATTATGTCAAGCAAAATGTTACTTACATCCATGATTATAACAAAGTGCCAAAATTGTTTTTCAAAACAATGGATTTTCTTTCAGATATGGCATTTTCAGCCTTTCACAAACCAGATTCGTAATTACAGTAATATCCGTTTCTTTACCAGCTTCGAGAATCGTATGTACCCGTTCATCCAATGTGTAGATGATACGTTCTGCATCATTGATTTTTTCATCTATATCTGAAACCGAGTAGGTATGGTCCCATTCCGGGTAATAATTACAAATTCCATCCAAATTCCGGATTGTCTGCAAAGTTTTTAATGTATCACGCACATTGATATAAATAGGAATATCGCCTTTAACAGGGATCGCATCACCAAGAAACAGACTCTTTCCCAGTCGGCAAGAAACTCCATCGACGGAATGCCCCGATGTGGAAATTACCTGAATGTTCAGATTTTCTTCCAAAGGAATCAAATCCCCATTTCGTACTGTCACATCAACCTCAGTATATTTTCCAGCCAGCTTGTAGAAATTTGGGATTGGACGTTCCTGATACTGCTGGTCAATATTTTCTATCCAGGCTCGTTCTCCCTAGCTGGCATATATTTTGCAGCCGGTATGCTCCCGAAACCATGCTGCTGTCCCAATATGGTCGGGATGTGCATGTGTCAAAAAGACAGCCTTCACTTCCGATATATCTCGCCCAATCGTTTTCATATATTCTGCAATCTGTTCTTCACTCCCATATACCCCAGAATCAATCAAATAACACGGTTTGAACAGCAGAATATTCTTCTGCCGTCATCAGCTCTTTTGCATGATGATCCGCAAAAACCAGATGTTCTTCATTTTCTGCATGAAACGCCCGTCCGAACGAACTCATCAGGGCGGTAATACTGGCTTTGTTATCCATTTCTTTGTCCTCCATATTTTTATTTCTATCTGTTATACAAAATCAAAATTGCAAAACTGTTGTTCATCACTCTATCTGATGCCGAATTTTTCAAATTAATTGATGCTATATCCGGTCACAATCATTACAATAGTCAATGTAGTTAATGCTACATATTCACAATAAATAATGCAGTATTTTAGGTGTAATAAATAATTCCCCACGAAATTCGTGGGGAATTATCCTATGCCAGCTCCATATCATTTACGGCAGCCATAATGATATCTGCATCTACATATTCGGCATTCTTACTTGCTCCTATCATAAGTGCAGAATTACAGATTTTATTGATTATTCATGGTATTCCGTTTGAAGCATTGGCTATCGCTTCATATGCATTCGGATTGAATACTTCCATAGTACATTTTGCTCCGGACAGCTTAGCTTTTATGTAAGCGGAAGTTTCTTCCTTTGTCAGGGATTCAAGATTGAAATTCATGGTTATCCGTTGTCTTAATGGTTCATTTGCAGCCAGTCTCAAAGTATTATTAAGCTGTGGAAATCCTATTCAGTAATTCTTTGAAGGCATAGTGATTGCGGTACTTCTCACTGCTTCCATGAAATTGAAGTCTACCACCAAAACGTTTTGTCAGGATTCGGCATTACGGACTTCTTTGTTCTCGCAGTAAACGCAAGAAGCTTACTTTATGTCGGAATCTTCTTGGATGCAAAAAGTATCTCTCAAAGCTTCGGGATAAGGAAATACCTGAGGTATTAAACCTACTTTATAGGATAAATGTCTGTGTATGTAAAACTTGTGGCGGTTCTCTTGGAAAACCACAGTTTCTAAAACCACAAAGATGTTAAAGTTTTATTCCTTTATACGTTTTCAGAAGCCTCAAATCTTGAGGTTTTGTTGTTGTACATATTTATCAGAAAAGACGTGATTTCTGTAGCTTATCCACATGAAATCCTGTATAATCATGAGTAAGAACAAAGAATTGAAAGTCCATAGGTAGTAGCTACCCTGGACGCTCACTTTGTTCAATTAGGTCAAATCGAAAATGGTGTAAACGAAAGGGCAGTTCACTGGAATGTCAAAACTACTTTTTCGTTTACCCCATCATCGATTCTAACCTAAAGAATTTAATAGATAAGGAGTAGACGATGAAAAAAGTGATAGAATTTGATGAATTGCATAGAAGTGGTAATTTTGAATGGTTTAATGCTAATGGGGAATATGTTATTCAAGAAATTAATAAATGCTATAATAATGATGAATTAATAATTATATTATATTTAACTATTCACGAGGATCGATATTGTCCTAAAGAGTCTTTGTTTGGTAATAAAATCAAATTCTTATATCAAGAATCGGTTCCAAAAGCTTATATGCCGAAGAACGATGGAGAATTGTGTGAATTTTATAAGAATTTTTGTAGGAAATACGGATTTGAGATAGAACTTAGCAGACAAGTTATTAAAGATGGAAGAGAAGATATGTCAGGAAAGGGCGGGTATATAACTTGCGAATGGAGAAATATAATCACAATAAAGGTTCCTAAGACATATTTTCAAAAAAAAATTTATGAGCATAAAAAAAATAAGATGAAGTATACAAATGAACTTTTATATAATGCTCTTAAGGAAGATAAAAAAAATTTTGTAAAATATATATTACAGCAATTTGATGCCTCTAAATTAAAAAAAGGTGAAATTTTCATAAAAGTATTTAATGATGGAATTAGATATTCTTATATTAACGAAAGAATTATGTATCAAAAATTTGAGCTAAGAGATTTGAAATCATTTGTAGATATGTATACATTGTCTCTTTTTCTTGCCAATACGATAAATGATATACTTATAGAAAAAAGTCCATTTTTAATTGAGATTGCCAATGAAGAAGAGCTTTTTCGACGATTTAGTGCGGGTGAAAATATTATAAGTATTTGGATCAAACCAACTATTAATAAGAACTACAATAAAACAGATTTTATTGATGATGTAAGTAATAGGGAAAATTGGTACTAACAAACAAGATATATAAATATTGCTATGTGCTGAAAAATGTTATTGTTGATTTGGTGATAAACTTAATGCATTATTGCTATTAGATAAGATTTTTTAGGATAGTATTCGAAAACGTTGAGGTTCTGAAGCCTCAGCAGTTTTTAGTAAAACAAAATAAATGATTAAATAAAAATACCAATAACAATTATATTGAGTTAAAATTACCATTAGAAATTGAAAAACAATTTATATTTCTGATCCGGTATATACTTTCTGTGAAGTTGTAGACCACATTTGAATATCTTGTGCGATGAAATCCCACTTCTGGAAATCAGATGTCCGGGAAATGGAACTCATTCTGTACGAGTTTACTCGCGTAATGTTTTGCTTAATCCATTTGTTGTTAGGTTAGGGTGTCGATTCAAAGCTAAAGCAATAGAAATCCCAGTTTCATTAAGCTTTTAAAATTGAATATTGGATGATTTTACATAGCCGTTAAGGAGTGATTTGCTCCCTAGCGGCTTATTTTATTTCACAAAGAAGGAGGTGAGAAAATTGAAAATCAAGAAGGTCGATGACAAAACATATCGCTCCTGCAACAGGTGCTAATAGAGCAATAAAAAAACGTACCTTGTAATCATCTTTATATATCAAATAGAACAGCCGCATTATCTTTTCCTGATACCAAATCTTCTCCTGATAAATAGCTAACTACTCCACGAAAAGGTATTAAATTAATAGAGCGTATTGAATGCTGCGTTCTGCCTCAGTGCATGGTTCTTCCGCAAATTAAACATCATTTGTGTGTTCCCATTGTTTTTTGGGGAGCATCCGTGTCAGGATCAGCGTATAGGCAACCGTAATTACGATCAGAACAGCTAGATGGAGCAGGTGCATTTCCGTGGTAATGTTCGCATAATTCGCAAAAGTGCCGAGTGTGTTTATGGCGGAATGGACGATGATGCATGGAAGCAGGCTGCCGCCGCGATAAAAAATCGTGACCAGCAGGAAGCCGACTGCGACCGCAAAAACGATCTGGCACAGGTTACCCACAAGATTCATGCCACTGCCATTGAACAGGTTGATGATATGCATTAAGCGAGCTGCTCCCTGTCACATCAAACCAGCACTCATCAATCCCATATGGCTCCTGCCTGTCCGTATATTCTGCATATATCTCATGTGCCATTCTTGAGAAACGAAGATATAAGTCCATTCTTGGTGAAACAAATGTTATGTCCAGACAGACCTGCTTTGCCTGCCAGAGTGCCATTCCTAGTTTCTTACATGGCATAGTATAGCCCCAAGAATAATCGACCGTCAACGGACATATGTGTCCTTTTTCTCATTATATTGGATTTTTAACTTAAATAATTGGCACTATTGCTATATACTATGGAGTGAAAAGAGACATTTGAAATCAACAAAATGAAAGAAAAGAGGCGTATGTATGTACTCAATCGGAGAAATCATTTCATCATATAGAAAAAAGAAAGGCTTGCTCCAGCAGGATCTCGCTGATGAACTGGCAAAGGAAGGCATCACTATTTCCTATAAAGCCATATCCAACTGGGAGAGAAATCTTGCTGAACCAAGCGTTACCATATTTTACAAAGTGTGTAGAATCCTTGGTATTACTAACATGTATGAAGCATATTTTGGAGTAAATCCTGCTGTTCCTTTCTCATCGCTTACTGATGAGGGCAGGGAAAAGCTATGGATTATATCAATCTGCTCCACGCATCCAGAATGTATGAAAAGCAGACTGCTAAGATAATTCCATTCCGAAGCATTGATATTTTTGAAAATGCAGTATCAGCCGGAACCGGTAACTTCCTTGTAGACGGACCGAAAGAGACTGTACACATTAATGAAACAATTCTTCCTGAAGGCACTACATTCGGTGTCCGCATTAGCGGTAATAGTATGAAAGATATTCGCAATACGGATCAGTGCATCCAGACTTACCCTCCGTCTTCCATTTTCAATCATACTGACATAGGATAAGGATCGCCCTGTCTTTTCTGCCAGATTCATCTGTGACAGTTTTTACCGGAAAGATGTCTATCGTTAGCTGTGTTTTCTCTTTTCAATGTATAAATTTCAGAAGAAGGCATGACTCATATCAAGCCACACCTTCTCCTATTTGAAACAATCTATGCTAATTTATTTCATATTCTTGCATCTTAAACGCAATGCTAGAAGTGTTATTTGTCAATATCAATATTTCACCATCTATTTTGAAATCAAGTGTTAATTTTCCGTTCTCTATTCTCCATTCTGACGATACCAATTCAAACAAAGTTTCATCTACATCTATTATAATTTTATCTTTTGTTACTTTTTCAATCGTTCCAACTATCCACGGATGCTCTTCACCACGAATTACTCCTCCATTATCATATATAGTGAAATATCGATCTTCGCCTTGATACTCTCCAATATATAAATGCCATATACCGTAGGAATCATCATCCGTTTGAACTGCCTGATAATTTCCTGATATTTTTTTCAACATTTGTGGATCGCTCGTGGAATATAAAAAAATTACTATGCAAAATGCTACTAACAAGCCCGATGCAATTAAAAAAACAAGCTCCATATCTTTTTTCACGCTATCTCCTTATTTGTCTACGGCATACTAAAGCCGAATCACAACCATAAATATGGTTGTGATTCGGTTTAATGAAATTAAAATTAGTCTATTTCAGGATAAATGCAGATAAGAATTATTTCAAGCTTACTGCATCCAGAAGTACTGCTGAATCATAAATTGAGTCACCGACATCATAAACCATAAATCGAATGGTTACTACCTGTCCTGCGTACTTGGAAATATCACATTCTTCATTTTTCCATTCAGTATGATATGTTGTAGAATCGCCACCATCAAAATCAATTCCACTAATCTCGTACCATGTCGCAGTATTAACATCATTCGTTAATATAGTTTCTGTACCAGATTCAGAAATAATTTGCACAGCAAATGTATCGTTAAACGAACTTCCAACATATTCCATAGGTTCTTCTGAAACAAAATCATAACTAAATGCAAGGGATTTTGTATTTTCAGGAATTTTTACAGCTTGTGATAAAACGCTTCCTTCTGTACCAGCTAAATAATCATTTTCCGCTGACCCAATTCCCGTTGTCAAAATAGCCATTTTCTGATTTTTATACGGAACAATGCTTCCCAGTTTATTTATAACACGTGTATCTCCCACTTGATTCCACTCAACAGGTGTATTAGCCTCTTCAAAATCACCATTCCTAATTTCTGCATTAATCAGGCTTGAGCTTTCATTTCCAGTAAAAATAGGATAAGCGGTCGGACCATACTGTTCACGTCCAGTAAAGTAATCATTTGCCCCTTGACTTGAAATAGCAGCATCATATGCTTCCTTTGTGGTCGCTCCATCAATTAAATCGTCTACATAATCTTTCATGAAGTCGCGACTATAATTTGCCATAACTGAATTATGGAAACCAATTACTGATTCCACTGACGCACTTCTAACAGCATTTTTCATTGTATAATTTTCAGTTCCATTTTTTCCATAAAACTCACAATTTTCTGCAAATACAAAACTTCCATCTAAATCACCATTACTATAGTAATAGGTAAAGAAATTTGGTAAAATAGCATACATTGTTCCTCCTTGAACACTTATTTTACCAATTCTAAAAGCTTTCAAATCTGCTGAATAGTCCCAGTTTTTCGACCAAGTTGATTTTTCATGTAATAGCAATGATGGAACTGTCGTTTTATTTATACCGAAAATACCTGTTTTATATGTATTATATGTGCCATGCCCACTAAAGCAAATAACATCATAGCCTTCTAAATTTTTATAATCTTCTACAGTTGTATCGTAATTGACAGTTACATCTAATCCTTTTGCTTCCCAGTCGCTTTCCGTTTGCTCATAAAATGGTCTTCTAAATGCTGCATCATCCCACGCCTGGTCAAATGACCATAATATCAACGCATTTCCAATAGTATAATCTTCTCCGGCATCCGCATAAGTCGCAATTGCATTGTCTTCAATTCCATAAGTACTTATGGCATTTTCCCGTTCGTTTATTATTGTTTCCTCTGGAACAGTCTTATTTGACTCACTTCTGGTTGTTTTCTCGTATTACATCTTTCAATATCCTCCAGTAAGGAATTATAACGCTTTACAGGGATTGCAATCTTATCTCCATTACTCATAAGCACCTCATAGCGATATATTTTTTCAACATAATTCATATTTACCGCATGACCTCTACAAAGTCGTCACCAAGTTCTTCCATAACATTTGCAAATCTTCTTCTCACAAAAATATCTCCATTGAGAGTATGCAGCATAGCCTGTTTTTTATAGGCAGACACATACAAAACTTCCGCTACATAAACAAAACGCACGCAACGATTCTCATCTGTTACTGTAAGTTTTTGCTGTTCTGAAAAAACAGGCTCCTTATTTTCTAAATACTGTCTTGTTGATTTTCCCATTGTATTCAGGAAATTATCTTCTTCCAGCTTTGGAACATAGTCAATGGTATTAGAAGCTTGAATAAATTTGATTTTGAGTTGTTTTTCTATCATCTGCCATATATAAGTATAATGCATCAGCGTTTGTATATCCTGCTCCACATCTGCATCTGTCGAAATAAGACACTCTCCTGCAATAGTACAGGTTTCTCCATTATTCTGTACTACCCTGAAATTCTGATTCAAAATATGGCACTGCTTTCCATATGGGACCATTTGCTGAAAATCTTCTGTCATTGCATGAATCCCACCCATAAATTGTTTTGGCATAGAACCAAGCCAATACACATCTTCCGCACAAAGAGATAACACGAAATTTATGTCCTGTTTCCAAAAGTGATTCAGGCTTTCTATTGTCAATTCCATAGCTTTTTGTACGTTTTTCTTTATCATAAAAAAGCCTCCTTTACCATGACATATTGTACCACAATTAGAAATGAGAAACAATAAGTCTCTGCCACTAAGGACATCGGAATAACATTGTCGGTCATGTTCTGCTTTATATCTTTTTCCTAAATCCGTGAAGTTGATTTCTTCACAGATATACTTTACACTTTTATGAGGGAATCCATCATTATACTCTTAACATTCTGTATCCTATACCAATATGCGTCTGTATATACTGCGGGGAATTGACATCTTTTTCAATTTTCTTTCTTAATGTTGCCATAAATACTCTAAGTGATGCCAGATCATTTTCCCATGAACTCCCCCATATATTCTTAGTAATATAAGTGTATGTCAGCACTCTTCCTACATTTCTTGATAATAATATAAGAAGCTTATATTCAATAGGTGTAAGATGCAGCTCCTCTCCATTCAGATATGCACAGCCAGCCGCGTAATCAATTTTTAAATCTCCATTCTCAAATACACTTGTATTCTGAGTCATATCTGTCTGCATAAGCGACAGTCTTCTTACTGTTACACGCAACCTTGCAAGAAGCTCATCTACTGAAAATGGCTTTGTAAGATAATCGTCTGCCCCTGCATCAAGTGCTTCTATCTTATCAGCATCTTCAGTTCTTGCGCTTATAACAATTATTGGTGTATTAGTCCATGTTCTTATCTTTTTTATAACTTCCACCCCATCTATATCAGGAAGTCCTAAGTCTAGCAGAATTATATCAGGATTATGTGATGCAGTCTGCGAGATGGCACTCTCTCCATTTACAGCAGTTAAATACCTGTAATTATTAGTTTTTAATGTTGTTGTTATGAGATTTCTTATTGGTGAATCATCCTCAACTACAAGAACCTGCGTTTTATTCATTTAAATGTACCTCACTTAACTGCAGTTTGAATTCGAAAATGCATCCATGTGGTGTATTATCCCTTAATTCCAGTTCACTTCCATGTGCATTTATAATAGTTTTACATAAAGATAACCCAAGTCCGAGACTTCTTCTGTTATCTGCAATTTCATTGTTACAGGTAAAAAATGTATCAAATACATTTTCTTTCATATCATCAGGTATTCCCTCGCCATTATCTTCAACGGATATAATTACATATCTGCCTTCTTTTCTTGCTTTAATATATATATCAGAGCCTTCCTGTGTATACTTTATCGCATTATCAACTATATTAATAATAACCTGTATTATAAGTCTGACATCCATTCTCACAAGAAGCAGTTCTTTGCCGCAATCCACATGTATTTTATGTTCACAGCTTTTTCTGTTGATATGTTTTAACGCTTCAGCAATAACTTCATCTATCAGCTGGTCAGACATATTAAGAGTTACTGTTCCATCCTCAAACCTTGTTACAAACAATATATTCTCTACCAGACTGATTAACCATTCTGAATCATCATATATATCTGTAAATATCTGCTCTCTCGTATCATTATCAAGCTTATCATAATTGTACATAAGATTATTGGCATTACCTGATATTGATGTGAGTGGTGTTCTTAAATCGTGTGAAATCGTCCTTAAAAGATTAGCCCTTAACTGTAGTGTCTTTTCCCTGTAAGCAGCCTGTTCTGACATACGAACATGTTTTTTCAGTTTAGATTCCAGAGTTCCTGTAAGCATTGACGCAGCAAGCATAATAACACATGTGAGCGGATATCCTGTGTCATATGTATGAAAAGTAAATCTTGGTTCTGTCAGGAAGAAATTCATCAGAACAACACTTACAAGCGAACCCGCCACACTCCAGATATATCCATTAGTGAATATCGAAATCAAAAGCACGCACAGAAGATATACCATAATAACATTTGATTCTGTAAATCCAATATATATAAGCAGCATTCCTATTACTGTTGCAATGCTTAAAAGGCCTATTGTTATTAAGAATTCTTTTACAAGTTTTTTTAATGTCTTTTCCGTTATAATTACCACCTTATTTTATTTTGTATATAATAACACATTTTCAATTTAATATCTCTTTTTTTCGTTATCATCACTTTCATTCAATACAGCATTCATTGTATCTTTGTCATTGGTTCTTCTTGTTCTGTTCATAAATCCGTCTATTTTATTCATAACATACCATCCTGCTGCCATAAATAATAATATCACAACTATCAGTATTATTATAATCAATCCCGTCTTCATGCTCATGCCCCCTAATCTTAAACCTTAAAGCATTTTTTCAGATTTTTATAATCTCCTAACACAAGTAATGTAATATCTTCTGTAAGTACAATATCTGGTTCAACATTTACATTTATTGAGTCATTATGCTTTATAGCCATTATGTTTACTCCATATTTTTTTCTTATATCAAGTTCAATAATACTTTTTCCTAACCACGACTCAGGAACTTCCACTTCAAGAATTGCATGAGTATTATCCAGTTGTATTAAATCAAGAATATGGTCCGCAGTGTAGCGTACTGCAGCCCACTTTGCTTCGTGTTTTTCAGGATATACAACCGCATCTGCACCATTACGTAGCAGGAATTTTTCCTGTACATCCCGCTCAGCTCTTGATACCACATATCTGGCTCCAAGTTCCTTTAACAGTGATGTTGTTTCCAGCGAATTCTGAAAACTGTCACCAATTGTCACCATACACACATCAAAATTTCCAACACCTAATGATTTTAAAAATTCAGCATTCGTGCTGTCTCCAATCTGTGCATTTGTGACTATATTCATAACATCGTTAATTCTGTTCTCATCAGTATCAACTGCCATCACCTGATGTCCAAGCTGATTAAGCTGCATAGCCATATGTTTTCCAAATCTTCCGGCTCCTATAAGTAATACATTCTTTTTCATATTGTACTCCTATCCTATATTAATCTTTTCTTCAGGAAATTTTGAATAGCTGTTTCCATTTCCAGAAAAAGCAGCATATATTAAAGTAAGACCGCCAACTCTGCCCATAAACATAAGAATAATAAGAACAATTCTTGATAATATTCCAAGCTGTGGAGTAATACCTAATGTCAATCCGACCGTACCTACTGCTGATGCTGTTTCAAAAAGACATTTTCCTAATGAAATTCCATCTGTGACATTTATAATAAATGCGCCCGTAACAAATAATGTAATATACATCATAGCTATCGTAGCTGCATTTTTAACTGTATCGTTATCTATTCTTCTTTCAAAAAAATGAATATTCTTATTTCTCTTAAATGTTGCCACCATGTTTCCCATAAGAACTGCAAATGTAGTTGTTTTCATACCACCTGCTGTTGAACCTGGTGAACCACCTATAAGCATAAGAATTATCATAATCATTACAGATGCCTGTTTCATTGCATTAAGGTCAACCGTGTTAAATCCCGCAGTCCTTAATGTCACTGATTGAAAAAGTGCCTTAAATACAGGCATTTTCTCGTTTCCAGTCATCATATCATTTATCATAAATATAATTGCAGGTACTGTTATAAGAACGGCTGTTGTAACAATTATTAATTTGCTCTGCATCTTATATCTTTTAAAATGATACTTATTATTCTCAATATCTTCCCACGTAACAAATCCAATTCCACCTATCACAATAAGAAACATCAATGTAATATTAATAACAGGATTACAGGCATATGTCGTCATTGAAGCAAATTGATTATCCGCTGTTCCTAGCACATCAAATCCTGCATTACAAAATGCTGATATTGAATGAAATATTGCAAACCAGATTCCTTTCAATCCATAATCCTTGCAGAATACCGGCATCATAAGCAATGCTCCTGATAATTCTATGATAAATGTTCCTTTTAATATAAATCCGGTAAGCCTGACTATTCCGCCAACCACTGGTGCTGATACAGATTCCTGCATAAAGCTTCTTTGCATTAAAGACACTTTCTTTCCTGACAATATAGAAAATGCAACAGCAACAGTAATTACGCCAAGCCCTCCTATCTGTATAAGCGTAATTATTACAAGCTGTCCAAATAAAGACCAGTAGCTTCCTGTATCCAGTACTACTAATCCGGTAACGCATACCGCTGATGTAGATGTAAATAATGCATCACCAAACGGTGTTACACAACCACTGGCTGATGAAACCGGCAGCATAAGAAGCAATGCTCCTAATATAATTAATCCACCAAATCCAATTGTTATAACCCGGAATGATGACAAATGTTTTCTTATCCTGTTGTCAAACATAAAAAATTCCCCTTTTCTAACATAATTGAAATCTACCAGAATTATGTTAAAAAAGGGGTTAAGCATTTTTATATGATATTAAGATTATATTAAGATTATTATCTCTCCCGAATCATGATAATCAGAAGATAAGCTGCTCCGAATACAACTATACTCCCAGCCATGATTAAATACATCTGTGACACGCCAACAACATGTCCCCTGAATACAGGATTACAGTCGAGAGTGTTCCTTATGACTGTGACCGCTTCTGACGGAAGCCCTGTGTCCGCCATCTCTTTATACACTCCATTGAGCATGTGGTTCTTAACCAGGGAAGTTCCATATGTACCCGGAAGGTAGGACAATGCTTTCTGCAGCCCTGAACTAAAATTAGATATCGGCATGTATGCACCACACACAAATCCATACCCTGCACTTACGATTGTTCCAACCGCCGACAACTGCCCCTGCGTCTTTAGCGGATAGCTTACAATGCTTGAAAGCGTGCTTCCAAATAACACCAGCAGAATCATATCCAATATAACAAATATTACATCTGATGCACTCATATACCAGCCCATCTTCAATATGTAAAGCAGGCATAATGCAAGTGCTGTGCCATTAACCATAAGCGAATTAAGTACTGTTGATAAGAAATATCCTATATAAATCTTTGTTTTGCTTACAGGCGAAACATCAAAATCTTTTCTTGCTCCGCTGGCTCTGTCCTGAACCATCGTAAGATTGACGCAGAATGTAACAGTTACACAGCTTACTGCAAGAAGTGCCGCAGCTAACTGTGCTGCCACTGTGCCGTTAATTATTTTGTCTGGTAAATCAATCATGTCCTTAGTTGCAGAAACAAAAGAATCTTTGTATATATTTGCTAAAAATGTTGCATACAAAACAATAAGAATTACCGGAGTTATCATTGATGAGAATAACATTCCTTTGTCCTTAAAAAAGAGTTTTCTGTTTCTGCTTACAAGTGCGGTTATCTCTTTCATCACTGACCACCTCCCAATATTTTCCCAGTCACAGCAAGAAATACATCATCCATACCGCCTTTTACGACTTCATAATCACGGAATATCTCCTGATGTTTCACAATCATTTTCGTAGCTTCAAGTGTGTTCTTAACCTGAATCCTGTAACCATCACGGATTGCTTTGTACTCTGTTCCCAAAGCTTTAATCTCATCCTCTGTAACTCCATACAAAGATATCGTATCATGAACATATTCATTCTTTAATTCCAAAGGAGTTCCCTCTGCCACGATGCTTCCCTTATCAAGAATCACAACATATCCGGCACTTGCCGCCTCCTCCATGTAATGAGTTGTAAGGAATACCGTCATGTTCTCCTCTGTACGAAGTCTCTCAATAACATTCCATATAAGAAGCCTTGTCTGCGGGTCAAGTCCCGTCGTCGGCTCATCAAGAATCAGTATCTCCGGTCTGTGAATCAGCGCCCTTGCAATATCAATTCTTCTTCTCTGTCCGCCTGACAGCTTACCAACCGGTCTGTTAATGTAATCCCCGAAATCAAGTATCTCCACCAGTTCTGCCAGTCTTTTTTCGAATGAATTTCCAGTAATTCCATACAACGCCGCCCTGCTTTTAAGATTCTCCTTAACCGTAAGAGGTTTATCAAGAACACTGTCCTGAAACACAACTCCCAGCAGCCTCTTTGTTTCACTGCCTGCCCTGTCTGCTTCTTTATCCTTAATCCACACATTTCCGCTGTCCTTGCGTAACTGCCCGCATATAATAGAAATCGTTGTGCTTTTTCCAGCACCATTTACACCTAAAAATGCGAACAATTCTCCCTTCTTTACGCGGAAACTTAAGTCATTAACTGCCTTCACATCGCCATAACATTTATTCAGATGTTCTATCTTAATAATATCCGACATACGCCCCTCCTTATTGAGAATTACTTCATGTATTTATTAATCCATTTTACCACATCCAGCATGCCAAGTTGCATTCAGACAAAAAAGACACAAAGCAATGTACTTCGTGCCTTAAAAATCATATTAGTTTCATAATATTTTCAGAATAAATCCAGCATATTATCCAGATATATCTCTTCTCTTACATGTATTTGGTACTCCGGCTTTATCATGTAATACAACAGGAATTCCAGCACCAGTGCGCTTCCAAGTCCCCGTCCTTCAATCTTAAAATTGGAAAATCCCATTGGCATATATGTATTCCTTATATCATCAACACTGATAAATGCCGGATTCTCCATTGCCTTAGAAAACCGGTATCCACTCTGTGAATCCGGTGCAACGCATACATGATCTGGACAGTCCTCACCAAGATTCTGACGGCTCACAATCTCATAACAGTTCTTTCTGTCGTAACATCCGAACCAGCAGCACTCATTACACAGGAATTCCACCTTATCCTTTTCTTTATCTGTAAGCTTCACCAGCTTGTCAAATACTTTATTCAGCCTGAAATCCGGCACTACATACTGGAAATCTTCTCTTTTTACTTCATTCAGAAAATCATTAAAATCAGTCAACACCTTCGTTGTCGATGAGACAAGATAAAGATTCGGATAATGCTTCTTGATATACCTGGCAAGAATGTCAGAATGTACAATCACGCCATTGCTAATTCCCTCGCTGTCATTAAGTGCCTTACATAACGCATTACATTTTTCATCAGCTAAATGTTCTTCGCGAAGCAGTGAATTGCTGAATGTCAGCCTTGCCGATATCCCATATTCACTCATCAGATTCATAACTTCCTGCACACCATGTTCACCGGAACCTATTCGTCCACCGCCCCAGATACAGTCTGCAGGCGCACCATATATTGAGCCAATCCCGCACCAATCATAGAAATACTCTCTGTGCTCCCGATATATCGGCAAAAATGCTTCATACAACTCATAGAATTCAAACAGCCCCGGAAGATGGTAATATGCCTTCTTTATACTATTCATATAATGTATCTCCCTTCCTGCTGTCTACAATCCCATAATCTCATATATATACTTCATATCCATATTTTCACGGATTGCATCTGCCAGCTTGTCATACTCTCTCTGCTTATATTCTTCAAAACTCATGTCTGAACCGCCGTGTGTCGCAATCCCACATCTTTTACCAAGCATATTTATAAAACCGTCACAGAATTCTTTCTCATCAAATATTCCGTGAAGATAAGTTCCTGCCACATTCCCACAGACACACCCATCCATATATTCCGTTCCATCGACAGTATTATATATTTTTGCAAATGCATGCGCCTGTCCTTCACCCACAGTACTCTCTCCCATATGAATTTCATACCCGGCACATTTTTTCTCTCCAAGCATTTCCCACATTCCTGACTGGCTGCAGATTATTCCTCTTGCTCTTGTACGGTGCTTAGACAGTGTAAATGTAGTTGTAACCGGTAAAAGACCTATTCCCGGAACAACCTCACCGGTTTCTGCGTTACATGAATCATCAATAACATTTCCTAACATCTGGTAACCACCACATATTCCAAATACAGGTATCTCCTGCCTTGCACATTTTATAATCTGTGCTTCAATTCCATTCTTACGCAGCCATTTTAAATCATTAATGGTATTCTTACTTCCTGGAAGAATTATAAGATTGGGATTTCCTATCTGTTCTGCCTTATCGACATATCTTAAATTAACCTCCGGCAGCCTTTCGAGTGCATTAAAATCTGTAAAATTTGAAATATGAGGCAGTCTTATTACAACTATATCCAGCTTTTCCCCTGAAACATCTGAGTCCGATGTTTCAAGCCTTGAAGCAAGGCTGTCTTCATCTTCAATATCAAGCCTTACATAAGGAATTACCCCGGCAACAGGAATCGGACATATGTCATATAACTGTTTTATACCTGGCTCAAGTATCTTCCTGTCTCCACGGAACTTATTCATGACCAGACCTTTTACGCGCCTGCGTTCCTTTTCTTCAAGAAGCATGATTGTTCCAACAAGCTGCGCAAACACGCCACCACGGTCAATATCTCCAACAAGAAGCACCGGTGCATCTACAAGCTCCGCCATTCCCATATTAACAATATCATCTTTCTTAAGATTAATCTCTGCCGGACTTCCTGCGCCCTCAAGTACTATCACATCATATTTTCTGTCAAGAGTGTCATAGGCTTTTAATATGTCCGGAATCAGTTTCTTTTTATATTGGAAATATTCTTTAGCCGGCATATTTTTAAGCGGTGTTCCGTTTACAATAACCTGTGAACCCACATCGCTTGTCGGCTTTAACAATATGGGATTCATTTCTACACATGGTGCTATTCCTGCCGCTTCTGCCTGCATAACCTGTGCTCTTCCCATTTCCAGACCATTCGCTGTTATGTATGAATTCAATGCCATATTCTGTGATTTAAAAGGTGCTGCATTATACCCGTCCTGCTTCAGCACTCTTAATATTCCTGCCGTTATAATGCTCTTTCCTGCATTAGACATTGTTCCCTGAATCATAAGATTCTTTGCCATAATCACTGCACCCTGCCTTTCTTTTACACTTCCAGTATCTGTCTCATATTATTAATAAGAACTTCATTATCCGCATGCTGCTTTACTGCTATACGGTAGCAGTCAGCCGGCATATTATGATAACTCCCACATGACCGTATAAGTATCCCATGCTTTAATAATTCTTCCTGTATCATGCATCCTGCTTTACTTTGTGGCAGTCTGAATGTTAAATAATCTGCCTGTGACGGATAAACAATACATTTCATATCTGATAATTCATTGATAAGAAACTGCCGTTCCCTCTGAATAAGTTCATGCGTATGCTTCTCATAATCTTTATCCGCAAATGCCGCAATTCCTGCACGCTGTGCCACAGACGACACATTCCATTCTGGAAGCTGTAATGAAACCCTGTTAATTAATTCTGTATTGGCACTCATTATATATCCTAATCGGATTCCCGCCATTGCATAAAACTTTGTAAATGCATTTATAATCACAAGATTATCATAATCATCCAGAAATCTTTTACAGCTTATAATTTCATACTGCGGATTAAACCTTAAAAAGCACTCATCAGCTACAACTACAATGTTCCTGTCCCTGCATATATCAAGTATATTAACAAGAATATCTTCAGGTATAAGGTTTCCTGTAGGATTATTGGGATTACATATAAAACACATCTGGATATCCATATCCTTAAGCTGACTGCATGCATCTGCATAACCAAATCCATTCTTTTCATCAAGTTTGTAATATTCAGTTTCTGCACCATACGCACTGACAGCGCGTTCATACCCCGAAAAAGATGGGGCTGCAACTGCACATTTATAAGGTCTTACTGCCCTAACCACAGCCATTATAAGTTCAGAAGCACCATTTCCACACAGTATTCTTTCTGCCTGTACCCTCTCCTTACCGGCAACTGCCTCTCTTAACGCCGTATACCTGATATCAGGATATGTCTCATATCCGCTCATATTATTAAGAATTGCGTCCTGCACTCCATCCGGCATTCCAAGCGGATTAATATTAACCGAAAAATCAAGTGACACTTCCTTGTCATAGATATTCCCGCCATGTATCTGTTTTTCCATAAATGATAACCTTTCGTCTGATCAACAGAAATAACACATCACTGCACTTCTTATAATGAGCACAATAATAATCACAATAAATGCGGTGATATACAATAAAATATTACTTCTTTTTATATCTTCAATTTCCAGCTCCCGGATTGAATCTCCAATCTGCGGCTTATGCACAAGTTTACCAAAATAATAGTTGTCTCCTGACAGAGAAACCTTCAATGCTCCTGCACATGCCGATTCTGTCTGTGCAGAATTAGGACTGCTGTGTTTCATTCTGTCCCTTAAAAAAATCTTCCATGCATTGCCCATGCTGTAATGTGATAAATCTTTATTCCTTCCCATACACTTTTCTGCAAGCTGTGCAATTCCGGCAGCTGCAACCATAAGACATCCGCCTGCTCTTGCAGGAATAAGGTTCACAACATCATCCATTTTAGCTGCAAATCTTCCGAAATGCAGATATTTATCATTCTTATAGCCAATCATTGAATCCATAGTATTAACTGCCTTATATACGAAGCCCCCGACAGCACCGAAAAACATCATATAAAACAATGGCGCAACAACACCATCTGATGTATTTTCCGCAACCGTCTCAACAGCCGCACGCGTAATACCATGTTCATCAAGCTGGCTGGTATCTCTTCCGACAATCATTGATACAGCCTGTCTTGCCTGTGGAATCCCTTCATTTTTCAAAGCATAATATACTTTCATGCTCTCTGTTTTTAGTGATTTCACAGCAAGAATCTGATAGCACATAATCGTTTCGACTACACATCCAAGCACTATATTAATATAATAGCAGACCGCAAGTATGCCCGCTGTAACAATACCTGTTATTAATGGTATTAAAACTGCCAGAACTATGCCTCTTTTATATTTCTTTGCTTGTGAATACTCTTCTTTTAACAAAATGCCTTCCAGCCATGAAATCAGTTTTCCTATCAGGCGTACCGGGTGATACAGCCAGTGCGGATCTCCAATAATCAGATCAAGCACATATCCACATGCAATTGCTATAGTCTGACATGTAAATATACATCCAAAAATATTATTATTCATTATTTCTCCGTAATCTTTTTTATTGTACTTATATGTCCTTCCTCAGTAACATCGCAGATATATCCATCCCCATTGCCACAATGATAATCATAATAATCTCCACCATAAATTTCTGACAAAACCGCCATTATAGTTCCTCCATGAACAACACATGCAGCCGTTCCCACCCCTGATTCCATGCACTCATTAACAACCTTGTTCCACGCATGGACACATCTTGTCCTGAAATCAGCTATATCTTCTCCCTGCGGAAAAGGTATTGTTCCATTACTGTCAATCCATTTCTGGTAATACTCATCGCCCGTCAGTTCTTTATAATTCTTTCCCTCTAATTTACCAAAGTCACATTCCCTGAAATCCTGCACAATTATCTGCTTCATGTCAGGATATATAAATGCTGCTGTCTGACTGCATCTTTTTAAAGGACTTACATATAATGCCTGTACCTGTGGATAACATCTGTCACTCATATACTCGTGTATCTGTGCCGTTCCTGTATCACACAATGGTTCATCCGTAGTTCCTATATATCTCTTTTCAATGTTTCCTGCTGTTGCTCCATGTCTGATTAATACAATCTCCATATTCCTTACTGTCCGCCTTTCAGACACTGTCCTATTCCACAGATTACTCTTTCCACATGCACAGCCTTCTTAACTGCACTGCAAAGTACGCGTCCGACTGCTTCCCTGTATATTCTGTCCTCTTTTTCTAACGGAACAATTCCGCTTCCAACTTCATCACATATTATAATAATCTCCGGATTGATATCATACAGACTGTCTATCAGAGTATCTGTTGATTTTCCTTCTTTAACATATCTTTTTATAAGCAGATGCATATGATTTAATATTTCAGCATTTTCCAAATCTTCAATATTACAATCTGCCCCATCTGCCACAACAGACATATTTTTCTTACTACATACATAATCAAGCTTTCCCTGATAAGCCCCACCAAAATATACTTCCATATTATCTCCATTCTGCTGGCTAAATTAATGTAATTACTGCAATTGCAGCCGTCATGCACAACTCGCTCACACAAAGCAGATAGCCCGCAAGGTCACCTGTTACCCCGCCAAACTGCTTATATGCCATATGCCTGTAATAGAGTAAAACAAGGAATGCTATAATGACAACAACTATTGCTGTTATAATACTGCACATACACATACATGAAATACATAATATAAGCTGCATTACAAGCATTATATTTACCCTCTTTCTGGCTGTAACACTTGTAAATGTATGAAGCATTCCGTTATTTCTTGCACCGCGGAAATTAACTGCTGCCAGTCCGCTGATAATTCTCGACAGATAAAAAGTAAATGCCATAATAATAATCTGCATATTTCCCGCCTTCTGTACAACAATAAATGCAGCAGCAAAATACAGCACATAATAAACCAGAAGTTTAATAACTGCAAATGCACCAATATGCGAATCCTTTAATATTTCCAGTTTCTTCTCCCTGTCACCATATGAATTAAGTGCATCACATGTATCCATATAACCGTCAACATGGATTCCCCCTGTTATAATAACCGGCAGTATAATAAGTACCAAAGTCCTGCTTATATCCGGCACATATAAAATTTCCCCGGCATATATCCATCCATAAGCCAAAGCTCCAGTTATAAGTCCAATCAGCGGAAAGAATCCCATTACATATTTCATGTCTTTTTCATCTAATTCAAGATGTGGCATTGGTATCTTGGAATACATTGAAAATGCAATCACCAGTGATTTAATTATCGACATCGCCAATATCCCCCTTTAAAAATACAGGAATTGAATATACAACTTCTACAACTGCATCTGCTGCTTTAGCAAGCCTTACATTAAGCTCTCCAAGCCGCCTGATATAATCAGTTGTACCGGCATCATATTCACATCCGTCTGAAAATACTTCATTTGTTACAATAACAAGATGCCTGCATCCTGAATACAGTTTCATACACCCATCAAATATGTCATCAGGTTTTCCGGATTCTCCAAAACATTCGTTGGCAAGAAGGTTAGACATGCATTCAACCAAAACCACCGGTCTTTCTTCTTTATCACAGCAATCCAATGCACTGCCTATATTCTGATACTGCTCTATCGTTTCAAAGCCTTTTCCCTCACGCTGCCTTTTATGCTTTTCAATTCTTATTCTGCCTTCCTCTCCGAAAGGCTGCATGGTTGCCACATAATATTTTTTATTATCTCCGGCAAGCCGGCAGCATATCTGTTCAGCATATTCTGACTTGCCGCTGCCGCTTACCCCTGTAATTATAATCAACATTTTCCATAATCCTCATATGCAGCTATCTGTATATCGTCAAATGTAGTATTTCCCCTGTACACCTGCAAAGCCATGTCAAGAAGCGGAAACATCATAACTGCCCCTGTTCCTTCGCCTAACGCAAGCTCTGCATGAATAACAGCTTTCTTTCCCAGACTGTCAAGAAGTGCTTTCATTGCCGGTTCTTTTCCCTGATGCGATACAATAATGTAATCATTAATCTCCGGCTGCAGCCTCACAGCAATAAATGCCGCAACCGTCGCGATAACACCATCAGCAACAACGGGTATCCCATACACTGCTCCTCCGATATACACTCCCACAAGTCCTGCTATATCAAGTCCGCCTATACTCTGTAATAGTTTTAATGGATTATCTGCGTATCTGCCATACATTTCTTTAGCCTTTGTAATGACTTCAACTTTCCTTTTAAGCCCTGAATCATCAAGTCCTGCACCTCTTCCGGTAACAGCTTCCGGCTCAAGGTTTAATAATATACTTGCAAGTGCTGTACTCGTAGTTGTATTGCCAATTCCCATCTCTCCTGTAGCAAGAATGTTATATCCTTGTTCACTGCACCATTCTACCTGCTTAATTCCTTCGTGGACTGCCTGTATGAGCTGTTCCTGTGACATTGCAGGTTCTCTAAGGAAATTTCTCGTACCTGTCATAACCCGTCTGTTTACAAGACCTTTATAAGTTCCTACATCTGTTCCATCTGCAAGTTTATCTGCCACAATACCTATATTCACAGGAATCACCTCTGTTTTACTGCAAACTGCCATTCTGCATACACTCGATATTCCACCTGCCATATTGCAGCTTACAACTGCGGTCACATCCTGTCCTGTCTGTGTAACTCCCTCTTCAACTATTCCGTTGTCTGCACACATTACAATAACAGCCCTTTTGTCTATATGTACATCCACTGTATTCTGGATTCCTGCTATCTGTGTTATTATTTCTTCCATAAGCCCAAGACCATGTAATGGCTTTGCTATTCCATTCCAGTGAGCTTTTGCTTTCATCACAGCGTCTCTATTAATACCTTTTATCTTATCCAGCTCCGGAATAAGTTCTGCTTCCTGTCTGCTGTTCTTCTTATACTTCATGCATGCATCCATGAATCTTTCTGCTACATTTTCATTACCATAAAAATAAATGTGTGGAAATCCGGCATATAAAGTATCACTTCCGTAACCGGCAGAAGCTGTGCTGTTATCAGAAGCCTTTATGACTTCATAATCACTACCCGGACAATCACTGTTCCAGTAATGAAATTCATGTGCACGGAAGCTTTGATTTTTATCTGCAAGCATTGTATTTTTTACAGACTTAACGCTCATGTACCCGAAACGCTGTAATTTCCCGGCATTATACCCTGTCCCTCTGATAATTCCTGCCATTGGATATTTTTCTTTATCCGGAGTTTCAAGATACTCATGCAGATATAGAAACCCGCCACACTCAGCTATACACGGAAGACCTGACTGTATCCTGCCAGCAATATCCTTTCGCATTGATATATTTTCTGACAGTTCTTCTGCATGAAGCTCAGGATATCCTCCATATAACAATAATCCGTCTATATTCTCAGGAAGAATGCTGTCTTTAAGAGGGCTGAAATATGTAAGTTCACATCCACTCTGTCTTAAATAATCAAGGTTATCTTCATAAAGAAAACAGAATGCTTCATCCTTTGCAACTGCTATTCTTAGATTTCTCTTTTTCTTTTCTTTGTAATGTATTTCATTCTCTGAGGCATTTTCTGCAATCTTAAGAATCCCGTCTATATCCAGTGTTTCTTTCATCTGACTTGCAATACAGGTGACTTTTTCCTGAAAATGTTCAACCTCTGCCGATGTAACAAGTCCAAGATGACGGCTTTCAAGAACGGCCTCCTTCTTATATGGCAGATAGCCTAATGGTTCTATCCCCATCTCTTTAACCATCTGTGCAGCATCTTTATATAATCTGGATGATAAATTATTAAATATCACACCTCTGATATGACTATCTTTTTCATATCCTGTATATCCTTTTATGACTGCACCTATTGAATTACTCATCCCACGGCAGTTTACTATAAGTATAACCGGTGTATCCGTAATGCCTGCTATATCATAGGAGCTTCCCTTCGTGCCAAAGCCCTGGCCGTCAAAGTATCCCATAACGCCCTCAACTACAGTTATATCACTCTCACATTCTTTGCGTGCAAGCAGATATTTTATTGTCTCATCATCACAGAACCAGCTGTCAAGATTGCCTGTACGCATATTCAGTACACGGGAATGAAACATAGAATCAATATAATCAGGTCCGCATTTTAATGCTGATGTCTTAAGTCCCATATCTTTAAAGCACTGGCATAAACCACAGACAATTGTTGTTTTACCACATCCGCTGCCTGTTCCGGCTATCATTATACGACTCATTGCATTCTCCTTCCCTCTATAATAAATACTGGATTATTTGCAGACATCATATGATATCTGCCTGTTTTCTTTATCTGCGTTACTGCAATCTGGACTATATCAAGTACGCTCATATTATTCTTTTCCATTAATGAAATCATATCCTGTAGTGTTTCTAAAGTTACTGCTGTAGCCACAACATGGACATTGGGATTTTTTCTAAGAATACTGTCAAAAATGTATTCTGATTCACCGCCACTTCCACCAATAAACACTTCATCCGGCACTGGCAGATTATCAATTACATCTGCTGCATTGCCATGTATAATCTCTATGTTATTAAGTCCGAATTTCTCTGCATTACGGGCAATAAGACTGCATCCTTCTTCTGTTCTCTCAACCGCATATACAGTTCCGTATGGTGCATGCAGTGCAAGCTCTACCGAAACAGAACCTGTTCCTGCGCCTATATCATACACACATGAATTCTTTCTGACTGCCATACGGCTCATTACACCTGCCCGTATTTCCCTCTTAGTCATTGGCACATCTGAACGGATAAAATAACTGTCAGGAATTCCTGTTATAGAAAATGTATGTGAATAATCATTGTATACTGCCATTACAGTAAGCCCTGCTGACTCATATTCTGTAAATTCTGACACTTCACCACTGGATATCTTTTCATTTTCATATGAAAGATTTTCCCCTATCCAGACATGTGCCTTTGAAAGCCCCACACTCTGAAGCTGCTTACATATCTGTGATACATTTCCCTGTGTCAGAAAATATGTCATCTCATTCTGTAAAACTACAGGTATGTAACTCTGTTTTTTTCCATGCACACTTACAAATGCCGCATTTTCCCAAGGTTTGCCAATTCTTGCGGCAAAATATATTACAGAAGATACTCCAGGCAGGATACGGTATTCATATTTTCCTTCAAGCGCATCTGCAAGCTTTCTTGTTCCACTGTAAAATCCGGTATCTCCGGACATAAGCACAACATATTCTTGTGCCTCTTCCTGCTCAATAATACTTACTATATTATCTGCTGTTACAGCATAAAATGTCTTTTTATCCGGATATTCCTCTATCAACCGCTTTGAGCCTATTATAATTTCTGCATTATCAATTGCAGCTTTTACTTCCTCTGTAATGCAGCTTTTACTGCCCGGTCCCATTCCAGCTATAATTACCCTTTTCATTACTCACTCCATCTTAACCTGTTAACACTGTGAATCAATATTTTCTTCAAGATACGCTATAATTTCCGAAAGATTCTTACCACCATTTTCCAATGGCCGCCTTATTACAATGCAGTCAGTTCCTGTATTTAGTGTGGCAGATATTTTTTCTTCATATCCACCGTTATTTCCTGATTCTTTTGTAACAAGCACTCCAATATTAAACTGCCTGATTACTGCTTCGTTTAATTCCTGTGAAAACGGTCCCTGCATTCCGATTAAATGTGCCGGCATAATCCCTGCCTGTATTGCACTTTCCATCATCTGTGGATTCGGCAGAAGGCGAAGATACAGCCTGTCTTTAAAATCCTTAATATGGACATACTCAGGTATGTTCTTGCTTCCTGTCGTCATAAGAACATTTTTATGAATGAATCTGTCGTCATTCAGCAGTCTGACTGCATCCTTCATTGTTTCAGTATATATGATATTGTCTGCATTATTACCCGCTTCTACTGTATTCTCTTCTCTTAATACCCTGACATAAAAAATGTTCCTGCTGTCACATGCCTCTTTTATATTGTGGGTAACCTGTGTAGCATACGGATGTGTTGCATCAATAACTATGTCAGGAAGAATTACACTTATCTCATCAGACATCTGCCCCTCATCCATTTTCCCGACATGTATATGCACATTATTCTGCTCAGGAAGCAGATCTTTTCCATACTCAGTAGTTACATACACATGGGTAATACATTTTTTAACTGCAAGAAATTCACATATTCTGCGACCTTCCGTTGTTCCAGCAAAAAGCATTATTGTCTTTTTCATACAACCTTATATCCTCTCGGTGTAACCATCTTTCCATTAATAATCTTAGTATGGCTGTTTCCAATATAAACTGTCGTGAACATATCTGCCTTGAAATCAGCCAGCTCATTTAATGTAAGAACCCCGGCTGTCTCATTATCCCGGCCTATATTCCTTACATATCCACATACTGTATCAGCCGGCTGTACTTCCATTACAATGTCACAGGCTTCTTTTAAATATCCTGCTCTCCTACGGCTTGAAGGATTATATATGCACATTACCATATCGCTTTCAGCCATTGCCCTGATTCTTTTCTTTATCAGTTCCCACGGAGTCATACAGTCACTTAAGCTTATAACCGCAAAATCATGTGACAAAGGTGCTCCGAGACAGGCAGCACCACTATTGGCGGCTGTGACACCTGATATTACCTTAATATCAGTTCCTTCATCTGCAAGTTCATATACCAGACTCGCCATGCCATATACACCACTGTCTCCACTGCATACAAGTACTACATCCCTGCCTTCATTTGCCATGTCTATGGCATACTGACAACGCTCCTTTTCCTGCATCATATTAGTTGAATAATATTCTTTATCTGGAAAATACTGCTTCAATATATCAACATAAGTATTATAGCCAACTATTAACTGTGCTGACGATATTGCAGCTGACGCTTCCAGTGTCATATTATCTTTTGCACCACTTCCAAAACCAACTATCTTAAGCATATCATACTCCTTAATCTATACCATTTTATATACCGCAACAGTTATTCCGTTATATGCCGTTTTTCCTGCTAGCTTTCTGCCTCCACCCGATGCTGCACATGCGCTGCGCTCACATACATTATCCACACCTATCTGCTCATTTACAAAAGCTGATGATGAAAAATCCCCCTCAATCTCTCTTAATACTTCAGGTGTATATGTCCTGTATGGAACTTTAAATTTCCTTGCAAATTCAATAATTCCCTGTTCATGTGCTTTTCTGTCAACAGAGGCAGCTACTGCAATAGCTTCTGTCATCAGATTATTCATATCGAAAACCTTCTTAACCGCCTGCTCTATCTCTTCTGCTGTCTTTCCCTTTTTGCATCCGATTCCAACTGCCAGATTTTGTGGCACAAGTTTTAATGTTCTCTTAAATACCACATTTTCATCAGGATGAGAAATTATCTGTACACCGCTTTCATATTTACCGTCTGCATTATCTGTATATATAATCTGCCCATTCCATTGTTTTTCGGTCTCTCTTAACATTTTGACAAATGTTTCATCTCCTGTAATTCCAACAGCTTCCCCATTAAGTATCCGGCCTGATATATCCTGTATCATGACAGGATTAACTATTTTCATATTATGCTCTGCTGCAAATAAATCAACCGCAAACATTCCTCTTGTATCTGTAGCTGTAGTAATTACAGGTATTGCACCAATACTGCCTGCAAGTTCATTGCACCATTCATTGGCACCACCTATATGCCCTGAAAGCAGTGAAATAAGAAATTTGCCACTCTCGTCTGCAACAAGTACTGCCGGATCTGTTACCTTACTTTTAAGATATGGTGCTATTGTTCTTACCGCTATTGCAGCCGCACACACAAATAATATCCTGTCGCACATTGCGAACTCGTTCTTAATAACACTGCCGACAGTGGCAAAAGAAACTGCATCTTCCCTGTAATCATCCGCACATCTTTTATGGCAGTAAATTGTAACTTCTCCATCCGTCACCGTGGAAGCCTTTTTTGCCACCTTCATTCCCTCATGTGTAAATGTTATTATAACAGTTCTCATTTTCTATACTCCGTTTTAAATTCAGGATCATATAACTTGGAAAATGAATATTTATCTCCTAAGAATTCTCCCACCATTATAAGTGCTGTCTTTGTAATTCCTGCCTTTTCGGCTTCTCTATCAAGATTTTCCAATGTGGTCTTTATACATTTTTCATCCTTCCAGCTTGCTTTATAACATATTGCACATGGAGTATCCGGTGTATACGCTCCCTTATATAATTCTTCCTTAAGCTCCTTTAAATGTGATGAACTTAAGAATATAACCATTGAGGTTCCATGTGCCGCCAGCTTTGCAATGCTCTCATTATCCGGAACAGGTGTCCTTCCCGGCATCCTTGTAATAATTACTGACTGTGCAACCTCCGGCACTGTATATTCACAGTTCATTGCAGCTGCCGCAGCAAGAAAGCTGCTGACACCAGGACATATTTCACATGTAATTCCATGCTTTGCAAGTTCCTCAATCTGCTCCCTTATAGCTCCATAAAGTGAAGGATCTCCTGTATGCAGTCGCACTATATTCTTTCCTTCACTCTCCGCTTTTACAATTACATCAATGACCTCATCGAGATTCATGTATGCACTGTTATATATCTCACAGTCTTTTTTTGCATACTCAAGCAGTTCTTCATTTACAAGTGAACCTGCATATATAATCACATCTGCCTCATTAAGCATGCGCATGCCGCGAACCGTAATTAAATCTTTAGCCCCGGGTCCTGCCCCGACAATTTTAACCATAATTATTCTCCATTATATCTTCTAACAGCATATCCGCTGTTTTTGTCTTACCTAATATTCCATATTCATTAGAGAATACAATTGCCCCGATTCTTATTTTACCGCTGCTTCTTCTTTGCAATACATCCTCTATGCGGATCATAAGCTGCTTCATTGTATTCTCAAGCATGTCCGATTTTTTCAATATATCAAGTGCAGCCTCTGTCGTGACACAGTCGAGTATTTTTCTTGCAGTATCAGCCTCTGCACCTGCTCTTATGGCACAGGCTGCCAGGACTTCCATACGCCCGTCTGCAGCTTTTGAATGTGTATTCATTATTCCCGCACCCAGTTTTACAAGTTTTCCTATGTGTCCTACAAGAAGCATCGCTTCTGCGCCTGCATCACACACCATATCTATTGTATCACCTATATAATTACTGCATTTGATACTTCTTTTAAGTTCAATTCCAAGAGTATTAAGCAGAAAATCCTGCCCATAATTTCCCGGTGCAATCAGAAGAACTCTTTCGCCTTCTGCTATATGCATTTTTATCTCTGTCCTTATTGTATCAATAAGTGCCTGTTCACTCATAGGCTCTACTATTCCTGTTGTTCCAAGAATTGATATTCCCCCTGTTATTCCGAGGTTCGGATTAAATGTTTTCTTTGCAATTTCAACTCCCTGTGGTGCTGATATTACAACCTTTAAACTTCCCTCATAAGAATAATTCTCTGCTGCTTCCAATACACCTTCTTCAATCATTTTAAGCGGAACCGGATTAATTGCTGCTTCTCCTACCGGGCGCGACAGCCCTTTTTTAGTAACTCTCCCTACACCTGTTCCGCCATCTGTTACAACTTTTCTATCTGCGCTGTCACCTACTATATAAGAAACACTGGCATATATTAATATTCCGTTAGTCACATCAGGATCATCCCCGCTGTCTTTTTTTATTGCACATGTAACACTGTCCTGTTCCATTGTTATTTCATAAACAGGCAGCGTAAGTTCTACTCCCATCGGAGTAATCACACTGACACTTTCAATTCTCCTGCCTGACAAAAGCATACATGCCGCTGCTTTCGCCGCTGCGCAGGCACATGTTCCTGTTGTATATCCACATCGCATTTTTTTCTGATTCTTATATACATATCTCTCTAACATCTGCGCCACTCTTTATCATCATCTGCTGCCATATAAAACAATGCGTTCATAATTGCCGCTGCAACATTGCTTCCGCCTTTTCTGCCTCTTGCAACTATATATGGAATACCGCTTTCAATAATTTCTTCTTTTGCCTCAACTACATTTACAAAACCAACCGGAACTCCGATAACCAGTCTTGGCGCAAATGTGCCTTCATCATACAGCTCTCTTATTCTCATAAGTGCTGTCGGCGCATTTCCAACTACCATAATACATCCCGGATTGTCCTTAGCCGCCTTCTCTACACTTACCACTGCCCTTGTTACCTCACGGCTTGCAGCTTCTTTTGCAACACCTTCATCTGCCATATAACAGTTAAGTGAGCATCCGAATTTTTCAGCCATCTTATGATTTATTCCTGATTTTGCCATGTTGGTATCGGTCACAATCTCTGTACCCTCACGGATTGCCATCAGTGCTTTCTCTATAACGCCATCTGAAAACATCATGCTTGTCTCATATGAAAAGTCCGCTGTTGTATGAATAACTCTCTTAACAACCGGCTTGTATTCAGGTGGAATATCTGTTGTAAGTTCTTTTTCAATTATTGCAAATGACTGTTTTTCAATATCCATTGGCTTCATAATATCTATTCTCCTGTGAATAATGATTTCAATGTATCTATGTCTGGTTTTTTAAGAATAATTTTTTTCTTTTCTGCTGCATACTCCAGTACATCCTTTAACATGGCATTCATCTGCCCTACCGGACACCCCGTATCTATTACATAATCTGATTCATCAATCTTTCTGCATGCTGCTTCAAATGTATCTTTTCCTATAGGTTCAAACATTTTTTCTGTAATAACTTCTGATGCCAGTGCTTTTGCTACAGGAAAATCACAATCATTTTCATAAAGAATTCCCGCTCTGAATGCTATTCCTAAACGCTGTAATTCCCTGTATATAAATACACCTGTTCCTGCACCACCGGCTACGAAAACTTTCGGCGTTCCTTCCGGCTTCTTTAATTCTGTGCTTCCATACATACAATTATAAGTTCCATGTATAAGTCCGTAAAGACTGCTTATCCTGTCATCTGTAAATATTTTTTCCGGTCTTCCGAATTCAATCTTTCCATCTGCCCCGACACACATAACATAATCTGCTATTTTCGCCGCCAGTTCAATTTCATGTAATGATACTATAACTGCAACATTATCTTTAACCGCCATCTCCTGCAGTATATCAAGCAGTTCTATCTTATGTCTTATATCAAGAAATGAGGTTGGTTCATCAAGAACAATGACCTCCGGTTTCTGGCATATTGCCCTTGCAAGCATAATACGCTGGCGCTGTCCGTCACTAATCTGTGAAAAATCATTTTCGGCTATATCCAGTGCTGACACTTTTTTAAGTGACTCATTTACAATCACTTCATCTTCCTTAGTCAGTCTGCCAAAATAATTAGTATATGGATATCTTCCCATTGCCACAACATCACGGCATGTCATCATTTCTGTTTTAATTTTTTCCGTAAGAACAACCGACATTGTCTTTGCGTATTCTTTACTTGTAAAGTCACTTATCTTTCTGCCCTTGACATATATATTACCGCCTATCGGGTTCATTTCTCTTATAATATTCTTTATTATTGTTGATTTGCCTGCACCATTAGGTCCGATTAATACAAGAATCTCGCCTTTTTTTACCTTCAATGCTATATCTGACAAAAGGACTTTTCCATGATATCCAACGCTTAAATCCTCTGTCTGCACATATATCTGTTCCATATATTTCTCCACTTTTTATCCAATATTACTTTTTCTGCTTTACCATAAGCCAGATAACCACTGGTGCGCCAAATACCGCTGTAACTGTTCCTATTGCCAGTTCTGATGGTGAAAATATTGTTCTTGCAATAAGGTCACAGAACATACAAAAGACTGAACCACACAGGAAAATCGCTGGAATCGTAACTAATGGTTTCGTTGTTTTAAGTGATAATCTTGTAATATGCGGAACTGCTATCCCCACAAACGATATCGGACCTGCAAGTGCTGTAACACAGGCAGAAAGCATACTCGACAGCATTACTATACACACCCTGAAAAATCTGATATTAATTCCCATACTCTGTGCATATCCCTCTCCCAACAGATAAGCATTAATTGGTTTTGAAAATAAAAAAGTAATGAATGATGTTGGAAAAACAACTATAGCTGCAAGCTTTACAGCAGTCCATGAGCTTCCGGAAAAGCTACCCATAGCCCAGTGGGTAAGATTGGCAATATCTGAATCATTTGCAAATGTAATACATAAATCAGTTATTGCAGAGCATATATAACTGATCATAATTCCTACAACTAAAAGCATAGACATACTCTTTACCTTATTTGCAAAAAGTAATACATACAGCATTGCAAAAAGTGAACCTATAAATGCTGCTGCAATCTGAGCCCATAATGGCATTCCTGACACATATTTCAGCAAGAAAATCATTGTAATGGCAACAAACATTTTGGCACCTGACGAAATACCAAGCACAAACGGACCTGCTATAGGATTTCTGAAAAATGTCTGTAATAAAAATCCCGACAATGACAATGCACCGCCAAGAATAGCAGCCATACATAATCGTGGTAATCGTATTTTCCAGATAATATTATATTCTGGTGTTCCAACATAATCCTTCAGAAATATTATCCTGAAAATCCTTATGGGAGATATATTTATATTGCCTGTATTAATATTGAATATGACTGCTGCAACAAGTAATATCACAAGCAGCACATAAACCAACTGATAACGGAGTATCTGTTTTATCTGCATTTTTTCTCCATTCTTATCTCTATTCTCAAAATGACTGCCTCATTAAGTACTATTTGCTTAATGTGGCAGTCACTTTCAGACATAAGTTTTATTTTAACTTCTTTAAGTATGTAAGCTCTGATGTATCAGCATCAGCATTTAACATAAGGTTGATATCGTTAATCATACTTCCAATTGTATCTGCAATCTGGAAGAAATCTGGTGTTGTACACCATACATTTCCATCCTTAACAGCCTTTATATCAGCAAGAATACTGTTATATCCTGTAAAATCACTAAGAGTTGATGGCTTTCCGCCTAAGTTCCATACATAAATTATATAATCTGCATCCTTTGCCTTTTCATAAAAGCTTTCTATTCCCATTTCCTGTGTGCCTGTTTTATCAGCATTTAAATCTGAGAAAATGTAATCTCCACCTGCTATATTTACCATCTGTGCAAGATAATCTCCTGCATTTCTGACATACAGCTTACCCTTTGATGTAATATAAAATACAGCTACAGATTTTCCTGTTTTTTCCGCCTTTGAAAGAGTATCAACATATGCAGCCTGCGCGTTAAACATATCTGTTGCAGCATCCTCTTCATTACAGAGTGCAGCATAAAGCTTAGCCCACTCTACTCTTCCTAATGGATGATCTTCATAAGTAGACTGGTCTAATATGTAGTTAATTCCTAATTCTTTTAACTTTTCTGCAACATCAGGAACACTTGTAAGCATTGTTGAAAATATTGCAAGTGTAGGGGCACCTGCTATTATTGTTTCATAATCAGGAGCTTTGTAATCTCCTACATAAGTCAGCTTTCCATCATCAAATGCCTTCTTAACGGCATCAATATACCATGATTTTTTATCGTAAGTAACCTGGCTTATGTTATCAAGACAATTGCTTGCATTCATAAGAGATGTTACAGGTGTAGATGAAACAAGCATATTAGTCACAGGTGTTTTTAATATTACTGTGTCAGAATCAACTCCTGATGGTGCAGACATTCCGTCCGGAACCAGTAAAAGCTTTGACTGCTTTGATACGATTGCTGTATCCTCATCTCTGTTAGTTATTGTGATGAGTTTGTAGCCACCCTTGTAATAATCTACAGAGAACAGCTTTGCATACTGTAATTCCATTGAATGGTCATATACAAGTTCTCCATCATAATTGCCCTCGTTACCTGATTTCTTTTCTGTTCCACATCCACTCATTACAAGTGTAGACACAAGCATTACAAGCATAAGTATGAGTGACAGAAATCTTTTTTTCTTCATTTTCATTCTCCTTTTCCTTTCTCATGAAGTTATTGGATGATTCCGTCATTATCTGCAGAAAAGGAACAGACTCATGTGTCTGCATAAAAAACAATAGTCAGTTGTTCTCGCAACGACTATTATGGCTCTGCCTGTAAGCCGGTCTTCTGACTCACAGATCATAAGCAATATCCGCCTTCCCAGAATAAGCTCAAAAGCTTTGTTCCAGTGGCATAATGGATATCGCCTCCCTGTATACAGCAGCGGAACTGTTCAGGATTCCCACCTGATTCCCTGAAGTACATATATACTTCGCTTACAGTGATTATTTCGTTATCATCTGGATTATATCCAGCGTTTATTATTCCATATTATTACTAGAAATGCAATTGTTTTTCTTTTTTACTATAACTGTTGTAAGATACCCCTGTGCCTCTTCAAGTTCATCCAAACCATGATATATCTTTTCATTGTCCATGCCACAATTCGAAACTGCATTTATTTCATATGATTCCCCTGTTGTTTCCTGTCTGAGACGCAGTGCTGAAATCAACGCCTTCAGCCCCTTTCCCGACTTCATATACACACATGTTCCATCATATGAAAATGTATCCTCAGGTTTATACGCTGACGGGATAATATGAATTTCTTCATTCTTCTCTCCAAGTGATATCCCAAGTCTTGCTGCAACAGAGCAAAATGAAGAAACACCAGATATTATCTGTGCTCTCCAGCCATTTGCTTCTGCTCTTTTATGCATGTACATATATGTAGAATATATAGACGGATCACCTATTGTAAGCATTCCTACTTTCTGGCCTTTGCTCAAATATCCTTCTATGTTTTCATATATTTTATTATGTGAAATTTCAAGTTTTCCTTCATCCTTAATCATTGGAAATGGCATGCATAATACAGGCTTTCCCGAAATTTCATGATAAGCCTGCTCTGCTATGCGGTATGCATAACACTCTTCCTTTGACACTGCCGGAATCACTATCAGGTCGCACTCCCTGATTACCTCCAGTTCCTGCAATGTCATCTGCTTCGGATTACCTGTGCCAACTCCAATACCATACAATATGCCTGATTGTTCATCCGGTATGTACTCAAGCTGTGTTACGGCTTTCTGCAAATGTGACAGATACACCTGTCTTACTGCCGGATATTCGCCAATTCCTTTCAGGACACATTCCGGCGCATATCCTTCTTCTTTTAATATACTTGCAAATGAATCACTCTCTCCTGCCATATCATTATTGGCATGATCTCCTGCCACTAACATAAATGGTGCAAGAACTACTCTTGTATTAACAATCCCTTCATCTTTCATCTGCCTGATTACATCCTGAATTGTTCTCTTTCCCTCAACTGTTGCAATATAAACAGGATGTCTGGCATACGCCCTTAATGCCTGCTCAATTATCATATAGCTTTCATCAGCCGAATGCTCCGTTCCATGCCCCATAAAAATCAAAGGTGAATCACCGGCTGTTTCCTTTAATGACTCCCACAGTGCCTCCGAAACATCTGTGTAATCATCCACATTTGACAAAAGTGCATCAGCTGTAACTATCTTTTCAAAAAAAGTTCTGCATTGTTCAACTGCATTTTTCATCTGATTGTTCTCTATGCCATCTATTACATGAGTTGGAAATACCACAACCCATGTTACGCCCTGCTCTTTTAGACTCATCAGGGCTTCCAGCGGACTTTTTGCATCAATATGCTCATCCTGCTTCATATGATTTCTTACAATCCTGCTTGATACAGCCTCTTCTATAATCGTATCAGGATAAAGCATTGATACCTGATTCTTAATAGCTGTAATATTCTTTATTCTTGTCTCTGTATATGTAGTTCCAAAACTTACTATAAGAATAGCCTTTTTCATTGTGAGTTTCTTCTCCTATCTCATCTTTTCAGATAAAAACTTTACTATGTAATCATAATTTTCCGGAATATGCGGAAATGTACAATTCGTACAATCCTTTATCCGTTTCCCGCTTTCTCTTGTTATATACCGCGGTGTTCCCGGACAATCCTCATAGCAGTTCATGGGACAATAACAAAAAAGGCAGTTGAAATCCTGCCCTTCTTCTATCTTATGACATGGGTAATATTTACACTGGTCGTTCTTAAAATACCTGTAGCTGTTCTGTGTCATAACAGTCTCCTTATAACCTCACCAATATCCTTATTAACACATACAGATTTGTCCCTAATCTCATCCGGCGCATATGCCTGTCCATAGTTAAGACATATATAATGCGCATGCTGCCATTTATCTGTCATCTGCCAAAACGGATATTTTATTATAACAGGTGTATTATACCCTATACCAAGTTCTATGAAAACAATATTTTAATTTTTATGTCTCTCTAAAAACTGTTCATACCTCTGCACATATTCTTCTGCATTTTGTCGGTCTTGCCATATCTTCTCAGCCATTTTCTCAGCTTGTTACAGTAATAGTTTATAACAATAGTACAATACAGATGTGGGTGAATGCTTATATTTTTGTACAATCCATTATGATTTTCTGACACATATCATATCCTAACACAGAGCTGTTCAAAGCCAGTGTATAATTGCCTGCCATTCCCCATCTCTGCTCCGTGTAAAAGTTATAATTTGTCATACGTCTTTTATCTGTGTCTGCCATCATTTTGATGGCTTCCTTCTCTTCAACATTATATAAGCCCCTGATACGCTGTGTTTTTTCCGGCATATCCCCATGAATAAACACATTTAACACATCATCCCTGTCTTTAAGAATATAATCAGCATTTCTTCCAACGATTACGCAAGGCTCCTTTCCAGCCAACTCCAAAATAACTTTTCTCTGTGCTTCATATACAATATCTTCTATGGACTTTCCTGTAATGTCACGTCCAGCAAATGCATATGCAAATAAACCTTTCTTTGGAGATAACTCAGCATTTTCTTTAATATACTCCGGTGATAAGCCTGACTGTTCTGCAATCTGTCCAATGATATCCTTATCATAATATGCAATGCCAAGTTTCTTTGCCACTTCTTCACCGATAAATCGACCACCGCTTCCAAATTCCCTGCTGATTGTAATAATCCTTTTTTTCATTTCCGGTTCCTCCTTAATTCAAAACATCTACTTTATTCTTTCTGATTCTCTTTAAAAATACATATCCTGCCAGACATGAAACAACCTCAGTTATTGGGAATGCCCACCAGATAAGAGAAACTCCCATCTGACCATTTCTGACAAACACAGAAAAAATTCCAGACAGTGGCAGGATAATGATAAGCTGTCTCAGAAGAGAGATAACCAATGATTCAACGCCGCCATCCAGTGCCTGATAAATTCCCTGATAAGCAACATTTATTCCAGCAAACAGAAAGCTTATTGAGATTATCCTCATTGCTCCAATAAAATATTCTCTTGACTGTCCTGCATTGAACAAAGTTGCAAAAGCTCCAGGAAAAATTTCCGTAATTGCAATTCCTAGAATCATTAGTACAACGGTATAGAGCAGTCCATACCTGATCCCATCCTGAATTCTCTTTTTACTTCTCATACCATAAGCAAATGCAATAATCGGAGTGATTGCATCTCTAAGCCCAAAGGCAAGAAACAATACAAACTGCTGTACTTTATAGAACAATCCATATGCAGTCTGTGCTGAAGGGCTGAATTTCAAAATCAGATTCATCACATATACCATGATAGACATAAGTGCCTGTGCAATAATTGCAGGAAGTCCAATTGCATATATTTCCTTGATTATTCTGCTATCCGGTTTCATATACTTTACATCATGTTCAAATTCCTTATTCAGTTTCATATGAAATACAAACAATAATATTGCAGACGCAACCTGTCCAATAACAGTTGCATATGCAGCCCCCTTAACTCCCATTTCAGGAACCGGTCCAATACCATAAATCATAATAGGATCAAGAATAATATTTACCACTGCTCCAACTACCTGACCAATTGTAGAATAAAGAGAACGTCCGGTTGCCTGCAGCAGCTTTTCAAATAGTGAAAAGAAAATAATTCCAAATGAAATTACACAGCATATTCTTAAGTAATCTGTTCCCATTGATATAACTTCAGGGTCAATTGTCTGTGATGAAATATATGCTCTTACTCCAAAAATCCCAAACAACAGGCACACCACATAAATAATCACTCCAAGAAACAAACTGTTTCCCGCAACTTTTGCTGCTTTTTTACCATTTCCCTGTCCAAGTGTTCTTGCAAGAAGTGCATTTGTTCCCACACCTGTTCCGATTCCAACTGCTACCATGAGCATCTGAACTGGAAACACCAGTGTAAGTGCATTAAGTGCCGCCTCACTTCCTGATCTCATGTTTCCAACAAAGGCACTGTCTACAATATTGTAAACCGCTTGCAATGCCATAGATAAGATCATCGGTATTCCCATCTGAACCATGAGCTTATTTACCGGCATCTCCTTCATCTTGTTACTTTCTGCCATTTTATAATCCTCCTTATTTGAGAAACAAATGTCTGCTATACATGCTATGCTTAATAGCTGACATAGCATGCACCCTTGCAGGAGCAGAGGATTTGTACTCCTTTTTCTGCATAAAAAAAGTGTGTACTTACCTCATAAGCTGGACTTACGCTGATAAGCTACACACTTTAAAATGCATTATATATTTTCATAATGTACGACAGCAGACGCACAAAAAACGAGCAGCAAAACTGGATTTACGCTAGTCTGCTACTCGTTTAGAAGTTATTATATTTTTCTTTTTAAAAAATGTCAAACAAAAATTATCTTGCATTTATTCTTTTAAAAATTATTTAACTGATTATCTTAACCCTGCCAGATGTGTACGATCAAAATGTGCCATATTCAGTTTGCCAATAAACGCTCGCAATGCGATTGCTTTTTCAAATTATAACTGTTATAATCTATGTGGTGCTACCCTACACGGTAGGCGGTTATCCTCCATCAGAGAGTTATAGCTCTGTTTACATAGAAATCCGACTTGGAAATCTATCAAGGAGGTTTGTGCTTATGCTTACAACGGAGCTTTTTATAGCCATCATCAGCTTATGTATTACTTGCTTTGCTCTTGGTTATACTATTGGTTCTAAGAGCAAAAAATAAACACAAAACAACCGCCACGGTCTGCTAAACTTGGCGGTTGTTTTAACCAAAAAATATATCAGGCTAACCGTCTATCGGTAGCGCCTCTTTAATTATATTATCATTCAACGGGTTTTATGTCAAACATGTTATCTTTATTTCAGGTTTAAAATCTTTTGAACATCATTAGCCGTCATGCCAATTAAGCACGCTCACAAACTCATCAATCAACTTTTTCAACCGGCCATGACTTTCTGAGTGCCACATAGGAAATCAGAAAATTTGCAAACCAGCCAGCTGGTACAGCAAGCCAGACAAATGCTATACCAAAACGCGGTGCACAAATCAGAGCAACTGACAGGCGGATTGCAAGGTTAACCATATTAGCTATAAGAAATGGCCGCATGATTCCCAGCCCACGAAGGACTCCATCCGTTGCCATCTTGATACCCATGAAAATGAAAAAGTAACCTAACCATTTCATGTAATCCCCTGACACCTGATATGCCAAAGCTGTTCCATCTTTACCAAGGAACAGCGAAGAAATGTGTGTATGCAGTGTCTCAATGACTATGAAAGCAAGGACTGCAAAACATATATCTAACACGAGTCCAGCATGATATCCTTTTTTGATACGCCCAATTTTCTTCGCGCCAAGATTCTGGGAAACATAAGGTGACACTGCGTTTCCAATGGATACAAATATAAGTGAAAATACATTTTCTACTCTCATTGTCGCAGCATAACCTGCGAGCGCCTGTGTGCCAAACGGATTTACAACTGCCTGTACTATCATCATGCCAATCGATACTGTAGACTGCTGAAGAATTGATGGTATGGCAATCTGAAGCATTGAACGTAACTCCTTCCTGTCAAACCAGTCAAAATGACTTTTATACCGACGCATCCGGCAAAAGAAAATTACAAATGAAAATACCGCTGAGATACCCTGTGCAATCAAGGTTGCAAGAGCTGCACCAAACACGCCAAGTCCTAAGCCAGCAACCATCCATAGGTCCATCAGAATATTTAAGACGGAAGAAAATATCAGAAGCACCAACGGAATCTTTGATTCACCGATTGAAGTAAACATTGTTGAAAGAATGTTGTACATAAACAGAAACGGAAATCCCACAAAATAAACACGAAGATACAGTACAGCTTCATCCAGTATATCAGCCGGCGTCTGTAATAAACCCATCATTGAATGTGATAACCCGAAACCAAAGATTCCCAATAGTATACTTAAAATTAGGAAACTGATTAATGATGTTGATACAATGGTCTTCATTTTACTATAATTTCTTGCACCAAAATAACGGCTCACAAGCACTCCGGCACCTACCCCGGCACCAAGTGCCACACAAATAAATACATTTGTGAGAGCAGCGCATGCTCCGACAGCCGCAAGTGCAGATGAACCGACAAACTGACCGACAATAATTGAGTCAGCCATATTATATACTTGTTGGAAAAAACTACCCAGAATCATAGGCATGGCAAAAACTGTCAGTGCTTTAAGGGGCACATCTGTAATTAAATATTCATCCTTTGATTCATCCTTTGACATTCTCTTATTTCTCCTTGAATTTCTCGTTTTTATTCTCTCCCCATATACCCCCTGATATAATTCACAGCATCACTTATTTCATCAATAATCTTATCTGGAATCTGCAGATTATACTGTCTTAAATCCACATCCTGTAATAACTGTCCAAGGCTTGTACCCTGATTGTATTGGACAATAAACAGGCTGTATAGAGGTATTTTGTCCCCGAATACATCCATATAATTATTAACAAGTGAGAAGTTGATAGTTCCTAGCATTGTGTGACATTCAACAAGATACAATTTATCGGGAATGTAGTCATACACATGCATTTTATCATTCTTAATCTCTTCTAACAATAATTCCTGCCCATTTTCTGATTCAGCATCCGTATCTTCTTCATAAAAATCTGATTCTGACGCAGCAGCTGTATCCTCATTTGAAGGAATTTCTTCTGCTGTCTCCGGGAATTCTGATATATCTATTCCTTCAAACAAAGTACTCATATCCCCCAGATTATTATCTTTTTCTCTCTCCCCAGCCTTGAGATCCCAGTCATCAACAAACTGCTTATAATTGCCATAATTGTTCTTAAGAAATTCCATGTTATCATATATTTCCTGTTCATTGACTCTCATCTTTACAATGGTAAGAATTGCATTGCCAAGCTGATCAATCGTTCCCACATATTTGCCTGTAAATACATCGTCCTTTAACACAAGCGACAGAAATAATGGTTCTCCTGACATATTTTTATAACCGGTATCAACAAATACATTGGTTGCATCATAACTTGTTACCATCTTAAGCTTAACATCCATATATATAATATGTTCATATGGATCAGCCAGAACATAATCTATTATCTTTGATATGGTTGGTGTCTCCACTGTTTCATCCACATTTTTTCTAATATTATATAAAACTTCTTCTTCTTTTCTCAGATAAATATTCTTATATATATTGGTCATTGCCCCTGCCTCCACTCTCACTGTAATAACTTCATAAGTACAGGAACAACCGCCTTCAATTGTTTCTGTACCTCATAAGGAATCTTTCCATAATCAATATTATCTGCCATATGAATTATTGCAGTATACTGATATTGCGGAATTGTTAATGTATATGCACTTCCGACAAACAAAGAATTAATAATACTTACATTAATCTTTCCAAATAATGTCGTTATCTCTGCTATTACATATGTACCCTTCTTAACCTCATAGACAACCGGCAAACTATTAATATTCATGCTCTGGATAATTGTCTGCTCCATCTCCACGGCATAATTACTATCGTCACCGGTATACATCATCTCCTGCTTCTCTTTTATCTTATTACTGATAAAATCGACAGTTTTAGGAATCAGTGGCTTTAGCTCTCTTTTAGCACGTTGCCATCCAATCAGATAGCTATAATAAACAATATCATTCTTGTGCGCCTTATTAAATGGCAGTATAGATAATGAAGCTGCTATCTTATTAAGCGTCCCACAGTAGCTTCCTACAAATGCGTCGCCTCTTTTAGTAAGATTAATATAAATAAGTTCTTTAGTATCAGGTTTTATGTATCCTGTTTCAACCAGGGCATTAGTCGCTTTATGAACACTTTGTGGAGCCATTGAAGCATCCATATGATAAATCCTGTTTTCTATATCTTCATTGACATATGCAACAATATCTTCAACACTAACCTGACCAGCATACACATGAAGCAGATAGGCTATATTATTCTTAAGACTCTCGATTCCCATAATTGTATAGCCTTCTGCTATGGTAACATTCCTTGATTCTACACTGACCCCTTTACTTTGATTACTAAAAACTCTCTTATTTCCTGATGGACAATAAAATGTGAGGTATTTGGCATCAATTTGTGCAAAATAATTCTCAATATCAGCATTCGCTTTTTCTAATGTCCTGATACACTGCCTTTTTCTGCTCTTCTCAAGTCTTCTGTTATCAAGAATCATTGCCAGCTCATTTGTCGGAATCCTTGTATCATCAAATGACCACTTGATAAGCGGTAATCCAGCATCTTTTAATCTTTTATTAAGGTTATTCGGATTCTGTGAATAATGTGTATCACTTATAAATGCTTTAATTTCCTTATGCTTAGGTGCATTAACATCATATAATGCTTCACTGTTCTTATGCATTACATGCCTCATGTCAGAGGCCCATTCAAGTACATCACACTGCTGTTCTGTCAGGCTGTCAGCCAGATTCGCAGATGTAGCTATTTCCTTGTTGCGCTCCATTCGCATTTTTACATATTCTTTTGATAAACTTATAAATATCCCTTCCTTCTATATTATTTTTAAACTAGACAAATGCTGTTTATATTATAATCTTTTTCACATGTAATTCCAATTAATTTATTATAAATGCTGTTATTCATACTTTTCCCCAGACAACCCACGCACTACTGAACAAATCCTGAAAATACATCATAACCAACCCCAATCCCGTCAAAAGCAAAGGACACATGCCCTTCCTAAAGGGTATGTGTCCCTATTATATATCTATATTTCATCTTTTCCATCAAACCGGTTTTTATACGATATATTTTTTACTCCCAGTTACTCTCTGCTTCATCCAGCTTCCTTGCAAGTGTATCTTTAAGAGCTGTAAACGCAGGAATAAAGCTGTCGCGTATCAGCAGAATCAATTCATCTACTTCCTCCTCATTATATATATGAACAGAGGTGTTGCGCTTTTTTAACATAAGCAGCCATGTTTCTGAATCATCTATAAACCCAAATTTATAACCAAGCTGCAGAATCTCTCGTGGTGATCCAGTAGAAGAATCTTCTACACCATGTTTTCTCATAATCTCCTGCAACGCTTTCCATGCAAGTTCAAAAGTAAGATTAAATTGTCCAATAACCCCTGTCCGGTATATATCATTAGTTTCTGCCATCTTAAAATCCGCATTTGCTAATATAGTCAGACAATTAATAAAGTTATCAAGCTTTTTCATAAATCACTACACCGTCCTTTTCTATCTCCTCTTTTAATTCATCTGAAATTGATACATCTGCCTGTACAATATCGAACATCAGGAGAGAATGTGTTTTTTCCTTAATATCCCAGTAAAAACCATCGAAATCTCCACCATACACAGCAATATCTATGTCACTCCGCTCCGTGTTCGTACCTCGCGCACGAGAACCAAAAAGTATGATTTGGGTAATAGAATGTTCCTTTGCAAAATAAACAATTTCTCTTAATATCCGGTCTGGTAAATTGTATTTCATATTCAATATTGCCCCCTTATCTGCACTCATTATACTTAATTCTGTTCATAAGCACAATAAACTTACCCCATTGTTTTCCGATAAAACATATATGAATAAACTACTGGCAGAATGCATGGTACAATGACTAGAGCAAGAAATATCCACACATTTTGAAATGGTGAGGTTACAATCATTGCAATTCCCCCAATTACCATACATTTTCCGCCAAATCTATGTGTATGATACCAGTTGTCAGAATCATTCAATGCCCACGGAATGCGAAAACCAATGCTATAGTTTGGTTTTACCTTTGGAATAAAATTGCCTAAAATAAGATACAAAATTCCAACTAACAATCCGCAGACAAATCCAATATTGAGCTTATATCCCAAATTATATACATAGAGAATATTGCAATTAACCAAAGAAATCACCGGACAAATCCACATAACAACATGGAATACCTTTTTGCTTATATTTTTTCTCTTGGGGTCTATATTAGTTGCAACTATACATATAAGATGAAAAAACAGCATCATTACCGGAAGTCCAAAGACTGCAAATGCTTTAGAACAATACCCATCTGGTTGATTGTCAACTCCAAAATGTGTTGCGACAGAAGCTGGCAACTGTCTCCATAAAAGTAAACCTATAAAGATTGGAAGTAATGTTATGACAGATGTTAATATTAACATTTTTTTATGTTGTTTAATCATGGTCTTTTTCTCCTTTTAATTCACTAATCCATAATAAAATCTCCTCAAGCACAGTAGCGTTAAGCTCATAATAAATATATTTGCCCTCCCGCTCGTCTCGAATTAAATCAGCTTCCTTCAAAACAGACAGGTGTCTGGAAACTGCCGCACCCGAAATTGAAAAATGATTGCTAATCTCTCCAGCAGACATTCGGGACTGTTTAAGCAGATTAAGTATCTCGCGTCTTGTAGGATCAGCAAGCGCCTGAAGCGTATCCTGCATGCTCACATTCATCCCTCCTTCATTTAACATTTAACTTAAATGTTAAATGAATTATAACACACCACCTTTATTTGTCAAGAACACAATTCCTTTTATCAATGCTGAGTATCTTTCCGTCTTATTTTTAATATTGTCTTCATTAACACCATAATAACTATATAAATCTTTCCTCTCAAACTCTGCTATAAACACACTAGTTTCCTATAAATTCATGAAAAATACGCTGGTTAAAAAGGGTGGGAAGAACCTAATCTTCCCACCCATTGTACATTTACTATTCTTATTTATCGTATTCCAGATAAGCACCCTTCATTGGGATTGTTGCAAGTTCACTGAATAATCTTAATACGCCCTTCTTATATTTGCGTTCTTTAGGTTTCCACTGTTTTCTTCTTTCCATAAGAATCTTATCTATCTCTTCAGGTGTCATTCTCTTTCCTGCAACAGCTTCAGCTATCAATCAGTCATTTAATTATCTATTCATTTTTCTTGCTTTTACAGCAAAGATATAAAGGGTTATACCACAGCTAAGAATAATACATAAAGTAAGCCACAGTGCAATATTGCTGTTATCACCAGTCTGTGGTGTTTCAACCTTATTATCAGACGCTTCAGTTACATTTTCTGTTGAATTACCTGTAAGCTGTTGTCTCGTTATAAGATATGTTGAGCAGTGATCCTGCTCTACTGTCATATAACCGTCATTATCAACTATTGCTGACATCATGCTGATTATGGTACCATCATCTAAGAGCTGGCTGTAGTAAAGTGTCTGACCTGCATAGGCTTTTCCTACATTTAATCTGATGCTTGCTCTGGCTGGAAGCGCACCAGAATAATTGTATACTATCTTGGATACGAATATATCCTCCGTTACATTTTCCGGCATATTTCCGGCTTCTTTTATATCAGAAGTAATTGCTGTTGAAAAGTCATAGATTTCAACCTGCGATACTTCAGACATAGTTCCTTTGGCAAATGTAAATGTAACATCATTATTGGATTTGATAACAACATCATTTGCTTTGTTATCTTCTATAATCTTTTTGATTTCGTCAGCCTTAATAGTTGTGTTGCCATCTGATACATCTACTATTGTATTATCATCAGCTGATTTAGCAGTAAATGTAAGCTTATCAGCTACACATTCGACATTATAAAGAGCATCTATTTCTGTTCCATCATACTGGTAGCCGTCTGGCAGCTTATCATCTCCCCATACAGGCTGGTATGTTGCTACTGGATTGTTATAATCAACAAGCCATAATTCATCATTACTTTTTTCATCTATGCCAAGTTTTTCAAGAAGCTTACAGATTCTATAAGATGTCTCGTTATTTTCATACGCATAAGCAGACACATATTTTTCTTTAGTTGCTGTATTTATTATAACCTGACATGTTCCGCCGCTTCCACCATCTGACTCATAATATGATATGGGCTGGTCTAATGTGGTTTCTGTGTATCCGGCAGGAATACTATCATATTCACCAATCTTTTCTGCGTAATATACATCACCCAGAGCTGCCTTTGTAGTAAGCTTATATACTGTATAAGTTACTTTAGCTGGCTCAATATAGGTCAGTTTCTTAATATAATATAATGAAGTATTATCTGTCTCACTCTTATATACTGTATTAGTTGTATAAGGATCATACTCATAATACTTAGCACATATCCTTGATATTTCTAGTGGGTGAGAAACATTATAGCTTACATTTTCCTTTAATGTACCTTTATCCCTGATTGGTTTGTCTGTGAGATTATCACTTGTATACACTACTGCCTTTGTACCAGAATATATGGTGACATTACAGGTGTCTGCAACTGAAAGTACGGAATTAGTTCCCTCCGCTAAGAGGCCTACACTATAATCATCTACCTTGTCTGCATTAATAACTAAAGAACCATTTCCACATATATTGATGGAACCGCCCCAGGCATCACCATATGAACCTATACTTCCGATTTCATTATCACCAATAAGGTTAATCTTGAAATCATCACCCATCATATTAGTAACTATTACTGCTGCCTTGTTTTTAAAATCATTTAATGTAAGTGTATTGGATTCTCTGTCATAAGACATTCCTGCTATGGAATTAGTACCTTTTGAAGAAAATATAAGAGTACTGTCTTCTCCAATTCTCACATTAATATAAGCATAAGCCCAATCACCAGTATCACATGGTCCATTAGCGGCTTTTACCTGTGGTGCAGCATATAAAGCTGCTGAGGATACAGCAAGCACTACTGCTCCTGCTAGTGCGGCAATTTTTTTAATATGCCATTTTCTGTTTTTTACCATACATCTTTTCCTCCTGTTTCTTAAATAATTGTCCGGAATCAAATGACCCATATAATAAATCTTATACATATAAGCTGTTATCAATATATATAACATTATGAATAAAGTATATAAGGGAAGTCCGCCAATATACTAAAATAGCGTGGCGGAAGTCCGCCACGCTGCTTTAGACCCTAAACAGGAAAGGAAAACAGATTAATCACACACATTTATTAAACAGATTAATAAGTCCAACTCGTGATTTCACACCGGTTTTTTCATAAATAGCTGAAATGTATCGTTCAAGTGTCCGTCTTGATACATGCATATGCTCTGAGATAGTCTGGATATTATCCTCGGTAGTAACAAGATAGCTAAATACTTCTCCTTCTCTTTCGGTAAAGGAGTATTGTGTAGTTAATTTATGTAACTGATCCTGTTCGTTTGTTACTTCATCTGTATGGTGCGTAAACTGTTGTATAAAATAATATTTTTCAAATGTATATATTACTGACATAATACTTACTAAAACAAATAAAACAAGTATAAGAATTATTTTTAAAAGATTATTATCAGAGGAAAGCAGTTGTAAAACAAAGCTGGCAATAACAGCGGCAGTAATATTGTTAACAGCCCGCCCCATTCCAGCCCAAAGCTCAGGTATTCTGACATACTGTGAAAGCTCCATGAATTCTGATGTAAAGAAAACAGCAAAAAATCCAGCAGACAGATAGAAAACAATAAGCACAGCCACGAATGGCTTGGAAAATTCAAGCAGGACAATACACAGGGTAGAAAGAATCATTATACAGTACATGATGATTCCAGTATACTTTCTATTACTAATATCAAATATAAAGCCAGCAACAAGTCCACTGAAGGCAAGCAGAATTCTGGCTCCCTGTCCTATGTCAGCAATACCGTCGGAATGGACGAGTGTTACTGCGCTGTCGAGAGTGCTGAATAAACACGCCATAAGTATCACAAGAACTATAATGCTAATATATAATAAAATATTATGCTTATTACCTTTTGCTGAGCTTTCAATTATAGTTTTAGCAGTATATTTGTCAGTGCTATAGCGGCTGAGAATACGTTCATTTTCTATCAGTAAGATAAAAAGCATCAGCATAGATACTGACAAAATAACAAGCTGTATTGTCCTTATATGAATGGCATTATGATTGATGAACTGAAGCAGTATACCCAGGAAATATGAAATGCCAGCAGTTTTTGCCAAATGTCTGTTTCTAATCATACAAGCAGATACATAATATACATTACCCCCAACAAGTCCAAGAAGTATAAAAAGAATAATTCCGCAGCTAAATATATATTCAAAGGACTTACCGCAGCTAGTGCTGATTGTTAAAAAAACAGATAATAATCCGGTAATAATCATAAAAAGCTTGTAAAGCCTGTTGTTTAAAAAATGCTTAAACAGAGGATATAATAAAAAACCTGCTGTACTGACGCCAAGTACATAATTCTGGGAAAGAGTGGCTCTTTGCTGTGACACAAGAAGTGAAAGCCTGCTTACAAACATATATTCAACACTTAAGAAAACAAATGTAAACAGTCCCATTAAAATAATGGCATATATATGTGGAAGGCTGGTTATTGTTTTGGTACTTCCAGCTTTTATAGTCTCCTTCTGAGGTGAATTCATATAATAACGCTCCTTACATATGATGATAATGTGTGGATTGCAAAGCAATGAACGAATCCATAGGTGTTATAAAATTATATATTTGAAAGGAAGTTAAGTCAATGATGTAAAATTGCTCAGTTTTTTACACGTTTTTATGCTTTACATTTATATGAATATGTGCTTTAATAGTGCTTGTACAAATCAATTATATAAGCAGAGTAGGAATATGTGCGTTAAGTGCCATATGGACAGGGAGTTGCCATACGGACGAAAAGATTTCTTGCGATACATAATCCGCATCCCGCTGCTACATATACTGGTCAACAGCCTCTTATGTAGTGCGAATACTACTGCAAAGGAGGTTATTTTTATGTCAATTTTATTAAAAAATTTTGCATTTTCAGCAAAAGAGTTCAAATGTCTCAAGTCAATTGTTGCTGCGGCTCTCCTCGTCGCACTTCACACTGTTTTAGCAGTTTTTGTATCTATTAATGTAACCCCGGCACTCAGAATTTCAGTATCTTTCCTTGCCAACTGTGCAATTGGATACATGTTCGGTCCTGTTATGGGATTCATGTGCGGAGGACTTGGTGATATAGTCCAGTATATCATTAAGCCAACCGGTCCATATTTTCCGGGCTGGACATTAAGTGCTGCTTTAGCTGGGCTTATCTATGGTTTATTTTTCTATGACTGCAACATCAAAATTTCCAAGAAAAAAGTAACAGGTGAAAAACGCAGCCTTTTAGAGATTATAGATTTCAAATTCCTTATCAGAGTTGTGCTTGCCCTTACTATTGATACACTTCTTGTAAATGTTCTTCTTGGAACATACTGGTGCAGCATAATGTACGGCAAAGGATTTATGTTTTATCTTACAATGAGATTTACCAAAAATCTAATCCAGCTGCCTATCAACATTTTCTTAACTTACAATGTTATAGGAATCGTTAAAGTAATTAATAATAAAATATATAAAAACGAATAAACAAAACGCAGGATATAGTGACTAACTCCCATATATCCTGCGTTTTTTGATTTATCATTGCTTACTGCGTATTTAATCCGCTCTCCTGCTAATCTTTGCATGGCTTCAATTATTGGTATTGAACTCTTATGAAACAATATATCCTAAAAAAGTGAGATTTTCCCTGTTTATACCCTCTTATAAATAATTGGTTCATCATATCCAAAAGTTCTTTTTCCGTTAACTTCCATGCTTTCAGATACTTCCAGGCAGCTATCAGAAAACTTTTCCCAAAGCTTAAATGTCATTACCGGTGAAAACTGGCTTATGCTGCCTCCCTCCCAGATTCCACTCTTTTCATGATAAAGTGCGGGTGTAAACTTTTCAGATTTTTTCAGTTCAGCATAATCAACATTCTTCATAGAATTATATGAAAATGTATTCTTGTCTTCTCCTGCTGGAATTTCATATGAAGAAAGAACAATTCCGTCGTCAGTTTCCATAATAAGGAAAATATGTGGTGATGCATGGCGTTTTCCATTGGTTTCATAATAACTTTCTTCAACAACAAATTTCCCATTAAAATCCTTAGGAATGTTTTTTATTTTATCATTACATATAGTATTGATGTGTTCTGCATAAGGATATATTTTTCCTGCCTTCTGCATCATATCAAACTGTTCTTTGTTATCAAAATGTCCTGTCATCATTCCTATAAATTTATCAAGTTTCATCTTATTTTTGCCTCCATCTTTAAATTTTATATAATTAATCCTACAATTTCATGCTTATGCACACCAATAGGCTCCCTATGAATCACATACAATGCCGACATCTGGCTGAACCATAGTCTTTTCATCACAATCAAGCTGTACATCTACCGGTGCAATAAAAGGACTACAGTTACCATTATATAATAAAGCATCCATATATCAACCTGAAAATAATCAAAAAATATCCAATATAACCGCATTTGACATAATAAAGTTATATAGTTATAATTCTAACAGTTTGAATTATAACTGTTATGTTAAAAAGGGGGAGATGCTATGGATAATTCACTGCACTATCTTATTATGGCGAACCAGATGCTTGTACAGAAGGCTCTTCTTGATAAGTTAAAGGACACCGGTCTTACAATCGGTCAGCCTAAAATTCTTGATTACCTGAAAGACCATGACGGAAGCAGCCAGAAGGATATTGCCAAGGGCTGCTTTATTGAAGCCGGTTCTCTTACCACCATTCTTAACAAGATGGAAGAAAAGGGTCTAATTACCCGCCAGATGTTAAATGGCAACCGGAGGTCTTTTCACATTTTTATGACCGAGGAAGGCAGAAAAAAGCAGCAGCTAATCGACGAATTATTCAATGAAATTGAGAAAAATGCATTGCAGAATATTTCAGGTGAAGAATTCGATATGTTTATGACTGTATACAAGAAAATCTATCACAATTTACAAAATGAATTAACATCTAAGGAGTCTGCTAATGAATAGATTAAAACGCTACATATTATTTTTAATCGGGTTATTTATCAATTCTCTGGGTGTCAGTCTTGTAACCAAAGCAAACCTCGGTACATCGCCAATTTCTTCGATTCCATATGTACTGAGCCTGAATTTTCCGCTGACACTTGGAAACTTTATAATTATATTCAGTCTTCTGCTTATCATATTGCAGATTATTATTTTGAGGAAGAATTTCAAGCTGGAAAATATCCTGCAGATTCCGGTTTCTATTGTATTCGGTTATTTCATTGATTTTACAATGTACCTTTTAGTATGGATAAATCCACAGAATTATTTTATTAAGTTAATTGCACTGCTTATCGGCTGTATCGTGCTTGGCTTTGGTGTGTATATTGAAGTTCTGGCTGATGTCGTTATGCTTCCGGGTGAAGCATTTGTCCGTGCGATTGTACAGACATGGAACACTAATTTTGGAACAACTAAGATTATATTTAATTCATCAAGCCACATTTGTTTCCAGAAGATTATAAAAATGCGGTTTCTGAACCTGAAACTGCTGCTTCTGCTGAAGCTTCAGACCACAAAAATGTTATCGTTATCGGCAGACAATATGGCTGCGGCGGTCATGACTTAGGAAAGGCTCTTTTGTCATTGGTCTCTTATATGGAAGAAGTGGCTGAATACCAGCATCTATCAACAGTTTTGCAATTGCATGTGTTTTATATCCTGCATCTGCTACAAGTGTTTTTATTCCTATGTCTTTTATCTTATTATACAAACTTATAAAGGTTCTGCTGTCATGCATATTTCCAGGATTAACTGAGTAACCAAGAATCCAGCCGAACTTATCACATGCAGTTTCAATTGAATATGCGAATACATGCTTATGTTCGCCTTTCCGGAACCATCCGCTTTCTGGATCAGTTGTGCTGCACTTAATAGTTTTCTCGTCTTTTGGAACATCTGTTGTAAAGTCTTTCATCCCTCCGCCAGAAGATGGCTTATCATTATCTTTATCTGAATCCTTCAAAGGCTTCTTTCCATGCGCCTCTCTGTCAGAATTTATTTCTTTTTTCAAGAGTTCTTCATAAAACAAAGCTTCTTAGTGAGCAATCTTTGCTCTCATTTTTTTACTGTTAGCACATGCTTTCACATGAGTTGCATCAACAAACACTTCTGTTGGATCAACGAATTTATACTTATAACATTCTGATAAGATATGAGAAAAGATTTGTTCAAACAAGTCTGTATCCTTAAATCTACGAGTGTAGTTTTTACCAAATGTAGAAAAGTGGGGAACAGAATCATTCATTTCCAATCCCAAAAACCAACGGTAAGCAACATTAACTTATATTTCTTTTATAGTCTGCCGCATACTTTTAATTCCATAAAGATACTGAATAAAAGGAATCTTTATAAGCATTACTGGATCCATACTAGGTCGTCCAAAATCAGGAGAATACTTATCCTGAACAAGGTCATAAATAAAGTTCCAATCTATTGCTTTATCAATCACTCTTAAAAGATGATCTTTTGGCACTAAATCATCCATACAGAACATCTGAATCTGTTCTCTTTTTTTATCTGGATTGACTGTCATCATAAAGCACTCACCATCTGGTTTTTGATATAATAATTATATCAAAAAAATACTATAAAGTCAGTATTTATCTGCATTTGTTACATTTTAATTGATCCTGAAATGCGAAAAGTCCGAGGCTTTCGCCTCGGACTTTGTCTACAGTCTGAGTTGACTACAATTTGTAGTCAACCGACTATATTCTTTTTTAGGAACGTTTTTAAGACACTCCAATATTTTACTCCATGTTTTCTGCTATTAAAAATCAGAATTCCTCATATCCCCATCTCTTACTCAAAAATTTTCGTTTTTATCATGTCCTACAATTTTTCTTAATTTTGGGGCAATGACACATAGAAAACACATAAAAACAAAATAAACTGCCATAGCACTTAACACTATACCTATCTTCACATTTCCTTTATCTATAAAAGATAATACACAATAGATTAGTCCAAATATTACTGCAGATAATAGATTCCTAACTATCCGATTTTCAATTATTCTTTTCATAACCATTTTATCCCTTTCCCTATTCTGGACAATTCTTGTCTTCTCAAGCCTTCGTGCAATCCCCATCACCATACCTCTCTTCCAACAGGTTCTCCCCAATCATATTCACCATCAAGCATTAACCTGCCATTATACTCTGCCGCTCTTTCTTCTAAAGTTTTATGTCTGAAAGGTTTTGCTAATGTAATCACTCCATCTGATACTGTAACTTCTAACATTTCGTTTAATGCTATTCCAGCACTTTTTAATATTTCCTTAGATAATCTGATTCCCTGACTATTTCCCCATTCTCTTACTTGTGCCTGCATACAATCACCTCTCTTCTTTGTATATACTTAGTGTATATAAACATTAGAGATTTATCAATATATTTCAAATCAAAATCCCATCTTCTTAAGTCCCGCAACAACCTGCACATAAAATTCCCGAACATCAAATCCTTTAATGTTCTCCCTGTTAAGATCTATCATATCACCATGCGATATGCCTCTTTTGCCGCTGACAGTAAGAAACTGATAGTTCTGTCCCCATCTAAAGGATTCTTCCCCAACAAGTCCGTCATTAGGTCCGTCAAAATATTTCACCAGTGGATATGTAAAATTAAGTGGAAATCTTCCCGAAGCCGGATGGTTTAGTTTAGAACCAACTGACTGATAATAAATGTCTGGATTATCTTTTATTTCATTGTTAAATTCACTGCATTTTTCTGATGTAAGGTCATATACTGCAGCAAGAAAATCAGGGTTAATGTCTCCGAGTTTAGCCGCTCCCGCGTTATATGTATTGGCAACCATCTGCTGCTGTTTTTCAGGAATTTTGCCAAGAAGGTAATCAGCAAACTGACAGCCCCTGTGTGGTGTATTTATCGTTGTAAGAGAAGCCACATAAGGTGCAATATCTGTAAGCGCTAACGCTGCCCTCATGTCAAGTCCTCCTTTTGAATGAGCAATTACATTTACTTTCTCACAACCTGTCTCTCTTATAATCTGATGAATCCTTTCTGCCAGCTCTTTAGCACTGTCTCGCACAGCCGCAGCACTGTTATGATTTCCATAGTAAATCACTGCACCATTAGCCTCAAGCTCTGCCGGTATTCTTCCCCAGTAATTAAGATGTTCAAAATCCCTGAAAAATACGCCATGCACCATAAGAACAGGATATTTCGTACTGCATATCCGCTGTTCTTTGCGCTGCAGATTTCTCTTAGCACGCATTTTCTCCATGCGGACTTCCTCACCAACTGTCTTTATAATAATATGAAGCATGACAAGATGTGCAACAGGTATCCATCCGCACACGATTCCAAGCACTCTCCATCTGATTCCAAGCTGCTCAGATGTCGCATACACTATAATAATTCCTATCCAGAATATTATGCTTTCCACAAGAATTCCTATCCCTGCCCGTATAAGCCAGTAAACTGGAGCTTTTACTATTCCTGCCGGACCACCAAACCATTTTTCATAACAGCCTGTAAACCCTAATATCAGATATATTGATAATATTACTGTCGTCCAGCAGAATATTTTCAGCATAATTCTGCCAAAGTTACATACTTTAATTCTCCCCATAATTAATCTCCCCTATTGTTTTTCTCAACTTTCTTGCCGCCGAACTCACCGGGTGTCTACTGTCATAGACAAGACATATATTTCTCTTCGGAATATTATCCTTAAGAGATATCTTCACAATCTCTTTCTTATCAATCGATTCCTGCGCCATTGTCTCTGGTAAGAATGCAAGTCCTAATTCACATTTTACAAGAGGAAGTATCTGGTCTGTTGTCGCAGCCTCCGTATCAGGCTCTAATTCAACCCCATGCGACATAAATAAATCCTTATAGAATCTGAATGTCATAGTCTCTCTGCCAAGGCATATCAGTGGATAATCCGTCAATTCTCTTATTGATAATTCCTGACTTCCCAATGCTGTAAATGTAGTTCCTCCGACAAGTATTTCCTGAAAAGAATGCAGCACCACCGTCTTTAGTGATGAATCTGCGTACACAGGTGATGATACCACTGCAAAGTCTACCAGTCCATTTTTTACTGCATCAACCGCCTCCGGCGTTGAATGATTATATATCTTAAGCCGGATTCCGGGATTGACCATGTGAAATGCTTTTAACTTATCAAGAAGAAATATATTAAGCGCAGTCTCACTTGCCCCTATGGAAATACTGCCATGTGAAAGACTTGCACTGTCCGCAAGCTCTTCTTCTGCTGCCATAAGCTGTGTCATAGCCGCTGTAACCCTTATATACAGTTTTTCCCCCTCTGGTGTAAGCTGTATTCCCCGGTTATTTCTTACAAACAGTGTTGAATTAATCTGCTGTTCCAGACAGTTCATTGCCCTTGTAACATTAGGCTGGCTGCTTCCTAACGCCTGAGCGGCTTTCGTAAAATTCTTGTACCTGGCTACATAATAAAATATCTTGTAATACTCAAAATTAACGTCCATAACTTATCACTCCGTAATATCTGACATATCATATTGTTATAGCATTTATATCAATTATAGTTTTTACTTATTTCTACCACAATAGTATAATCTAGCCGAAAATGAAAAACAAGAAGGAGCTGATGATTATGAAAGAAAAAACTATCTTTCCAAGAGAAGAAAAATCTGAGGTTTTATTTGATAAAATTCTAAATGACCCATGGGCTTATAATAAACTTTTCCAGACATTCTGTAACAATCTGTTTTGCAATGATGATTCTGAAGCAATACTTTCTCCGCTTCAATTCACGGAAGCATTATTCAACTGCTATTCTAATAAAGACTTATCTGCATTTCTTATGGCTATCACGCAAAATACCATGTTTGATTTACTGAGAAATTCATTTCTTATTCCATACCGCTTCAACGCTGATGGAAAGCAGAATCCCATAATTATGACCGACGATAAAGGTATGCTTCTTCCAGAATTTGCTGATTCTGTTCACGAAAAAGACTATCAGCATTTTTATAACATTTATAAGAACCTTGATAATAATAAAAATATGTTTCTTGCCGAGGCTTACAGATACAGTCACACATATGGTGATGACCCGTCTGTAGTTGAGCAGCAGATTCTTGAGAGAAGCACTGGTATACTGCTTATCCGCGAACTGCCTGACACTGTCAGAATGAAGGAAACCGAGGCAGAGGCCTATAGTGCTGTATGGGATCTTATGCTTGAGCTTGAGAAGAATCTTCCAATGGCATACATATTCTATGGTCAGGATTCATTCGTTGAACACAATGAACATTTTGATGAACTTGGAATTTTCCTTCCTAATTCTATATTCATACGAAACCTTGAACACCATGTTAAGAAAGCAGAGGCGATTATATATGCCAAGGACTAATTACATTGACATTATGGAAAAAAATCATATGGAAATTCCGTGGCACGACTATACGAATGCCGACAGCAATGCATTAATTGCTAATGCAGACCTTATAGAAAAAGCCTCCGTTATCGGTCGTGTAGGTCTGATTATGCTATCATGCGGCACTGGTGCATGGCGTGTCCGTACATCTATGAATAAGCTATCCAAGGAACTTGGAGTAACCTGTACCGTGGATGTTGGCCTTATGTCTATTGAATTTAACTGCTTTGATGGTAATGACTGCGTATCACAGTCGTTAAGCATTGCCAATACCGGTGTTAATACCTCCAAGCTTTACAGAATGGAACAATTTGTTGACAATTTCCCTAATGAAGAGGCCCACCTTACAGGTGAAATGATTCATAAAAGGCTTGATGAAATTGAACAGATACATACCCTGTATTCACCGGTAAAGCTTGGACTTGCCGCCGCTCTTGCATGTTGCGGATTCACATTTCTGCTTGGCGGCGGTCCTATAGAGATGCTTTTCGCATTCATTGCAGCCGGAACAGGTAATCTTATAAGGACAAAGCTTATTAAACATCATTTTACACTATTCATGAATATAGCAGTTTCTATATCTGCATCATGCCTTATATATGCAATTCTGCTTAAACTTGCTATTCTGATGTTTAATATCCCTTTTGTACATGAAGCCGGATACATATGTTCCATGCTTTTCATAATACCGGGATTTCCTTTCATCACCAGCGGCATTGACCTTGCAAAGCTCGACCTGCGATCAGGTATTGAAAGGCTGACATATTCAATAATTATTGTACTGGTTGCTACTGTGTTTGCATGGATTATGGCTTTATTACTACATTTACAGCCAGAAGAATTTACAACATTACATATTGGAAAAATGTTACATCTGATATTAAGACTTGTTGCCAGCTTCTGCGGTGTGTTCGGATTCTCTATTATGTTTAACAGTTCCGTTCCAATGGCGGCAATGGCGGCTCTTATCGGTTGTATTGCCAATACCCTGCGTCTTGAACTGGTTGATTTTACAGGCATGCCTGCCGCTGCTGCCGCATTTATTGGTGCTGCCACTGCAGGACTCCTTGCCTCATTTATTAAAAATTATAATGGATATCCTAGAATATCACTTACAGTTCCTTCCATAGTTATTATGGTACCCGGACTTTATTTATACCGTGCAATATACAATTTCGGCATAATGTCCCTGACAGAAGCGGTCTCATGGTTTACATCAGCAATTCTGATAATTGTTGCACTTCCGCTCGGACTTATATTTGCCAGAATTATTACGGACCGCACATTCCGTTATTGCACTTAATATTAACTATACATTTATATAAGGAGGAATTATTATTATGCTTACTTCTGTAACAGGTATTAACTGGGGCGACGAGGGCAAAGGCCGTGTAATTGACCTTCTTGCTGAAAATGCAGATATAGTCGTCAGGTATCAGGGCGGCAATAACGCCGGTCACACCGTTGTAACTAATCAGGGAAAATTCGTTCTTAATCTACTGCCATCAGGAATTCTTCACCCAGATGTAATATGCATTCTTGGTGATGGCATGGTTGTTGACCTTGAACATCTTGCCAATGAAATAAAACAGATTGAAGACAGAGGAATACAGATTAATCCAAAACATTTGAAATTATCTAAAAAAGCTACAATATCTATGCCATGGCACAGGATACAGGATGAACTTGAAGAAAACAGACTGGAACGAACCGGCTCTGCTTTCGGTTCTACAAGACGAGGCATAGCATATGCCTACAGTGACAAATACAGAAAAAAAACTCTGCGTCTCGGCGACCTGCTTCACTTAGATGATACAGCTGTACAGGCAAGACTAAAAACTATTCTTGAATCCAAGAACCTTGAGCTTGCCGGCTGCTATCATCAGGAGCCTATGTCATATCCGGCACTTCTTGACTGGTGCAGGGAACAGGCTGAAAGGTTCAGCAAATACATATGCGATACAGGCACATTTATAGACAAAGCATTATCCTGTGGTAAAAAAGTTATTCTTGAGGCACAGCTGGGTGCATTAAGAGATATTGATTACGGTATCTTCCCTTACACATCAAGTTCATCAACCATATCAGCCTATGGTCCTATAGGTGCAGGAATCCCTGGAAGACACGCTGACCATGTTGTTGGTGTACTTAAAGCCTATTCTACTTGTGTCGGTGCAGGCCCATTTGTTGCTGAAAATGCTGTTTCAGAAAAATGGCAGCAGGACTTAAGAGCAGCCGGCGGTGAATTCGGTGCTGCAACAGGCCGTCCTCGCCGTGTTGGTCCTTTTGATGCAGTCGCAAGCAGATACGGACTCAGATGCCAGCATGCAGACAAAATCGCACTAACCAAGCTTGATGTATTAAGCTCTATGAAAGAAATTCCTATAATTACAGGCTACAATGACCCAAACGGCTCTCTGGTTGAATTTGACCCTACTGATAACCTTGATTCATGCACTCCTGTTATATACAAAGTTCCCGGCTGGGAAGAAGATATATCACATTGCAGGACATTTGACGAGCTTCCTGCTAATGCAAAAAATTACATTAAAACAATTGAGGATATGCTTCATGCAGAAATCAACTTTATATCTGTCGGTGCTAAGAGAGATGAATATTTATTAAAAGGAGAGTGGCTATGAGACATCTGATAACCCCTATGGATCTTTCCGTTGAAGAAACTATGAATATATTAGATCTTGCGGAGCGGATATCCATTGGACCACAATTATATAAGCATGTTGCCGATGGCAGACAGCTTGCTACACTTTTTTACGAACCAAGTACAAGAACGCGTCTATCTTTTGAATCCGCTATGTTAAGTCTTGGAGGACAGACGCTAGGCTTTTCAAGTGCAGCTCAGTCTAGTGCTTCCAAAGGTGAAACCGTTGCTGATACTGCAAGAGTTGTAAGCTGCTATGCAGATATAATTGCGATGAGACATCCAAAAGAAGGTGCTCCTCTGCAGGCATCAATATATTCACGCATTCCTATAATAAACGCAGGAGACGGCGGTCATGCACACCCTACACAGACACTTATTGATATGATGACTATAAGACAGCGTAAAGGAAAGCTTAATAACCTGACTATCGGTTTCTGTGGCGACCTGAAATTCGGACGGACGGTACACTCCCTTGTCAGCAGCCTTACTCGTTTCTCTGATAATAAATTCTACTTCATATCTCCCGAAGAATTGCGGATTCCAGATTATCTGAGAGACGATGTATTAAATCCATCTAATTCAACTTATGAGGAAGTGTCAAGCCTTGAAGATACTCTTCCTAAACTTGATGTTCTGTACATGACAAGAGTACAGAAAGAAAGATTTTTCAATGAAGAAGAATATCTCCGTTTAAAAGATGTCTACATTCTTGACGAAGAAAAGTTAAAGCTGGCTGATAAAGATATGCCTGTTCTTCATCCTCTGCCACGAGTCGATGAGATTTCCCTTGATGTCGATGACGATCCAAGAGCTGCATATTTTGACCAGGTCCAGAATGGTAAATATATAAGAATGGCACTAATCATGGCATTGCTTGGTATTACTGATCCGGTAACCGGCAGAACAGTTCTTGATACACACAGCCTATAACTAAACATTCCATATAAAAACTGCCATCCGCTAAACTTAATGTTAAACGGACGGCAGTTTTATGTTTTTATATATTTATCCCCAGACTTCTTCCGGTTCTGCGTTATGCTCCCCTGTCCTTAAAACATCCGGCATATGCATAACCGACAATCTGTCCATTGTCAACTGCCTTGATATATGGATATCTGTCTGAAATATTCACAATTCTTTGTCTGAATTCTTCTACAGAAGGCACATCATATTCAAATGTTATCGCTGTATACTTAACATATGGTGCATATATATTGAGAAGTTCCTCTGCATCTTCAATTGTTACATTCTGAATTTCCATAATTTTCTCTCACTGTTTCAAGATTAGTTATCAATGCATATATTACTCTTCCATATCGTCCATTCTCAACAATTCTTCCATGGTCAAACACCTGTATATGACCGCCATCTGCTTTCTGCATATAAAAATGTGTATAACCATTAGTATGTCCTTCATCTATCTGCTTCCATATATCCGCTATAACAGCTTCCCGTTCATCCACTCTAATGATATTACGGAAACTTCTTTTTGTATATACAAGCAGTTCATCCATGTTCTTACAGCCTGCAAATCTGATAAATTCACGGTTTGCAAAAAGAATTTCATCATCATTCTTATCTGCTTTGTATATGATAAATGCTCCTGGAAGATTTTCAGAAACATCTTTAAGTGCAAAACCAAGCTGTGTACGAATATCCTTTCTGAGTCCGTTCTTATATGCCATGCAGCCATTCTTTCCACGAAGTTTCACCTCATAAAGTGCAGTATCAGCACAACGCATGAGCTTTGATGGTTTGTCAGCATGAACCGGATATTCAGCATATCCAACTGATATAGTGAACTGATACTCTTCACCTTCATATTTAAATGACCGTTTTAACTTTGTGAATTCCTCCAGTTTTTCCTTAACATCAGCACATGTACAATCTGGCAGGAAAATACAGAATTCATCACCACCGTTTCGTCCTAAAAGCACATTTTTATCAAAAAACTTCTGCATTCCCTCGGACAATACCTTAAGTGCTACATCGCCATAAGCATGACCATACATATCATTGATAGTCTTAAAATCATCAATATCAAATTCTACTCCTACACAGTGATTATCCGGATTCTGCTTAAGATACCTTGTTACTTTTTCATCATATCCATGACGGTTATTTATTCCTGTCAAAGCATCTGTTATAGCCAGCTTCTTAAACTTCTTTCTATGTTCGTCAAGCACGAGCAGAGCACATGTAAACCCTGTAAGAAGCAGTACAATAATAATTCCGCCTATTCCAACCGCATACAGATATATTCTTTCAGACTGAGTCTTATATGGCATTATATCAAGCTTCCACTTGCTGTCTCCTATATCAAATGTATACGAAACAGGATTCTTTAACTCTTCTTCCGAGCCATACACTTCTTCAAATTCAGACTCCCACGGAAAAGCAGTTTTATATAATGTATAATTATAACCAAAATCTGAAAGTGCTTTCATTGAATCAGCAAAAATCTCAGGAACACGGATTATAACTATTGTAAATCCCCAGAAATCTTCATGTCCGTTTTCTTCAATGTATACAGGTTTTCTTACAGCTATACCATATTCTCCCTGCTTTAATTGAAATGGTCCCTGCATTGTAACAACTTTATTATCTCTTCCATAACGGCATATTTCACCACGATTTTTATCATTTAACAGATCAATCTTTCCCGCATCATTACCTTCCTGAGGATAAATATCTGTCACAACACCACCTGGTGCAATCTGTATACTCTGAACAGAATCTGTCATCATCTCCTCTGCTATCTCATAGAATTTATTAAGCTGTCCATCATCACTTATAATTATCTGTCTTAATGTGTCCGAAACGCCTATGCCTTTCATAATATCTGTCTTCATACGCTCGGCATAAGTCATTGCGTTAAGATTCGCCATTGTCCTGTTCTGCTTATTCTGTTCGTTATTTATGCTGCATACAATACCTGCCACAGCACTCATTCCGATTATAAATACAACTAGTGGAATAATAATATTTTTCTTTATAAAATGCATCTCATTCACTCCAAACTGCTGATTTGTAGATATTTGTTTATTATATCACCTTAAATGTTATTCTGCATTAAAAATGACGCAGGAATTTCCTGCGTCATTGCATATGTCCTTATATGAAACCGCTTTATATATTAAGGAAATCTTTTCTATAATCCACCTTAAAGAATTCTGCAAGCTTAATCATATCTTCGTCTTTTATTGTATTCTTTCTCTCAAGTCCAGCTGTAAGCATATATATCTGTGCAGCTTTTTCAACAGTTTCAATAAGTCCAAATGTCTCATCAAGAGTTTTTCCAGCACCATATATTCCATGCATTGCCCATATAACAAGTCTGAATTCTTTCATTTTTTCTGCTGTTGCCTCGCCTATTTCATTAGTTCCGCAAAGCATCCATGGGAGAATACCTACACCATCCGGGAACACAACTATACACTCTGTACACATTTCCCAAAGTGTATGCGTAAATTTCTTCTCGTCAAGTTCATGAACATAATTCATGGCAAGTGTGTTAGTTGGATGTGAATGTATAACAACTCTGTTATCTTTATCAACAGAAAGTCTTGCCATATGACTCATAAGATGCGCTGGTAATTCGCTTGTGAATTTTCCTCCATCCTTATATCCCCATAATAACTGCGCTGTTGTTCCATCTTCAGCTATTCTTATTATTCCAAGATTATTCTCTGGATCTGTCTTTACATTTTTAAAGTACTTACCTGTACCGGTTACTATAAATATTCTGCCAATAAGTGCATCTGCTTTGAAACCCGTCGGAATCTCTCTTAACACATGATTAATATCAAGATATTGTGCAACTTCTTCTTCATCAAGCATATAGCTGATATTACCACCATTTCTTTCGTCCCAGCCAAGACGATACATATTAGCTGTAGTATCACACATTTCTTTAACAAAAGGTGCTGTTAATATATCTTTCATTATCGTGCCTCCAATACTTTCTTTTCGTAATCCATAACCTCACTGACATAATCAGCTGCCACATTTTCTCTATTAAGATATTCCTGCCATATATCTCCAAATGGCATAATCTTTAATTCTTCCTGTGCTGCCATAAGTTCTGTGAACCTTCCTTCGTTCTGAAGATTGCGAAGTGATTCTGGCTCTAACAATGCATACAAAAGAGCTTTCTGAACACTTCTCATTCCGGTTATCCATGCAGATATTCTATTAATTGATGCATCGAAATAGTCAGTTGCTATAAATACCTTGTCAAGCGCATCTGCTCTGACAATTTCTTTAGCAATCTCTCTGGTTTCGTCATCATATAAAACTACATGATCGCTGTCCCATCTTACAGGTCTTGTAATATGTAATGCTAAGTGGTCATTGAATAAAAGCATTGATGATACCTTATCTGACACAACCTCTGTAGGATGATAGTGTCCATTATCCATAAGTGGGGTTATGCCTGCTCTTGCTACATAATTCATGCAGAATTCAGACGAACCAACTGTGTATGATTCAACGCCTATGCCAAATACTTTAGATTCAAGACACACAAACACTTTGCTCTTATCATATGGAATTGAAAGAATTTCATCTAAAGATTCTTTAAATCTCCTTCTTGGTCCAAGTCTGTCTGCCGGAATATCCTTATAGCCATCCGGAATCCATATGTTCATTACACATGGCTGTCCTGTTTCATTAGCAAAATATTCTGATATCTCAATACATCTCTTGCCATGTTCAATCCAGAATTTTCTTACTTCTTCATCTGGTGAGGATAATGTAAGTCCATCTTTAACCATTCTATGTGAGAAAAATGTTGGATTAAAATCAATTCCCATATTGTATTTCTTAGCAAATTCAACCCATCTGGTAAAATGTTTTGGTTTAATTGAATCCCTGTCTGAACCGTCATCTATAATGGCATAACTGGCATGAAGATTTAGCTTCTTCTTTCCAGGTACAAGTGTCAATACTTTGCTTATATCCTGCATAAGCTGCTCAGGAGTAGCTGCTCTTCCCGGATAATTTCCAGTAGTCTGTATACCACCTGACAGACTTTCTCTGCTGTCAAAACCAATTACATCATCTCCCTGCCAGCAATGCATTGATACCGGCACATTCTTTAATCTATCTAATGCAGCCTCAGTATCAACTCCTATACTCTGATATATCTTCCTTGCTGATTCATATCGTTCATTAGTCATATATAGCATTATCCTCCTTATATAATCTGAAATTTATTATCTTTTCTGCTCAAATCGTTTAATATCAAAGGAATCTCTTACACACGCTCTTGCTTCCTTCAAATTCTTAAACACACTATCTGCTATCATCTGCGCCATAATATTTCCAATAGCAGTAGCCTCTGCTGGTCCCGCTACTACTGTTTTCCCAGTCGAATCAGCCGTAAGCTGATTAAGATATCCAGCATTAGCACCTCCACCTATTACATATATTGCATCATATGTAATGTCCAGATTCTTTTCTATCTGCATAACTGTATCTGCATAACTGTCAGCCAGACTCTTATATACAACTGCTGCAATCTCTCCGGCTGTGTCAGGTATAATCAAATCATTATTATTGCAGTATGATTTGATTGCCTCTGTCATATTCTCTGGTGCAAGAAAGCATTTATTATTAACATCTATCCTTGATGTTATATAGTCTGTCTCCTCTGCTTCCTTACAAAGCTCTGCAAATGTATATCTGTCTTCAAATTCATGCCTTACAGATTGTATAATCCAGAGGCCCATAATATTCTTCAAATATCTAAATCTATAATCGTATCCACCTTCATTGGTAAAATTACATACCTGGCTTTTCTCATCACATCTTGCCTTTAGAAGTTCTGTCCCCATCAGTGACCATGTTCCAGAACTTAAATACAAAACATTATCTGCTACTGTTGGAACAGCCATAACTGCGGATGCTGTATCATGACTTGCACACATAACAACCCTTGTATTGTATCCAACAATCTTCTTAATACCATCAGTTAATTCTCCCAGTATTGTTCCCGGCTGCTTAAGCTCCATAAACATATTTCTGTTGATTCCAAGCATATCAATCAGTTCATAATCCCATTGTTTAGTTTCCGGATTAACAAGCTGTGTTGATGTTGCATTGGTATATTCCGATGCTTTAACCCCCGTAAGAAGAAACTGAAAATAATCTGGAAGCATAATAAATGTCTTCGCTTCCTTTAACTGTTCAGGTCTTATAAATTTATCCGACATGAGCTGGTAAATTGTATTAAACTTCTGTTTCTGAATACCTGTTCTCTTATATAATTCTTTTTCGGATATCACCTTATAAACTTCTTCATCCATTCCATCTGTACGTTCATCCCTGTATCCATATACATTTCCTATGCATTTGTCATTATCATCAAGAAGAACATAATCAACAGCCCATGTGTCAATCGACATGCTTACTGGAATTTTCCCGAGTTCTTTACATTTTTTCATTCCTTCAATAATATTGGCAAACAAGCTGTCAACATCCCATAACTTGTTGCCATTATCATTAATCATGCCATTATCAAAACGATATACCTCTTCTATTGTCATTCTGCCGTTGTCCATGGATGCAAGAATATGTCTTCCACTTGAAGCCCCAATATCAACGGCAAGGTAATATACCGGTTTCATACAATCTTACCTCCTGTATTAAATTCATGTATTAATCAAGATGAAAAACACACCTTAAATCATCACTCACAGGACTGTCGTCTGGATTAACCCTCATAAGAGGCGCCATATATTTCCACCACTTTCTGTTGATCTCCGTGTCTGCTGACTGTGCCCACTTTTCTTCATCTTCAATCTCTATATATCCATATAATATGTTAGTTTCATCATCTAGAAATATAGAATAATTATGTCCGCCATATTCATGTATCATTGCCTTCATTTCAGGCCATAATTCATTGTGACGCTTTTCATATTCATCAGCACATCCAGCTTTAAGATACATTTTAAATGCTTTTCTTATCATTCTGTAATGCCTCCACTAAAGCCAGTATTGTAAGTGACTGTCCATATGCCATAGGCGCTATAAGTATGTTCTTATAATGCTCTGCATCATATCCCATACCAGTTCCTCCAGATACATTAAGCACTGTTCCATCTGAATCAATATTTTTAAGTATTGCATTTATCGCTTTGTCAGCAACATCTATATAAGAATCATCAAGTATTCCCATTCTGATTCCCTTTAATATACCGGCTGTAATTGCAGCACTTCCGGATACTTCTTCATAACTTGATGAGTCTGTAAGTACTGTATGCCATAATCCGCTTTTACTCTGGAGCTTCTTAAGAGCAGCTGTCTGGGCTTTATAAGCATCTATTATTATCTCTTTAACACCACTGTTAAGTGTTCCCTTAAACATATCAACATAATCAAGAATTCCTAATGTGAACCAGCTATTCCCTCTGCACCAGAATATACCACCGAAATTATTCATTTCATTAAATGTCCAGCCATGATAAAACAATCCTGTCTTGTTGTCGCAAAGATACTTTATATGCATAAGTACCTGATGTATTGACTCATTTATCCAATCCTGACGATTATACTTCTGACCCATTTTATTAAGGAATAAAACTGTCATAAACAGAGTATCTATCCACATTTCATTCTCATTGAGTCTTACTCCCTGTCTGTCTCCATTCGCACTTGTAACATGCTGGAATCCACGTTCCTTTGTTCTTGGAAGGCAGTTCATAAGCCACTCTGCCCATTTGATACACAGTTCCTCGAACTGTGTATCATTGTAATAGTTATTTAATTCAACAAGAGTAAGTAACGGTGTTGTTGTGTTGATATTCTTTGATGGAAGACCTTCTGCTATATTTTCTTTAAACCATTTGTAAAGAAATTCTCTATACTCATCATTGCCATTAATCTGCATTATCTTAAGCAATCCATATAAACCGACCCCCTGTGGCCAGTCCCACTCTTTAATTCCAAAGTCTCTTTTAAAGAAGCCTATTGACTCGCCGCCTTTTTCCAGCTCTTCATCATTATCAGGTCTGCCAAGATTCATAAGCTTATCAATTACAAGATTAAGCTTATTCTCAATTTCTTTCTTGTCAGGTTTTTTATTGTTCATATATATGTCCTCCGTTTTTATCTTATTTTTATCCCAACAATCCAAATACTGTTGGCAGCCACATACTAAGCTGTGGTACAAATGTTACAAAAAGAAGTGCGACCAAAATTGCTACAAAGAATGGCACCAGTTTCTTAATTACCTCTTCTACCTGAAGATGCGATATACTACAACCTACAAATAATACGCTTCCTACAGGTGGTGTAATTGTTCCAATTGAAAGATTCATAACCATCATTACACCAAACTGAATAGGATTCATACCTAATGCCTTAACTACAGGAAGGAATATAGGTGTGAATATAAGTAACGCCGGAGCCATATCCATAAATGTTCCTACAATCAGAAGTATCAGGTTAATAATTAACAGAATAACAATCTTATTATCAGACACACCCAGTAATGCTGCACTTATAGCCTGTGGAAGACCAGTGAATGACAATACGAATGACAATACTGATGAAGCTCCTATTATAAGCATAACAATTGCTGTCATAACTGCTGTTTCTTTTAAAATTCTTGGAATATCTTTAATCCTAATGCTCTTATAAACAAACACAGCCAGTATAAATGCATACACAACAGCTACACCAGATGCTTCTGTCGGAGTAAAATATCCTGATAATATACCACCAATAATAATTACAATGAGGAAAAGACTTGGTATAGCATCCCAGATTGTCTTTAATACAACCTTAGCTGTAAGATGATCTCTCTTGATTACATATCCATGCTTTTTTCCATATACGAAAGCAACTACCATACACAGTAATGCCCATAATAATCCCGGAATCCAGCCAGCCATAAGTAATGCTGCAACTGAAACTCCACCACTTGCTGCTGAAAATACAATGAATGAAGCTGTTGGTGGAATTAACTGTCCTACTGGTGCTGAAGCAACATTTGCTGCTGCTGAAAATGCCCTGTCATATCCCTGTTCATTCTCAAGTGGCTGCATAACACCACCAATTGCTGTTGCTGCTGCAATACCTGAGCCTGATATAGAACCAAACATTGCGTTACCTGCAATGTTAGTCATTGCTAAAGAACCTGGAACCTTACCTAAAACAAGCATTGCCAGATTAATAAGCCTTTTTGCTATACCACCATTACTCATTAACAGACCTGCAAGTACGAAGAACGGAACTGCAAGTAATGTGAAGCTGTCAATACCTGTAACCATTTTCTGAGCTGATATAAACACACCAAAATGTGGTGTAAGAAACATAATTAATGTAACAAGTGATGCTGATATAATACTGAATGATACCGGAACACTAAATGCCAGTAATAAAAAGAATACTATTATCAATACAATTGCTGCCTGTATTTCCATATTGCCTCCTTCTGCATATATATGCATTATTCAATCTTAATTCTGTCTTAATTTCTTAAAATGATCTACAATCTTAAACACTCCGTAAATAACCATGAGAACTCCACATACCGGAACACATACATAATAGACCTGCATAGGAATCTGCATAGCTGGTGAGAGCTGTCCTGCTGCATTAGCAGTAACCATAATTCCACCAATAATCATTACTGAAACACTTAAAATCATAATAAGCACATCTATTGCAATCTGAGCAAGTGTTTCATTCTTTGGCTTGAACTTCTTAACTATAAGATTGATAGCCAAATGACTGTTTTGTCCATATGCGTAAGGAACGCCCATCATTGTCAGCCATATGAGCATATATCTTAATAATTCCTCTGTATATTTGCTTGGATTATGTAACACAAATCTTGTAATTACCTGCCAGCAGCATCCAAGTACCATACCGGCTACAAGCACCTCTAATATTATTTCAACTACTTTATTCAAATACTTCATGCTTTTCTCCTTTCTTCCTGCAAACCATGGGCTTATATGCATTAATCTGCATATTTCTGAATGTCATCATATAGCTTCTTATATGCTTCGCCCTTGTTATAGAAGTTGGCATGTATTGGCTGTACTGCCTCAATAAATGGTGTCTTATCTATATCCTTATATACATGCACGCCTTTACTTTCTGCATGTTCAATGGCATCCTCCATCATTCCATTATAAAGACTCTTAAAGTTATCATTTGTTTCCTCAAGTGCTTTTATAAGACTCTGTCTCTGTTTCTCTGACATCTTGTTCCATGTCTTAGTACTTATAATGAATATATCTGGTGAAAACTGATGCTCTGTATATGTATAAGACTTAACAAGATCTTCATGTCCATCAACAGTAAGAGCAAGCTCTGTGTTCTCTGCTCCATCAACGACACCCTGCTGTAATGACGCATATGTCTCTGATGCAGCCATAGGAACCGGTGTTCCTCCCATTTTCTCAATCATATCCATTGATGTTGAACTTGGCATTGAACGAATTTTCTTTCCACTAAGAACTGATGTATCTGTAACTGGAACATCATCTTTAAGATAGAAATTTCTTGCACCATTAGCATAATATCCAACAGCTATATATCCCTCATCTGCTGTATCAGCAAATAATTCTTTAACTGCTTCACTATTCTCCATCGCATTATAATAATGCTCCTGATTCTTAAACAGATAAGGAATTGCAAATATTGCATATCTGTCATCAAACTGACCTAATGTGTTAGAGCTTACTTTTGCCATATCAATAATTCCGGCTTTAACCATTTCTATTTCTTCTTTTTCTGTACCAAGAACACCACTGGCAAATATCTTAATATTTACCTCATCACCAGATTCTTTTGCGGCAAAATCTGATACCTTAGCAATTGAATCCGCTATTTCTGAACCCGCTGACTGATTATGCGCCAGCTGAAGAACTAATTTATCTGATGAATTAATCCCTTTAACCTTAATAAATGTTACTATTACAATAATGAGACACACTGCAACAAAAGCTGTGCCTATTATCTTTTTATAAGCTTTCATAACCTTCTCCTTTCTTATGAGACCCCTTTATTGTTGTTACTTTTTATTTTTGAAATCCGCGCGTATTTCAAGGCTTGTTTCATAAGCCATTTCTTATCTTGTAACTGGATTATATCACCGCAAAATAATACTTTTCTTGAACAATATTGCTATATATGTTTGATTTTTTAAATATATTGCTCTATACTTTTTAATTAATAATAATTAATTGTGAGGTATTGTATGGCAGATAATAAAATCACTTTTTTTGGCAAATGCGATGGAATATCCGTAGAACAGCTTATCCGTTATAGCCGGTTCAATATGAATGTGAAGCATTTTCACAACCAGTATGAGATATTCTACATAATTGAAGGAGAGCGCCAGTTTTTCTTCGATAACAAAAGCTATAATGCTTATGCTGGAGATATTGCAATACTTGATACCAATCTGGTTCATACTACATGCTCAATATCAGATGAGGATAAAGGCTACAACCGTGTTATTCTTTACATTGATTATGAAAAGATGTGTGATTTTGACAAAAAGTATCCTGGTCTTAATCTTGTTAATTACTTTCATAATAATTATGGCATATACCACCTCAATGAAGACCAGCGTATAGCATTTCTTAATCTATACAGGGATTTAAGACATGAATTAACCAAAAAGAACAGTGGATATCAGTCAAGGGTGGAAATTGCAACTATATACTGGCTGTATAAACTGCTCTCCCTGAAACATGACAGTACGCAGATACATGCTGTAATTAATAGCCCAAAAGAATTATCTGCCTCTAACATAAGTGCCTATCTTGAAGCTAACTACACAAAAGAGCTCGCCCTTGATACTATCTCAGACGAGCTCTTTATGAGCAAATATTATATGTGCCGCATATTTAAAGAATACACTGGATTTACTATCACCGAATATGTTAATACTCTCCGCATTAAGAAAGCCACCCAGATTCTCGAATCCTCTAATCTCAGTATATCAGATGTTGCTGCTGAGCTTGGTTTTGAAAGTGCGTCATATTTCGAAAGAATATTTAAAAAAATAATGACTGTAACCCCTTTAAAATACCGTAAAACTCACCAGTCTGTTACAATCGAACATGAAGAACTCAACACACTTGATGATTCTGATTATCTTGACTAATTTTACAATTTATTAATAAACCAAATATTATCTTCTCATACCCATACCACAACTCATTGATGAGTCATTGTCTGGTATTTCTGAGACATATCTTGCATTAAAGGCTGCATTGACTTCTGAAATCTCTTTCACCCCGTCAATGTAGTCTTTAAAATATGTCATCAGATCTATTCCGCTGCTCTCGCAGCCTTCTGTTTCTTCCCATTCCTTTATTAACTGGATTCTTTCTGATTTAGTTGTGTCTTTTATTAATGTGCTTTTCATTGTGTGTCTCCTTATCTTAAAATCTATCCTTTATAACTCAAATTATTATATACAGATGCATCTGGCATTGTTCTCATACTTGGTCCTACTACAACAAATGTGCCATGACTATTGTAATAGCTGTATCCTGATACCTGATATACAGGTGGATTGTCATATACAAAATCCGGTCCGGTTCCGCCATATGGATTACCACCACCATTTACATTATTAACTGCAGTTTTCGCTGTATATCCTATGTAAGCCATTGCTCCCGTTAATGCAAATGGTAATAGTGTAAGTAATATTACAATTGGATACATAGCTATATTTCTCATAGCAAGATAAAACTGACTCTTATGTGTTGTCCTGATTATAACATATGTTATTACTGAAATTAATAATACTGGAACAAGCAATATAATTATTGGAATCTGTATATCAAAATAAAATTTGACTCCCATTGGTATCGCTTCTGTCATAGCTAATGCAACGTAGTATATTACATTCATCACTCCAGATTTCCAGTTATGGATTAGCCATTTAATCTTAGATGATGACTTCGCAACAAGCATAAAAATTATAAATATAACTAATAATGGTGGACACACTATCATTAAAATAAACATTAAAATTTTTATTATAAATCTTGAATTATCAGCAAACTCTTTATCCTTAATTTTCTTGTTTTCAAATTCCTCTTTTTCTTCAGCCGTTAAATGATTATATATATACTCATCAGCTTTTTTCTTGTTCTTCTTTATTTTTCGTATACTTGCAATTCCAATTACCAACAAAAAAGTAAATGCAACAGCTGCACCAAAACCTTCTCCTCCATTTGGAATATAAGGTCCGATTGCCGCAAATAAAAAAGTCATAAAAAATATAATATGATATTTTATATCAGATTTTTTCTTTCCTTCTGCAATAATAGGGATAATTACTCTATCATGAACTTTTTCTTTCTGCTTATATCTTACTTTTTGTTCTGGTACAGGTTTTTTTACATGTATTTCATTTTCATTCTTTGACACTCTTTTTAACTTATTAATAAATGCTTTTCCAACTGATGACTTAAACACATCTCCTTTTTTATTCACAGCATCCAAAACATTTTTGGCATCCTCTGGATTATTAATATCATATTTTTATTTAATCTTAAGAATAACCTGCAATTCAACTTTTGCCCGCTCATATTCCTGCTGCGTATCAAATGTAAACCCACCCAGTGAATATTTTTTATCTTCCATAATCTGTGCTTCATCTGCGAAGCTGCCTTGTTTGTAAATGTAAGCGCCACAATAGATGATGGCTCAACAAACAGTTCTGTTATGAGATATGCTATTCTATATGTAAGTACAAATGTTTTTCCCGAACCTGGAACTGACGCAACCCTTATGTTGCCTTCTGTCTGTGTTATTGCCTCTGTCTGTTCCTTCGTTGCCTTTTTTTCAATCAGATAATCCAAGAAACTACGCATATTCTCAGATAAATCGTCCCTTGAACCTTCTGCATTTACAATTACCTTTGTTGCTTCATCACCAAGTGTCAAGGAGTGGTCCTGTTCACAGATATTGTTAAATGTGTAGATTGGAAGATTCTTACCAAAGACATCCTTCAGACATATAAATATAATATACATCTTCTTAATATGAGTTATTATCATTACTAGATAATACTAATATAATTACACTATTATATTACCACATTTATATGAATATTGATATCAATAATCTTATATAGTATATGAATAGTTTGTTATCTAATCTGTCTCTGGTATGATAATGTAATATGTAATTTCATTAATGTGAATTAATTGAATCAAATGCATTAAAAAGTTCTGAAAACGCATTCAAATCTAAAAATCTGAGGTCGACAATGTCGCTAATGCGACAGTCAGTATCATCAATTCTGAATATACAAATGATCTCTTGGGAATAAGAACCTCATCAATTACTGTAAAATCAATACATTCTTTAGGTATTTTTCCAACAGGGGGATAGAAACATTTGACTTCATCAGTATCAAATGAAATACTTGCAATGTAATCATTTAAGGATATAAAGGGTGTATTTTCAATGCAATATGGTAGATTATAATTAATAGATAAGAACTTATGTGTTAAATCCAGATAGGATTTAATAATAAAGAAGTGATTAACTTGAAATTTCCAGTGCAGTTTTATCTATGAAATTTCATGAAAATACAATTTTATGAAATTTCTATCGCAATATATTTTCATTATAATTTGAAAAAGTGAAAATTCTATACTAAAATAACATTAGAAATTTCATTTTCCGTTTTTCGGAGGAAAGGAAACAATCATGACAAATAGAGCTGGAACATTTGTAAGTAATCTATCAGGCGAAATGGCTTATGAATCTTTTCGCCCGGCTCCTCTTCCACCCAATCCTCCTATTGAGGTATCTGGAGAGCTTCTTACGAAACTTATTGATGCTAATAAGAAAATAGCAACACTTGAAGGATTATCATCTCGTATACCTAACATGGGGCTTTTCGTTTCCATGTATGTTAGAAAAGAAGCACTTCTTTCTTCGCAGATTGAAGGCACACAGTGTACTCTTGAGGATATCTTGAGTCCTCTTATTGAAAATAACACTAATAGAGATGTTTCTGATGTTGTCAACTATATTCGTGCAACTGAATTTGCACTTGAGCGACTAAAAACATTGCCTCTGTGCAACCGTTTAATTAAAGAGACTCACGCAGTTCTTTTGGAAAGTGCGCGAGGACAGGAAAAAAATCCTGGGGAATTCCGATATTCGCAAAACTGGATTGGCGGACAGGGAAGTACTCTTAAGAACGCCAGATATATTCCACCAAACCCGGAAGATATGTTAACTGCCATGTCTGATCTTGAAAAGTATATAAATAGTGATGATACCCTTGATCCATTGATTCAGGCAGCCTTAATTCACTACCAGTTTGAAACCACACACCCATTTCTTGATGGCAATGGACGTGTAGGACGACTACTCATTACACTTTTCTTGATGGAAAAAGGTATTTTGTCAACTCCGGCACTTTATATTTCATATTACCTAAAGATGAATCGTATAGAATATTATGATCGTATGACTCAGGTACGACGTACTGGTGATTATGAGCAATGGATTTCTTTTTTCCTTCAGGCATTTGCAGATTCTGCGGAGGATGCAATCCATACAATTGACCGACTTACTGAATTACATGATAAAAACTTAAAGTTATTTAATGCTTTAACAAAGAGACAGCGTACCAGTGCCCTTAAAGTATTTGCCTATTTGGAATCTAATCCTATTATTGATATTCAGAAAACTGCTACTGCACTTGAAATGTCGTATAATACTGTGGCAAAGGTAGTTTCCATCCTGATTGATGATGAAATATTGGAGCAAACAGATAAATCGGGAAAGGCTAAGATTTATTCATATATTGAATATCTTAATATCCTTCGTAAGGACACCTAAAAGGTAAGCATCAAACAGATGACATTTAATTAGAATTTTTATAATGCGAAAAATGCCCACAATCATCATATTTAATGGTAGTCCTTACTAATGCAGATACCACAACCTGATTACATTCCTTTGTTACATCGAATAGTTTTCCGTTTGGCAAAGGAATAGCTTCAGTTTCCAAATTAAAGCCAAATAGATCTCGGACCTTATTAAAAACTGTTGCTGATGGGAAATAAGCCTGATGGGTGGTATCTTCTTTGAATTTGTAATCTTCAAGTTTTAAAATGCCTGATAATTCAAAAAAGATATCCTTTTGGGATTTTCCCTGAATAGTTTTGTCCATAGACAACCTCCTTTTCTAGCCTTTGGCTTAATAATTTTCTATATAATCAGCATGGATTTAAGCAATAAAAAAAGCACGGAAAAATCCGTGCTAATACATGCTGAATAAATAGCTCCTGATTTGTATGTCACAAGTCCATACAAATGACAAATTCTCAACAAAAGAATAAATAGGAATTACTGATATAATATGAAGTTATCATGGGTATAAACTAAACGCAAGAATATAATGATATTTTAGTATGATACATAATAAATGTATTAATTGATGTTTCTCATATACATAGTCTTGCGTCCGACTCCGGTTTTAATAATAGCTCCTTCTTCTACAAGTTTTTTAGTGCAGATTTAACAGAGGAACTGCTAAGGCTAGGACATGAAAGTAAGGCATCCTGTTTTGAAAACTTTCCAAGCGTATTTTCTGTGAATGACTTTACAATGTCGTAAGCACTGGTCTTCTTTCCAGTTTTTGTTGCGTGTTTCTCCCAAACGTTACATTTTTCTACCAATTATAATATATTTTGTGAGAAAAACAAAAGAAACGGGAGTAACATTTTACTATCTTATATATTTTCCACTTAAATTTGATTTATTTATTGTCTTCATTATTCTGTTCATGAAAGTTGAAGATACACCATTTTGGGAGGGGCATTCAACAGCAATGCAGGGCAAGGGAAACTCTGAAAAGAATGATTCCTTATTCCCTTTTACTCCCTTTGCACTAAAACCCATGTGCTTTGCTGCTTTAATTACACCATATGCATTAGTTCCCTGTTTATCTGTTCCTGCAACTTCACAAATCTGGGTAATATCTATCTTGTAACCATTCTGTTTACAAATGGTCGCAAGACATGCGACACCACAATCAGTAATGTCGTGCTGTTTTATACAATAATATCTCATCATTTCCTCTATTTTCTATTTTTATAACAACGCATCATCCTATTACTAACATTAGCAAAGCCATAAAAATACTCAACACTAAATTTACAATAACAAATATACTAGTGTATTTCTCTTGGTATCGTTTTAAATCACTAATTTTCTCTTTCTCTCGATCAGTCATTCTCCATGTTGCTGGAAATAACGCTGCAATTGAAAAAATTATAAATAATAAAATTGCAACAAAGGACAAAGTAATTACTACACCCATATCTCCATCACAAAAAAGTCCTTTATATATACTAGATGCCAGAATCAATACAAAACATACAATTTCTAAGCATTTTTGCCAAATATTAAACTTGCCTTCCATTTTTATCACCTCTTTTTTTCTAGTGTACCACATAAATATTACTAACACCATATCATTTTTTATTAATAATTTAGTCTAGTTGAACGATACACCATTTTTGGAGGGGCATTCAACCACTATATTTAGTGCAATGTTTTATTTATTTTCTAAACATGGATAAGTGCTCTGTTACAGAGCATATTATAGCATAATATGACTGTTTGTTCCAACTATTTTTTCCTGATAATCCGGTTCACCCGTCACCAAATATATATTATTATATTGCTTCTCTGTTAAGTGTAAAAGTCTCACCGTTCCGGTTTTAGGTGCATATTCTTCTATTCGTCTGAAATGTTTTTCGGATGCTTTCCGGTTTTTCACTATCCGCATATACACTTCCGGTGCAATTCGCAAATAGCCATCTTTATGTAAAAACTTTTTAAGCTTTGTATACTCTGTTTTGGTTCCCCATTTCTCTGTCGGACTAAGAATAAAAGTAATCTCATTCCGTAATCCCCTCCATACTTTCAAAATGTACTTGTCCATATAATAAATCCTCCAGTATAATATGTTCACACATACGTCACAGTTCTCCGATTGCCACATTCTGTTATATCTTGTTATCAGATTTTCTTGCCCTTGTGTTTACCCTTATCAGCTTCCAAGGGAAGAATAAAACAGTGTGAAATCGTATAATAAGTTAAGGTGAGCATTTTGCGATAAATCCTTTATTTTCAAGGCTTTTGGAGGATTTTATTAAAACCCTGTGGGGGTTAATAACCACTTATAAAATTGTGGGTTCAAATTCAAATTTTGGGGAGAAAGCATGAAATAGGGCTTATTATATTCATAAATGTATATATTATGTAATTTTAAATTTTATATTTAATTTTAGATTATCCGCATAAACACTACACTTTTAAACATTTTGAGGTATAGGAAATACTCATTTTACCACAGATTTACCACGATTGAATGAGCCTTGATATGATGATAAAACGACTAAGGGAGATAGCACAAATAACTGTGCCTCTCCCTATATTTTCTTTGTTTATTCCGTTGATTACTTCATTTGATTTCAAACTTTAACGCCTTTTTATATCTCGTTTTTTAAGTCCAATCATAATAGAACACCTACCTTTTTATAACTTCTTCTGTTATCATATTTTCAAATTCCACATCAGAATAATCCAATCTTTGGATTGACATTGTAAATCTGAGCGTATCTTCTGATACCGGGAATTAGTTGATTTTCTTTTGCATGTTTTACAAATATATCTATTCTAAGCAATTCTGCAATTTCTAGATATTTTGGAGTGTTCATTTTATCCCTTTCTCTTTGAAATTTTCTATATCATTCAGAAATTGAAACCACCTACTCAATACATTATATTTTTCAATGTTGAGAGAATAGTATATCTCTAAACCCACTTTTTTAGATGTTATCAAATTTCCCTCTGCTAATACTTTTAAGTGATGTGAAATAGTAGCTCCAGTGAGTTCAAAATGTTTGGCTATATCTCCGGCACATAAGCATTTACTTTTTAAAAGGTAAATAATTTTTCTTCTAGTTTCGCAAGAGAGAGCCTTAAAACTAGAAGTTAGTTCTTTCTCATTCATTTCATAAAATTCTCCCAGTATTCTAGCACTAAGTCATTAAATTTATTTTTTTATTACACATTTGTCAAAAAATATTTTTTCTAATACATCAAAGTTTTGTGGGTTGTTACACTCAAAAATGCTATGTCTGTTATCTATAAAAATAATTTTATCACAGAAATTTGATACTAAATCTAAATTATGAACAGAAAATAAAATCATTTTTCCAGTATCTTTTAAATCAAATAATATTTTTTTGATAATGGAAGTACTTTCTGGGTCAATCGCATTAAACGGTTCGTCCAAAATAATGTTTTGAGCATTTGACATGAAAGCTCCTGCAAGATATATTTTTTGTTTCATTCCAAGAGAATAACTGGAAATAGTTTGTTCTAATGAATTTTCCAACTTCAATTTTGGTATATAGATAGCAAGCAGTTCATCAAACTTTTCTTTTTGATTATAAAGTTCACTAACAAATTGTAAATATTCTTTTCCAGTCAAATTTAAAAACATATCCTTTGTATCTGGAACAAAAGCATAGTGATATTTTGCTGTAAAATCGGTAGAAGGAATATCATCTATTTTTACACTTCCTTTATCCAATGTGCTAGGTTGGATAATCGAATTTAAAAAAGTCGATTTTCCAATACCATTTACCCCTACTAAAGCATATATACAGGAATTAGTTAAAGTAATGCTCTCATTTTCAAAAATTTTATTTATACCATAAGACTTACTTAAATTATTTATTTCTATCATCTGAAAGACCTCTTTTCATATACATAACCACACCTATCAATAATAAAATCAAGATATTCATCATTGATAATCCAATAGAAAATTTAACAAAGGAAAATTTTTTCCAAAAATACATTTCTAAAATTGTTAAAGCCACAATCATGACTAAAACAAATATCTTGCTCATATTCCCATGTAATAATGTATTAGGTGTGATTTCAGTTCTGGGCATTTTATAGTCAAAGTACACTCCCATAAAAGAGCAAAGTATATTCGTAAATGTACCATACAGCAATAAAGATATATCAAAAAATAGCCCATTTTTACCAATACTGCAAACAATCCATGCACAAATGATGACAATTTCATTCAAAACAGAGCTTATCAATACCTTAGAAAAGAATATCCTACTGTTTTTGACTGGAAATAGGTTATAATATGAGATATTTTTATCACTGGTATATGATGTGCTGGAAATTGTATTCATAGCACAGCATAATACCATTACAAGAATTTTTAGTACACTTTGAATTTCTATATAACTTCCAGATATTCTTTTTGAAAAAAGATTTACCAAAAGATACACAGTTATCACACTTTTTAAATTAGAGTAAAAAAGTAATTCCTTATTTCTTGAAACTCGACACCATTCATTCAAAATATATGGATTTTTGTTAAAATACTTAGATATATTTGCATGAAATCTAGGTTTGGTAAAACAATTTAAATAATGGTAACACCTAAGAAAATATGATGCACTTATTTTGATAGTATATATATAACTCAGAAATATAATCATTATAAAAATAAGAACACTTATCAAATAATTATTTTCAAAAAGATGGTATATTCCATTTATCATCAGCGGTTTTTCAAATGCAAATATAAGTAAACGTACAATCCCCCACATTATAAAAAGAAAACCACCATATTGAAAAGTAAGTAAAATATATCCGCAATATTTTTCACTAACTGTCGATATAACAATAGAAATTGAAAAGATAAATAAATCAATTATTATCAATATCAAAGCACATAATATGGTAGTTAAAATTAACGGTAAAATATTCCACTTAAAAAAAAATATACTTGATAAAAAACAGCAGATAAATGACAATATTTGTATTTTAAATAATCGAATTATAACCATATAAATAATATTTGTAGGATTAACAGGAAAATATAGTAACTTTTCTATCTGTGAATTTACACATAGTTGTTCTGGAATTCGATACAAAGCTACAAGAACAGATATGCAAATCAAACTACAAACAGCCAATACTAAAGCATTTTGTATTGGCTGTCCTAGATAATCCACATTAAAATACCAAAACAAAACACCTAGATACAGTCCAATTAAAGTTAATGTACATTTGACAAAATATGATTTTTTTCTTCCAAATAGAATGATGTTAAGTGTTTTTTTCATTGGTCTTATCCTTTACTATATCAAAGTAATATAATATATGGTACTTCCAATGAGAAGTAATCCCATGATAATACTATTTAATGATGATAACTTTTTTTGCTTGATAAAAGTAAAATTCAGTACCAAAGAAATAACAGGAACAAGCCATATTCCCAAAATACTAGGGATAGGATAATAGGTATCTCCATTATGCAAAATATTTATCTTCTCCGGTAAGAAAAATAACATAATTGCGGAAACCAAAAACATAAGAATAACAATAATAAAATTGATTTTAGCATACTTTTCATTATTCTCAGTAAAATTTTCTCCTAAGACATCTTTTAATATTTTTTTAATCATAGTTCACTCTCCTAATTTGTTTTTTTTTGTTTGATAAAAGAATAAATTGTAGGAATTCCAACCCAAATAACAAGCCCAATGAACAAAACCAACTCTGATTGCTCTGTTATAAAATATAAAATCAACATAATGAAAACTAATGGAAATGTAATATATCCTAATAATCTATTCGCAATTTTCCATGTCTTTTCATCTGTCGTTGTCCAAGGTAATCGTAATCCCATATACTTATTTAAAGGAAGTTTTGTTGAAACATTTCCAGTAAAAAGCATAATGGTAACCACAAAAATAAATGATGTTGGAATGTTGACGATGAAATCATTATCTATTAGCGGAACAAAATATAGTGCAACTGCCAATATTACCGTCAATCTATTCATACGACGCATTGTTTTCACTTTTGGATTATCTTTAGATAAATTTGTAATAACTGCCATTCTCGTTTGCGCAACACCCATTAAACTAATCAAACCTGCTCCTATAAGGAAATTAACATTGCTTAAATTTTTGAAAAAGGCGATCAGAAGTGCTGTGATAGATAACCCAAATATACATATATCTAAAATAAAAATTGATTTCTTCATTTCTAAATCACTCCTTTTTTCCAAAAATAGACATAAATCCAGACAATGCTTGTTGAAGTACTGTTACATTGATTGAATAAATGACAAAGTTTCCTTGCTTTTCTGAACTAACTAACTCTGCTTCTCGTAAGATATTCAGATGTTTTGTTAAAGCAGGTTTCGATATGTCAAAATGTTCCGCTATTTCTCCAGCACTTAAATCTTTCTCATTCAATAGTTTCAAAATTTCTCGTCTAGTTGGGTCACTAATAGCTTTAAAAACACTTCCCACACTCACACCCCTTTCATTTAATCAAAAAGATAATTAACCTTACGGTTAAATGCTAAGCTAAGAAATGCTTCTTGTCAATAATTTTTAAAAATTATTTTCATAAAAAGATTTGCATACTACTATGCTCATGCGTCCATAGATACCGCAAAATCAGAGGTTCAGCGTCTAATCGCATAAGAAGTATTTACCACGATTTTAACCACGCTTGATAGCGAAAATATAAGAAGATAGACCTAGATATGTGAGGTTTACCACAAAAGCAAAATGCCCGTAGAGCCGATAAAATAAGGCTTTGCGGACATTTAAGAAGATATAAAAAGATAGTCAAAAAGACATATATAATTTTAATTAAATAAACGATGCTGTCTCTGTTAATGCTTTTCTGCTGTTATGATTAGGGAGAGGAGTAGTTGTTTTGTCAGCAACACCAAGATCAAGAAGCATTAATATTTCCTCATCTTCTGGTAAATTAAAAGCTTTTGCCAGTTCATCAGGATTAAAGAAGTTAATCCAGCAGCTGTCAACACCTTCATTGTATGCAGCTAACATAAGATGGGTTGCAACGATAGTTGCGTCTTCTATTCCAGAGTTTCTTTTATCTCCCGGGTAAGTGAACACATTATTTTTATTAAAAGCAACAATTAGGACTGTAGGTGCGTTATATCGGCAAGGCGTTAATTTATCAATAGTCTCTAATCCACTTTCAGATTGTACAACATATATATGCTGTTCCTGAAGATTCTTTGCTGTAGGCGCTACTCTTCCGGCTTCCAAGATAGCATCTAATTTATCTTTTCCTATTTGTTCGCTGCTAAATTTTTTACATGAATATCTGTTTTTAATTACATCTGAAAATTCCATAAATAACCCTTCCCTTCAACCGCAATATTATAATCAAGTACCTGCTTAAGCAGATAATTGCTCATATTTAAGACTTTCATATTAAAATCACTTTCATTAAACAGCAGCGATACAGCAAAAAGATTAGCCTCATATTCAACATTTTTAAATGCATTTTTACTTGTTACCGCGAAATTATTAATATCATCTGAATGAAGAAGTGCTTGTCCTAATTCATGTGCACACAAAACCAGCTGGCTTTTAGGCTCATATCTTCCATTAATAATTATAATTGTTGGATAATTATCCGACCTTATCGTATATGCTTTCCTGTCTATCGGAAGCATTTTACTTACAACTACTCTTATTCCTACTTTTCTGCAGTCAAGAATGAAAAAATAGGGGAACCCCCTATTTTTCCATTCTCTAACCTGCTTTAATTTTCAACATTTCCCAGCTCTGCCCTAAACATCAGTCTTCTCGTTCCCCTGATATTCTCAAACTGGATTTCATATGTCTGCGTAACCTTATCAACCTTAACAATCTCGCCAGTTCCAAATACTTTATGTCTGACTTTATCTCCAACCTCAAATACTGCCTTTGGCAGCATCTGCTCAGTCACACCTCTGATTAATACTCTGCTGTTGTTGATACAGTCAAGAAGATTAGTATCAATGTCACTTAAAAATGCTGATGGTCTTGCGCCAAAACGCCCGTCTTTCTTTCTATAAGTGCTGAGGTAAAGCATATTCTTAGCCCTTGTCATCGCAACATACAATAATCTTCTTTCCTCTTCATATTCGTCTTCATTACGAAGCCTGCTGCTTGGAAACTGTCCTTCAACGAGTCCTGGTACAAATACTGTATCAAACTCAAGTCCTTTTGCTGTATGAATTGTCATTACTTTTACAACATTATACTCTCCGTCCTCATCTTGCGCTGAAAATAATGCAAAATGGCTTAACAGATCAGCCAGCTCAACCTTTTCCTGATTATCTTCCTCCAATGCCGTAATAGTCCTGATAAGCTCTGACACATTATCAAGTCTGGTCTGGTCGATATCCTGCTCCAATGCCTGACGATATCCCATATCAAGACATTTGTTTACTATATCAGTACAGGTATAAGCAACATATGTATCATGCAATTCACTGATTGCATTGTAATATTCTATCACATTTTTCTGTGTTATATCGCCATCTTCAATCTGCTTTCCAAGTGCCTTGAAAAGACTGCAGTTGTTCTGTGCTGCTGCATTTTTAAGCTTCTCAACAGACTTCTTACCAAAGCCCCTTCTCGGTCTGGATATAGTATACATCAAATCCATGTCCGTAAGACTGTACACCATTCTCATGTATGAAAGCACCGTTCTTATCTCTTCACTTTCATAGAATTTCGCACCGCTTAGTATCTTGTAAGGAACTTTTCTTTTTATAAATGCTTCCTCTAACAACCTTGTCTGTGAAGCAGCCCGCACCAATATAGTATGGTCGCTGTACTTCATATTCTTAGCGACATTATCAAGAATAGTATCAGCTATCCACAAAGACTCATTCCCCTCGGTGCCAGGTGCATTAAATACCGGCTTATGACCATCTGGTCTGTTAGAAATCATCTGCTTTTCAAGCCTGTTCTGATTAGCAGAGATAAGGGATTTCGCTGCATTTACAATCTGAGGAGTACTCCTGAAATTCTCAGTAAGTGAATAATCCTGCACATTTTCATGTGTTTTGTCAAAATTAATCATATATTCCGGGTCAGAACCGCGCCATGTATATATATTCTGGTCGTCATCACCTACCACAAACAGATTCTGATACAAACCGCTTAGAATGTGAAGCAGCATGTCCTGTTTCATATTAACATCCTGATACTCATCGCACAGTACATACTGACATTTTTCCTGCCAGCGAATCCGCACATCTTCATTCCTGTTTAAAATATATAAAGTGAAATTAATAAGGTCTTCAAAGTCCAGAGCATAATTGTCACACTGTCTCTTAAGATAATTATAGAAAACCTTTTTATCCACATTTTTCTCGCTGGAAGCCTTTCTTTTAAGCTCTGTCTTATCAACGCCTGCCATAAGCTCAACATAGGACATATCCTGCTTGGTTATGTCTATATCACTCATTATCTTCTTCGCAGTATTGTCCTTGAGCGATATTCCCATATCTTCTGCCAAGTCCTTAATCATCTCCAGCTCTGCCTTCTTATCAAGAATCGTGAATGTCTTGGGAAATGTCAGCCTGTGAATCTCCTCTTTAAGAAACATGTTACAATATCCGTGAAATGTTCCCGTAAAACAGTTGGCGTTATCACCAACAATATTCCTTAATCTGTGCTTCATCTGCGAAGCTGCCTTGTTTGTAAATGTAAGCGCCACAATAGATGATGGCTCAACAAACAGTTCTGTTATGAGATATGCTATTCTATATGTAAGTACAAATGTTTTTCCCGAACCTGGAACTGACGCAACCCTTATGTTGCCTTCTGTCTGTGTTATTGCCTCTATCTGTTCCTTCGTTGCTCTTTCTGGTATGTTCATAGTCCTCTTTACCTGTTAATATTTAGTATACCTTTGGTATCTCTCCTTCAATTCCATACATTTGTTTAAATGTATCTATATCCCCAATCTGCTTAATCAGCATTATCTCCTCTATCTTACCAGTATGGATGTCCTGAAATCCTGCAACCTGCTCCCCTGTGCATATGCTTGTTTTCAGTACTGGTTTCTTATTCATTTTATCATAGGATTGTGTGTGTTTCTTTCTAAATATACTCATGATTTATAACTCCAAAGTCTGCCTGCTTGTATTGTGCTGCTTTCTTAAATTGCTCCTGTGTCATCATGTGCATCCTTGTATTATGATACATAGCAATGCAATATCGAACATTTATTTGTTTTTATTATACACTATTTTTATGTATACACAAACATCAATGTAAATAATATTACAATATATGTACCTATTATGGGATATATAATATTTTTTTACACATAATTAAAAAACGCAGGATTCCGAACCCCACCAAAACATTTTGTGGTGTGCTCATTCTCCTGCGTCATACACATTATATAAATTTCGCAACAACCTCAAGCTCTTTTCTCTTAGGTCTTTCAGGTGGCTCCTGTCCCCTGTAGCCAACAGCAATAACAGACACAACATTTTCACTGTCTGGAATATTAAGCAATTCTCTTAACGCCTCACCATCTCTAATGCCCATTACCAGAGTATCAAGCCCCAGTTCAGCAGCTTTAAGAAGCAGATTACCATTCTGCAGACCAAGGTCATAATAGCCCCAGCCGTCACCAGCTTCATTAACCGGGCTGCCTGTATTCTTATCGAAACCAACCATTCCCTTTACAAATGTTGTGACTATATATGCACCTGCTCCGTCTGAATTAGCCTGATTGAATTCCGGAAGACATTTTTCTCTAAGTTCTTTTACCGCATTTTCAGATAAAACACAGTAATATCTTGATGTCTGCAGATTCTTCCATGAAGGTGCATATGATGCTGCCTTAATAAGTTCCTCAAGCTGCTCCTTAGTAACCTTTCGCTCGGGATTATAATGTCTTATGCTTCTTCTTTTCTCCATTACTGCCTGTAATTGCATATGTATACCTCTTTTCTATGATTATAGTTACTAATGTTTCCGCTCAATATGCATAGTCTGGTAATTCCGCTGTGCTAATCATTTAAGCCGCGGCATTAGCATTTATCGTATCAATAACCTTCTTTATTCCCATCCACACTGTCATATCTGTAAAGATATCTACTATACTTCCATAATCAGTAAATGGAGATTCCTGCAATACTGAAAAATCTTTCATCATTCCGTTATGGACAATATATTCTACTATCTGATTTACAAAATATATCTGCCTGCTATCAAGATTAGTATTTGTCAGATATTCTGAAAATGCTTCTTTTGCTGCATTCATATCCAGCCCAACAATCTCACGGACAAATTCACCCAGAGGTTTAGTTCCAACCTCATGCTCATAATCGGTCTTTGTTCCAACTTCTTCCCACAGGATATTCTCTAATGCCTTCACATCGTCTGATGTCAGCGGCTTGTTGGACCTAAGCTTTGCAATAACAATATTATCCTGATGCTGTCTGATATAATATTCAGCCTTAGCTTTGTAATTCTTTAACTCATCATTCTCTAACTCTGACTCTTTCCATTCTGTTGAGAGTAACTCATCTGTGAAATTAGTCTGATATTTCTGTACAGGTCCACGAGGCAGATATTTCATTAATGAACGAAGTCTTTGTCTGATTTCTTCAAAATCATTAATATCTGCATTATCAACATAATCAGTATTAAGAATTTTATTAATAATATCTGACTGTGCCTGAATCTCCGGAATATTGGCTACGCCTGCAACGCCTGCTGTCTTCTTTAATAAGTCATTGCGTGCTCTTGAATATTTATTCCCTAACAAATTTGCCAGTTCAATACCATACATGAGTGCATCAAATCTGACTGCACTCGCCTCGTCTTCTTCTGGTAATATAAGAGGTGCAACCTCCTCTCTTACAATTAAAGTATCCTCATATGTAAGTGTCTGATAATTAGATTCTACTGAATATAATTCAACATATTTTAAATGTTGTTTTACCGCAAAATTATCTCTCGGAAGCTCTTTTACTTTCTCACTCATCTGTTTTACTAATGCATTTCTATACATTATAAGTCTGTCATTCTGATACTTAATATCCTGAAGTTTATATGATATTTCGAATTTCAGATTAAATACTGCGCCCTGAAGTGCGATCATATTAGCTGTAGCTTTTCCTTTATTCATACGGAAAAATTCGAAATTACCACAGAAGTCAAATATATAAAACTTATCCTTATCTTCTCCATCCAAAAGGCCGGGACAAAGTCTTGTACCTCTTCCTATCATCTGCCAGAATTTGGCTTTACTCATAACCTTCTTAAAGAACACAAGATTAACTACCTCTGGAACATCTATTCCTGTATCAAGCATATCAACAGATATCGCTATTTGCGGCATTTTCTTTGCATCAGAAAATTCATCAATTGCACTCTGTGCATAAGTCATATAATTATCAATAACCTTTGCATAATCTGGTAAATGTGGATATTCTTTATTAAATATCTCTAATATCTTCTCTGCATGATCATGATTCTTTGCAAATATAATTGTCTTTCCAAGCTTCTGTCCATAGTCAATCTTAATGCCCTCAGTCATTAAGACATTTAACACCTTTTTAATTGTATCTTCGTTAAATATCCATGTATTCAAAGCTGATGAACCAATTGCCTCCGGCAGCCTTCCATTCTCATCTTCAAATGTTTCCTCATATTCTTCTCTGTCTTCCTCTGACAATTCATCATATACAATTCCCTGCTCAATGAATTTTAACTTAGATTCAACCGAAACATAATCTACAAGATAACCATCTTTAACTGCCTGTGCCAAATCATATCCATATGTAGGTACTCCTTTTTCCAACTCAAATACTTCATAAGTATTTTTATCAATTTCATCTTTAGGCGTGGCCGTAAGACCTACAAGCGGAGCATCAAAATATGTAAAAATGTCTTTATATTTATTATAAATTGACCTGTGTGCTTCATCACATATAACAAGATCAAAATGCCCGCATGTAAACAGCTTGCCATTATCATCATTAATTGTGTCTATACAATTAATCATTGTCTGATATGTAGAAAATACACAATGTGCGGAATAATTATCTTTCTCCTCTACAAGATTAGTGCATGACAGATTAGGAAGCATATTTACAAAGCTTCTCTTTGCCTGTGTTACTAATGAATTTCTATCTGCAAGAAAAAGAATATTCTTAACCCATCCTGCTTTTAATAAAACATCACACAATGCAATTACTGTTCTTGTTTTTCCTGAACCTGTTGCCATAACAAGCAGAGCCTTCCGGCGGTTCTTTTCATCAAAACTATTACATACTGCTTTAATTGCTGATTCCTGATAATATCGCCCAGCAATATTCTTATCTATAGTTATGTGTTTAAGACTTGTCCTCATGGTCAACAGATTGAACCACTTCTCCAAGTCTCTTTTTGAATAAATAACTGAACATTTTCTTTCCGGATACTGTCCATCAATAATATGTGTTTCAAAACCATTTGTGAGGAAAATCACTGGCCTTCTTTTATATTTTCTCTCCAATATATCTGCATATAATTTAGCCTGCTGGCGTCCTTTCGAAACATCTACACAGGTTCTCTTAGCCTCAATAACAGCCAGTGGACGGTGCATGTCATCATAGAAAACATAATCTGCATATCCAGTCTCTGATTTATTAGGCATTCCATCAAGTTCAACTTCATTAAGCCAGTCTTTGCCCTCTGTCCATCCAGCATCAACAAGCATAGCATCAATATACAACTTTCTTGTCTTATATTCAGATAAATCCAGTGGCTTAGGCACATATGTCTGTTGCTGCTCACGCCTGCGTGCAGACATTTCTTCTTTAAGTGAAGCATTTTCTTCTATTAACTTCTTAAGGTCAACTTCCTGCTGTGCAGTCTTTTCCTGTACCTTGGCAAGTTCTTCATTAATAGTATCAGTTGCTGCTTTTGAATTCTTAACTTTTTCTATTCTTGCATTAATCAGATTCTTGTCAAATGTGTGTTCCTCATATCCAGCAGAATAACAACATGCCATAAAATCTATAAATATAAACAGATTCTCAAGACAAAGCATGGCTTCATCTCTTCCTAACTTCTTGGTACCATGTGCTACGTTATTCCCGCATCTGCGGATATACTCCATTCTTCTTAATATATCCGAACCCACTATCTGTCTGTATTCATCCGTATTCATCAGACTATACAGATTATCCTGATAAGGCATCTCCAAGGCAGAGTCAACTGAATACATCCACTTTATTGCAAACTCCATTGCCCTTCGGCTGTTAATAATACTAGCCTCCGGATCCATAAGAATTATTCTCTCGGCAGAAATAGCCACATTTGCAAAGCCTGAAAACTTAGGTTCTTTTTTTAGATAATCAAAATTAGTAACCATTCCTTATCCCCCTGACACGTTCTATTTATTGCATTATATCATAATATAAACTCAATGAAACGCAAAAATCTGCTTTCTGGAATTATAGCTGTTTGGTTGAAATCCTGTTTGAATGAATTTTTTGCTTAAAATTTTGTTGGTTTCCTATAAATTAAGAAATATCTTTTTCCTTATAGGCTTATTCTGACTTTTTTCTCATGTATCATCATATTTTCTAATAAAAATTCCTATAAATCACCTTAATACTTTCATTTTATAGGTTTATCATCGACTATGATCATAGTCAAGTGCTGTTTTCGTCCTATAAATATTTTAAAAATGCGACTACTTATAGGTATCACGATGTTATTGTTTTCCCAAAAATTCCGTGTAAAATGGCTTCAAAAGGATTTCATGAATTTTGATTTGTCGACTTGCTTGACGAAGTCAGCGAATGCATTTTGCTCTTCTAGTTTAGGTAATGGTATCATAATCTTTCTAATATCCGAAAGATTAAGCGTCTTCTGTGCAATTCCTTTAACCTTTTCTTCAATTTGTCTCTGCCCATCTGGTGCTAATAATGCACCATGCAAATAGAAACTGTTAACTAATTCTCTTCTAGGCTTCAAATATGCAATATGTCTTTGAAACAAAAACTTTATATTCTCAGTTACAACTGCTGGATGGCCATAAGAGCCTACCGTAGACAGTAGCAAATCTCCTTGTTCAATCGGCGTTCTTTTATACAACTCATTATATGTTTCGTCACTAATATACTTCTCTGTGTTGTATGTAACAGTATTATTTGAAAGGTTGGATACCAAAATAAACGGAATGCCTGTTTCTTGAAATTTCGGTGGTTGATGTGTTCCATCTGTGATTATCAAACATAAATCATTCATCGAAACCATATTGCCACAATCTCCAAACATCTCGACAAATCGGGCTTTGTGGAGAGATTTCTTGAACTTTCCTTATTTTACGGGCTTTCCAGCCCCTTAAATAGTGAAATGATATGTATTTTCCCTTATTTTTGACCTTATGCGGAATCAGCAAGGGAAATAAGGGAATTTTTTATTTAGTCGTTGCCTGCCACTTTATCAAGAAGTCTGGCGGAGTTCCGCTTTGCCTTTCTTGTAGAGTGGGCGTAGACATTCATTGTGGTACTGACATCAGAGTGCCCTAACAGTTCCTGCACATCTTTTGGGGCAGCTCCGTTTGAGAGGAGGTTGCTTGTGTAGGTGTGTCGCAACTGGTGGAAATGGAAATTCTCAAATCCGTCCAGCCTTTTTGCAACTGATCGGCAGGCAATGCTGAGTGTGCTTGGCAGTTCCAGACATCCGTCCGGTCTCAGGCAGACAAAGGAGATTTCCTTGTAATCTACCGGGATTTCTTCGGTTCCGTCCAGATGATAATATTCATAATACACTCTGTTTTTGTCCTGTACTTCCTTGTAGAAATTGCGGTGGTAAAGTTCACCATACTGCATCCGGCTTTTAAGCTGTTCTTTTCTGGCGGTTTTCAGTAATTCGGTCAGAGTATTACCAAAATCAACAATCCTTACTTTCTTTCGCTTGGTCGGTCCGATGATGTTTTTATGCTTTGTGCCATCATAGCGGATACTTCTTTTAATGGTCAGGCATTGTTCTTCAAGATTGATGTCCTGCCATGTCAATCCGCAAACTTCACCGATACGAAGTCCCGCATAGTATGCGATCTGGATTGGCAGGATTGCAGGTGGATTCTTTACTTTGAGGTATTCTATCAGTCTCTCATAATCTTCATGGGAAATAGGCTGTATGCCTTCTTCTACCTCATCATCTGAGAATAAATCCACATCCTCTGCCTGTTTTTTCAGCTTAATATACTGCATGGGATTAAAAGTAATCAACTGTTTTGGAAATACTGCAAACCGGAAAGCCTGTTGTAATACTGCTGAAAAGGAATGGATGTAATCTTTACTGTATCCTTTTCTCACTTTTCCATCTGGAAATTCCCCACCGAATGTAAGCAGATCGAGAAATGCCTGTAAATGTTCAGCAGTAACGGTTTTTAATTTGCGTTCTGCAATCGGATGTTTCTTGATACAACGGATTGCACCAAGATAATTTTCCACTGTACCATTGCTGAGTGTTCCGACTTTCAGTTCTTCTTCCGCCCACATATCAAGAAGTTCTCCTACAGTAAGATTATCTGTCTTTGCGACAAATTTCTTGCTTTCGTAATCATCCATTGCCTGACGGAGCAGTTTTTCCGTTTCACTTTTACTTTCTGTTCCAGCGTATTCTTTCTGAACCAGATTGCCGCTTGCATCTTCTACATAGAAGCGGTAGTACCATTTCTTTCCTTTTTTTCTTACAGATCCTTTTGCCATAATCGTGTGTCTCCTTTCGATATCAGACAATCGGAACTGATGAAATGCTTCTTGCGTGTAAGTATATCATAACTCCGGTTGTCGTTCTATACCGAATCGGAATCCTCATACAAAACTTC
>OBVG01000095.1_pt1 | contig 112268 bp, 131 predicted proteins | sample 1501271 | NCBI WGS metagenome assembly OBVG01 (sample SAMEA2579934, study PRJEB22360) | human gut metagenome | biome: human gut; feature: human-associated habitat; material: faeces | place: Denmark | collected 2008/2010 | reverse complement strand
AAAATAATTGAAAACGCAAAGGGAATCGGGCGGGAAAGTTCGCCAGCCAGGGCGTCAATAGCCCCAGCTGGCAATGGAGAAGTTTTCGCTATGGTGACTTCAATTCGCATAATAGCCCCCTGTTGAATATACTGGTTATTTATACAGGTAAAATAACCTAATGACAACAGGAAGCTACAATTTTTATTGTTTAACGGACCAGCGTACCGTTTCCCCGGCGAGGAATGGCACCAGGGTGTCATCAGTCAGTGCGATGCTTTCAGCAACCTGTTGCTCTTCACGTACCAGTTCGATGAATGTGTCGTTGACCGGCAAGCCATAGAACTGCGGGCCGTTTACAGAACAGAATGCTTCAAAGTGCTGCAGAGCATTCATCTCTTCAAAGACGGTAGCGTAACTGCCCAGCGCGGTTGGGGCGTTGAAGCAGCCCGCGCAGCCGCAACTGCTCTCTTTGCGATGACGTGCATGTGGCGCAGAATCCGTACCGAGGAATACTCGATTAAAACCGCTGGCGACCAGTTCACGCAATGCCTGTTGGTGAATATTGCGTTTGAGGATGGGTAAACAATACAGGTGCGGACGCACGCCACCAACCAGCATATGGTTGCGGTTAAACATCAGATGCTGCGGAGTGATGGTGGCAGCCAGCCGTTCATTTCCGTCACGGACATAGTCGGCAGCATCTTTGGTGGTGATGTGCTCAAAAACGACTTTCAGCGCAGTCAGGCGCTGGCGCAGAGGTTCCATCACGCTTTCTATAAAGCGCGCTTCACGATCAAAAATGTCGATATCTGCATGTGTCACTTCACCATGCACCAGTAGCGGCATACCGATTTTTTCCATGCGCTCAAGTACCGGCATGATTGCGTCAATTGACGTCACGCCGTGGCTGGAGTTAGTGGTTGCGTTTGCCGGATAAAGTTTTGCAGCGGTGAACACGCCTTCGTTAAATCCGCGCTCCAGCTCATTAGGATCCAGCGAATCTGTTAAATAACAGGTCATCAATGGGGTGAAATTGTGCCCGGCAGGTACGGCATCAAGAATACGTTGGCGATACGCCACGGCAGCCTCAACTGTGGTCACGGGCGGAGCCAGATTGGGCATTACGATAGCCCGTCCATAAATTTCGCTGGTATACGGCACGACAGTTTTTAACATGTCGCCATCGCGGAGGTGAAGGTGCCAGTCGTCTGGGCGGCGGATCTTTAATACCTGGGATGGTGCAGTCATTAATCTCTATGCTCCGGCTGAAGGGATGTTTTTGCCGGACACAAAGGATAAGCGGAAACGTTTTCCTTTGCACGAAAAATAAAGGGCGCGAATGCGCCCTCGTCATTAATCCGTAAACGGAATGACAATTTCGCCTGGCTTCACTTCAATGCCTTTCGCCAGTTTTTTCGCCATTGCTTCGCCCTGACTGCCATCTTCGCGCAGGACGTAAGCAGGTTGCTGGTTAAAGTAATTGCGTAATGCCTGGTTCAAATAGGGAAGCAACGTTTGCATCACCGTTTGCATTTTTTCCGGTTGTACCGTCGCATCGACCACTTCCATCTCTTTCAGGAAGATCGCACCTTTTTCTTTATCAAACACGGGCAGCGCTTTCAGCTTCAGTTTCATGGTCGCTTTCTGACTACCGAACAGGGAGTTCATGTCCAGATTGGCGTCTCCGGTTAGGGTAACCTTATTCGGCTCTTCGCGACCAATTTGGCTGGTCAAGTTTGTCAGAACAATATGGGCGTCAGCCACGCCGGGTAAACCGATATCTTTTGAGAAATTATTATGTTTCGCAAGCGACTGGTTAATTTCTTGTTCGGTGATGGTGTATTGGGTGAGTTGATTACAGCCAACGAGCAGGCCACTGACGATCAATGCAGCGGCAAATAAAAACTTGTTCATGGTAGTCCTCGACATGAAATCTGCGTCAATATCCTGACACAACGCAGCATGTGTCACCAGCGATAAACTCGCCAGCAGAAAAAACTGAAAACGGCGGCAACCCGCGAATACAGGCTGCCGCGGCGGGTCAGGATTAAATCGCCATTGATGATAACAAATTGATTTGTGTCTGTTTCGCCATATTATCGCGGTAATCAGCAACGCGGCTTGGCCAGTTGATTCCGGCTACCAGCGTCAGATTACGCAGTAGCGGAAATAGCTGAATATCATCTTCCGAAAGTTCGCCATTCACGGCGTTCGGTTTGACGATCAGTTTGTCCAGCGCACGCAAATCATCGCTGATATTCTTAATCAGACCGTCAGAGTGGGCCAGCAGGTCGGCAAAATTACCCGCGCTGGCCTCTTTCTTGTCGACGAAATATTTGCGCGCGGCGGGAGTAGAAAACTCATCAAATGCCGATTTGGCAAAACGCGGCAACAGCAGTTTGTTGGCGTAGCCATTGACCTTGCGCAGCCACTCTTCAATGGCAGGGGAACGTTTGCCGGTCAGTAACGGTTTGCCGTCGAGTTTATCGACATAGTGAACGATATCCATGCTTTCTGGCATATAGCGGCTGTCATCTTTTTGCAGAATGGGAACCTGTTTTTGACCGACCATCCGGGTGGGTGTTTCTGCGTCGTCGTTGAGCAGAACATGTAATTCGACGGGGATATTTTTCAGGCCGAAAATCATGCGGGCTTTGAGGCAGTAAGGGCAGTGATCGTAAATGTATAGCTTCACGTGACTCCTCCATTTGGCTGTCAGTTCACTTTCAGTATGGAGGAGTCAGGGGGGAGTATCAAATCAGGCGTCGCGTTCCAGCAAACGACGCGCGGCGCGTTTCTGACTAAACTGCCAACCCAGCGCAAGGAAAGTGAAGATGCCAATAATTCCCAGCATCATCCACGGAAGCTCTGGCTGGTGCGCCGATTTGCCCAGGTCAAACAGCCAGCCACCACCGATATAACCAATAGCGCCGCCAATCGCCAGACCCAGACGGCTAAACCCCATATAGCTGCCGCGAGCTCTTGCGTCCGCCAGCGAAGCACTTAAGGTTTCACGCGCAGGCTCGGCAATGATCGACCCGATATAAAACAGACAAATCAGGGTGAAAAGTTGTTGCAGGCCGCTGACCATGCCCACCGGCATCATGCTTAATGACATTATCAACAGCCCAGCCATCAACCGGTGTTCCAGACGAAAATGCTTTTCACTCCAGCGGGCGATAGGGTAGAGCAACGTTAACGACAGACACGCTTCAATGGCATACATCCATTTAACGGCAGAGGGTGCGCCAGCCACGTCGTTGACCATAATTGGCAGCATCAGCATCACTTGTACAGCCAGCATGTAGTAACCCGCCAGCGTCAGGACATAGGTGACAAAACGCTTGTCACGCATCACGCGGGTCATGCCTTCGCGAACGGGCGTGCGTACGGTGGAGAGTTTCCATGCCGGTAACAACCACGCATTGAACGCCGCACACAGCACAAACAAAACGGCCCCTGTGGCGCAGACCAGGCGAAAGTCGTATTGCAACAGCCAGCTCCCCAACAATGCGCCAATGACCGCACCGGCACTGTCCTGCATCATCAACAGCGAGAAAAAACGACCACGTTGTTGTGGACGGATTAGTTTCACCACCAGCGCCGAACGCGGCGGATCAAACAACGTGCCGCCGAGTCCCGAGAGCAGGCATGAAAACCACAATAGCCACGGTTCGTGGGCGATACCCATTGTGGCGAATCCGGCGGCGCGCATCAGCATACCGGTAACAATCATCGGTTTGGCACCAAAGCGGTCGGCAATTGCGCCGCCGAAAATACCCAGACCTTGCTGAATAAACTGGCGTAGACCGAGAGCAATACCGACCATGACGGCGGCCCAGCCCATTTGATCAACGAAGCGGATAGAGATCAGCGGGAAGACAACAAAGAACCCCAGCACGACCAGCATATTATCGATGAGCAGGAAATATTTACCCAGGTTCCTCGCCTGCGATACGCGGGACATTTCCCCTCCCGGGAAATAAAAGATGAGCACTTTCTATTCTGCATTGCCGCTAAGACTTTTCCCATCACTTCGGGGACAATATTTTTTTATCAAAACGTCGCTTTGATAGAGAGTTTTTATCAAATATGTGAATAATGCAGAAAATGGCATTTTGGACTTTTCACAGGGTCTGGTTGCGCAGGTATAGTAATACTTACAGCGTATTAAAGACGTTACGGGAAGGAGTAGGTATAGAATGTTTGGCTATCGCAGTAACGTGCCAAAAGTGCGCTTAACCACAGACCGACTGGTCGTGCGTCTGGTGCATGATCGTGATGCCTGGCGTCTGGCGGATTATTACGCAGAGAATCGCCATTTCCTCAAGCCCTGGGAGCCAGTGCGCGACGAAAGCCACTGCTATCCATCAGGCTGGCAGGCCAGGCTGGGGATGATTAACGAATTTCATAAACAAGGTTCAGCTTTCTACTTTGGTTTATTCGACCCGGACGAAAAAGAGATTATTGGCGTTGCCAATTTTTCCAATGTTGTTCGCGGCTCTTTTCATGCCTGCTATCTCGGTTATTCGATTGGGCAAAAATGGCAGGGCAAAGGACTCATGTTTGAAGCCCTGACCGCAGCCATTCGTTATATGCAGCGCACCCAACATATTCATCGCATTATGGCTAATTATATGCCGCACAATAAACGCAGCGGTGATTTACTGGCGCGACTGGGTTTTGAAAAAGAAGGCTATGCGAAAGACTATCTGTTGATTGATGGACAATGGCGCGATCACGTACTGACGGCATTAACTACCCCAGACTGGACGCCCGGCCGCTAAGGAGAATCTCATGAAATATCAACTTACTGCCCTGGAAGCTCGTGTGATTGGTTGCTTGCTGGAAAAGCAGGTGACCACGCCGGAGCAATACCCGCTCTCAGTCAATGGTGTAGTCACGGCCTGTAATCAGAAAACGAACCGTGAACCGGTCATGAATCTGAGTGAATCTGAAGTGCAGGAACAGCTGGATAATCTGGTCAAACGTCATTATCTACGCACAGTGAGCGGTTTTGGTAATCGGGTCACCAAATATGAGCAACGTTTTTGTAATTCAGAATTTGGCGATCTGAAACTGAGCGCCGCAGAAGTGGCGTTAATCACCACGTTGTTATTGCGTGGTGCCCAGACGCCGGGTGAACTGCGCAGCCGCGCCGCGCGAATGTATGAATTCAGCGATATGGCGGAAGTGGAGTCGACGCTGGAACAACTGGCGAATCGCGAAGATGGTCCTTTTGTGGTGCGTCTGGCCCGCGAACCGGGTAAACGTGAAAGCCGCTACATGCATCTTTTTAGCGGTGAGGTAGAGGATCAGCCGTCGGTAACGGATATGTCGAGCGCGGTTGACGGTGATTTACAGGCCCGCGTCGAAGCCCTGGAAATCGAAGTGGCAGAACTGAAACAGCGTCTTGATTCGTTGCTGGCCCACCTGGGAGATTAAAGTGAAAAAATTACGTATCGGCGTAGTGGGATTAGGCGGCATTGCTCAAAAAGCGTGGTTACCGGTGCTGGCGGCAGCGTCTGACTGGACGTTACAAGGAGCCTGGTCGCCTACGCGCGCGAAAGCCCTGCCAATTTGTGAAAGCTGGCGCATTCCTTATGCCGATTCGTTATCCAGCCTTGCCGCCAGTTGCGATGCGGTTTTTGTACATTCCAGCACCGCCAGTCACTTTGACGTGGTCAGTACGTTACTCAATGCGGGGGTACATGTCTGTGTCGATAAACCGCTGGCAGAAAATCTGCGCGATGCTGAACGGCTGGTGGAACTGGCGGCGCGGAAAAAACTGACGTTGATGGTCGGTTTTAACCGTCGTTTCGCACCACTCTACGGTGAGTTAAAAACGCAACTCGCCACCGCAGCCTCGCTAAGAATGGATAAACATCGTAGCAATAGCGTCGGGCCACACGATCTTTATTTCACGTTGCTGGATGATTATCTGCATGTGGTGGATACCGCGCTGTGGTTGTCGGGCGGCAAAGCCTCTCTGGATGGCGGTACGCTACTGACTAACGACGCTGGCGAAATGCTGTTTGCCGAGCACCATTTTTCGGCCGGTCCTTTGCAGATCACCACCTGTATGCATCGCCGTGCCGGAAGTCAGCGTGAAACCGTGCAGGCCGTGACTGACGGTGCGCTCATCGACATTACGGATATGCGCGAATGGCGTGAGGAGCGCGGGCAGGGCGTAGTGCATAAACCGATTCCTGGTTGGCAGAGTACGCTTGAGCAACGTGGATTTGTCGGCTGTGCGCGGCACTTCATTGAATGTGTGCAAAATCAGACAGTTCCGCAAACCGCCGGCGAACAGGCAGTGCTGGCGCAACGTATCGTTGACAAGATCTGGCGCGATGCGATGAGTGAATAAACCCTGTAACATCTGGCGGTAGCAATTCACCATAATCCAGGTAGACTATTCGCCTCTTTCAGCGCCTGCCTTGCAGGCGTTTTGCCCGTGGGTCTGGATTAGAACACCGATGAATTTATTAAAATCGCTGGCCGCCGTCAGCTCGATGACCATGTTTTCGCGTGTGCTTGGCTTCGCACGAGACGCAATTGTCGCCAGAATCTTTGGCGCAGGGATGGCAACCGACGCCTTTTTCGTCGCTTTTAAACTTCCTAACTTGTTACGCCGTATCTTTGCCGAAGGGGCATTTTCCCAGGCATTTGTACCGATTCTGGCGGAATATAAAAGTAAGCAGGGTGAAGACGCCACGCGGGTCTTTGTCTCTTATGTTTCTGGCCTGCTGACACTTGCGCTGGCGGTTGTGACGGTCGCTGGCATGCTCGCCGCACCGTGGGTGATCATGGTGACCGCGCCAGGCTTCGCTGACACAGCTGACAAATTTGCCCTGACCAGCCAGCTACTAAAGATTACCTTTCCCTATATCTTGCTGATCTCCCTGGCGTCGCTGGTGGGAGCGATTCTGAATACGTGGAACCGCTTCTCGATTCCGGCGTTTGCGCCAACACTGCTTAACATCAGCATGATTGGTTTCGCGCTGTTTGCCGCACCGTACTTTAACCCACCGGTGCTGGCGCTGGCGTGGGCTGTTACGGTCGGCGGCGTCCTGCAGCTGGTGTATCAGCTACCGCACCTGAAGAAGATCGGCATGCTGGTCCTGCCGCGCATTAACTTCCACGATGCCGGAGCAATGCGCGTGGTGAAACAGATGGGACCGGCGATCCTTGGCGTCTCTGTGAGCCAGATCTCCTTAATCATCAACACCATTTTTGCCTCGTTTCTTGCTTCCGGTTCGGTGTCTTGGATGTATTACGCCGACCGCTTAATGGAGTTTCCGTCCGGTGTGCTGGGCGTGGCGCTTGGCACCATTTTGCTGCCGTCGCTGTCGAAAAGTTTTGCCAGTGGCAATCATGATGAATACAACCGTTTGATGGACTGGGGGCTGCGTCTTTGTTTCCTGTTGGCGCTGCCGAGTGCGGTTGCGTTGGGCATTCTTTCAGGTCCGTTGACCGTTTCGCTGTTCCAGTACGGTAAATTTACCGCGTTTGATGCGCTGATGACCCAGCGGGCGTTAATTGCCTACTCGGTGGGTTTGATTGGCCTGATTGTAGTGAAAGTGTTGGCTCCTGGCTTTTATTCCCGCCAGGACATTAAAACGCCAGTGAAAATTGCCATCGTTACGCTGATTTTAACGCAATTGATGAACCTGGCGTTTATCGGTCCGTTGAAACATGCCGGGCTGTCACTTTCTATTGGTCTGGCGGCGTGTCTGAATGCTTCGCTGCTTTACTGGCAGTTGCGTAAGCAGAAAATCTTTACCCCGCAACCTGGCTGGATGGCGTTTCTGTTGCGTCTGGTGGTGGCGGTACTGGTGATGTCTGGCGTGCTTTTAGGTATGTTACATATCATGCCGGAGTGGTCATTGGGTACCATGCCCTGGCGCTTGCTGCGTTTAATGGCGGTCGTGCTGGCGGGGATTGCCGCGTACTTCGCTGCACTGGCGGTACTGGGCTTCAAAGTTAAAGAATTTGCCCGCCGGACGGTGTAACAATGCATTCCGGCCTGCATTGCAGGCCGGAGATAATCTTCAGATCGAAATCTTTTTACTGCCGCGATGGGTTGTTGAGGTCTGACCGTTCGCCCCATATAGCGTCGGTTCCTGATGCGGTTTCAACATTTCCAGCGCCTGTTGATTGCGCTCAATCTGTCCTTCCAGTAACCAGCCGTTATGTTGATTCATTTGGCGTAGTTGCTGCGTTTTCACAGTAATTTCCTGCCAGCGTTGACTAATATCAGCGCTATTTGCTGTATTGGGTTCTTTCCTGCGTAACTGTTCGAGGTAATCCAGCGTCGCCAGCAGTGAGCTTTTTTGTTCTGTAATCCATTGCAACTGGCTGCCGTTGATCTGCCCCATAGAGAGATGTTGCTGTTCTTGATCCATTACCGTTTTGAGATCGTTAAGCACAGCGGACATCTGGTCGAGGATCTCTGCAAGACGTGTCATACGATCAGTTACTCTGCAAGTCTTGCTGCGCTTCGTTGATCAGCGCATCGGCAATTTTGCCGGTGTCCATTTTTAGTTCACCGTTACGAATCGCCAGTTTTAACGCTTCGACACGTTCAAGATTGATATCACTGCTGCCGGGTTGCATCAGTTTTGCTTGCGCGTCGCTTAACGTCACACTGGTGCTGGTGGAGGCGGTTGTTTTTGCCGCCCGGCTGTTCGTTACCGGCGCGTCAGTGGTTTCGCGCGGTTGAACGGTGCTTACAGGCTTCAGAGGCGAAGTGCGATCAATACTCATGGTTTATTCCTCATTGAGGGCGCTTTTATCATGTGTTGCTTATTTATCGGCAAGGGACGGGTAATCTTTAACAGCTTACAGGTTTATAAGAATATTCCCATCTGCATCAACAACGCCGCTGACTACCTGTCCCGATACCATGCGCACCCGCGCATTCTGTGCGACGGCTGCATTGTTCAGCGCCTGACCTTCTGCGTTGGCGCTAAACCCATCACCGCTGGCGATCACATTGACGCGTTGTCCCGCTTTTACCCGCCATGCCTGGCGAAACTGGGTTAACTGGATAGGTTGATCGGGTGATAGATCGCGCAGGCTAATGGCATCAACAAGTTGATTGATATCCAGCACCGTACGCGGTGGCAGGGTATCCAGCCGTCCGCGTTTCAGTTTGACATTGCCAGCTTCCAGCTTTCCTCCCCGCACAATGGGCATCGCGGCAACCACATAATTTCCTGTGGCCTGTACATTAACCTGTAAATATCGTTTGTCGTTACCGCAGCGAGCCAACACATTCACATTGCCCCACAGGCGGGAATTATTGCTCATCGAAAGCAATGGCTGCTCGCACGGCGGCAGTAGACTGGGCGCTGTACGAATAGAAACACGAACCTCATCACTTATCCCTGCGAGCTGGGCGCTAAAAAAGGTTTGCAATTGCGATGTGAGATTACTCGCCGCACTTAACGGACTGAACAGTATCGCGATGATCGCCACGCTACGTTTTATTGCCAGCATTTTCGCCCCCAGCCATTTCTACAACGTGAATTGTACCTGTCCGCAATGGTCATCAACGGCATAAATAGCGACCCATTTTGCGTTTATTCCGCCGATAACGCGCGCGTAAAGGCATTTAAGCTGATGGCAGAATTTTGATACCTGCGGAGGAGATATGCTCGATAAGCTCGACGCCGCCTTACGTTTTCAACAAGAGGCGCTCAATCTGCGCGCACAGCGTCAGGAAGTGCTGGCAGCAAACATCGCCAATGCTGATACCCCTGGTTATCAGGCGCGCGATATCGATTTTGCCAGTGAACTTAAAAAAGTCATGCAACGTGGACGGGATGCAACCAGTGTGGTTGCACTGACGATGACCTCAACGCAACACATTCCGGCGCAGGCGCTGACGCCTCCTACCGCAGAACTGCAATACCGTATTCCGGACCAGCCTTCGCTTGACGGTAATACCGTCGATATGGATCGCGAACGCACCCAGTTTGCCGATAACAGCCTGCAATACCAGATGAGCCTTAGCGCGTTGAGCGGGCAAATCAAAGGCATGATGAACGTTTTACAGAGCGGAAATTAACGGATGGCACTGCTGAATATTTTTGATATCGCCGGGTCGGCGTTAACTGCCCAGTCCCAGCGCCTGAACGTGGCGGCCAGTAATCTGGCGAATGCTGATAGCGTGACCGGTCCTGATGGACAGCCATATCGGGCAAAACAGGTGGTATTCCAGGTTAACGCTGCACCAGGTGCTGCGACAGGCGGCGTAAAGGTTGCCGATGTTATAGAAAGTCAGGCCCCGGACAAACTGGTTTATGAACCGGGTAATCCGCTGGCGGATGCAAAGGGCTACGTGAAAATGCCAAACGTTGATGTCGTCGGGGAGATGGTTAACACCATGTCGGCGTCACGCAGCTATCAGGCCAATGTTGAAGTGCTCAACACGGTGAAAAGCATGATGCTGAAAACCCTTACGCTCGGTCAATAAAGGAGAAAGCTATGTCCATTGCGGTAACCACCACCGATCCGACAAATACCGGCGTCAGTACCACCAGCAGTAGTTCGCTCACGGGCAGCAACGCCGCAGATTTACAAAGCAGTTTTCTGACTTTGCTGGTGGCGCAGCTGAAAAACCAGGACCCGACCAATCCAATGGAAAACAACGAGCTGACGTCGCAATTGGCACAAATCAGCACGGTCAGCGGGATTGAAAAACTCAATACCACGCTCGGATCTATTTCCGGACAGATTGATAACAGCCAGTCGTTACAGGCCAGTAACCTGATTGGTCACGGCGTGATGATCCCCGGCACCACTGTTCTTGCGGGAACCGGCAGTGAAGAAGGGGCTGTGACCACGACCACGCCGTTTGGTGTTGAGCTGCAACAGGCGGCAGACAAAGTTACGGCCACCATCACCGATAAAAATGGCGCGGTTGTGCGCACCATTGATATTGGTGAACTGACCGCCGGAGTCCACAGTTTCACCTGGGACGGTACGTTGACTGACGGCAGCACTGCGCCGAACGGTTCTTACAACGTAGCGATTAGCGCCAGTAACGGTGGTACACAACTGGTTGCCCAGCCGCTGCAGTTTGCTCTGGTGCAGGGTGTGATCCGCGGCAACAACGGTAATACGCTGGATCTCGGCACTTACGGCACCACCACCCTCGACGAAGTACGGCAGATAATTTAAGCCTTCACATTTCAGGAGTCAGTCATGGCCTTTTCTCAAGCGGTTAGCGGATTAAACGCTGCCGCCACCAACCTCGATGTTATTGGCAACAATATCGCCAACTCCGCCACATACGGCTTTAAATCAGGCACGGCCTCTTTTGCCGATATGTTTGCCGGTTCGAAAGTGGGACTGGGGGTAAAAGTTGCCGGTATCACTCAGGACTTTACCGATGGCACGACCACCAACACCGGGCGTGGTCTGGACGTTGCTATCAGCCAGAACGGTTTTTTCCGTCTGGTAGACAGCAACGGTTCGGTGTTCTACAGCCGTAACGGACAATTTAAGCTGGATGAAAACCGTAACCTGGTGAATATGCAAGGTTTACAGCTGACCGGTTACCCGGCAACCGGTACGCCGCCGACTATTCAGCAAGGGGCGAATCCGACTAACATTTCGATCCCGAATACCCTGATGGCAGCGAAAACTACCACCACGGCGTCGATGCAGATCAACCTGAATTCCAGTGATCCGCTTCCTACTGTTACGCCATTCAGCGCCAGCAATGCGGATAGCTATAACAAAAAAGGTTCGGTGACTGTTTTCGACAGTCAGGGTAATGCTCATGACATGAGCGTCTACTTTGTGAAGACCGGGGATAATAACTGGCAGGTCTACACCCAGGATAGCAGTGATCCAACAGGTACAGCCGAGCCTGCAATGAAGCTGGTGTTTAATGCCAATGGCGTTCTGACCTCAAATCCAACAGAGAATATTACCACTGGCGCAATTAACGGCGCAGATCCCGCCACGTTTAGCCTGAGCTTCCTCAACTCCATGCAGCAAAATACCGGCGCTAACAACATTGTGGCAACCACCCAGAACGGCTACAAACCGGGCGATCTGGTGAGTTATCAAATCAATGATGACGGTACGGTTGTCGGCAACTATTCCAACGAACAAACCCAACTGCTGGGGCAGATTGTACTGGCGAACTTTGCCAACAACGAAGGTCTGGCATCCGAAGGCGACAACGTCTGGTCTGCGACGCAATCTTCTGGCGTGGCGCTGTTGGGGACAGCCGGGACGGGCAACTTTGGTACCCTGACCAACGGTGCGCTGGAAGCGTCCAACGTCGATCTCAGTAAAGAACTGGTCAATATGATCGTTGCCCAGCGTAACTATCAGTCTAACGCCCAGACCATTAAAACCCAGGACCAGATCCTCAACACGCTGGTTAACTTACGCTAATCGCTGACGGGATAGCTCAATGGATCACGCAATTTATACCGCGATGGGAGCAGCCAGCCAGACGCTGAATCAACAGGCGGTAACCGCCAGTAATCTGGCCAATGCCTCTACGCCCGGTTTTCGTGCGCAGTTAAACGCCTTGCGCGCAGTGCCGGTGGAAGGGCTTTCACTGCCTACGCGCACGCTGGTAACGGCGTCAACACCGGGTGCAGACATGACGCCCGGCAAGATGGATTACACCTCGCGCCCGCTGGACGTTGCGTTGCAGCAGGATGGTTGGCTGGCCGTGCAGACCGCTGACGGCAGCGAAGGGTATACGCGTAATGGCAGCATTCAGGTTGATCCCACCGGGCAACTGACAATTCAGGGGCATCCGGTGATAGGCGAGGCGGGGCCAATTGCTGTGCCGGAAGGGGCGGAAATCACGATAGCTGCCGATGGCACAATCTCGGCGCTGAATCCGGGCGATCCGGCAAATACGGTTGCGCCAGTGGGGCGTCTGAAGCTGGTGAAAGCCACGGGCAGCGAAGTGCAGCGCGGTGACGACGGCATTTTTCGTTTAAGCGCAGAAACCCAGGCCACGCGTGGGCCTGTACTGCAGGCAGATCCAACCTTGCGTGTGATGTCGGGTGTTCTGGAAGGCAGTAACGTCAATGCCGTTGCGGCAATGAGCGACATGATTGCCAGCGCGCGGCGTTTTGAAATGCAGATGAAGGTGATCAGCAGCGTCGATGATAACGCAGGCCGTGCCAACCAACTGCTGTCGATGAGTTAATTGAAAGGATACATGACAAGTATAAGTTGCCCGATGCGCAAGTTTATCGGGTCTATGGGGGCAATCGCAATTTATCGATTTTGCGAGCACTTGTAGGCCGGATAAGGCGTTTACGCCGCATCCGGCAAGAAGACATATGCACTTTGTCACTAATCCACTACAGGACATTTTATGATCAGTTCATTATGGATCGCCAAAACGGGCCTTGACGCCCAGCAAACCAATATGGACGTCATTGCCAACAACCTGGCAAACGTCAGTACTAACGGTTTTAAGCGTCAGCGCGCGGTGTTTGAAGATCTGCTTTATCAAACCATTCGTCAGCCGGGGGCACAGTCTTCCGAACAAACCACCTTACCCTCCGGATTACAAATCGGCACGGGGGTACGCCCGGTCGCCACTGAACGCTTACACAGCCAGGGCAACCTGTCGCAGACCAACAACAGCAAAGATGTCGCGATTAAAGGGCAGGGCTTTTTCCAAGTGATGTTGCCAGATGGCTCATCAGCCTATACCCGTGACGGCTCTTTCCAGGTGGATCAGAACGGGCAGTTGGTGACGGCTGGTGGTTTTCAGGTGCAGCCAGCGATCACCATTCCGGCGAATGCGTTAAGTATCACCATCGGTCGTGATGGCGTGGTCAGCGTAACCCAACAAGGCCAGGCAGCTCCGGTCCAGGTTGGGCAGCTCAATCTCACCACCTTTATGAATGATACCGGACTGGAGAGCATTGGCGAAAACCTCTACACCGAAACGCAATCCTCCGGTGCACCGAACGAAAGCACGCCGGGCCTGAACGGTGCGGGACTGCTGTATCAAGGGTATGTTGAAACGTCTAACGTCAACGTGGCGGAAGAACTGGTCAATATGATTCAGGTGCAACGCGCTTACGAAATCAACAGTAAAGCGGTGTCCACCACCGATCAGATGCTGCAAAAACTGACGCAACTCTAAGGCATAACCGGTGGCAGGTTCACCGGTTTATTGATTTTTGAAGATGATAGCCATGCAAAAAAACGCTGCGCATACTTATGCCATTTCCAGCTTGTTGGTGCTTTCACTAACCGGCTGCGCCTGGATACCCTCCACGCCGCTGGTACAGGGAGCGACCAGTGCACAACCGGTTCCCGGTCCGACTCCCGTCGCCAACGGTTCTATTTTCCAGTCTGCTCAGCCGATTAACTATGGCTATCAACCGCTGTTTGAAGATCGTCGACCACGCAATATTGGCGATACGCTGACCATCGTGTTGCAGGAGAACGTCAGCGCCAGCAAAAGCTCCTCTGCGAATGCCAGCCGTGACGGTAAAACTAATTTTGGCTTTGATACTGTGCCGCGCTATTTGCAGGGGCTGTTTGGTAACGCTCGTGCCGATGTCGAAGCCTCCGGTGGTAACACGTTCAACGGAAAAGGCGGGGCCAATGCCAGCAATACCTTTAGCGGCACGTTGACGGTGACGGTTGACCAGGTACTGGTCAACGGCAACCTGCATGTGGTGGGTGAAAAACAGATTGCCATTAATCAGGGTACCGAATTTATTCGCTTCTCTGGCGTGGTTAATCCACGCACCATCAGCGGCAGCAATACCGTACCGTCTACTCAGGTGGCGGATGCGCGCATTGAATACGTAGGCAATGGCTACATTAACGAAGCGCAAAATATGGGCTGGTTGCAACGTTTCTTCCTTAACCTGTCGCCAATGTAAGTGAGGCTGTGGTGATTAAATTTCTCTCTGCATTAATTCTTCTACTGGTTACGACGGCGGCTCAGGCTGAGCGTATTCGCGATCTCACCAGTGTTCAGGGGGTAAGGCAAAACTCACTGATTGGCTATGGCCTGGTGGTGGGGCTGGATGGAACCGGTGACCAGACGACCCAGACGCCGTTTACCACACAAACGCTTAATAACATGCTCTCACAGCTGGGAATTACCGTTCCGACGGGCACCAATATGCAGCTAAAAAACGTCGCTGCGGTAATGGTGACAGCGTCACTTCCTCCGTTTGGACGTCAGGGGCAAACCATCGATGTGGTGGTTTCCTCCATGGGTAATGCCAAAAGCTTGCGTGGAGGTACGTTGTTGATGACACCGCTTAAGGGCGTTGACAGTCAGGTGTATGCGCTGGCGCAGGGCAATATTCTGGTTGGCGGCGCAGGAGCCTCCGCTGGCGGTAGCAGTGTTCAGGTGAACCAACTGAACGGTGGACGGATCACCAATGGTGCGGTTATTGAACGTGAATTGCCCAGCCAGTTTGGCGTCGGGAATACCCTTAATTTGCAACTTAACGACGAAGATTTCAGCATGGCGCAGCAAATCGCTGACACCATCAACCGCGTGCGTGGATATGGCAGCGCCACCGCGTTAGATGCGCGGACTATTCAGGTGCGCGTACCAAGTGGCAACAGTTCCCAGGTCCGTTTCCTTGCCGATATCCAGAATATGCAGGTTAATGTCACCCCGCAGGACGCTAAAGTAGTGATTAACTCGCGCACCGGTTCGGTGGTGATGAATCGCGAAGTGACCCTCGACAGCTGCGCGGTAGCGCAGGGGAATCTCTCAGTTACAGTCAATCGTCAGGCCAATGTCAGCCAGCCAGATACACCGTTTGGTGGCGGACAGACCGTGGTAACGCCACAAACGCAGATCGACTTACGCCAGAGCGGCGGTTCGCTGCAAAGCGTACGTTCCAGCGCCAGCCTCAATAACGTGGTGCGCGCGCTCAATGCGCTGGGCGCTACGCCGATGGATCTGATGTCTATTTTGCAATCAATGCAAAGTGCGGGATGTCTGCGGGCAAAACTGGAAATCATCTGATGATCAGCGACAGCAAACTACTGGCAAGTGCGGCCTGGGATGCGCAATCACTCAACGAACTAAAGGCGAAAGCGGGCGAAGATCCGGCGGCAAATATCCGTCCGGTGGCCCGCCAGGTGGAAGGGATGTTCGTGCAGATGATGTTGAAAAGCATGCGCGACGCTTTACCAAAAGATGGCCTGTTCAGCAGCGAGCACACTCGCCTGTATACCAGTATGTATGACCAGCAGATTGCCCAACAGATGACGGCGGGCAAAGGTCTGGGGCTTGCAGAGATGATGGTTAAACAGATGACGCCAGAACAACCATTGCCAGAGGAGCCCACGCCAGCAGCACCGATGAAATTCCCGCTCGAAACTGTGGTGCGTTATCAAAATCAGGCGCTTTCTCAGCTGGTGCAAAAGGCCGTACCACGTAACTACGATGATTCGCTGCCGGGTGACAGTAAAGCATTCCTCGCGCAACTCTCGCTGCCCGCCCAACTGGCAAGCCAGCAAAGCGGTGTGCCACATCATTTGATCCTCGCTCAGGCGGCGCTGGAATCTGGCTGGGGGCAACGACAAATCCGCCGCGAAAACGGCGAGCCGAGCTATAACCTGTTTGGTGTCAAAGCCTCTGGCAACTGGAAAGGGCCAGTCACTGAAATCACCACGACTGAATATGAAAATGGCGAAGCGAAGAAAGTAAAAGCGAAATTTCGGGTCTACAGCTCGTATCTGGAAGCATTGTCGGATTACGTTGGGTTGTTAACACGTAACCCGCGCTACGCCGCCGTGACGACCGCCGCGAGTGCGGAGCAGGGGGCGCAGGCCCTACAGGACGCGGGGTATGCTACCGATCCTCACTATGCCCGTAAACTCACCAACATGATCCAGCAGATGAAATCGATAAGCGACAAGGTGAGCAAAACCTACAGCATGAACATTGATAATCTGTTCTGAATAACTCAAGTCCGGCGGGTCGCTGCCGATAATACTCTGTAATTGAAGGCTTATAAGGAACCTCCATGTCCAGCTTGATCAATAACGCCATGAGCGGACTGAACGCGGCCCAGGCGGCGTTAAATACGGCAAGTAATAATATCTCCAGCTATAACGTTGCCGGATATACCCGCCAAACCACTATTATGGCGCAGGCCAATAGCACGTTGGGCGCTGGCGGCTGGGTTGGCAATGGTGTCTACGTTTCTGGTGTGCAGCGTGAGTATGATGCTTTTATTACCAACCAGTTACGTGCGGCGCAGACGCAAAGTAGCGGCCTGACTGCCCGCTATGAGCAGATGTCGAAAATCGACAATATGCTCTCCACCAGTACCTCTTCGCTGGCAACACAGATGCAGGATTTCTTCACCAGCCTGCAAACGCTGGTGAGTAACGCGGAAGACCCGGCAGCGCGCCAGGCGCTGATTGGGAAATCAGAAGGGTTGGTGAATCAGTTTAAAACCACCGATCAATATCTGCGCGACCAGGACAAACAGGTCAATATCGCGATAGGTGCCAGCGTTGATCAGATCAACAATTACGCTAAACAAATTGCCAGCCTGAACGATCAAATCTCGCGCCTGACAGGCGTGGGGGCAGGGGCGTCACCTAACAATCTGCTGGATCAACGCGATCAACTGGTGAGCGAATTAAACCAGATTGTTGGCGTAGAAGTCAGCGTTCAGGATGGCGGTACTTATAACATCACGATGGCCAATGGTTACTCACTGGTTCAGGGAAGTACGGCGCGGCAACTGGCGGCAGTTCCTTCCAGCGCCGACCCTTCTCGTACGACTGTCGCTTACGTTGATGGGACGGCAGGCAATATTGAGATCCCGGAGAAATTACTGAATACCGGGTCGCTGGGCGGCATTCTGACATTCCGTTCTCAGGATCTGGACCAGACGCGTAATACGCTTGGACAACTGGCGCTGGCATTTGCCGAGGCTTTCAACAGCCAACACAAAGCCGGATTTGATGCCAACGGCGATGCTGGTGAAGATTTCTTTGCTATCGGTAAGCCCGCGGTTCTGCAAAACACGAAAAACACAGGTGACGTTGCGATCGGTGCCACGGTAACTGATGCCTCCGCGGTACTGGCGACTGATTACAAAATCTCGTTCGATAATAATCAGTGGCAGGTCACCCGCCTTGCCAGTAATACCACTTTTACGGTGACGCCGGATGCCAACGGTAAAGTGGCATTTGATGGTCTGGAGTTGACGTTTACAGGAACGCCTGCTGTTAACGACAGCTTCACGCTGAAACCAGTAAGTGACGCTATCGTCAACATGGATGTATTAATCACCGACGAAGCGAAAATAGCGATGGCGAGCGAAGAGGATGCGGGTGATAGCGATAACCGCAACGGTCAGGCCCTGCTGGATCTGCAAAGCAACAGTAAAACGGTGGGCGGTGCGAAATCCTTTAACGACGCTTATGCCTCGTTAGTGAGTGATATCGGTAATAAAACCGCGACGTTGAAAACCAGTAGCGCCACGCAAGGTAATGTGGTGACGCAGCTTTCCAATCAGCAGCAGTCGATTTCCGGTGTCAATCTCGATGAGGAGTACGGAAATCTGCAACGTTTTCAGCAGTATTACCTGGCGAATGCGCAGGTTCTGCAGACGGCAAACGCGATTTTTGATGCGCTGATTAACATTCGCTAAGGGGAGATAAAATGCGTTTCAGTACCCAGATGATGTACCAGCAAAACATGCGCGGCATCACCAATTCTCAGGCAGAATGGATGAAGTACGGCGAGCAGATGTCGACGGGTAAGCGAGTCGTTAACCCTTCAGACGATCCCATTGCTGCATCACAAGCTGTTGTTCTCTCCCAGGCACAGGCGCAAAACAGCCAGTACACGCTGGCACGTACTTTCGCCACTCAAAAAGTGTCACTGGAAGAGAGTGTACTTAGCCAGGTCACCACTGCTATCCAGAATGCTCAGGAAAAAATTGTCTACGCCAGCAATGGCACCTTGAGTGACGATGACCGGGCCTCGCTGGCTACGGATATTCAGGGGTTTCGTGACCAGTTGCTGAATCTGGCGAACACCACTGACGGTAATGGGCGCTACATTTTTGCCGGTTATAAAACAGAGACTGCGCCGTTTAGTGAGGCTAACGGTGATTATGTCGGCGGAACAGAAAGTATTAAGCAACAGGTCGATGCTTCGCGTTCGATGGTGATAGGACATACGGGCGACAAAATTTTCGACAGTATTACCAGTAACGCGGTAGCGGAACCAGACGGTAGCGCTTCTGAAACCAATCTTTTTGCCATGCTGGATAGCGCCATCGCAGCCCTGAAAACGCCGGTCGCGGATAGCGAAGCGGATAAAGAAATCGCCGCTGCGGCATTGGATAAAACCAACCGTGGACTGAAAAACTCGCTGAATAATGTCCTTACCGTTCGCGCGGAATTAGGCACGCAGCTGAACGAACTGGAGTCGCTGGATTCCTTAGGTAGCGATCGCGCTTTAGGGCAAACGCAGCAGATGAGCGATCTGGTTGATGTGGACTGGAATGCAACTATTTCATCTTACATCATGCAGCAAACGGCATTGCAGGCATCGTATAAAGCATTTACCGATATGCAGGGATTGTCGCTCTTCCAGCTCAACAAATAAGCTCGCTTTAAAACATATCATGAAACTGGGTATGTTTTGTCTGCCCGCTCTGGGATCGCCGGGGCGGGCATTTTTTTTGCCTATTTTGCATTGTTGGTTAGCAAGGATGCCATTTGATGAATTTTAATATGTTGATTCAAACATGAAATAAAAAAGCCCTGGCAGTTACCAGGGCTTGATTACTTTGAGCTAATTATTACTCAACAGGTTGCGGACGCGCAGGAGCGGCAGAGGCATGATGCGTTGCCGTATGACCACCTGCGGCACCTTTACCTTCGAAGGCAAAAGTAGGGCGCTGCCAGTCACTGTGACGCGGTGCCTCCGGAACATATTCCGGTGCCGGAGCGCGCGTCATTGGCGCGGTAGCGTGGTTATGCTCAACGGTGATCTCTGGTTCAACCGCGGCTACCGTTTCAACTTCTGCTGCGACTTCAGCGACGACTGGCGCGGCAGGTTGAGCAACAACTTCAGGTTCAGCAACCACAACCTCAGCAGTTTCGGCAACTTCTTCAATATCTGCCGTCTCTTCCTGCGGTTCAACCACCGGTTCTGCGTGTTCTGCGACTTTCTGGGCTACGGCAACATCAGACTCGGTAATCACCTGCGGCTGTTCAGTTACCGCGGCGGCAATCACTTCAGGATGCGTCGTTTCAACCACTTCCGGTTGCGGTTCGGCAACCGGTACGGGGGCTTCTACGACTTCAGCCATTTCTTCAACAACTGGCGCGCTAACAACAGGTTCGACAGCGGCGGCGACAGGGACCTCAGTCACCATCGGCTGCACTTGTACTTCTTCCTGTTCGCGCTGCTCTTCAACCTGTACATCTTGCGGACGTACAATTGGATAGCGGATCCAGACTTTGCCAGAGGCCAGTTCCGGAGACGCGCACGCTACGGTCAACGACATTGGCGACTGGGTTGGATAACGCTCGTCACGATAGCGACGACGACGCTGACCACTCACGCGCAGGTGACGAGGCGAGCGGCGAGAACGACGCGGCATGCCACCGTTGTCACGGTTATCAGCATTGTTCTCTTCTTGCTGTTCTGGTGCAGTTTGCGCTACGACTGGCAGCGGGACTTTCACCAGTTCTGTGCGTGGAGCTGGAGCTTCCTGAACAATTGGTTCGGCAGCGGCAGTTTCTTCAACCACCGGTGCGACTACCGCTTCTTCGGCTACGCTTTGCTCGTAACGCACTTTCTGATTGAGCTGACGCTGTTTGCGACGCGGCTGAACCGGACGTACACGTTCTTCCTGTTCGGTTTCCTGAACAGATTGCTCTTCAACATTCAGCGCCTTCGCTTCTTGTTGCGCCTGACGTTTATCATCGTTACGGCGGCGGCTACGTTCACGACGCGGCGCTTGCTGCTCGTCGGTGGTACGTGCTTTTTCCGTTACCTCAGCTTGCTGACGGCTCTCACGCGTCTCGGCAGTCTGCTGCTGTGCCTGGCGACGATTACGACGGTTTTCTTCGCGATTATCGCTGCCTTCAGTACGTTCACTACGGGTGTCGCGGCGCTCATTACGGTCACGGCGGTTGTTCTGACGAGGCTTGCGACGATCCTGTTGACGTTCCGGTTTCGCTTCTGCTTTCGGTGCTGGTTGCTCGGTCGGTTTGGTTTCTTCACTACCGCTGAACAGCGCTTTCAGTGCGCCGAAGAAGCGGCTCAACAGCCCAGGTTGTGCAGGAGTTGCTGGTGTTGCCGGTGCAGCTTTCGGTGCTGGGGCTACAACAGGCGCGGCAGGTTCAGCTGGCGTTGGCGCTGGCGGCACATCCGGCATGGCAAAGGTTGCCAGCGCAGGTTGTTCCGGACGCTTACGTTCAGCGAACTCTTCTTCAGACGGCAGCGCCATCGCTTCTTCATGCAGCTTCGGCAGCATGTAGCTTAAGGTTGGGGTTTCTTCCCCTTTACGCACGCGCAGCACGTGGTAGTGCGGGGTTTCCATCTGATCGTTTGGCACAATTACACAGCGCACACCGTCCTGACGAGTTTCAATGGCATTTACCGCAGAACGTTTTTCATTCAGCAGGTAAGAAGCGATTGGCACAGGAACAATGGCGTGAACTTCCTGGGTGTTCTCTTTCAGCGCTTCTTCTTCGATCAGACGCAGAATAGAGAGCGACAGCGATTCGTTGTCACGCACGGTGCCAGTACCAGAACAACGCGGACAAACGTGATGACTGGATTCACCCAGTGATGGGCTCAGGCGCTGACGGGACATTTCCAGCAGGCCAAAGCGAGAAATATGGCTGATTTGAATACGCGCACGGTCCTGACGCACCGCTTCACGCAGACGGTTTTCTACCGCACGCTGGTGGCGTACAGGCGTCATGTCGATGAAGTCGATAACAATCAGGCCGCCGAGGTCACGCAGGCGCAGCTGACGAGCAATCTCATCGGCAGCTTCGAGGTTGGTGTTAAACGCAGTTTCTTCGATATCGCCGCCGCGGGTCGCGCGTGCGGAGTTGATGTCGATGGCGGTTAACGCTTCGGTGCTGTCGATAACAATGGAACCACCGGACGGCAGACGGACTTCACGCTGGAAGGCGGATTCGATCTGCGACTCGATCTGGTAGTGGCTGAACAGCGGGATCTCGCCGGTGTACAGTTTGATTTTGCTGCTGAAATCCGGGCGACCTAATGCAGCGATATGCTGACGTGCCAGTTCGAGCACTTTCGGGTTATCGATAAGGATTTCGCCGATGTCCTGACGTAAGTAATCGCGGAATGCGCGAACGATTACGTTGCTCTCCTGATGAATCAGGAACGGAGCCGGGCGGCTTTCAGCGGCTTTTTTGATGGCTTCCCAGTGTTTCAGACGGAAGCTTAAATCCCATTGCAGCGCCTCAGCAGATTTGCCGACGCCAGCGGTGCGCACGATAAGTCCCATGCCTTCCGGCAGTTCAAGGCTCGCCAGTGCTTCTTTTAATTCGGTACGGTCGTCGCCTTCGATACGGCGAGAAATGCCACCCGCGCGCGGGTTGTTCGGCATCAGAACCAGATAGCTACCCGCCAGACTGATAAAGGTGGTTAATGCCGCGCCTTTGTTGCCGCGCTCTTCTTTATCGATCTGAACAATGACTTCCTGACCTTCACGCAACACATCTTTAATGTTGGGACGACCATGAGCACTGTAGTTAGCAGGGAAATATTCGCGGGCAATTTCTTTTAGTGGGAGGAAACCGTGACGTTCAGCGCCGTAATCAACAAAAGCAGCTTCCAGACTCGGTTCAATGCGGGTGATTTTACCTTTGTAGATGTTTGCCTTTTTCTGCTCGTGCCCTGGACTTTCGATATCCAGGTCATACAGACGCTGCCCATCTACAAGGGCAACGCGCAACTCTTCCTGCTGAGTTGCGTTGATTAACATTCTTTTCATCGTAACTTACTCATTATTCTTACATTGACGACTAAGCTGCGGGCAAAGTAACGCCTTTCCGGGTGTGAACCGATGGCCTCGTGTCTAGTCGCGTCGCCAACCTCACGGTTATCGTCAGCTCAAAGAGGCGCAGAGTGTCGGTTGCCCGTTTTTCATGCGGAAAAACAGCGCAATTATCAAAGAAACAGACTGGGTATTACTCTCCAGAAATATTTCCATCTACCGGTAAGGACTGCAACCCGCAGCCCGCTAACTGCCTGAAAGATCAATACGTCTTACGCCATTGCTGCGTGGATGATCGGTCGGGCAAAATGGGTTATTCCGTAAAATTTCTTGTTTTAACAAGGATGGACACGGAAACGGCCTCATTATTCCACTGCAAGCCTTGTTATAGCAAGATGACTTTTACCATTTATCACCCGCTTACTCACAGTTTTTTCACTTCTTGCTGGTGATTGGTTTAATAACCATCAATAAAGTGATCACGCAGTGAAGTAATAAGGTGCAAAAGTAAATATAAGCATAGAAAAATGAGTGGCGCGAATCCTGTTGGCTAATTAGAATCGCCAACCATGAAAACAGAGACTCCATCCGTAAAAATTGTTGCTATCACCGCTGACGAAGCGGGGCAACGTATCGATAACTTTTTGCGTACCCAATTGAAAGGCGTACCAAAAAGTATGATTTACCGTATTTTGCGTAAAGGCGAAGTGCGGGTGAACAAAAAACGTATTAAGCCTGAATATAAACTCGAAGCGGGTGATGAGGTGCGTATTCCACCGGTTCGCGTTGCTGAGCGGGAAGAAGAGGCGGTTTCGCCACATCTGCAAAAGGTGGCGGCGCTGGCGGACGTCATCTTATATGAAGATGATCACATCCTGGTGCTGAATAAACCTTCCGGTACGGCGGTACATGGCGGCAGTGGTTTAAGCTTCGGCGTTATTGAAGGTTTGCGGGCGTTGCGCCCGGAAGCGCGGTTCCTTGAACTGGTTCATCGTCTTGACCGGGACACCTCAGGTGTTTTGCTGGTAGCGAAAAAACGCTCGGCGTTGCGTTCTCTGCATGAGCAATTACGTGAAAAAGGGATGCAAAAAGATTACCTGGCGCTGGTGCGCGGTCAGTGGCAGTCGCATGTGAAGAGCGTTCAAGCACCGTTACTGAAAAATATTCTGCAAAGCGGCGAACGTATCGTGCGTGTGAGTCAGGAAGGCAAACCGTCGGAAACACGCTTTAAAGTGGAAGAACGCTATGCATTTGCCACCCTGGTGCGTTGTAGCCCGGTAACAGGGCGTACTCACCAGATCCGTGTGCATACACAATATGCGGGTCATCCGATTGCCTTTGACGATCGCTACGGTGACCGTGAATTTGACAGGCAGCTCACTGAAGCAGGCACGGGATTAAATCGCCTGTTCCTGCACGCTGCAGCGTTGAAGTTTACTCATCCGGGGACCGGTGAGGTGATGCGTATCGAAGCTCCGATGGATGAAGGTTTGAAGCGTTGTTTGCAAAAGCTGCGTAACGCGCGCTAATACAAGCATATAAACCTGATAATGGGCGGTTGGCCTGATAAGGCGTTTACGCCGCATCAGGCCGCCAGCACCGATTGCCGGATGCGACGTAACCACATCCGGCGCAAAAAACTATCCCATCAGCGGGTTTTTCCCTTCCCGACGTAACATCTGACACAGCGCGATTAGCGGTAAACCAACCAGCGTGTTAGGATCACGCCCCTCTAAACGCTCAAACAGCGTAATGCCAAATCCTTCACTCTTAAAGCTACCCGCGCAGTGCAGGGGATGCTCTTTACGCACGTAATTATCAATCTCCGCCTCGCTCAGGTGACGGAAATGGACGTCAAAAGGCTCCACTTCTGTTTGCAGATGCCCATTCGCCGAATTAAACAACGCCAGTCCAGTATAGAGGGTGACGATATTGCCGCTGGCTTTGCGTAATTGCAGACGGGCATTTTCTTCCGTTAACGGTTTACCGGTGATTTCGCCATCAAGAACACATACCTGGTCTGAACCAATAATTAAATGATCCGGATAACGTGACGCCAGAGATTGCGCTTTTTCTTGTGCCAGTCGAAGCACCAACTGTCGCGGTGATTCGTCGCTGCGTGGGGTTTCGTCGACCTCTGGTGCTGCACATTCAAAAGAGATTTGCAGTTTTTCCAGAAGAGCGCGACGCCATGGCGAGGTGGAGGCTAAAATAAGTTTAGGCATATTTTTTTCCATCAGATATAGCGTATTGATGATAGCCATTTTAAACTATGCGCTTCGTTTTGCAGGTTGATGTTCGTTATCAGCACTGAACGAAAATAAAGCAGTAACCCGCAATGTGTGCGAATTATTGGCAAAAGGCAACCACAGGCTGCCTTTTTCTTTGACTCTATGACGTTACAAAGTTAATATGCGCGCCCTATGCAAAAGGTAAAATTACCCCTGACTCTCGATCCGGTTCGTACGGCTCAAAAACGCCTTGATTACCAGGGTATCTATACCCCTGATCAGGTTGAGCGCGTCGCCGAATCCGTAGTCAGTGTGGACAGTGATGTGGAATGCTCCATGTCGTTCGCTATCGATAACCAACGTCTCGCAGTGTTAAACGGCGATGCGAAGGTGACGGTAACGCTCGAGTGTCAGCGTTGCGGGAAGCCGTTTACTCATCAGGTCTACACAACGTATTGTTTTAGTCCTGTGCGTTCAGACGAACAGGCTGAAGCACTGCCGGAAGCGTATGAACCGATTGAGGTTAACGAATTCGGTGAAATCGATCTGCTTGCAATGGTTGAAGATGAAATCATCCTCGCCTTGCCGGTAGTTCCGGTGCATGATTCTGAACACTGTGAAGTGTCCGAAGCGGACATGGTCTTTGGTGAACTGCCTGAAGAAGCGCAAAAGCCAAACCCATTTGCCGTATTAGCCAGCTTAAAGCGTAAGTAATTGGTGCTCCCCGTTGGATCGGGGATAAACCGTAATTGAGGAGTAAGGTCCATGGCCGTACAACAGAATAAACCAACCCGTTCCAAACGTGGCATGCGTCGTTCCCATGACGCGCTGACCGCAGTCACCAGCCTGTCTGTAGACAAAACTTCTGGTGAAAAACACCTGCGTCACCACATCACTGCCGACGGTTACTACCGCGGCCGCAAGGTCATCGCTAAGTAATCACGCGTCTGCGTGATGAAGCTTAGTGAGGATTTTCCCCAGGCAACTGGGGAAAGACCAAACCGGGCGGCGACGATACCTTGACACGTCTAACCCTGGCGTTAGATGTCATGGGAGGGGATTTTGGCCCTTCCGTGACAGTGCCTGCAGCATTGCAGGCACTGAATTCTAATTCGCAACTCACTCTTCTTTTAGTCGGCAATCCCGACGCCATCACGCCATTACTTGCTAAAGCTGACTTTGAACAACGTTCGCGTCTGCAGATTATTCCTGCGCAGTCAGTTATCGCCAGTGATGCCCGGCCTTCGCAAGCTATCCGCGCCAGTCGTGGGAGTTCAATGCGCGTGGCCCTGGAGCTGGTGAAAGAAGGTCGAGCGCAAGCCTGTGTCAGTGCCGGTAATACCGGGGCACTGATGGGGCTGGCAAAATTATTACTCAAGCCCCTGGAGGGGATTGAGCGTCCGGCGCTGGTGACGGTATTACCACATCAGCAAAAGGGCAAAACGGTGGTCCTTGACTTAGGGGCCAACGTCGATTGTGACAGTACAATGTTGGTGCAATTTGCCATTATGGGCTCAGTTCTGGCTGAAGAGGTGGTGGAAATTCCCAATCCTCGCGTGGCGTTGCTCAATATTGGTGAAGAAGAAGTAAAGGGTCTCGACAGTATTCGGGATGCCTCAGCGGTGCTTAAAACAATCCCTTCTATCAATTATATCGGCTATCTTGAAGCCAATGAGTTGTTAACTGGCAAGACAGATGTGCTGGTTTGTGACGGCTTTACAGGAAATGTCACATTAAAGACGATGGAGGGTGTTGTCAGGATGTTCCTTTCTCTGCTGAAATCTCAGGGTGAAGGGAAAAAACGGTCGTGGTGGCTACTGTTATTAAAGCGTTGGCTACAAAAGAGCCTGACGAGGCGATTCAGTCACCTCAACCCCGACCAGTATAACGGCGCCTGTCTGTTAGGATTGCGCGGCACGGTGATAAAAAGTCATGGTGCAGCCAATCAGCGAGCTTTTGCGGTCGCGATTGAACAGGCAGTGCAGGCGGTGCAGCGACAAGTTCCTCAGCGAATTGCCGCTCGCCTGGAATCTGTATACCCAGCTGGTTTTGAGCTGCTGGACGGTGGCAAAAGCGGAACTCTGCGGTAGCAGGACGCTGCCAGCGAACTCGCAGTTTGCAAGTGACGGTATATAACCGAAAAGTGACTGAGCGTACATGTATACGAAGATTATTGGTACTGGCAGCTATCTGCCCGAACAAGTGCGGACAAACGCCGATTTGGAAAAAATGGTGGACACCTCTGACGAGTGGATTGTCACTCGTACCGGTATCCGCGAACGCCACATTGCCGCGCCAAACGAAACCGTTTCAACCATGGGCTTTGAAGCGGCGACACGCGCAATTGAGATGGCGGGCATTGAGAAAGACCAGATTGGCCTGATCGTTGTGGCAACGACTTCTGCTACGCACGCTTTCCCGAGCGCAGCTTGTCAGATTCAAAGCATGCTGGGCATTAAAGGTTGCCCGGCATTTGACGTTGCAGCAGCCTGCGCAGGTTTCACCTATGCATTAAGCGTAGCCGATCAATACGTGAAATCTGGGGCGGTGAAGTATGCTCTGGTCGTCGGTTCCGATGTACTGGCGCGCACCTGCGATCCAACCGATCGTGGGACTATTATTATTTTTGGCGATGGCGCGGGCGCTGCGGTGCTGGCTGCCTCTGAAGAGCCGGGAATCATCTCCACCCATCTGCATGCCGACGGTAGCTATGGTGAGTTGCTGACGCTGCCTAATGCTGACCGTGTGAATCCAGAGAATTCAATTCATCTGACGATGGCGGGCAACGAAGTCTTCAAGGTTGCGGTAACGGAACTGGCGCACATCGTTGATGAGACGCTGGCGGCAAATAATCTTGACCGTTCTCAACTGGACTGGCTGGTTCCGCATCAGGCTAACCTGCGTATTATCAGTGCAACGGCGAAAAAACTCGGTATGTCTATGGACAATGTCGTGGTGACGCTGGATCGCCACGGTAATACCTCTGCGGCCTCTGTCCCGTGCGCGCTGGATGAAGCTGTACGCGACGGGCGCATTAAGCCGGGGCAGTTGGTTCTGCTTGAAGCCTTTGGCGGTGGATTCACCTGGGGCTCCGCGCTGGTTCGTTTCTAGGATAAGGATTAAAACATGACGCAATTTGCATTTGTGTTCCCTGGACAGGGTTCTCAAACCGTTGGAATGCTGGCTGATATGGCGGCGAGCTATCCAATTGTCGAAGAAACGTTTGCTGAAGCTTCTGCGGCGCTGGGCTACGACCTGTGGGCGCTGACCCAGCAGGGGCCAGCTGAAGAACTGAATAAAACCTGGCAAACCCAGCCAGCGCTGTTGACTGCATCTGTTGCGCTGTATCGCGTATGGCAGCAGCAGGGCGGTAAAGCACCGGCAATGATGGCCGGTCACAGCCTGGGGGAATACTCCGCGCTGGTTTGCGCTGGCGTGATTGATTTCGCTGATGCGGTGCGTCTGGTTGAGATGCGCGGTAAGTTCATGCAAGAAGCCGTACCGGAAGGCACTGGCGCTATGGCGGCAATCATCGGTCTGGATGATGCGTCTATTGCGAAAGCGTGTGAAGAAGCTGCAGAAGGTCAGGTCGTTTCTCCGGTAAACTTTAACTCTCCGGGACAGGTGGTTATTGCCGGTCATAAAGAAGCGGTTGAGCGTGCTGGCGCTGCCTGTAAAGCTGCGGGCGCAAAACGCGCGCTGCCGTTACCAGTGAGCGTACCGTCTCACTGTGCGCTGATGAAACCAGCAGCCGACAAACTGGCAGTAGAATTAGCGAAAATCACCTTTAACGCACCAACAGTTCCTGTTGTGAATAACGTTGATGTGAAATGCGAAACCAATGGTGATGCCATTCGTGACGCACTGGTACGTCAGTTGTATAACCCGGTTCAGTGGACGAAGTCTGTTGAGTACATGGCAGCGCAAGGCGTAGAACATCTCTATGAAGTCGGCCCGGGCAAAGTGCTAACTGGCCTGACGAAACGCATTGTCGACACCCTGACCGCCTCGGCGCTGAACGAACCTTCAGCGATGGCAGCGGCGCTCGAGCTTTAAAAGAGGAAAATCATGAATTTTGAAGGAAAAATCGCACTGGTAACCGGTGCAAGCCGCGGAATTGGCCGCGCAATTGCTGAAACGCTCGCAGCCCGTGGCGCGAAAGTTATTGGCACTGCGACCAGTGAAAATGGCGCTCAGGCGATCAGTGATTATTTAGGTGCTAACGGCAAAGGTCTGATGTTGAATGTGACCGACCCGGCATCTATCGAATCTGTTCTGGAAAAAATTCGCGCAGAATTTGGTGAAGTGGATATCCTGGTCAATAATGCCGGTATCACTCGTGATAACCTGTTAATGCGAATGAAAGATGAAGAGTGGAACGATATTATCGAAACCAACCTTTCATCTGTTTTCCGTCTGTCAAAAGCGGTAATGCGCGCTATGATGAAAAAGCGTCATGGTCGTATTATCACTATCGGTTCTGTGGTTGGTACCATGGGAAATGGCGGTCAGGCCAACTACGCTGCGGCGAAAGCGGGCTTGATCGGCTTCAGTAAATCACTGGCGCGCGAAGTTGCGTCACGCGGTATTACTGTAAACGTTGTTGCTCCGGGCTTTATTGAAACGGACATGACACGTGCGCTGAGCGATGACCAGCGTGCGGGTATCCTGGCGCAGGTTCCTGCGGGTCGCCTCGGCGGCGCACAGGAAATCGCCAACGCGGTTGCATTCCTGGCATCCGACGAAGCAGCTTACATCACGGGTGAAACTTTGCATGTGAACGGCGGGATGTACATGGTCTGACCGCGATTTGCACAAAATGCTCATGTTGCGCGCAGTCTGCGTGGTTATGAGTAATAATTAGTGCAAAATGATTTGCGTTATTGGGGGGTAAGGCCTCAAAATAACGTAAAATCGTGGTAAGACCTGCCGGGATTTAGTTGCAAATTTTTCAACATTTTATACACTACGAAAACCATCGCGAAAGCGAGTTTTGATAGGAAATTTAAGAGTATGAGCACTATCGAAGAACGCGTTAAGAAAATTATCGGCGAACAGCTGGGCGTTAAGCAGGAAGAAGTTACCAACAATGCTTCTTTCGTTGAAGACCTGGGCGCGGATTCTCTTGACACCGTTGAGCTGGTAATGGCTCTGGAAGAAGAGTTTGATACTGAGATTCCGGACGAAGAAGCTGAGAAAATCACCACCGTTCAGGCTGCCATTGATTACATCAACGGCCACCAGGCGTAAGTGAACATCTCCAGGCGGTCGTTCGACCGCCTGAGTTTTATCTTTTTGTCCCACTAGAATCATTTTTTCCCTCCCTGGAGGACAAACGTGTCTAAGCGTCGTGTAGTTGTGACCGGACTGGGCATGTTGTCTCCTGTCGGCAATACCGTAGAGTCTACCTGGAAAGCTCTGCTTGCCGGTCAGAGTGGCATCAGCCTAATCGACCATTTCGATACTAGCGCCTATGCAACGAAATTTGCTGGCTTAGTAAAGGATTTTAACTGTGAGGACATTATCTCGCGCAAAGAACAGCGCAAGATGGATGCCTTCATTCAATATGGAATTGTCGCTGGCGTTCAGGCCATGCAGGATTCTGGCCTTGAAATAACGGAAGAGAACGCAACCCGCATTGGTGCCGCAATTGGCTCCGGGATTGGCGGCCTCGGACTGATCGAAGAAAACCACACATCTCTGATGAACGGTGGTCCACGTAAGATCAGCCCATTCTTCGTTCCGTCAACGATTGTGAACATGGTGGCAGGTCATCTGACTATCATGTATGGCCTGCGTGGCCCAAGCATCTCTATCGCGACCGCCTGTACTTCCGGCGTGCACAACATTGGTCATGCTGCGCGTATTATCGCGTATGGCGATGCTGACGTGATGGTTGCAGGTGGCGCAGAGAAAGCCAGTACGCCGCTGGGCGTTGGTGGTTTTGGCGCGGCACGTGCATTATCTACCCGCAATGATAACCCGCAAGCGGCGAGCCGCCCGTGGGATAAAGAGCGTGATGGCTTCGTACTGGGCGATGGTGCCGGTATGCTGGTACTAGAAGAGTACGAACACGCGAAAAAACGCGGTGCGAAAATTTACGCTGAACTCGTCGGCTTTGGTATGAGCAGCGATGCTTATCATATGACGTCACCGCCAGAAAATGGCGCAGGCGCAGCTCTGGCAATGGCAAATGCTCTGCGTGATGCAGGCATTGAAGCGAGTCAGATTGGCTACGTTAACGCGCACGGTACTTCTACGCCGGCTGGCGATAAAGCTGAAGCGCAGGCGGTGAAAACCATCTTCGGTGAAGCTGCAAGCCGTGTGTTGGTAAGCTCCACGAAATCTATGACCGGTCACCTGTTAGGTGCGGCGGGTGCAGTAGAATCTATCTACTCCATCCTGGCGCTGCGCGATCAGGCTGTTCCGCCAACCATCAACCTGGATAACCCGGATGAAGGTTGCGATCTGGATTTCGTACCGCATGAAGCACGTCAGGTCAGCGGAATGGAATACACGCTGTGTAACTCCTTCGGCTTCGGTGGCACTAATGGTTCTTTGATCTTTAAAAAGATCTAAGTTGTCATTTTCCACCCATATAAAAGGTCCGCTTGCGGGCCTTTTTTCTTAGCTTTTATTCCGACTTGTTCCGTAGTGAACATGCTGCCACACTAACAATTCTCTGATAAGGAGCCGGTATGTTCTTAATTAACGGTTATAAGCAGGAATCGCTGGCAGTAAGCGATCGGGCAACGCAGTTTGGTGATGGTTGTTTTACCACCGCCAGAGTTATCGACGGTAAAGTCAGTTTGTTATCGGCGCATATCCAGCGACTACAGGATGCTTGTCAGCGGTTGATGATTTTCTGTGACTTCTGGCCTCAGCTTGAACAAGAGATGAAAACGCTGGCAGCAGAACAGCAAAATGGTGTGCTGAAAGTCGTGATCAGTCGCGGTAGTGGCGGGCGAGGGTACAGCACATTGAACAGTGGACCGGCAACGCGGATTCTCTCCGTTACGGTTTATCCTGCACATTACGACCGTTTGCGTAACGAAGGGATGACGTTGGCGCTAAGCCCGGTGCGGCTGGGGCGCAATCCTCATCTTGCAGGTATTAAACATCTTAATCGGCTTGAGCAAGTATTGATCCGCTCTCATCTTGAGCAGACAAACGCTGATGAGGCGCTGGTCCTTGACAGCGAAGGGTGGGTTACGGAATGCTGTGCGGCTAATTTGTTCTGGCGGAAGGGCAATGTAGTTTATACGCCGCGACTGGATCAGGCAGGTGTTAACGGCATTATGCGACAATTCTGTATCCGTTTGCTGGCACAATCCTCTTATCAGCTTGTCGAAGTGCAAGCCTCTCTGGAAGAGGCGTTGCAGGCAGATGAGATGGTTATTTGTAATGCGTTAATGCCAGTGATGCCCGTACGTGCCTGTGGCGATGTCTCCTTTTCGTCAGCAACGTTATATGAATATTTAGCCCCACTTTGTGAGCGCCCGAATTAGTCATGAAAAAAGTGTTATTGATTATCTTGTTATTGCTGGTGGTACTGGGTATCGCCGCTGGTGTGGGCGTCTGGAAGGTTCGCCATCTTGCCGACAGCAAATTGCTTATCAAAGAAGAGACGATATTTACCCTGAAGCCAGGGACCGGACGTCTGGCGCTCGGTGAACAGCTTTATGCCGATAAGATCATCAATCGTCCACGGGTTTTTCAATGGCTGCTGCGTATCGAACCGGATCTTTCTCACTTTAAAGCCGGGACTTACCGCTTTACACCGCAGATGACCGTGCGCGAGATGCTGAAGTTGCTGGAAAGCGGTAAAGAAGCACAGTTCCCTCTGCGACTGGTAGAAGGGATGCGTCTGAGCGATTACCTCAAGCAATTGCGTGAGGCCCCGTATATCAAGCATACGCTGAGCGACGATAAGTACGCCACCGTAGCGCAGGCACTTGAACTGGAAAACCCGGAGTGGATTGAAGGTTGGTTCTGGCCAGACACCTGGATGTATACCGCCAATACCACCGATGTCGCGTTACTCAAGCGAGCGCACAAGAAAATGGTGAAAGCGGTCGATAGCGCCTGGGAAGGGCGTGCGGACGGTCTGCCTTATAAAGATAAAAATCAGCTGGTGACGATGGCATCAATTATCGAAAAAGAAACCGCCGTTGCCAGTGAACGCGATCAGGTTGCATCGGTATTTATCAACCGTTTACGCATTGGTATGCGCCTGCAGACCGACCCAACCGTGATTTACGGGATGGGAGAGCGTTATAATGGCAAACTTTCTCGTGCAGACCTGGAAACGCCGACAGCGTATAACACCTATACCATTACCGGTTTGCCGCCGGGTGCGATAGCTACGCCGGGGGCGGATTCGCTGAAGGCTGCTGCGCATCCGGCAAAAACGCCGTATCTCTATTTTGTGGCCGATGGTAAAGGTGGTCACACGTTTAATACCAATCTTGCCAGCCATAACAAGTCTGTGCAGGATTATCTGAAAGTGCTTAAGGAAAAAAATGCGCAGTAAGTATATCGTCATTGAGGGGCTGGAAGGCGCAGGCAAAACTACCGCGCGTAATGTGGTGGTTGAGACGCTTGAGCAACTGGGTATCCGCGACATGGTTTTCACTCGGGAACCTGGCGGTACGCAACTTGCCGAAAAGTTAAGAAGCCTGGTGCTGGATATCAAATCGGTAGGCGATGAAGTCATTACCGATAAAGCCGAAGTTCTGATGTTTTATGCCGCGCGCGTTCAACTGGTAGAAACGGTCATCAAACCAGCTCTGGCTAACGGCACCTGGGTGATTGGCGATCGCCACGATCTCTCCACTCAGGCGTATCAGGGCGGAGGACGTGGTATTGACCAACATATGCTGGCAACACTGCGTGATGCTGTTCTCGGGGATTTTCGCCCCGACTTAACGCTCTATCTCGATGTTACCCCGGAAGTTGGCTTAAAACGCGCGCGTGCGCGCGGCGAGCTGGATCGTATTGAGCAAGAGTCTTTCGATTTCTTTAATCGCACCCGCGCCCGCTATCTGGAACTGGCTGCACAAGATAAAAGTATTCATACCATTGATGCCACCCAGCCGCTGGAGGCCGTGATGGATGCAATCCGCACTACCGTGACCCACTGGGTTAAGGAGTTGGACGCATGAGATGGTATCCATGGTTACGACCTGATTTCGAAAAACTGGTAGCCAGCTATCAGGCCGGAAGAGGTCACCATGCGCTACTCATTCAGGCGTTACCGGGCATGGGCGATGATGCTTTAATCTACGCCCTGAGCCGTTATTTACTCTGCCAACAACCGCAGGGCCACAAAAGTTGCGGTCACTGTCGTGGATGTCAGTTGATGCAGGCTGGCACGCATCCCGATTACTACACCCTGGCTCCCGAAAAAGGGAAAAATATGCTGGGCATTGATGCGGTACGTGAGGTCACCGAAAAGCTGAATGAGCACGCACGCCTAGGTGGTGCGAAAGTTGTCTGGGTAACCGATGCTGCCTTACTAACCGACGCCGCGGCTAACGCATTGCTGAAAACGCTTGAAGAGCCACCAGCAGAAACCTGGTTTTTCCTGGCTACCCGCGAGCCTGAACGTTTACTGGCAACATTACGTAGTCGTTGTCGGTTACATTACCTTGCGCCGCCGCCGGAACAGTACGCCGTGACCTGGCTTTCACGCGAAGTGACAATGTCACAGGATGCATTACTTGCCGCATTGCGCTTAAGCGCCGGTTCGCCTGGCGCGGCACTGGCGTTGTTTCAGGGAGATAACTGGCAGGCTCGTGAAACATTGTGTCAGGCGTTGGCATATAGCGTGCCATCGGGCGACTGGTATTCGCTGCTAGCGGCCCTTAATCATGAACAAGCTCCGGCGCGTTTACACTGGCTGGCAACGTTGCTGATGGATGCGCTAAAACGCCATCATGGTGCTGCGCAGGTGACCAATGTTGATGTGCCGGGCCTGGTCGCCGAACTGGCAAACCATCTTTCTCCCTCGCGCCTGCAGGCTATACTGGGGGATGTTTGCCACATTCGTGAACAGTTAATGTCTGTTACAGGCATCAACCGCGAGCTTCTCATCACCGATCTTTTACTGCGTATTGAGCATTACCTGCAACCGGGCGTTGTGCTACCGGTTCCTCATCTTTAAGAGAGACATCATGTTTTTAGTCGACTCACACTGCCATCTCGATGGTCTGGATTATGAATCTTTGCATAAGGACGTGGATGACGTTCTGGCGAAAGCCGCCGCACGCGATGTGAAATTTTGTCTGGCAGTCGCCACAACGTTACCGGGTTATTTACACATGCGGGATCTGGTAGGCGAACGTGACAACGTCGTATTTTCTTGTGGCGTGCATCCACTCAACCAGAATGATCCCTACGATGTAGAAGATTTACGCCGTCTGGCGGCAGAAGAGGGTGTGGTTGCGCTGGGTGAAACTGGGCTGGATTATTATTACACGCCGGAAACTAAAGTACGTCAGCAAGAGTCCTTCATCCATCATATCCAGATTGGTCGTGAACTGAACAAGCCGGTTATCGTCCATACCCGTGACGCCCGCGCCGATACGCTGGCAATTCTGCGCGAAGAAAAAGTGACGGATTGCGGTGGCGTACTACACTGTTTTACAGAGGACAGAGAAACGGCGGGTAAATTACTGGATCTCGGATTTTACATCTCCTTTTCCGGCATTGTGACCTTCCGTAATGCGGAGCAACTGCGCGATGCTGCGCGTTATGTCCCCCTGGATCGATTACTGGTGGAAACTGACTCACCTTACCTTGCGCCGGTACCGCATCGAGGAAAAGAGAATCAACCTGCGATGGTTCGTGACGTTGCAGAATACATGGCTGTGTTGAAAGGTGTTGCCGTTGAAGAACTGGCGCAGGTAACCACCGATAACTTCGCCCGTCTGTTTCACATCGACGCTTCCCGCCTTCAATCCATCCGTTGAATGAGTTTTTTTAAAGCTCGTAATTAATGGCTAAAACGAGTAAAGTTCACCGCCGAAAATTGGGCGGTGAATAACCGCGTTTGAAATATTGTGACATATGTTTTGTCAAAATGTGCAACTTCTCCAATGATCTGAAGTTGAAACGTGATAGCCGTCAAACAAATTGGCACTGAATTATTTTACTCTGTGTAATAAATAAAGGGCGCTTAGATGCCCTGTACACGGCGAGGCTCTCCCCCCTTGCCACGCGTGAGAACGTAAAAAAAGCACCCATACTCAGGAGCACTCTCAATTATGTTTAAGAATGCATTTGCTAACCTGCAAAAGGTCGGTAAATCGCTGATGCTGCCGGTATCCGTACTGCCTATCGCAGGTATTCTGCTGGGCGTCGGTTCCGCGAATTTCAGCTGGCTGCCCGCCGTTGTATCGCATGTTATGGCAGAAGCAGGCGGTTCCGTCTTTGCAAACATGCCACTGATTTTTGCGATCGGTGTCGCCCTCGGCTTTACCAATAACGATGGCGTATCCGCGCTGGCCGCAGTTGTTGCCTATGGCATCATGGTTAAAACCATGGCCGTGGTTGCGCCACTGGTACTGCATTTACCTGCTGAAGAAATCGCCTCTAAACACCTGGCGGATACTGGCGTACTCGGAGGGATTATCTCCGGTGCGATCGCAGCGTACATGTTTAACCGTTTCTACCGTATTAAGCTGCCTGAGTATCTTGGCTTCTTTGCCGGTAAACGCTTTGTGCCGATCATTTCTGGCCTGGCTGCCATCTTTACTGGCGTTGTGCTGTCCTTCATTTGGCCGCCGATTGGTTCTGCAATCCAGACCTTCTCTCAGTGGGCTGCTTACCAGAACCCGGTAGTTGCGTTTGGCATTTACGGTTTCATCGAACGTTGCCTGGTACCGTTTGGTCTGCACCACATCTGGAACGTACCTTTCCAGATGCAGATTGGTGAATACACCAACGCAGCAGGTCAGGTTTTCCACGGCGACATTCCGCGTTATATGGCGGGTGACCCGACTGCGGGTAAACTGTCTGGTGGCTTCCTGTTCAAAATGTACGGTCTGCCAGCTGCCGCAATTGCTATCTGGCACTCTGCTAAACCAGAAAACCGCGCGAAAGTGGGCGGTATTATGATTTCCGCGGCGCTGACCTCGTTCCTGACCGGTATCACCGAGCCGATCGAGTTCTCCTTCATGTTCGTTGCGCCGATCCTGTACATCATCCACGCGATTCTGGCAGGCCTGGCATTCCCAATCTGTATTCTTCTGGGGATGCGTGACGGTACGTCGTTCTCGCACGGTCTGATCGACTTCATCGTTCTGTCTGGTAACAGCAGCAAACTGTGGCTGTTCCCGATCGTCGGTATCGGTTATGCGATTGTTTACTACACCATCTTCCGCGTGCTGATTAAAGCACTGGATCTGAAAACGCCGGGTCGTGAAGACGCGACTGAAGATGCAAAAGCGACAGGTACCAGCGAAATGGCACCGGCTCTGGTTGCTGCATTTGGTGGTAAAGAAAACATTACTAACCTCGACGCATGTATTACCCGTCTGCGCGTCAGCGTTGCTGATGTGTCTAAAGTGGATCAGGCCGGCCTGAAGAAACTGGGCGCAGCGGGCGTAGTGGTTGCTGGTTCTGGTGTTCAGGCGATTTTCGGTACTAAATCCGATAACCTGAAAACCGAGATGGATGAGTACATCCGTAACCACTAATCCGTAAGACGTTGGGGAGACTAAGGCAGCCAGATGGCTGCCTTTTTTACAGGTGTTATTCAGAATTGATACGTGCTGGTAATGCTGAAATTACGCGGTGTGCCGTAGACGATAGAACCTTCCACGTTGGTATCGTAGGTTTTGTCGAACAGGTTATTGACGTTCCCCTGTAACGAGAAGTTTTTCGTCACCTGGTAGCGGGTGAAGAGATCCACCAGCGCGTAGCTACCTTGCTCGGCGCGGAAGGTGCCATACGGTGTCACGGTGTCGGTATACACGCGATTTTGCCAGTTAACACCACCGCCGACTGTCAACTCTGGCATGACAGGCAACCGATAGCTGGTGAACATTTTAACCGTGGTGCGTGGCAGATTAGGATTAACGGCGTTTCCTTCGTTATCCTCTGCAATATAGCGCGTTGCGCCAAATGTCAGCTGCCAGTTGTCGGTAATTGCGCCGTTGAGTTCAAATTCCACCCCTTTACTGACTGTCCCATCCACCGCTTTATAGGCGGTTTCGCCGTTGCTGCCGGGGATAGGTGTACCGGTGGACTGAGCGACATTATCCTGCTCAATACGGAAGATGGCTAACGTGGTGGTCAGACGGCTATTCATCCAGTCCGATTTCAGACCCAGCTCGTAGTTGTTACCGGTGATTGGAGCCAGATATTTGCCTGAACTGTCACGATCATTTTGCGGCTGGAAAATAGAGGTATAGCTGGCGTAGGTCGACCAGTTGTCATTGATGTCAAACACCAGACCAGCGTAAGGCGTGGTGTGGTTTTTCTCCATGCTGTAAGTCAGCGTATCAACCCGCCAGTTGGTATAACGTGCGCCGAGGATCAGATGCAGCGGATCGGCAAGGGTGACTCGAGTGGCAGCATATAACGATTTCATATGTGTGGTATCGTCCTGTGCCAGGCTCTGTGGTGACCAGTCGGTTTGTGGGAAATTGCCATTAAAGTTGTAGAAACTGCCAATTTCATCCGGGAAGATGTTGGCCCATGAACTGAAGTAACGATTGTTTTGTTTGCTGTAACTGCCACCAAACATTAGATTGTGCTGACGACCAAACAATTCATAAATACCGTCAGCGAACAAATCCAGCGCATCAACTTTACGTTTGCCACTGTTCCAACCGGTGCCGCCGACATAATCAAAGCCAGGTCCATAATTACTGTATGGCCCAACCAGCATACCATCCGCTTTGTTTACATAGGCATCGACATACATCATTTTGCTGTCAAATTCGACTTCAGAGTGGGTGGCATTCAGTGTCGCTTGCCAGGTATCAGCAAACCGCTGCTTCAGGGTCATAAAGACCTTGTTGATCTCTTTATCGTTGTACGCCCAGTCAGGTGCGGTACTGCGTGCACGATCGTAACTGTTGCTGCTGCCATCAGTATTCCAGCGCGGTAAACCGCCCCAGGTAGGGCTATTAACATCAATGCGCTGATATTCGTAACCGGCTGAAAGCGTCGTAAGATCGCCTAAATCAGCATCGACAATGCCCGAGAAGAAGGTCTTTTCACTGTTGTAGCGGTCCAGCCATGAGTCGTTATTCTGGTAGCCGCCGACAATTCGCGCGCGGATTTTACCGTCTTCGGTGAGTGGGCTTTGTAAATCCGCCACATACCGTTCTTTGTTCCAGCTACCGTATTCCGCCGAGACATCGCCTTTAAATTCACGACTGGTCGCGTGTTTTCGAACCATATTAATTGCCGCAGATGGATTACCCGTCCCGGTCATGAGTCCTGTCGCGCCACGCACTACTTCTACGCGTTCAAACAGTGCCATATCAGAAAGTGCGTCGCCCAGATTCCAGCGCGATTCAAAATAGGTGGGGATACCATCAACCATATAGTTATCGATCTGGAATCCGCGGGAATAATAAAGAGCACGATCGGAATCCGCCTGACTTTTGCTGATCCCCAGCGTGTTTTCCATCACTTCGCCCAGCGTTTGTAACTGCTGATCTTCCATCCGCTGCTGGCTAACAATAGTGACCGACTGAGGAATATCACGTTGAGTCATCTGCATTTTGGTACCCGCAGAGGTAGACGTTACGCTGTAATCATTTTCGCCATCATCTGGAGCTGTGGCTGAACCCTCAACAATCACCGTTTCTTCAGTGGCTGGTGCAGCAAAAGCGGCAGAAGGTAATAGTGCCAATGCTATGCAACCGGCAAGTAGTGAGGGTTTGGTGATGGCTTGATATTGATTATCCCTGTTAAATTGTGTTGAAAGCATTTGAAATCTCTTGGTTTATGTTGTCGTCAGGCTCATGCCGGAGGAGGGTGATGAGCGGTTATATTTAGTGTGCGAATAATTTTGCTTGTAAATGCAAATGAGAAATATACGTATTCATATTTGTCGTGTAAACCAAACAGAGAATGTCTTTTCAGCGCATTCGCAGGCAGAAATGGGAATAATGGCGATATATACGGCAGCAAAACGATTTTTTGCTTAAGAAATCGTGAGTTAAGGTTGAAAGAGCAGGTTTAACTCGACCATACTCTATACTCGCAGTGTGGCGCGGCGTAGCATGGCGCAACGCATGGCTATTTGAAAAAGGAAAATGTCGTGGCAGAAGAAACTATATTCAGCAAAATTATTCGTCGTGAGATCCCCTCCGATATCGTCTACCAGGATGATCTGGTAACGGCGTTTCGCGATATTTCGCCGCAAGCGCCAACGCATATTCTGATCATTCCGAATATCCTCATTCCGACTGTGAACGACGTGTCAGCTGAGCATGAGCAGGCGCTGGGACGCATGATCACCGTAGCGGCAAAAATTGCTGAGCAAGAAGGTATTGCCGAAGATGGCTATCGTCTGATCATGAATACCAACCGCCATGGCGGACAAGAGGTTTACCACATCCATATGCACTTGTTGGGTGGCCGTCCGCTGGGACCAATGCTGGCGCATAAAGGTCTGTAACGATGAGAAAAGGATGCTTTGGGCTGGTGTCTCTGGCGTTGTTACTGCTGGTGGGCTGTCGTTCACATCCGGAAATTCCGGTGAATGATGAGCAATCGCTGGTGATGGAGTCATCTTTATTGGCTGCGGGCATCAGTGCAGAAAAGCCCGTCCTTTCGACGTCTGATATTCAACCTTCAGCATCCTCAACGCTTTATAACGAAAGGCAAGAACCCATTACCGTTCATTATCGTTTTTACTGGTATGACGCCAGAGGGCTGGAGATGCATCCTCTGGAAAGGCCACGCAGCGTTACCATTCCCGCACATTCGGCGGTAACGCTGTACGGCAGCGCCAATTTTCTGGGGGCGCACAAAGTCAGACTTTATCTATATTTGTAAGGGGTGAATCTTGATGACAAAAATGAGTCGCTACGCCTTGATTACCGCGCTGGCGATGTTTCTCGCCGGGTGTGTGGGGCAACGTGAACCTGCACCGGTAGAAGAAGTGAAACCAGCGCCGGAACAACCAGCCGAGCCACAACAGCCTGTCCCCACAGTGCCCTCGGTGCCGACGATCCCGCAGCAGCCAGGCCCAATTGAGCACGAAGATCAAACTGCACCGCCTGCGCCGCATATTCGCCATTATGACTGGAATGGCGCAATGCAGCCGATGGTCAGTAAGATGCTTGGGGCTGACGGGGTGACTGCGGGTAGCGTCCTGCTGGTTGATAGCGTTAACAACCGTACTAACGGTTCGCTGAATGCCGCAGAAGCGACCGAAACGCTGCGAAATGCGCTGGCTAATAACGGTAAATTTACCCTGGTTTCCGCCCAGCAGCTGTCGATGGCTAAGCAACAGTTAGGTTTGTCGCCGCAGGACAGTTTAGGTACCCGTAGTAAAGCCATAGGCATTGCCCGCAATGTCGGCGCTCATTACGTGCTATACTCCAGCGCCTCTGGCAACGTTAACGCTCCGACCCTACAAATGCAGCTGATGCTGGTGCAGACGGGCGAAATTATCTGGTCAGGTAAAGGTGCCGTTTCGCAGCAATAATCCCATCACGCGCGACGAATTGCTGTCGCGCTTTTTCCCGCAGTTTCATCCCGTCACGACGTTTAATAGTGGGCTTAGTGGCGGGAGTTTTCTCATTGAACACCAGGGCCAGCGTTTTGTTGTGCGTCAGCCGCACGATCCTGATGCGCCGCAGTCCGCGTTCTTGCGCCAGTATCGGGCTTTATCACAACTACCCGCATGCATTGCACCGAAGCCGCATTTATATCTCCGTGACTGGATGGTAGTCGACTATCTGCCCGGCGCGGTAAAAACGTATTTGCCGGATACCAACGAACTGGCAGGCTTGCTGTATTATCTACATCAACAACCACGTTTTGGCTGGCGAATAACGCTGTTGCCGTTACTGGAACTGTACTGGCAGCAAAGCGATCCGGCGCGGCGGACAGTGGGTTGGCTGCGAATGTTAAAACGTCTGCGCAAAGCGCGGGAACCACGGCCTTTACGCTTAAGTCCATTGCATATGGATGTCCACGCCGGAAATTTAGTGCATAGCGCGTCAGGGTTAAAACTCATCGACTGGGAGTATGCAGGAGATGGTGATATCGCGCTGGAACTGGCGGCGGTGTGGGTGGAAAATACTGAACAGCACCGGCAATTGGTCAATGACTATGCCACTCGCGCGAAGATTTATCCGGCGCAATTATGGCGTCAGGTCAGGCGATGGTTTCCCTGGCTGCTGATGCTCAAAGCAGGGTGGTTTGAGTACCGCTGGCGACAAACCGGCGATCAACAATTTATCAGGCTGGCCGATGACACCTGGCGGCAGCTATTAATAAAACAATAAGGAGAGCAGTGTGGGTCCAGTAATGTTGGATGTCAAAGGTTACGAACTGGACGCGGAAGAGCGTGAAATACTTGCGCATCCGCTGGTGGGAGGGCTGATTCTCTTTACGCGTAACTATCATGATCCTGCCCAGTTACGTGAACTGGTGCGCCAGATCCGCGCAGCTTCGCGCAATCATCTGGTGGTGGCGGTAGATCAGGAAGGTGGACGCGTGCAGCGTTTTCGTGAAGGTTTTACCCGCTTGCCAGCGGCGCAATCATTCGCTGCGCTGTCAGGAATGGAAGAGGGCGGCAAACTGGCGCAAGAGGCGGGTTGGCTGATGGCCAGCGAAATGATCGCTATGGATATTGATATCAGCTTTGCGCCAGTGCTGGATGTCGGGCATATCAGCGCGGCGATTGGCGAGCGTTCTTATCATGCCGATCCACAAAAAGCCCTGGCAATTGCCAGCCGGTTTATTGATGGTATGCATGAAGCCGGAATGAAAACGACCGGGAAACACTTCCCAGGACACGGTGCAGTAACGGCAGACTCACACAAAGAAACACCGTGCGATCCACGTCCACAAGCGGAGATTCGCGCTAAAGATATGTCGGTCTTCAGTTCCTTAATCCGCGAAAATAAACTCGACGCCATTATGCCTGCGCATGTGATCTACAGTGATGTTGATTCGCGTCCGGCGAGCGGTTCTCCCTACTGGCTGAAAACCGTTTTGCGTCAGGAACTGGGTTTTGACGGCGTGATTTTCTCTGACGATTTATCGATGGAAGGTGCCGCGATTATGGGCAGTTATGCCGAACGCGGGCAGGCATCACTGGATGCGGGTTGCGATATGATCCTGGTCTGCAATAATCGTAAAGGGGCCGTCAGCGTGTTAGATAATCTGTCACCGATCAAGGCAGAACGTGTTACACGTTTGTATCATAAAGGTTCATTTTCGCGACAGGAACTGATGGACTCGGCTCGCTGGAAAGCGATCAGCACCCGTCTGAATCAGTTACACGAACGCTGGCAGGAAGAGAAAGCAGGTCACTAACCCTGGCTTATGTGAGGAAGCGATGATTATCTATTTACACGGTTTTGACTCTAACAGTCCGGGTAACCACGAGAAAGTCTTACAATTGCAGTTTATTGACCCGGATGTACGCTTGATAAGCTACAGTACGCGGCATCCGAAACATGATATGCAGCATCTGCTTAAAGAAGTGGACAAAATGTTGCAACTGAACGTTGACGAGCGTCCGCTAATTTGCGGCGTTGGCCTGGGCGGATACTGGGCGGAACGGATTGGTTTTCTTTGCGATATCCGCCAGGTGATCTTCAACCCTAATTTGTTCCCTTATGAGAACATGGAAGGCAAGATTGATCGCCCGGAAGAGTATGCCGATATTGCCACTAAGTGTGTGACCAACTTCCGCGAGAAGAATCGCGATCGTTGTCTGGTTATTTTGTCGCGTAATGATGAAGCACTTAACAGCCAGCGGACATCTGAAGAGTTGCATCATTATTACGAGATTGTCTGGGACGAAGAGCAGACGCACAAATTCAAGAATATCTCCCCGCATTTACAGCGCATTAAAGCGTTCAAAACCCTCGGGTAAATGCCCTCGTCGCATCAGGTAACCTTACCGGTACCTGATGCGCTCCGAATTCTGTAAGTCGGATAAGGCGTCCACGCCGCATCCGACAGTCGAGCATCAATGCCTGATGCGATGCTGCGCATCTTATCAGGACGACCAAACGCCCTCGATATACGCTTCACCCTATATTACTCTTCCGAATTTGCTCAAATAATAAACAATAAACTCTATTTTTTGATCTCACCCGGTAAAGTCGCCTATCTTTTCAGCAACAAAACTTGATTAACATCAATTTTGGTATGACCAATGCACCATTCATGTTATTCTCAATAGCGAAGAACATTTTCATTGCTGTAACCTGTTGTTAATTAAGAGCTATGTTAATAACCATTAATTAACAATTGGTTAATAAATTTAAGGGGGTCACGTTGACTACGCCATTGAAAAAGATTGTGATTGTCGGCGGCGGTGCTGGTGGGCTGGAAATGGCAACACAGCTGGGGCATAAGCTGGGACGTAAGAAAAAAGCCAAAATTACGCTGGTCGATCGTAACCACAGCCACCTGTGGAAACCGCTGCTGCACGAAGTGGCGACTGGCTCGCTTGATGAAGGCGTCGATGCGTTGAGCTATCTGGCCCATGCGCGCAATCATGGTTTCCAGTTCCAGCTGGGTTCCGTCATTGATATTGATCGTGAAGCGAAAACAATCACTATTGCAGAACTGCGCGATGAGAAAGGTGAACTGCTGGTTCCGGAACGTAAAATCGCCTATGACACCCTGGTAATGGCGCTGGGTAGCACCTCTAACGATTTCAATACGCCAGGTGTCAAAGAGAACTGCATTTTCCTCGATAACCCGCACCAGGCGCGTCGCTTTCACCAGGAGATGCTGAATCTCTTCCTGAAATACTCCGCCAACCTGGGCGCAAATGGCAAAGTGAACATTGCGATTGTCGGCGGCGGCGCGACGGGTGTAGAACTCTCCGCTGAATTGCACAACGCGGTCAAGCAACTGCACAGCTACGGTTACAAAGGCCTGACCAACGAAGCCCTGAACGTAACGCTGGTAGAAGCGGGAGAACGTATTTTGCCTGCATTACCGCCACGTATCTCTGCTGCGGCCCACAACGAGCTAACGAAACTTGGCGTTCGCGTGCTGACGCAAACCATGGTCACCAGTGCTGATGAAGGCGGCCTGCACACTAAAGATGGCGAATATATTGAGGCTGATCTGATGGTGTGGGCAGCCGGGATCAAAGCGCCAGACTTCCTGAAAGATATCGGTGGTCTTGAAACTAACCGTATCAACCAGCTGGTGGTGGAACCGACGCTGCAAACCACCCGCGATCCAGACATTTACGCTATTGGCGACTGCGCGTCATGCCCGCGTCCGGAAGGGGGCTTTGTTCCGCCGCGTGCTCAGGCTGCACACCAGATGGCGACTTGCGCAATGAACAACATACTGGCGCAGATGAACGGTAAGCCGCTGAAAAATTATCAGTATAAAGATCATGGTTCGCTGGTATCGCTGTCGAACTTCTCCACCGTCGGTAGCCTGATGGGTAACCTGACGCGCGGCTCAATGATGATTGAAGGACGAATTGCGCGCTTTGTATATATCTCGCTATACCGAATGCATCAGATTGCGCTGCATGGTTACTTTAAAACCGGATTAATGATGCTGGTGGGGAGTATTAACCGCGTTATCCGTCCGCGTTTGAAGTTGCATTAATCGACGTACACTGGCGGATGTGGCATAAACGCCTCATCCGCCCTGGACAAATGGTACGAGCGGTAGGCCTGATAAGACGCGTTAAGCGTCGCATCAGGCATTCCTTCAGACTCCTCCGAATCCTTAAGTATTTCCAGCCATTCCCGCGCTTTTCATCTTCTGTCTGATAGCTGCTTTTCTCCTTCGCTTGCATGATTGGCATAACTGCAAAGAAGGAGGTGTTCCCGTGAATAAATCAATGTTGGCGGGTATCGGGATTGGTGTCGCAGCTGCGCTGGGCGTAGCGGCAGTGGCCAGTCTGAACGTGTTTGAACGGGGCCCGCAATACGCTCAGGTTGTTTCTGCAACCCCAATCAAGGAAACGGTTAAAACACCGCGTCAGGAGTGTCGCAACGTCACAGTGACCCATCGTCGACCGGTGCAGGATGAAAATCGCATTACCGGGTCGGTGCTCGGCGCTGTTGCTGGCGGCGTGATAGGGCATCAGTTTGGTGGTGGTCGTGGTAAAGATGTCGCCACTGTTGTGGGGGCGCTGGGTGGTGGATATGCCGGTAACCAGATCCAGGGCTCTCTCCAGGAAAGCGATACTTACACGACTACGCAACAGCGTTGTAAAACGGTGTATGACAAGTCAGAAAAAATGCTCGGTTATGATGTGACCTATAAGATTGGCGATCAGCAGGGCAAAATCCGCATGGACCGCGATCCGGGTACGCAGATCCCGCTAGATAGTAATGGGCAACTGATTTTGAATAACAAAGTATAACAAGGCTGTACTCTGCAATTTGGCCCCTCATTCGCTCAGGCTGAGGGGCTTTTTTTGCGACTTATTTCACCAGTTCGGGCCATAAACGCAAAGTCGTTCCGGCAATCTGCATTAGTTTTTCCAGCGATGCACCTTCGCGTGCGCTGATCGACATCCCCTGAATAATACAATTAAGGAATTCTGCCAGATGTGTCACGTCACAGTGGGTCGGGATTTCCCCGCGCGCTTGTCGTTGACATAAAAACTGCTGCAAAGTGCGCTCTTGCATCGCATGGCGTGATTTCAACGTATTGGCGATATCTCCTGAATCTGGGGAGAGGGTGGTGCAGTTGTTGATCATGAAGCAGCCTGCCGGGGTGTCTTTGCTGGTAAAGCAGTTGGCGATGGCAGCAAAATAGTCAGCCAGCGCAGACTCCACGCTTTTCTCTTCACAAAACAGCTGTGCTTCATGCTTAGCGGCAAAACGATCGATATAGCGGTCGAGAACGGCACGAAATAACCCCTCTTTGTTGGTAAATTCCGCGTATAGCGTGGGCGCTTTGGCTCCGGTCGCTTCGACGAGGTCCGCAAGAGAAGTCGCTTCATAACCGTGTTGCCAGAACAATTTCATGGCCTTATCAAGCGCGGCATCCCTGTCGAACACTTTTGGGCGGCCACGGCTTTTTTTTACACATTGTGTTGAGTCAGTTGCCATGATGCCGTTGTACCTGGTGACTGTGAATGAAAGGTTATTATAAAAATAATCACCTCCGTTCACCAGTCCAGATCCCATAAAAATAATTGCTTTCTATTTAACTGAAATTTAATGATTTTTAAATTAATTAATGATTGTTATAAAAAATATCTTGTATGTGATCCAGATCACATCTATCATTTAGTTATCGATCGTTAAGTAATTGCTTGCGACGTCATTCATCTGCATAAGGCCACTATTATGAAAAACGTAAAAACCCTCATCGCTGCGGCGATTTTAAGCTCCATGTCATTTGCCAGCTTTGCGGCTGTCGAAGTTCAGTCAACGCCAGAAGGCCAACAAAAAGTCGGTACAATCAGTGCTAACGCGGGGACAAATCTGGGATCGCTGGAAGAGCAGCTGGCGCAAAAAGCGGATGAGATGGGCGCAAAATCTTTCCGTATTACTTCTGTAACCGGTCCGAATACCCTCCATGGAACAGCAGTAATTTATAAATAAGCATTAACCCTCATTAATGCCTGCTACTGCTGATTTTTTCCCCGCGACATGCCGTGTCGCGGGGATTTTTTTTATCCAGGATTTACAGAGTTTGTGGGCTCACTTGATGACGGCGGACATCCACCGGCATCCCGGAACGGACATCCATCACATGTTGCATCACTTCTGCGTCAGTTTGTGCTGCATCTTTAAATGATTGCATTGCGCTATTCAGCGTAATTGGCAGCAGCTGCGGATCGTCATCAATCTTCTCTGACAGCGGCTGATGTACTTCAACCAGACGCGCACCGTTTGGTTCGGCAGAGACTTTTATCGGAGTGTTGATGATATTCACTTTGGTGCCTGGGGTGACCTGGCTAAAGAGTGTTTTGATATCGTCATCCCGCAGACGAATACAGCCAGAACTTACCCGCATGCCAATGCCGAAATCGGCGTTCGTACCGTGAAGCAAATAAACGCCGCCATAGGCCGCCAGACGAATCGCATGATGGCCCATTGGGTTATCCGGTCCAGCCGGCACTACCGCAGGCAACTCAATTCCCTGTGCTTTATAACGGGCGCGGATGTTTGCCGTTGGCGTCCAGGTTGGGTTTGCACGTTTGTCTGAAACGGTGGTCACCATTGTCGGTGTCAGCGTGTCACCACCTAACTGACCAATACCTATTGGATACACGGTTACCGAATTTTTACCCGGCGGGTAGTAATAGAGACGCAGCTCCGCAATGTTGATCACAATGCCTTCGCGCGGCGCGTCTGGAAGTAGGGTTTGCAACGGGATCGTTAACACGCTGCCCGCGCGCGGTACGTAAGGATCAACGCCGGGGTTAGCCTGTAACAGAGCGAGAAAGCCGACGTTATATTTTTTGGCGATGGCTTCCAGAGAACCACCGTCATTTTCCACCACATGAAATTTGTTTTCGCCAACCAGACGACTGCCCGCTGGCGGCAGCGGCCAGGTGTTGGCTTTTGCCGGTAGCGCCAGCGCCACGGCAGCGGCGAACGTAAAAAACGTTAGCCAGCGAGAAAAACGCGTTTTGATCATCACCAAAAATCCATAATAAATATAAGGTTATTGTAATAAACAGATAAGCCTGAATTATGGATGGTGACAGTGTCGGATAGTGCAGGGAAGTGCAAAGAATTTGTAAATGTTGCAGATGGGGGCGCAGAAACGCCCCCGATTTACCATTAAGCGATCGCGTTCTCTTCCAGTTCACGCATAAACTGGCGTACCCATTCGATACGCGTTTTCCGCTCACTCAAATCCTGAATAAATTTCAGGCGCGTCGGACCATCAAGGCGGTAATGCTGCGGCTGTTTTTGCAGCAAACCAATCAACCAGGCCGGATTAACGTGATTCTTCTCGGCAAATTCGATCACCCCGCCTTTCTCATTACCTTCCAGCTTCCTGATCCCCAGTTTCTGCGCTTGCTGGCGCAGACGGGCAACATCCAGCAGGATACGCGCCGGATCCGGCAGCAGGCCGAAGCGATCGATAAGCTCGACTTTGATCTCTTCCAGTTCGTTTTCCGTTTTGGCGCTGGCAATACGTTTATAGAACGACAAACGCGTATTCACGTCAGGAATGAAATCATCTGGCAATAGCGACGGCATCCGCAGCTCGACTTCTGTTTGCTGGCTGGTGAGATCTTCCAGCGACGGCTCGCGTCCGGCTTTCAGTGCATCGACGGCGTTTTCCAGCAACTCCATATACAGCGAGAAACCGATGGTTTCCATTGAGCCGCTTTGTTCTTCGCCAAGCAGTTCACCCGCGCCGCGAATCTCCAGATCGTGCGTTGCCAGCGCAAAGCCTGCACCGAGATCTTCCAGCGAGGCAATCGCTTCAAGACGTTTTTGTGCATCGGTAGTCATCGCTTTTGGATGCGGCGTCAGCAACCATGCATATGCCTGATGATGCGAACGTCCGACGCGACCGCGTAACTGGTGCAGCTGCGCCAGACCGAAGTGATCCGCACGTTCAATGATAATGGTGTTGGCTGTCGGGATGTCGATCCCGGTTTCGATAATGGTGGTACAAACCAGCACGTTGAAACGTTGATGATGGAAATCATTCATCACCCGTTCCAGTTCGCGCTCGCGCATCTGCCCGTGACCGATGGCGATCCGCGCTTCTGGCACCAGTTCTGCCAGCCGTTCGGCGGCTTTCTGAATGTTTTCCACATCATTGTAGAGATAATAAACCTGTCCTCCGCGCAAAATTTCACGCAGGATCGCCTCCCGGACCACCAGGCTGTCATACTCATGGACAAAGGTTTTAACTGCCAGACGACGGGCGGGCGGCGTGGCGATAATCGACAGGTCACGCATTCCGCTCATTGCCATATTCAGCGTACGTGGGATCGGCGTTGCAGTAAGCGTCAGAATATCCACGTTCGCGCGCATCGCTTTAATACGCTCTTTATGACGCACCCCGAAGCGGTGTTCTTCATCGACAATCAGCAGGCCTAAATCTTTAAACTTGACGTCACTTTGCAGCAGTTTGTGCGTACCGATCAGAATATCGATTTTCCCTTCCGCCACTTCCGCAAGGATTTGCGTCTGCTCTTTGGCGCTGCGGAAACGGGAGATCATTTCGATACGTACCGGCCAGTTGGCGAAACGGTCGCGGAAGTTGTCGTAATGCTGCTGCGCGAGAAGGGTGGTAGGCACCAACACCGCCACCTGCTTGTGGTTATCTACTGCCAGGAAAGCGGCGCGCATCGCCACTTCTGTTTTACCAAAGCCAACATCGCCGCACACCAGACGATCCATTGCCAGCGGCTGACACATGTCGCTAAGTACCGCATTAATGGCCTGCGCCTGATCCGGCGTGGTTTCAAACGGGAAGCTGTCGCAGAACAACTGATACTGCTCACGATCGTGTTTAAACGCGAAGCCCTCTTTGGCGGCGCGTTGCGCGTAGATATCCAGCAATTCCGCCGCCACATCACGCACTTTTTCCGCCGCTTTCTGCCGCGCGCGTGACCACGCATCGCCGCCAAGTTTATGCAGCGGGGCGTTTTCTTCCGCGCCACCTGCGTAACGGCTAATCAGATGCAGTGACGACACCGGAACATACAGTTTGGCGTCGTTGGCATAGGTGAGCATCAAATACTCGCCAGTAATGCCGCCCGCTTCGAGCGTGGTCATTCCGGCATAGCGCCCGACACCGTGCTCCAGATGGACCACCGGCTGACCAATATGCAGCTCCGCAAGGTTACGGATCAGTGTATCGGGGTTGATGGTGCGGCGAGAATCCTGACGACGGCGGGCAACACGTTCACCGAGCAGATCGCTTTCGCAGATCAGCGCCAGATTACGCACCTTATCGACAAAACCATGTTCGGCAGCGCCAATCATCAGATAACGCCCACGGTCGCTGGCTTCATCAAGACGCATAATGCGTTGCGGAGCAATTTTAATTCGTGCGAGCAGTTCACCCAGCGCTTCACGGCGACCTTCACTTTCTACCGAGAACACCACCGGACCGTCGAAAGTCTCGAGGAACTTACGCAGCGCATCCAGCGGCGCTTTTTGTTGTGCCTGAACGGCCAGGTCTGGCAGTTTCTGGAAACCTAAATTGGCATTCGCGGCTTTTGTCGGTAAATGTTCAGTTTTTAGCTGCACCCGGGGCCAGTTTTTCAGCTCTGAGAAGAGCTCGTCCACCCGCAGCCAGAGCGATTGTGGTGGCAACAGCGGGCGCATCGGATCGACGCCGCGATTCTCAAAACGCGCCAGCGTGTCAGCCTGGAAACGTTCGGCACTGGTTTCCAGATCGCCAGTATTCACCAGCAAGGTATTGGCAGGGAAATAACTGAACAGCGGCGGCAGTGGTTCGCTGAAGAACAATGGCTGCCAGTACTCGATCCCGGCAGGTAATGTGCCTTTACTCACTTGCTGGTAAATATGTTCCGGATCGCGCTTCACTTCGAAGGTATCGCGCCACTGGCTGCGGAACAGTTCAATTGCCGCTTTATCGGTCGGAAATTCGTGCGCGGGCAGCAGATTGATCGCTTCTACTTCCTCCAGCGTGCGCTGGCTGTCGACGTCAAACACCCGCAGGCTGTCGATTTCATCATCAAAGAAATCAAGACGATAAGGCAGCTCACTCCCCATCGGGAAGAGATCCAGCAACGCGCCGCGCGTGGCGTATTCGCCGTGCTCCATCACCTGGTCAACATGGCGATAACCGGCGCTGTCCAGTTGGGTTCGTAATGCATCTCGTGACAGGCGCTGACCTTTTTTCATCACCAGCGCATGACCGTGGAGAAAACTGTGTGGGCAAACGCGCTGCATAAGCGTATTCACCGGAACAATCAGTACGCCACGCTGCATCGTCGGTAGCTGGTAAAGGGTGGAAAGGCGCGAGGAGATAATGTCCTGATGAGGCGAAAAACTGTCGTAGGGAAGAGTTTCCCAGTCCGCCAGATTCATCACCATCTGATCGGTGAACTGGCTGATTTCATCATGCAAACGCAGAGCATTTTGCATATCTGGTGCAATGAGTACCACCGGACCGGCGTGACGTTCGGCAATTTCCGCTACCAGCGTTGCACAGGCTGCGCCGGTTAACTCGCCCAGCAGACGCTGCTCACCCGCTTTGACGGGCAGCGTATAACGATATTGTTCAGGCATAACGGTTGTCAGATTCTCGTTAGGATATGCCTCAACATATGGGGGCATATCTCTGATAAGCAATGCTGTTCATTATCCGTAATCGACATGGTTTAGCAAATTGAATCGCCCCGGCTGGGGCGATGGTTTAACGAGAGTAACTGACGGCAGCGGGCAGTGAAGGCGGGGAGAACAACAGATCGCTGAATGCACGCTGTGAAAGTTTTCTTACCAGCAAGCCCGCAACAGTACAGATGAACAAACTGACAAAGGGATAAACCAGCAGGAGTGTCAGTTCGACTTGCGGCGACCAGCGTGCTGCGTTCATTTGCGCAAGCAGAGTTAAGCTGAATATTTCAACCAGAATGCGATGGGTGGTGTAGATAGCAATGGTGTTGGAGCCAATCACATTCAGCAGGCTGGTGGAGCGCATACCGAATCGTTGCTCGTATTGATAAAACAGCTTCATGATCACCACAATCGATACCAGCGACAACAGCAGCGAGATAGTAAACAACCAGGCACCGACCGCCAGAACGGTAAGCAAAGAAGCCATCAGCAGATGGCGGCGCAACGGCACCTCTTTAACACAGGTCATTATTGTTGCGCCAAACCATGCGCCAAGGCTGTAATAAAGCAAATTGCGGATCACACTGTTCATTCCCCACCACGGCGTGGGAACGAAATTAACCGCCACACTCAGCAGTACAAACAAGGCGAATAGTGGCAGCGCCAGACGGCTAAAAATTTTACATACCACGAAATAGACAATTAACGCATACAGATACCACAAGCTGGTGCTGGCGGTGATCATCCCGTGCAGGAACTCACCGGTGGAATCGGCATAAGCGGCATTGGAGGCATTGCTTAAATCGCGCTCAGGTGCCAGCCACTGGTTCAGCGCACTTAACGCCAGCCACTGCACCACGCCCCAAAGCGCCAGCACCCAGAAGATGTTCCAGATCCGTTTATCGAGACAATTTCCCCACGGTACGCTGTCGATATAGCGGCGAATCAAATAGCCGGATATAAAGAAAAAAACCGGCATACGAAAGGGGGCAAGGTAAAGATTGAAATAGATCCAGCATTTGCTCAGGACTTCCGATAACGGATGCTGAAAAGTGGTCAGATGCGGATAAAAGGTAATGACCGAGTGATAAATCACCACCAGACAAATACATAACCCTTTGATCTGGTTAATCCATAGCTCTTTTTGTTTCATCAGGACAACACGCTCTTTTTTAATTTACATGCGGTTGATCCTGCGGGTTATGACCCGAGGTGTAATGGGTATCTGTCTGTATTGGATGATTTTTCAGATTAAGATCAGGCGGCAAGATTGATGATAAAACATGGCAATTTAGCCGATTGATTTACGGGGGCTTTTCAGATTAGCCCTGACGATCACTTACAGTTCAGACGTTTACCCATCTTGCTTTCGCTTATATACTCGTGTCTTTGCTACAGCAACCAGACGGATTTCATGTACCAACCTGTCGCTCTATTTATTGGCCTGCGTTACATGCGTGGGCGTGCAGCGGATCGCTTCGGTCGTTTCGTCTCCTGGCTTTCTACCATCGGCATTACCCTCGGGGTGATGGCGCTGGTCACAGTATTGTCAGTGATGAACGGCTTTGAGCGCGAGCTGCAAAACAACATCCTTGGCCTGATGCCACAGGCAATTCTCTCTTCTGAGCATGGCTCTCTTAACCCGCAGCAACTCCCGGAAACGGCAGTCAAACTGGACGGCGTTAATCGCGTCGCACCTATTACTACCGGTGATGTGGTACTGCAAAGCGCGCGCAGCGTGGCGGTCGGGGTGATGCTCGGTATCGACCCGGCGCAAAAAGATCCACTTACACCGTATCTGGTCAATGTGAAACAAACTGACCTCGAGCCGGGGAAATATAATGTCATCCTCGGCGAACAACTTGCCTCACAGCTAGGCGTTAATCGCGGTGATCAAATCCGCGTGATGGTACCATCTGCCAGCCAGTTCACGCCGATGGGGCGTATTCCAAGCCAGCGCCTGTTCAATGTGATTGGCACTTTCGCCGCCAACAGTGAAGTCGATGGCTATGAAATGCTGGTGAATATTGAGGATGCCTCGCGTCTGATGCGTTATCCGGCAGGCAATATTACCGGCTGGCGTTTGTGGCTGGATGAGCCGCTGAAAGTTGACTCTTTAAGTCAGCAAAAACTGCCTGAAGGCAGCAAATGGCAGGACTGGCGTGACCGTAAAGGCGAGCTGTTCCAGGCCGTACGCATGGAAAAAAATATGATGGGCTTGCTGCTGAGCCTGATTGTCGCCGTTGCGGCGTTTAACATTATTACCTCACTAGGGCTGATGGTAATGGAGAAGCAGGGCGAAGTCGCGATCCTGCAAACGCAAGGCTTAACTCCGCGACAAATCATGATGGTCTTTATGGTGCAAGGGGCCAGCGCCGGGATTATCGGTGCGATCCTCGGTGCGGCGCTTGGCGCACTGCTTGCCAGCCAGTTAAATAATCTGATGCCGATAATCGGCGTCCTGCTTGATGGCGCGGCGCTGCCGGTGGCTATCGAACCTTTACAGGTCATTGTTATTGCGCTGGTGGCGATGGCTATCGCGCTGCTGTCTACGCTTTACCCTTCATGGCGCGCTGCCGCCACACAACCCGCTGAGGCTTTACGTTATGAATAAGATCCTGTTGCAATGCGACAACCTGTGCAAACGCTATCAGGAAGGCAGTGTGCAAACCGATGTACTGCACAATGTCAGTTTCAGCGTGGGCGAAGGTGAAATGATGGCGATCGTCGGTAGCTCTGGTTCCGGTAAAAGTACCTTGCTGCACCTGCTGGGCGGGCTGGATACACCAACCTCCGGCGATGTGATCTTTAACGGTCAACCGATGAGCAAACTGTCTTCGGCGGCGAAAGCAGAACTGCGCAACCAGAAGCTGGGCTTTATTTATCAGTTTCACCACCTGCTGCCGGATTTTACTGCCCTGGAAAACGTGGCTATGCCACTGCTGATTGGCAAGAAAAAGCCCGCTGAAATCAACAGCCGTGCGCTGGAGATGTTAAAAGCGGTGGGGCTGGAGCATCGTGCGAATCACCGCCCATCTGAACTTTCTGGCGGCGAACGCCAGCGTGTGGCGATTGCCCGTGCGCTGGTCAATAATCCGCGTCTGGTACTTGCGGATGAGCCTACCGGTAACCTCGATGCGCGTAACGCCGACAGCATCTTCCAGTTGCTTGGGGAATTGAATCGCTTGCAGGGCACCGCCTTCCTGGTGGTTACTCACGACCTGCAACTGGCGAAACGTATGAGCCGCCAATTGGAAATGCGTGATGGACGTCTGACGGCGGAACTGAGCCTGATGGGGGCGGAGTAATGGCGATGCCTTTATCGTTATTGATTGGCCTGCGTTTTAGTCGCGGACGGCGGCGCGGCGGCATGGTGTCGCTGATCTCCGTTATTTCTACCATTGGCATTGCCCTCGGCGTGGCGGTATTGATCGTCGGCTTAAGCGCGATGAACGGCTTTGAACGCGAACTGAATAACCGTATTCTGGCGGTGGTGCCGCATGGTGAAATTGAGGCGGTAAATCAGCCATGGACTAACTGGCAGGAAGCACTGGATAACGTGCAAAAAGTGCCGGGTATTGCCGCTGCTGCGCCGTATATCAATTTCACCGGACTGGTAGAAAGTGGTGCCAATCTGCGCGCAATTCAGGTGAAGGGCGTTAACCCGCAACAGGAACAGCGTCTGAGCGCATTACCCTCGTTTGTTCAGGGGGATGCCTGGCGCAATTTTAAAGCGGGCGAACAGCAAATTATCATCGGCAAAGGCGTGGCGGATGCGCTGAAAGTGAAGCAGGGCGATTGGGTGTCGATCATGATCCCCAACTCGAATCCCGAGCATAAACTGATGCAGCCAAAACGTGTGCGTTTGCACATTGCCGGTATTTTGCAGTTGAGTGGTCAACTCGATCACAGTTTTGCCATGATCCCGCTGGCGGATGCCCAACAATATCTTGATATGGGTTCCAGCGTGTCAGGTATTGCCCTTAAAATGACGGATGTTTTCAACGCCAATAAGCTGGTACGCGATGCGGGTGAAGTGACCAACAGCTATGTTTATATTAAAAGTTGGATTGGTACTTACGGCTATATGTATCGCGATATCCAGATGATCCGCGCCATTATGTATCTGGCGATGGTACTGGTGATTGGCGTGGCCTGTTTCAACATCGTCTCCACCTTAGTGATGGCGGTGAAAGACAAGAGTGGCGATATCGCAGTATTAAGAACGCTGGGGGCGAAAGATGGTTTAATTCGCGCCATCTTTGTCTGGTATGGATTGCTGGCAGGGCTGTTCGGCAGCCTGTGTGGGGTGATTATCGGTGTGGTGGTTTCACTGCAACTTACCCCGATTATTGAGTGGATTGAAAAGTTGATCGGTCATCAGTTCCTCTCCAGCGATATCTATTTTATTGATTTCCTGCCATCGGAATTGCACTGGCTGGACGTCTTCTACGTACTGGTCACAGCATTGTTGCTGAGTCTTTTGGCAAGTTGGTATCCGGCGCGGCGCGCCAGTAATATTGACCCTGCGCGAGTCCTTAGCGGCCAGTAAAGGCAGTACATTAAAACAAGGAGCGGCAATGTATTACGGGTTTGATATTGGTGGAACAAAAATTGCGCTTGGCGTGTTTGATAGCGGTCGGCAGTTGCAGTGGGAAAAGCGGGTGCCGACACCGCGTGACAGCTATGACGCATTTTTAGATGCAGTGTGTGAGCTGGTAGCTGAAGCTGACCAACGTTTTGGCTGTAAAGGTTCTGTCGGCATCGGTATTCCGGGAATGCCGGAAACAGAAGATGGTACGCTGTATGCCGCCAATGTCCCCGCTGCCAGCGGTAAACCGCTGCGTGCCGACCTGAGCGCACGTCTTGATCGCGATGTACGCCTTGATAACGATGCCAACTGTTTTGCCCTTTCAGAAGCCTGGGATGATGAATTTACTCAATATCCACTGGTGATGGGGTTGATTCTCGGCACCGGCGTTGGCGGCGGGCTGATTTTCAACGGCAAACCGATTACCGGTAAAAGCTACATTACCGGCGAGTTTGGCCATATGCGTCTGCCGGTTGATGCGTTAACCATGATGGGGTTGGATTTCCCGTTACGCCGCTGCGGCTGTGGTCAGCATGGCTGCATTGAAAATTATCTGTCTGGTCGCGGTTTTGCGTGGCTGTATCAACACTATTATCATCAACCGTTGCAGGCTCCCGAAATTATTGCGCTTTATGATCAAGGCGATGAGCAGGCAAGGGCGCACGTTGAGCGTTATCTGGATTTATTAGCGGTTTGTCTGGGAAATATCCTGACCATTGTTGACCCTGACCTGGTCGTCATTGGTGGTGGCTTATCGAATTTCCCGGCAATCACAACGCAACTGGCGGACAGGCTGCCTCGTCATCTCTTACCTGTAGCTCGTGTTCCGCGCATTGAACGCGCGCGCCACGGTGATGCGGGAGGAATGCGTGGTGCGGCCTTCCTACATCTAACCGATTAAACAACAGAGGTTGCTATGCTGTCGCGTCGGGGTCATCGGTTAAGTCGTTTTCGTAAAAATAAACGCCGCCTGCGCGAGCGTTTGCGTCAGCGTATTTTTTTCAGAGATAAAGTGGTGCCGGAAGCAATGGAAAAACCAAGAGTACTCGTACTGACAGGGGCAGGGATTTCTGCGGAATCAGGTATTCGTACCTTTCGCGCCGCAGATGGCCTGTGGGAAGAACATCGGGTTGAAGATGTGGCAACGCCGGAAGGTTTCGATCGCGATCCTGAACTGGTGCAAGCGTTTTATAACGCCCGTCGTCGACAGCTGCAGCAGCCAGAAATTCAGCCTAACGCCGCGCATCTTGCGCTGGCTAAACTGCAAGACGCCCTCGGCGATCGCTTTTTGCTGGTAACGCAGAATATAGACAACCTGCATGAACGCGCAGGTAATACCAATGTCATTCATATGCATGGGGAATTGCTGAAAGTTCGTTGTTCGCAAAGTGGTCAGGTTCTCGACTGGACCGGAGACGTTACGCCAGAAGATAAATGCCATTGTTGCCAGTTCCCGGCACCCTTGCGCCCGCACGTCGTTTGGTTTGGCGAAATGCCACTCGGCATGGATGAAATTTATATGGCGTTGTCGATGGCTGATATTTTCATTGCCATTGGTACTTCCGGGCATGTTTATCCGGCGGCTGGGTTTGTTCACGAAGCGAAACTGCATGGCGCGCACACCGTGGAACTGAATCTCGAACCAAGTCAGGTCGGTAATGAATTTGCCGAGAAATATTACGGCCCGGCAAGCCAGGTGGTGCCTGAGTTTGTTGAAAAGTTGCTGAAGGGATTATAAAGCAGGAAGCATTGCCTGATGCGCTACGCTTATCAGGCCTACAAGGGGACGCAATTAATTGAATTTGCGGGTTTTGTGGGCCGGATAAGGCGTTCGCGCCCCATCCGGCATAATACACGCGCACTTTTCCGGCCTCTTTTATCGTTTACTCGTCAATAACAATGCGGCAATAAACGTACAGACACCAATTAGCCCTGCCCAGAGTGGCGATATTCTGGTAATCGCAAAGCTATTATCGATATACAAACATAAAGCCTGATAACCCATATTGGCAATAGTCATCGCCACTGCAAATTTTAACGCATAAATAAAACGAGTCGTGTAGCAAAAGATCCAGGAAAATAAGATAAACGTCGCAGCCCAGGCGATAAAACCTAATGTGTTGGTGCTGCCGGGGGGAGCATTTTCATGCTGTTGTCCTGGATGCGGATAATACGTCAGTGGCGGCGTCGGTTGTTTTAATATCTGTGCTTGTAGAACAGCCAATGCATTATTGATTCCCTGATACCAGAGATCTGCATTTAAATAAGCCAGCGTGTGATTTTCTATCAGAAGGCCGAGATGTTTATCGTCCAGACCACTTTCAACCTGGCCGTTGGTGATCATAATTAACCGTGGTTCGCGGGTAGTAAATAGTAACAGAACACTTCCTTTTACATTACTCAATGAAGATGACGCATGCGCCAGCATCGCTTTACCATTTTGTCTGAGACTGGCTTCATTATTAATGTCGGGTAAAATCACAATAAACGGTGCAATTCCCGTTTGTTGGCGAAAAAGCTCGGCTTTACGTGCGATCTCTTCAGCATCCGGTACAGTACCGGTAACATCCGTAAAAAGTGTCTTCATTATTGGAATCAATGGTTTACTGGTTGCTACCAGAGGCAGGAGTATCAGTAAACTGAGCAGTATAATGAATTTTTTCATGGGCGGGACTTCCGTTTCCTGCGAGATTTTTTGGTGGAGGGGAGCGTGATTATCAGACCGACACTACCGAAAATAATGCCTGCTATGCCAACAAAGCCCCATTTAAAAAAATTAACCCAGGGATTGTTTATTTCGGCTTGTTCTGGATGCCCTGGCGGATAATAGACATTGACTCTGTCACCTTCGCTATCTTCATAAAAATCACTACCGATATTCGAATTGAAAATTAGCGTGTAATCTGGCGTAGGGCGAAAGGCAACCACTGGATACCAGGAACCATTATCATCGACGTCGTTTGAGTGATTGTTGTACCAAACGGCATCAACAATGATTCCTTCTGTATGAACCGCGCTTTTGGTAAAAGTAAAATGGTAATAAAAGATGATTGCAGAAATAACGAGTAATATCAGACCGATACCGAGAAAAGCGCGGGATAACACTTTACTGTCCTGACTCATTAGCCACATCCTTGCTAAATAAAAAACGGGCGGTAATGCCACCGCCCGCTTGCTGAATTAACGTCCTGCTTTCAGCTTCTGATAATACTCTTCATAAATGCTGCTGGCTGCGCCAACGTCATTCTGCCATTCACCATTTTTAATGGTTTCAGCATCCGGGTAGAGCGTTTTATCGTTCGCCACTTCCGGGCTTAACAGCTTACGCGCCGCAAGGTTTGGCGTTGGATAACCGATAGTTTCGGCAACCTGTTTTGCCACATCCGGGCGCAGCAGGAAGTTGATCAATTTCAGCGCGCCTTCTTTGTTTTTGGCATTTGCCGGGATCGCCAGGCTGTCCATCCAGAAAATGCCGCCTTCTTTCGGCCATACCACGTCAATTGGCGTACCCGCCTGGCGTGCAACGAAAGCAGAACCGTTCCAGATCATGCCGAGGTTAACTTCGCCTTCCATGTACGGGTTAGCCGGGTTATCGGAGTTAAAGGCTGCCACGTTTGGCATCAGTTTTTTCAGCTCGTTATATGCAGCTTCAATCTCTTTCGGATCGGTGGTGTTACCGGAGTAGCCCAGCTTACGCAGCGCCATCTGGAACACTTCACGGGCATCGTCGGTCAACAGCAGGCTGCCTTTGTACTCAGGCTTCCACAGATCGGCCCAGCTGGTGACAGATTTCGGATCCACCGCATCACCGTTAACACCAATCGCCGTCGCACCCCAGATATACGGAATGGAGTAATCGTTATTCGGGTCAAACGGCTTATTGAGCATGTCTGGATCGAGATTGCTGAAGTTCGTTAACTTCGACTTGTCGATCTTCTGGATCATCCCTTCTTTACGCATTTTATCGACGTAATAGGTTGAAGGAACCACCAGGTCATAGGCACCGTCTTTGTACGTTTTCAGCTTGGCATACATGGTTTCGTTCGACTCGTAAGTCGAATAGATAACCTTAATACCGGTTTCTTTGGTGAACTGTTCAAGCAGTCCTGGCGGCACGTACTCGGTCCAGTTGTAGAAATACAGCGTGTTGTTGTCATCGGCGTGAGCGGCGCTCATGCCCAGTGCCAGAGCACCCGCCGCGAGCAGGTGGCGTGACCATTTTTTCATTTAACGTCCCCTGTGTTACCTTTCGTTTTATCACGAGCAATAAGCTGGCTGGCAATAACCATCACCAGCGACAGCACCAGTAATATGGTTGCCAGCGCGTTAACTTCCGGCGATACGCCGACTTTGACCATCGAATAAATTTTTAACGGCAGAATTTCATAACTTGGTCCGGTGACGAACGAAGAAACTACCACATCGTCCATCGACAGGGTAAAGCTTAACACCCAGCCCGCCGCCACCGCAGGCATTGCCAGTGGCAGAATGATTTTTCGCAGAATGGTAAATTCACTGGCACCGAGATCTTTCGCCGCTTCCAGCATCCGCACGTCAAAACCTTTCAGGCGCGAATACACCGTCACCACCACAAACGGCAGGCAGAAGGTGATATGCGAGAACAGCAGCGACCAGAAGCCAAGCTGAATATCCAGCAGCATAAACAGCACCAGCAGAGAAATCGCCATCACGATATCTGGTGACATCATCACCACAAACAGCATTCCGCTAACGAACGGCTTACCACGAAAGCGATAACGGTACAGCGCAACTGCCGTCAGTGAACCGATAAGCGTAGCAAATGTCGCCGAAAACACCGCCATTGTTAGTGAATGCTGCGCTGCCTGTAACAGGCTGTCGTTGTTCATCAGCAGGCTATACCATTTGGTGGTAAAACCCTGCCAGTTGATGCCAAAGCGCGAGCTGTTAAAGGAGTTCACAATCAAAATAATGATTGGGATATACAGGTACGCGTAGATAGCGGTCATAAAACCGCCGCGAAGCAGTCGACCGATCATTCGAGTTCCACCTTTTTATTCATAAGGCGGGACACTTTCAGGATTTTGAATTTATTCAATTTTTTCCTTTCTCCAAAATCTCTCCAAAACGTTTCCCCAAAACTAGGCCACGCATTTTACAACACTTTTTTCCTGAGATGGTGACGGATATTCCATATGGTGTTTGTCAAATAACCAACTTAACCCATTCCTGACCTCGAGTATCGTTATAGCGATCGGTGGTTGCCTGGACTTTATGTCCTAGTAATGTTTTTGTATCGATACCCTGTGCACGGTACAGCCGTTCTGATAGAGAGCGTTGTTCATGAAATGTTGGCGGAGTTTTTCCTGCTGGTGGAATTATCCCAGCCAGATCCCGTGCTTTGGCAAAGTAGTCGCTCAGGTTGTCTTTACTCATCGGCTTCGGTTGTTTCTGGTGCCGACTATGGATTAGATATGGACTTAATATTCTGTCTCGGCACCCATCAATAACTTCTTTTAACGTTATCCCAATGGCATCACAGCGTAGTGTAAGCGGTAACGCCAGACGCATTCCGGTTTTTCCCTGGGTGATATGCAGGTGTTCGTTCCACACATCTGAAAAACGCATGTGGCAAATGTCATCACGGCGCTGACCAGTAACAATCGCAAGAAGCATTGCGTTACGGATAAAGTGTTTTTCAGGCGTTGCGTTGTAAATTTTTTGCCAGTCTTCCAGGGTGAGCCTGGCTCTGGTTACTTTAGGGATCGGTTTACGGGTAGCCTCCGGAGGATTCCATCCAGGAGGAACTTCCCCTGCATGCTGTGCTTCTTTATAAATATCAACCCATAATCCACGATTTACTCTCGCTGTGCTGACCATGTCTTTATCCAGCCACTCATCCAGTATTAATGCAAAGTCTCTTACTTCCAGTTCTTTCAATGGGTGGTTTCCCAGACGGGAAACCAGGTATGCAGCCATTCGGGCTTTTTCTTTGTGAGTTGTAGTTGCAATATCCCCATTTTTCAGTCGCGTGTCCTGTATTTTCAGATATCGATCAACCCATGCCTTTAATCTGATACCCCGACGTTTTGTTGCTGACGGACTTTCATCAATTTTGCGCATGAAATATTCAGCTTCTGCTGCAGCTATTCGCTGATTGGCTGTGGAAGCGATTTTTTCTGCTTTGCCTTTGTCTGTTCCGAGACCGTGAAATTTTCCAGTCACAGGGTTTTTATACTGGTAGTAAACCCTGCCAGTTCTGCGATCAAACTTTTCGTAAAGACCGGTTACGTCAGTGCTGTTTTTTCGTGGCCTCGGTGACATGAGTTAAAATCTCCTTCAGTGCATCATCATCGCCAGTATGAATTTCCGGCGCAATTCCCGTTTCACCAGGTCCAACAAATACTGCCCGGCGATCTATCAGCCAACGCCCACGAATTTTTTGTGGTCTTGGAACGATGTATCCTAGTTTTCCGTATTTCACCAGGGTAGTGTTTGTTATTGGGAGACTGAACCGTTTTGGTTTCCACTCGTCGAGCGTTATCAGGTACTGTTCGCTCATGGCTATCACTCCGGAACACGCCAGTTGCAGAATACCAACGACAACTGGCGACGGTTGAACATTAAAAATCAGCCTGACTCGGGATCAGTTTTTGCCAGATAGCTGAAACGTATTTTGCCTGGTAACGAGCGTCATCAAGTGCATTATGGCGCTCACCTTCGAATGGGATAGCCGTTCTGGCATCGAAGTCTATGGCTTTCCCCAGCTCAACGATTGTGCGTACATCGCGATCGTTGTAGTAACGCCACGGGCAGGGGATCCCCTGCCGTTCGTATGAACGGCGCAAAATCGTGTTGTCGAAGTTGGCTCCATTTCCCCAGACCTGAACAAAAAATTCACCGGAGTTTTCGTCGATAAATTCCCGCAATTGTAACAGTGCATCATCTAACGGGATTTCATCGGTCATAATGGCAGATTGCGCTTCGCGTGATTGCTTAAGCCACCATTTAATGGTGTCCCGATCAATGACTCCGCCAGCAGTTTCCAGATCGATAGTCTTACTAAATTCCGGTCCCATATCTCCGGTTTGCGGATCGAAAAATATTGCACCTATTGAGATGATCGGGGCATCAGGATTTTTTCCCATGGTTTCAAGGTCGATCATTAGATGGTCACACGTCCTACTGGCGGATGTGATTTCGTGATGACCGTTCACCTTAATTGAGTGATCTGCCATCTCGCCAGTTTCATTATCGCTATTGTGATGCTGATTGCCGCCAGTGTTCTTCTTGTTTGGATGTTCAGCGCCTTCCATTTCCTCCGGATCATCTTCCTGAACTTCAACCTGATACTCTTCATCGAATGTTTCCTGGTATGTTGCGTCGCCCATCACCGCGCCACAATCAGGGCAGTTGCCGCCGCCGGTCTGACCGCAGGCGGTGCAGATCTTTTCCGGTTCCTGTTGCACTACTGGTTCAGGCTGTTTCGTTTCTGGCTCGTTTTGTAACGCATTTGGGCTGTTTTGTTCCGCTTTCTGGCCGTTCTGTTCCGTTTCTTGCTGGTTCTGGTTCACAGAATCGCGGGTTTCCATCCCCTTCACCCATTTCGGATCATTCGGATCGCTAATTCCTGCAACAAATTCACCACGTGATACTGCAAGCAGTTCATCGGCGTCAGGCTGGCTGATATTGGCTGCCTGCATAATTTTGTTTACTTCGTCAGCGGTAACTTTTACTGACCCTGGTTGTGCGGTCGTGTCAGATGCACCAGTATTTTGTTGTGAACCTGAGTATGTACCGTTTTTGCGGGCGAAATATTCTTCTTTCGTGATTTCAGTAGCCCCAGCAGACAGCGCCTTATCCAGACCAGAAAGTTTGTTTGCGCGACCGTATTTTTCGCCATCCTTGTCGGTGAAGAGGAAGTAGAACGGCCCCTCACGCTCTACAGATGGTTCGACTTCCACTTTGCATTCGGTTTTTTCGTTGTCCGGAATTGCCGTTTCCACTGCATCAGTTTCTGGTACTGGCGACGAGAGAGTATCAGTTGCGCTCTGATTTGTTCCTTCATCTTCAAACACGCCCTTTGTAGTCAGGTATTCAGTAATGTATTTGTTCAGTGCCACAGGGTCTTTGTGAATGTCGATCGGACGCTCACGGACAAGGCCAAAAATAGTCTGGCGGTCGTAGCGAAGGGCATCAGGCTGTTTGCGCATTGATGCCGAGATACGCTTCCAGTCTTCGCGGTCGTTGTCGATAACTTCATTTTTTGCCCAGCGATGGATGCTGCCGTCAATGTTTCCGGCATCAATGTCACCAGGCCACAGAGCGTAGGCCAGTTCATCATCCAGTGTTTTCCATGTCTGCTTGTATTCGCGATGAGTGGCAGCAATGACCGGGCTGATTTTTCCTGTTGAATTTTCAGTGTTCTGTTGATTGGCTCTGGCGCGGACGAGATCAGCAGCAGACGTGTATTTTCCGGTTTCCTTGCGTTCACCTTCGCGACGTTTTTTCCAGATGCGCATCTCTGCCTGAATTTCGGGCCATTTAGCTCCAGGCTTACATTTATGCTTAACCCACCCGATGGCATGCAGCTTAAGCTCCGGATACATGGCGTTAACTTCTGGCATTTTCATCAACGCTTCAACGATATGTCCGTCGAATGTTGCCATGTCTTCCTGCAACAGTTCCTGTGCACTAATCACCATATCAACGGTGATGTTTTCACATGTGTCGAACTTAACCATGACAGCGTTCTGTACTTCAGGGGCCAGCTTGTCAAAAGTGACGTTCATCGGATCTGATTCAGTCTCAACCGGGACAAAGGAAGCTGACTCCTCATCCCAGCGGTTTTCCTGCATATATTCAGCATCCCAAGAGTCGATGGCAGGGCGGGGCATGCCGGGTTTATCCTCGCAGACAAGAAATTTATAAGCGCAGTCCTGAGCAGCCGGATATTGCTCCAGGAATTGCCAGGTAAATTTGGCACGGGCGCGACGTTCGTCGCCGGCTTCAATGGCAGTGGCTACAGCGACTGCACCTTCTTCCTTTATTGCCTGTTCGTCCGGAATGGCGGCGCAAATAAAGACTTTACTCATTTTGTTTTAACCTCATTACAGATTTAAGGGTGAACAAATCCCTGCCATTGCTGGCATATAAAAATGAAACCGGATATTAATTACGGTGCTGTTTTAAGTCCTGCCGGGATTTCGTTATTATCCATGTGAATAACTTTATCGACCGGATAACAGTTACCGGGAATTTTCTGTTCCGCTGCGGCAACCATGCATTCTTTCATTGAGCCGTATACGCCAGTAACCATGTCAACCGGTTCACTGGAAACAAGAAAAACCGTCAGAACAAGTGCAAATGTAGTATTCATTGCCAGCATCCTTTTTGCATCAGGCGTAAACGGGCCAGCATTGAAACAATGCATATTTTATTTAATAGCTCCCGTTCTTGTTTTCTCTTGTTAATGGCATCTTCAGTAAATACTGGGTTACTGATAGTGACACCAATTTCAAAACAACCTTCAGACGTATTAACGTTTGGTAATAACGTTTCCATTATCGCGTCCTCAACAATGAATTTTGTGATGCGGTGCCTGGTGCCTCCAGGTGACGTTAACCAGTCAACAATTAACGCCGGATTGTTAGTTGATGTCTGTTACGCAAGTAAAAGACCGCTTGTTTTAACTGTTCCGCGTGCGCTGAGCCGCATTCACCGCATCACAAAATTCACTTTAAAAGGGGCGGGTATCACGGGAAAAACAAAACGAATACCCGCCAAAAGGTAATCAACATGGGTTGTTGTAGCGGAGTTGTCACTCAGGCGTATGGTCAACCTGACAACCCGGTGTCCTCAACGGGGAAGGAATAACCCCGCCATACTTACCGCCGCGCCATTTCGCGGAGTGCCACAACCGGAAGCGCACGGTCGACGAAAATTTAACGACAGGCTATCTATGAACCAACTACCTCGCCGTGCGCTTTCGCGTTATGCCCTGACTTTTCAGGGATATATCCTTTCTGTAAACTGTCAGTGCCGGATGCTCACCCGTGTCCGGCGCACACACTCCACCTCACCCGTGGAGAACTCCTTAATTACCAACCCTCAGGAGGGTGAAATTTATGACACAAGAAGAAAAAGTAATGTTTCTTATGCGCCTGGCCGTGGAAACCTTTAACGCCCATTGCTAGGTGCCCCTTTCACTATCTCACGCCATTTCTCTTGCTACCGAGCAAATGGGGGAAATTGACGCCATTTACAATACATTTGAAGCATTCCTGGATAAGAAGCTTATGACAGAGAAGCGTCAATAATCCTCATTACCCATCGTAAATTTACAGAAGTGGGCTTGATGTTGTGTTTTTCAAGCTCGCTCTTCATGATTTCCAGCAGCTTTGAGCTGATAATAAACAAATCAGGTGCATCGTTATTATTTTTATCCGCATCGTCTTTTTTCGTTTTTAACTCTTGCGGTGAATGTTCGAAAGCAACTTGCAGGGTATTATTTTTAACATCCACAGAGCTTAAAATATGTGCATATGGATGTGCTATTGTGCGCCCCTGTAAATTTGCATCGTTTTCTAAATCTTTTGATTTCAACAGAACATCGGCAAGACTCTGAATCATGCAGAGATAATCAAAAGCAGTTGCCGTTTCTGTTCTGATTGCTGAAATAACATGACCATTCAGGCAAACAGAAATTACCCGTTCATCAATATCGTTTTCCTGTTTTTGATTATCAGAACCATATAGCCCTGAAAAAGCATTGCGCACATTACGAACCATATTATCGATGGTTTCTTTTTTGGTGTATGCCGGGTCAATTTTCACCAGACTATCACCGAGTGTCGTTGCAGCAATTATCTGGATTTCTTTTGGTAAATCTTTAAATTCCATTATTAGCCTCGTTGGTTAACCATTAACGTGGGTATGTAATCATTCTGGCAATGCTTAATGCCGCTGCTTTTTCCAGATTGGTGATATCCTGCTCCAGAGCGGACAGATTTTCAGCCTGCTTAGCCCTGGCTTCATTGGCCCATTTCAGGTCCTGCGCAGCCTTAATTTTCTGGTGCATCCACTCATAAAGTTCATCATCGGTATAGTCTGGCGCGATGATGACGGGTTCTCGTTTCTGCATACTGATTCCTCGCGGTGCTGCTTCGCTTATCAGCCGTTAGATTTTGCCGAACTGGAAAGCGCCTGTTTAAATTCGCTGAAGCTGAGGGCTTCTTCGCCTTCGGCAAGGCCTTCGAAGTATTCTTCGTAAGCCTTTTCCATGATTGTGTTGAAATCCATATCACTCACCTGAGTTTCTTTCCAGCCAGCGACGGGCACCATTTTCGGTTTTAAGCGTTTTGCTTTTGGTATACGTCATCGCGGTGAACGTGCCGTCCTGATTGGGAAACACGCCGCACACCAGAGATTCGTTGTTGCCAAGATCGATAGTATCCATGCTGACCTCATTTCCCCTTAACGCCGGGGTAGCGGAACAAAAACCTGCTGCATAGTTAAAGTTGAACCCTGCCGTCATGTTCTTACGCCTCGGGCTGGCTACTTAACCCCTGACCACTGCCGGGTAACTCGAAGTATTGCCCTGCGTTCTGTGGGGCGGGGTGGGGTAGTGGAAATAATCTACAATTAAAAACTGTTTTGTGTCAACAGTTTTTAATTGTTGTGTTGGACAAAAAAACCCCCTCGAATGAGGGGGTGTGAAAATTGTTCAGTTCAGATAGGGAAGGGAAATTGTCGGCGGGCATGCACAATATTTGCAATTTCAATGCTTGAAGCTGCTACTCGGTACAAAACGATATAATTAGGGTGAACCACAATTTCCCGCAAACCGGATACTCGATCACTTGGCGGATATAGATATGGATGCTCAGAGAGGGCTAAAACAGACGTTTCAATCCGTATTTTTAGTCTGCGTGCTGCAGGAATATTTTCCTTAGCAATATAGGCTACGATCTGACGCAAATCATCGCGAGCAGATGGTAGCCACAAAATGGGTAACATTACTCGCTCCTGTTAGTTACAGCAATTTGAGCAATAAGATTCTCCATTTCAGCCATTACCTCATCATGTGGAATTGAGGGACGAGGGTCTGCAAGGCTTGACGCCACTTTAGCGCGTAACCATTCGTTGTAACTGTTTTCTTGTTCGGTAGTTTCGAATTCTGAAACTATCGGAGAAAGGGCTGTACTCATGGCATAACTCCTCTTCTTGTACTGTGGTCACGCCCGGCGGCTTTTTTGTGCCGCCAACCACCGGGCAATGGTTTCTTCCATTGATTTTTTCTTGTCTTTGATTTCTTGAAGCATTTTTTCTTGGTCTTCCTCTGGAAACGCACTAAAAGCCTGGAGCAGTTCGCGTTGACGAGGACCAATTTTCATCGTGTCAGGGGTGAAAATTTGCTCCCCCTCTTCAGGAGGCAATAAAAACCAATGCAATGGATGCCCTGTAACCTCAACCAGTTTATCCAAACTTGAGGCTTTAGGTGTAGCCTTACCGCTGACCCATTGTTGAACAGTTTGTTGTGTCACACCAATTCTACGGGCAAGCTCAGCCTGGCTCCATCCAGTTTCCTGAAGAAGCTTGCTGATTCTGTACATAGATACTTCTAGGGCGTTCATCATTATTCAATTTTACAGGTAAATACTGTTAAAAGCATCACAATAAAAAACTGTTGATTGTGTACAGTTTTTTATTGTAGGTTTTGCTTATAGTTTTTTAGAGGAGAGCAAAATGCTAGATAGCACTCGCGAAAAAATTAGGCAGAAATACACTCAAGCTGAAATAGGTCGTTATATGGGGGTCGCTCAACAGACAGTTTGGCAATGGTTTAGCTTTGACGTTCCCCCAAAGCAGGTAATTCCGTTATGTCAGCTAATGAAGTGGGAAGTTACCCCGCATGAAATTCGCCCTGATATTTATCCTAACCCAACCGACGGTTTACCTGTTGGATTCAAGGTTAACACATCAAATGCACCGGAGTTGATTCATGAAAATCAAGCATGAACACATCCGCATGGCGATGAATGCCTGGGCGCGTCCTGATGGCGAAAAAGTTCCAGTAGCTGGAATAACCCAGGCTTATTTTGAGTTGGGTATGACGTTTCCTGAACTGTATGACGACAGCCATCCGGAAGCCCTGTCTCGTAATACCCAGAAAATTTTCCGCTGGGTAGAAAAAGACACCCCTGATGCGGTTAAAAAAATTCAGGCGTTGTTACCGGCGATCGAAAAAGCAATGCCGCCTCCACTGGTGGCCCGAATGCGCAGCCACAGTTCGGAATATCACCGGGAGCTTGTCGAGCGACGGGAGCGCCTGGTGAAAGATATCGATGAGTTTGTTGCGGCAGCGATCGTGTTGTTCGATCAGATGAATCGTGGTGGTCCGGCGGGAAATGCCGTGGTGGCGCATTGATAACGTGTTCTGGGGGGGGGGATGAAGCTCCTTTTTGCTGAACGTCCGCTGGTTATAAACACGCAGCTGGCGATGAAAATTGGTCTGAACGAAGCCATCGTGTTGCAGCAGTTGCATTACTGGTTGAGAGATACCGGTTCCGGCATGGAATGTGATGGTGTTCGCTGGATTTATAACACAACAGAACAATGGCTGGAGCAGTTCCCGTTCTGGTCAGAGTCAACGTTAAAACGCGCATTTGCAAGTCTGAAAACGCTGGGGCTTTTGCGTTGCGAAAAGCTCAATAAATCAAAGCGTGATATGACTAATTTTTACACGATTAATTACGAGAGCGAGCTTTTAAATGGTGGCAAAGTGAGCGAATCCATCAGGTCAAAATGCGCTGCTCCATCAGGTCAGAATGACACGATGGAAGGGGCCAAAATGGCACGTTCCATTGGTTCAAAACGACTCAATGTCATCGGGTCAAAATGGCCTGATGATCTTACAGAGAATACAACAGAGATTACTACAGAGAATAAAAACACTTCTCGTCCGGAAGCTTCGCAACCGGACCCGCAGACGGTTGAACAGGATTTTTTAACCCGACACCCTGACGCGGTTGTGTTCAGTGCAAAAAAACGCCAGTGGGGCAACCAGGAAGATTTGGCGTGTGCGCAGTGGATCTGGGGACGAATCGTGAGTCTTTACGAGCAGGCCGCCAGCGATGATGGCGAGATTTCGCGACCGAAAGAACCCAACTGGACCGCATGGGCCAACGACGTGCGCACAATGCGGATGCTGGATGGCAGAACTCACAGACAAATTTGTGAAATGTTTGGTCGGGCGCAGCGGGATCCATTCTGGGTAAAAAATATCATGAGTCCGTCAAAGCTTCGCGAAAAATGGGATGAACTGGTTATCCGCCTGGGGCGTTCGTCTGTACAGCGTTGCGTGAATCATATTTCTGAGCCGGATACCGAAATTCCGCCGGGGTTCAGGGGGTAACGGGCCATGAAAAATATCGCGACAGGTGGTGTTCTTGAGCGTATCCGTAAGCTGACCCCGCAGCATGTAATCGCGCCGTACCGGACAGTGGACGAGTGGCGCGAGTGGCAACTGGCAGAAGGGCGAAAACGTAGCGAGGAGATCAACCGCCAGAATCGCCAGTTGCGGGTGGAAAAAATCCTGAATCGTTCGGGTACCTAAAGAAAATGGCAGTTGGCTTTACCTGATTGACCTAGAACACGCATTACGCGTCGCTGGCATTCGCATCAAAGGAGAGGAGCATGGAAATAAAACCAGAGGATGAGTTAAGCAATATCGTTTTATTTCCGGTAAAAGAGGATGACCCTCGTAATCAGGTTAATTTTCTTTATGAGCCATCGGAAAGACCATATTGTCATCACGCCTCTGTCCGGGTTGACGAAAAAGAGCGTCAGGTCCGCTGTAAAATCTGCGGTGCAGTTGTGGAGCCATTTGACTGGATGCTCTCTGTGGCGAAAAGAGAAACCAGACTGGCAGATGATGTAAGGCTCTTGCGTCAGGAGGAGCGGGAAAGGCGAAAAAATATAGAAAAGCTAATTCAGATTGAGCGTAACGCGAAAGCGCGGATACGCAGGGCGACAAAATCCAGAACTGAATAATTAAATTTAGCTCTGTTAAAAATTTAATCCTTAACCGGAGGGATTTCTGCACCCTCAGAACATCAGGAGGCCGCCCGAAAGGGCGGTAGTTAAATGCGAAAGTTTAAAATAATTATTGAAACGGGAATAGCCGGTGGAGATTTCGAGGATGAATTCGAAGTGGATGATGATGCGACGCCTGATGAAATACATGACGAAGCAAAAGATATTTTCTTTAACTACTGCAATTACTCATATCACGAAATAAAAGACGAAGAGGAAGAACAAAATGGCTGATTTTGGTTCAACTAAATACAACGTCAGTTTTGAAGAATGGCATGAACTGTTAATGGACTATGCAGAGTTACGTGGTGGCAGTGCTGCTGATGCTGAAGCATGGCGTGATGATTATGAAGCAGGAAAAACTCCGGTCGAAGCATATTGTGATGAGTGGGGCGATGAATGAGCGAGATTAATTATCAGGAAGGGCATGAAACGGCAGGGCAGGCAAAACCAGTTGCATGGCGATATCGCTACGTGAAAAAAGACGTTACAGACTTTCAGGGGAAGCCGTGGGCTGGTGACTGGAAATATGTACCGACAAAAGAGGATTGTAACGACAGGCCGAACTATGAAATTCAGGCCTTATTCATCGGCCCGCCAGTCCCGGTGACATCAGAAGGACTGGTTAAAGCCGTGCGCTTTTATGAACAGGTAAAGCGTGAGAATCCGCCAGTCGAAACAGGAGCATGGAAGGATGCTGTTGACTGGGTGCTCAGAGAGGCCTGCTGCGCTGCCATTCTGGGTAAAGCCGACAATCCACCAGCATCCGGCAATCAGGTTAGCGAATTAACAATGTGGGTTAAACGACTGGTCAGTCAACTGAAAAAAGCTCAGCCGGACTGCAAATTACCGGAGAAGGCGATGGATTACCTGAAACGAAATGGACTGATAAGCGTGGAGGATGTTTTACGATGAATATTTAGACTAAAGAGTTTGTAACGCTATGTAAGTGATTTTTTCTGGTTTAGATATTTATATGTCCGGCCAAATTGAGGTGTGTTTAAATGTTATTGCACATTGATTGTAGGGGGAATAATGAAAAACGCATTGCAGTTTTTGTTTGTTGCGTTCTGGTTGTTCGCATCATGTATGCCCATCATCTTCACAGCAAGGTATATGGAAAAAATTGATGTTTTGATATTAATGTTTGGACATATAAATGCCCTTTTTTTAGGGGTGTTCATGGCGGTCATGTGCATTGAATGCTGGCGGTAAATACAGCGAACGCCATTGGTTTAGTTGGATATTTACTGTGCCGGACAAAAACGGTTTGCGGGGAAATCTTAGTTAAGTAGAATAACTGCGGGTGCTTGAGGCTATCTGTCTCAGGCATGAACACCAAAAGGCAGATAGAGAAAAGCCCCAGTTAACATTACGCGTCCTGCAAGACGCTTAACATTAATCTGAGGCCCAATCTATGTCTCACAAATGTAGGTTAGCCTCTTACGTGCCGAAAGGCAAGGAGAAGCAGGCTATGAAGCAGCAAAAGGCGATGTTAATCGCCCTGATCGTCATCTGTTTAACCGTCATAGTGACGGCACTGGTAACGAGGAAAGACCTCTGCGAGGTACGAATCCGAACCGGCCAGACGGAGGTCGCTGTCTTCACAGCTTACGAACCTGAGGAGTAAGAGACCCGGCGGGGGAGAAATCCCTCGCCACCGCTGATGTGTCAGGCATCCTCAACGCACCCGCACTTAACCCGCTTCGGCGGGTTTTGTTTTTTCTGGTCGTTCTGGTTTACAATCCATCCGTCAGCCTGAACAACTGGCACCTGCTGCGCCAGCAGAGAAAACAGATGGCGCACGATACCAAATTTTACAATTCGGATAACTCTGCCGCCCCTGCCAGCAGGCACGGGCGGCGTTCTCATGCATTCAAATCTGACTGGTATCAGCACGATCCCTGCACCGAAGAACAGGCTGAATGGCTGATTCAGCGCTACCGCAGACACGGATACGAGATTAAGAAAGCCCTCAGCCTCGATTATCGTCACTGGATAATCTATGTCAGGCTCCCTTATTCCGAACGCCCACCGCGTCCGTCCCGCACATTCCAGCAACGCATCTGGAGGTAACGTGCGGGTATTACTTCGACCTGTTCCGGTACCGGAACTTGGGCTGGTGGTGCTAAAACCGGGCCGTGAATCCATGCAGGTATTTCATAACCCTCGAGTTCTGGTGGAGCCGGAACCGAAAAGCATGCGCGGTCTGCCGTCCGGAGTCGTTCCTGCTGTTCGCCAGCCGCTGGCGGAGGATAAATCATTACTGCCATTTTTCAGCGATGAGCGGGTGATTCGTGCTGCTGGTGGTGCTGGTGCATTGTCTGACTGGCTGTTACGCCACGTTAAATCCTGCCAGTGGCCTCATGGTGACTACCATCACAGTGAAACCGTCATACATCGTTACGGTACCGGCGCGATGGTGTTGTGCTGGCACTGCGACAACCAGCTGCGTAACCAGACTTCCGAATCACTCGAGCAACTTGCTCACCAAAACCTGTCAGCATGGATGATTGATGTCATCCGCCACGCAATGAATGGCACGCAGGAGCGGGAATTATCGCTGGCTGAATTATCCTGGTGGGCAACCATAAATAACGTAGCGGACGCACTACCGGAGATGGTGTTACGTCGTTCGCTGGGATTACGCGCGGAAAAAATTCGCTCAGTATACCGCGAGAGCGACATCGTGCCGGGAGAGCAGACCGCCACCAGCATGCTGAAGCAGCGCACAAAAAGTATTGCGCTACTGCCTCACGCCCACCAGCAAAACCCGCCACAGGAAAAGACGGTGGTCAGCATTGCCGTTGATCCGGAGTCACCGGCTCAGTATCTCCAGCGCCAGAAACCACAACGGGAAGAGATGCCTGTATACACGCGCTGGGTAAAAACGCAGAAATGCATGACGTGTGGCAATCAGGCAGATGATCCGCATCACATCATTGGTCATGGACTGGGAGGGATGGGAACAAAGGCTGATGATTTGTTTGTTATTCCGCTGTGCCGTAAATGCCATAGCGAACTACACGCCGGGGTAAAAGATTTTGAAGAAAAACACGGCAGCCAGCTGTTGTTGCTGATTCGTTTTTTAATGCACGCGAGAAATTCGGGTGTCCTGAAGTGGAAAGCATGAATGACTGAACGCATAGAATTTGTTTTGCCTTACCCGCCAACGGTGAACACTTACTGGCGACGTCGTGGCAGCACATATTTTGTATCAAAAGCCGGTGAGCGTTATCGCCGTGATGTGGCGCTTATTGTTCGCCAGCAGCGGCTGAAATTAAACCTGTCCGGAAGGCTGGCGATAAAGATTATTGCAGAGCCACCGGATAAACGTCGTCGTGACCTGGACAATATCCTGAAAGCACCACTGGATGCGCTGACGCATGCCGGACTTCTCATAGACGACGAGCAGTTTGATGAAATCAATATTGTGCGCGGTCAGCTCGTTCCTGGGGGGCGGCTGGGCGTGAAGATTTACAAAATTGAGAGTGAGTGATCGTAAATATGATATATCCGGAAATTACAGGCAAAAGCGGCGAGCATTTACGTCTAAAAACGCTGGAAGTCGTCTGGATCCAGGGGAAATTACGGATGTGGGGGCGTTGGTCGTATATAGGTGGTGGCAAACCAGGAAATATGTTCAATCAGTTGCTGGCATCCAAAAAACTGACAAAAACCGCAATCAATGAAGCCCTGCGTAGAATCAGGGAGTCAGGGATTGATAAACCAGAGCTGGAAGCATTCTTGCGAGAGATGATCGCTGGCAGACAGAAGAGCTGGTTGTCTCACTGTACTGATGCAGAGGCGTTACGCATTGATGGGGTGATAAGTAAAGCGCTTGCACGTTATCCTGGATTGATTGATATCCTGCGGCAAAGGTACGAAGGGCGGGGGATGAGTAAACGCAAAATGGCTGAATTGTTGAATGAGGTTCACCCTGAGTGGTGCTATGCAACATGCCGCAATCGTATAGATATGTGGCTGAGAATAGCTGAGTTTATTCTGTATCCACTGATGCGAGATGCATTTTCTTTTACTGACGCTTAGAATCTGGAGGGCGTTTGTTGTTGCACGAAGAGGATTTTTGGCTGGTAGTAAGGTTTGTGCAGTTTTAGAAAAAAAGCTTGTATTTTTAGCCATAAACTGTTTCAATCCAGCTACGCTTCGCAAAGCTGTACCGCGAGGCGAATAGCAGACATGGACACCTGAAAGAACCCGCTTTATGCGGGTTTTTTTATGCCTGAAAAACGGCACAGAACATTAAACGCGCTGGTAGTTGTGAATACTGGTCTTTCAGCTTGCTGGCTTTTTCGACAAGAGGTATTGGTATGTCACGTTAACCAGAAAAGGGAAAAAGGCATGCTAAAACAGCAGGATATGACCGAAACCGCCAGAGTGGTGTTTAATGAATTAAGCGTCACCGAACCGGCGACCGTCGGGGAAATTGCGCAGAATACTTACCTTTCACGCGAACGCTGCCAGTTAATACTGACTCAGCTTGTTATGCAGGCTCACCCACTAAAAGGAAAAGTCACGATGTTTAGTATTTTCAAAAAGAAAACCCGCAAGGCCATTACCGAAGTGAAGAAGATGGAGAACCGTGACGCAGTGGAGGCGACCGTCTGGGGCGCGTACTCCATTGCATACGCTGACGGCACCTGTGACGCGAAAGAAATCGCGGTACTGGAAAAAACCATTGCAGCACTTCCTGCCTTTGCGCCGTTCTCCGGTGAGATTGCACAAATGAGTGCAAATATCCGCGCCCGTTATGAAGCGTCGCCGCGTTCTGCCAATGCCGAAGCTCTTCGTCAGCTGGCTGATGTTGCCGGTACTGATGATGCAGTTAATGTGCTGTGCCTGTGTCTGGATATCGCTGACCAGGACGGTATCGCTCAGGAAGAAGAAGCGCAACTGAAGAAAATTGCGCAGGCGCTGCAGTTGCCGCTGGAGCAGTACCTGTGAAAAGTGCGCGCCTTGTGCTGGCTGTCATCCTGTTGTTTCTGGTAGTGGTGGTTGATTTCACCGGACGACTGATGTCGGTGCTGGCAGATGGTGTGCTGGTGGCGATGGCGCTGGTCGTGCTCCGGCCTTTACTGCGTAAATCTGAATAACATCACACAAAAGGCATCTGCGGATGCCTTTGACGGGGTGTTTTTTTACGGGTCGCTGGTGGCCCTTTTTTATTTTCAGGAGGAAGTATGTCTGAACCCTTATCCGGTTCCGGCACGGCTGCGGCGCTGGGTGGCGCGACGGTATTCGGGCTGTTTACCGGGATGGATTTCGGGATTGTGTTTGGCGCGTTCGCCGGGGCGTTATTTGTGGCAACAATGCCACAGTCACTTTCAGTCTGGCGCGTGGTGGCACATTTTCTGGTGTCGTTTATTGTCGGCGTGCTGGGAGCGCGTGTGCTGTCAGCCTGGATTGCATCAAAAACAGGGTATGACGCTACATCAGCAGATGCGCTTTGCGCGGTGCTGGTCTCGGTGGTGTCGGTGAAGATTCTCTCGTTCATCCACCAGCAGGATATTGCATCGCTGGTGTCCGGTGTGTTCTCCCGCCTGCGGGGTGGAGGAGGCGGCAATGTTAAGTAACCTTCCCGGATTGCTGAATGTGGCGTTATGCGCGGTTATCGTGCTGACGCTCTTTTTTTATCGTCGCCGTGATTCCAGGCATAAACCGCTGGTGTCATGGCTGGCCTGGCTGCTGATGCTGCTGTATGCCTTTGCGCCCCTCAGCTATCTGTGTGGTCGCCCGTTAGCAACGGGCTGGTTGGAAGTGTTTTTTAATCTGCTGTTCTGCGTGCTGGTGATACGCGCACGCGGGAACGTCACAAAAATCTTTCCATTGTTGAGGTGAATATGCCGGGTAAATTCAGATTCAGCCGTCGCAGTGAAAAAAATCTGGAGGGTGTCAAACCACAGCTGGTTGCTGTAGTTCGCCGTGCGCTGGAGCTGACGGAGGTTGATTTCGGTATTACGGAAGGCCTGCGCAGTAAGTATCGCCAGAAACAGCTGGTTGCGGAAGGGAAAAGCCAGACCATGAACAGCCGCCACCTGACCGGTGATGCGGTGGATGTTGTGGCCTACATTGGCAGTCAGGTGTCATGGGAGTGGCCTCTGTACGAGAAAATCGCACAGGCATTTAAGCAGGCTGCCGCAGAGCTGGGGATCGCTATCGAATGGGGCGGGGACTGGAAAACGCTGAAAGACGGACCTCACTTTCAGCTGAAGCGATAAGTAAAACAAAACCCCGGCTGGGGGAACAGTCCGGGGTTTTTAGTTTTCACGTCAAAGGGGAAATTGTGATTAGTGAGTACGGAGAAAATCCTCGTGGGAAAGTATAAAAGATTCTTTTTGAGGTTGTCCATTATGAAAGGTATTGAAATGGAAACTCCCGCGAGCCTTGATTTGACAAGGGCTGCGGCCTTTGCAATTCGCCTTGTGGCGGTCGCTGTTCTGATTTGGGCTGTGCGTTGGTGGTGATATGGCGCGAAAACACTGGACACACAGAATGCCGCGAACGGCGGTGAAACGGGCACTGGTAGCGATACTGGTGCCTTTTTTATTGGTGGGGTGCGTCAGCCTGGATAAGGCGCGCCAGCTTTTCGATACCGCGTCTCAGGTCTGTGAAATTGTCGACGGTGTTCGGCAGTGTCTGCAGAACTGATCGCCTGTAAGAGCAGAATATTTTGCTGAAAAATGAAGGGTGCGTCAGCGTCCGGAAAGCATGAAATTCTGCTGCGTGTGCCAATTTTATCTTATTCATTCTAAATCTTGCCGAATCAAGATGAACTTTGATCAACTGCCCGGCGGCAAGGGGCATTAAAACAGGAGAAAATTATGTGGAAACCTACAGGTGATAAGTTAATCACCGCGTTGATTGACGGCAAGCCACAATACTTACGCATTGAAATGAGCGGTCAACATGCTCGATTGATTCGTGAGTAACAGGCATTACAGCAGCTCTTCAGTGAGGGGCTGCGATAATGTCGGTATTAAGGAGATTCCAATGCCATCACGGATCCCCCGCGCCTGTCGTAAGCGAGGCTGCGCAGGCACAACAACAGACAGTTCTGGCTACTGTGGTAAACATCGTGGTGAAGGCTGGGTGCAGCACCAGCGCGGACTGAGCCGCCACCAGCGTGGCTATGGCTCAAAATGGACGGTGATTCGTGCCCGTATTCTGAAGCGCGATAAAGGTCTGTGTCAGTTGTGTCTGCGTGCCGGTGTGGTGAGCGAGGCGAAAACCGTCGACCACATCATCCCGAAAGCGCATGGCGGAACAGACGCAGACAGCAACCTGCAGAGTCTGTGCTGGCCCTGCCATAAAGCGAAAACAGCGCGCGAACGAATCAGGTGATAATTATTCTCACTTGTAGGGAGGGGCGGGGCAAATCCCTGCAGCCCTGGCTGTCCGGGACCGCCCGCCTCGTCAAATTTTTACACCCGCGAAATTAAAAATTTCAGGATTTGACATGTCAGAAAAATCTGTTGCGCCCGGAAGAGGGAGAAAGCCGAAGCCGACTACCCGTAAGGAACTGGCAGGCAATCCCGGCAAGCGGGCATTAAATAAGTTTGAACCAAAATTCACGCCGATCACCCATGCTGAGCCTCCCGAGTGGTTTGATGAAACCGCTCGTCATATGTGGGACACCATTATTCGTGAGCTCTGTGCCCAGCGAGTTCTTTATGTTACTGATTTGCACAACGTCGTTGCATTCTGCACTGCTTTTCGCAACTGGCATGAGTCGCAGCAGGAGGTTATGCGCGTTGGGATTACGGTAGAGAGTGAGGCGGGGCCAAAGAAAAACCCGGCACTCACGGCGGCAAATGAGGCCGCCAGACAAATGGTGACATTCGGTAGTTTATTAGGACTCGATCCTGCCAGTCGGCAGCGGCTTATCACGCCGAAGCAGGGGAGCGATAATCCATTTAAAAACCTATGACACGAAAAAATTACGTGAACGTTAATGCCGCAAATCAGTATGCACGTGACGTGGTTCGCGGAAAAATTCAGGTTTGCCGTTATGTCGTTCTAGCCTGCCAGCGTCACCTTGATGACCTGGAAAATTCAGTTAAAAAAAACTATCCGTTTAAATTTGATAAAGATAAAGCTGAGCGGGTGGCGAAATTTATCCAGCTTTTGCCACACACCAAAGGGGAGTGGGCATTTAAGCGGATGCCCATTACGCTTGAACCCTGGCAGTTGTTCTGTATCTGTGTTGTGTTTGGGTGGGTGAGAAAAAAGAGCGGTCTGCGTCGATTTCGCGAGGCTTACAACGAAATACCCCGTAAAAACGGGAAATCAGCAATGTCTGCTGGCGTTGGTCTGTATATGTTTGCCTGCGATGATGAATTTGGCGCTGAAGTGTATTCCGGGGCCACAACAGAGAAACAGGCGTGGGAAGTTTTTCGTCCAGCCAGACTGATGGCGCAACGCACGGAGCCATTGCGTGAAGCATTTGGTATTGAAGTACATGCTCAAAGCATGAGCCGTCCGGAGGACGGTGACCGAGATGAACGATACCAGCGGTCGCTGGAGCTATGCGCGTCAGCTGTATGGTCATGTGTATACGGCAAAGACCGGCACGCTGTCAGAACTGGTGACCGCAGGTGACCAGTTTAACCAGCAGCACATTACCCTGGCGGGGTACGAAAAAGACACCCAGACGCCTGCCGACGAGCTGGCAGCCAGCCGTACCGCCCGCGCGGCAGTGTTTATCCGCAACGATCCGGCACGTCCCACGCAGACCGGTGAGCTGGTGGGTATGCTGCCTGCGCCGAAGGGGAAACGGTTCACAATGACCGAGCAGCAGACCCTGCTGTCTCATGGCGTGGCAACGGCGTATGTCGAAAGCGGGGTGCTGCGCATTCAGCGTGATGTCACCACGTACAGGAAAAACGCTTACGGGGTTGCGGATAACAGCTACCTCGACAGCGAGACGCTGCATACCAGCGCGTATGTACTGCGCAAACTGAAATCCGTCATTACCAGTAAGTACGGGCGTCACAAGCTTGCCAGTGACGGTACCCGCTTTGGTCCCGGTCAGGCGATTGTCACCCCGGCGGTGATCAAAGGGGAACTGCTGGCAACCTACCGTCAGCTCGAGCGTGCGGGGATCGTGGAAAACTACGAACTGTTCAAGCAGTACCTGGTTGTGGAGCGTGATGCCAGCGATCCGAACCGCCTGAACACGCTGTTCCCGCCTGACTATGTTAACCAGTTGCGTGTCTTTGCCGTGGTTAACCAGTTCCGTCTTCAGTATTCAGAGGAGTCTGCATAATGGCCCGTATCGGGGGAACCTGTTATTTCAAAATTGACGGTCAGCAGCTATCACTGACCGGCGGCATTGAGGTGCCCATGAACAGGACGGTCAATGATGACATCATCGGCCTGGACGGTTCAGTGGACCGCAAGGAAACTCACCGTGCGCCTTATGTCAAAGGGACCTTCAAGGTGCCGAAGAATTTTCCGGTGAGCAAAATCACCTCGTCTGATGAGATGACCATCACTGCCGAGCTGGCGAACGGTCAGGTCTATGTACTGTCGTCTGCCTGGCTGCACGGCGAAGCGAACCATAATGCCGAAGAAGGCACGGTCGATCTTGAGTTCCACGGTGAAGAAGGGGATTACCAGTAATGAAAGAGCTTGAGTTAAAGAAACCGATTACCGCTCATGGCGAGACACTCTCCGTACTGGAGTTTGATGAGCCCACCGGGAAAGATGTCCGCGAGCTGGGGTATCACCACGCTTCAGCCGCGCATTAAAAACGGTTCAAAAGTGGAGGTGCTGATTGGTGATGAACTGGTGATCACCGGCTGGGTGGAGGCGACCCCCGTTCGTTACGATGCCCGTTCGGTCAGCACCGGTATTGCCGGACGTAGTCTGACTGCTGACCTGATTGACTGTGCAGCCGAACCGACACAGTTTAACGGACGATCGCTGGTACAGATTGCGCAGGCGCTTGCTGCGCCCTTCGGCATTGAGGTGGTGAACAGCGGTGCGCCGTCGGGTGTTATTCCTGACGTCCAGCCCGATCATGGTGAAACGGTGATTGAGGTAATCAACAAAATACTCGGTCAGCAGCAGGCACTGGCTTACGACGACCCGCACGGCAGGCTGGTGATTGGCGGTATTGGCTCAACGCGGGCGCATACTGCGCTGGTGCTCGGGGAAAACATCCTTTCCTGCGATACGGAGAAGAGTATCCGGGAGCGGTTTTCTGTTTACCAGGTGGCGGGGCAGCGTGCCGGAAACGACGATGATTTCGGTGAGGCCACCACCACCGCGCTGAGGGCCCGCACAGAGGACGCATTTATTGCCCGTTACCGTCCGATGTATATCAGGCAGACAGGGCAGGCTACGGGGGCAGGCTGTATTGCGCGTGCTGACTTTGAAGCCCGGCAACGGGCGGCGCGGACGGATGAAACCACCTATGTGGTGCAGGGCTGGCGACAGGGTAACGGTACGCTGTGGCAACCCAACCAGCGGGTGATTGTCTTTGATCCGGTCTGTGGTTTCGACAATACCGAACTGCTTGTTTCGGAAGTCACGTTTACTCAGGACCAGAACGAGCACAGCTGGACGTTTCGAGCACCTTCTGGTTGTGTTTTGTCAGGCATTAATGTTCAGGATACTGGCCGTAACTCTGCAGACAATATCGGTGGCGTGTATTACAAACAGGCTCAGATTTATATTAATGGTGCATGGCGATCTGTATCAGGTTAATTAAGGAGAAAATAATGGAACTCTCAAACATTACGCGTTACTACCCTGAAGACATGCCTTATGGTGACGGCATTCAGTATTTCCGTAGTGAAGACGGGCAGGATTTTTATGAATCACTGGATAAATTCACGAAGAAATACAAGCTGTGCACGCATCCTGAAACCGGCGTTATTTATTCCGTGGCGGAAGATGTATCCCGTCTTTATCCCGTTGGTTTTACCATTGTGGAAGTGGATGAACTACCGGATGGCTTTTGTATAGAGGCGCGCTGGTATTATAAAGACGGTGAAGTACTACCGGTCCCTGTTGACTACAGGCAGCAGGCAGAGTCGGAGCGTGCACGTCTTACTGCGATTGCCGAACGGGAAATATCCGATAAGAAGACGGATTTACTTTTGGGAATCATCGGTGATGAAGAAAAAGAAAAGCTGACAGTCTGGCGCATTTACGCGAAATCGCTGCAGGCGATGGATTTCAGCACCATCACTGATAAAACCTCATATAACGCCATTGAATGGCCCGTCTCTCCGGAAGCCTCTTCCTGATTTAATTTATCGCGAGAAAAACTATGTCTGTAGTGATATCAGGTGCGCTGACAGGTGGCGCAGGCGCAGGTCGATCGCAATCACGAGATTTATCAACGTCAGCGGGAGATGAAGGAAGAACTGAATAACCTGGGGGATTTGGGTTCAATCCGAGCGTTTGGTATTGGCCAATAAATCAATTGCAACTGGTGCCTGAAGCCCTCCCGACTTTTTAACGGTTGGGAGGGCTGGGAAAAAGGTTATTAATTGAGGCAATGCATAACAAGCTTTAACAAAAAGCCTCAAAAAACATTCTCCAAAACTAGAACGCAACTGATTGATTTTGGTGAAATATACAATACTGTTTCTTTCAACAACAAAACCCTTTAAAAACTAACTTATTTCATTGAATATAAAGGATTAATCATCTATTTCGCTCACCTTCTTATTCAGCAGACGAGAAGCGCGCCAGTAAACCAGCAACATCAGGCCCATTACGATAGTCAGCGTAATGCTGGTGGCTGCACCAAACGGCCAGTCACGAATATTGAGGAACTGGACCTTGATGACGTTACCGATCAGCAGGTTTTTCGCACCGCCCATCAGGTCGGATACATAGAACAGGCCCATCGCTGGCAGCATCACCAGCAGACATCCGGCAATAATTCCCGGCATCGTCAGTGGAATAATGATACGGATAAAAGTCTGTAACTTGCTGGCACCGAGATCGCGCGCCGCCTCAAGCAACGGCTTATCCAGTTTTTCGATACTGGAGTACAGCGGCATCACCATAAACGGTAGCAGAATGTAAACCAGACCGATAATCACCGCACTGGGCGTGAACATGATACGAATTGGTGTGTCGATAACGCCCAGCCAGAGCAAAAACTCGTTGAGATAGCCTTTGGTGCTGAGGAAAATTTTCAGCCCGTAGATGCGAATCAGTGAGTTGGTCCAGAAGGGAACAATCAGCAGAAACAGCAGCAGCGGACGCACCTTGTGTGGTAGCTTCGCCAGAAACCAGGCAAACGGGTAGCCCAGCACCAGGCAGGCGAGGGTGGCGATCAGCGCCATATTCAGCGAGTGCAATAGCACTTCAAAATAGAGCGGATCGAGCAGACGCGTGTAGTTATCCAGCGTAAAGACCATTTTGACGAAACTGGCGTCGTCGCGGGTCAAAAAGCTGGTGCCAATGATCATCAGGTTGGGCAGAAAGACAAACAACACAAGCCAACCGACAATAGTGACAATCACTACATTCTGGAACTTACTTGTGTTCTTCATCAGCCAGTACGACCTCCCAGCTTTCTACCCAATTAATGGCCATTTTTTGGTCGAGAGAGTGGTCAAAGTCAGGGTCGTCTTCATTGAAGAATTCGCTGACCATCACCATCTTGCCATTTTCCAGTTCAACAACCGACTCCAGCGTCATGCCTTTGTAGTTACGCTCACGAACGTAACCAATCAGCCCTTCAGCGTGGTTGTCGTCGTTAATCTCTTCAACACGTAAGTCTTCCGGGCGCAGCAGAACATGCAGTTTTTGCCCCGGTTCAACGGCGAAGTTAACGTAGATATTACATTCGCGGCCTTCAACGTTGGCGCGTACGCGCTGCTCGTCTAGACGTTCGATGACAGTGGCGTTAAACATATTGATTTCGCCAATGAAGCCGGCAACAAACAGGTTTTTCGGCTCTTCGTAAATTTCGCGCGGTGTACCATCTTGCTCAATACGACCCTCGCGCATCACCACAATCCTGTCTGACATGGTGAGCGCTTCTTCCTGATCGTGAGTGACAAAGACGAAGGTAATACCAAGCTTACGCTGTAACGCTTTCAGCTCGTTCTGCATTTGCTTACGCAGTTTGTAATCCAGCGCTGAGAGCGACTCATCCAGCAACAACAGACGAGGCTTGTTAACCACCGCGCGAGCAATGGCGACGCGTTGCTGTTGACCACCAGAGAGCTGATGCGGTTTACGTTGAGCGAAGGTTTCCAGTTGCACCATCCGCAGGGCTTCCATCACGCGGGGCGTAATTTCAGCAGCGGGGGTTTTTTGCATGCGCAACCCAAAGGCCACATTTTCGAACACGGTCATGTGGGGGAAAAGTGCGTAGCTTTGGAAAACAGTGTTCACATAGCGGTTTTCCGCCGGAACGTGGGTGATGTCCTCGTTATCCAGCATGATGCGTCCGGAATCAACAGTTTCCAGACCTGCAATCAGGCGAAGAACGGTTGTTTTACCGCAGCCAGAAGGGCCAAGCAGCGTGAGGAACTCGCCATTGTTGATAGTCAGATCCAGCTGGGGAATGACCTCTTTACCATCAAAGCATTTGCGAATTCCCGCCAATTGCACCAGCGGTGAAAGCGAACTCGGTTGTTTATTCAATTTTTTACTCTGTCCCATGTAAACGCAACGGATGGCTTACCGATGCGGGGTTTGTGGTTAACCACCTTGGTGACTCTTAATGAGGGCGGTAATTCTACGGCAAACCGCTTGAATCGCCAATCTTTGTTGTGAATTACTGGCTTAGCTTTATATTCATTAAGGTAATGCTGATAAATATTCCCGCTTGCAGGGGTAAAAGTGACCTGACGCAATATTTGTCTTTTCTTGCTTCTTAATAATGTTGTCACAAAAAGTGAGGGTGACTACATGGATAAACTACTTGAGCGATTTTTGAACTACGTGTCTCTGGATACCCAATCAAAAGCAGGGGTGAGACAGGTTCCCAGCACGGAAGGCCAATGGAAGTTATTGCATCTGCTGAAAGAGCAGCTCGAAGAAATGGGGCTTATCAATGTGACCTTAAGTGAGAAGGGCACTTTGATGGCGACGTTACCGGCTAACGTCCCTGGCGATATCCCGGCGATTGGCTTTATTTCTCATGTGGATACCTCACCGGATTGCAGCGGCAAAAATGTTAATCCGCAAATTGTTGAAAGCTATCGCGGTGGCGATATTGCGCTGGGTATCGGCGATGAAGTTTTATCACCGGTTATGTTCCCGGTGCTGCATCAGCTACTGGGTCAGACGTTGATTACCACCGATGGTAAAACCTTGTTAGGTGCCGATGACAAAGCCGGTATTGCAGAAATCATGACCGCGCTGGCGGTATTGCAACAGAAAAACATTCCGCATGGTGATATTCGCGTCGCCTTTACCCCGGATGAAGAAGTGGGCAAAGGGGCGAAACATTTTGATGTTGATGCCTTCGATGCCCGCTGGGCTTACACTGTTGACGGTGGTGGCGTAGGCGAACTGGAGTTTGAAAACTTCAACGCCGCATCGGTCAATATCAAAATTGTCGGTAACAATGTTCATCCGGGCACGGCGAAAGGAGTGATGGTAAATGCGCTGTCGCTGGCGGCACGTATTCATGCGGAAGTTCCGGCGGATGAAAGCCCGGAAATGACAGAAGGCTATGAAGGTTTCTATCACCTGGCGAGCATGAAAGGCACCGTTGACCGAGCCGATATGCACTACATCATCCGTGATTTCGACCGTAAACAGTTTGAAGCGCGTAAACGTAAAATGATGGAGATCGCCAAAAAAGTGGGCAAAGGGTTACATCCTGATTGCTACATTGAACTGGTGATTGAAGACAGTTACTACAATATGCGCGAGAAAGTGGTTGAGCATCCGCATATTCTCGATATCGCCCAGCAGGCGATGCGTGACTGCGATATTGAACCGGAACTGAAACCGATCCGCGGCGGTACCGACGGCGCGCAGTTGTCGTTTATGGGATTACCGTGCCCGAACCTGTTCACTGGCGGTTACAACTATCATGGTAAGCATGAGTTTGTGACTCTGGAAGGTATGGAAAAAGCGGTGCAGGTGATCGTCCGTATTGCCGAGTTAACGGCGCAACGGAAGTAAGCGAAAAGGGATGCGGCATGTGATGCCGCATCCGGCTTAAATCCAAACTTACCCTTCGAAGAACCAGTATCCGCTATTGACCAGCGCCGCGAGCATCGCGAGGAATGACGGATCTTCCAGCGCATCGCCAAAATTCTCCGCGGTCAGCGCAATGTTGCTGGCGAGTGCATCCAGTGCCGGACGGTGCGGGGAATCGATCTTCTCACCATTGGCATACACGTCGTCGCCAATGCGCAATACGCGCAGACCACCCAGGCGCACCAGCACATCACCTTGTTTCAGCGCATCGTAGATTTCATCTGGCTGATAAGGCGGTTCCGGCGGCGCGATATCCAGTTCATGACGTGACTGGGATATAAACTCGCCAAACCATTGCTTAAAGTGTTCCGGCTGGTTGATCAATTCGAGCATCATCTCACGCAGTTTATCCATTTCTTGCGGCAGAACGTCCGCAGGATGAGCGCGAGGTGGAACATCCGGATCGCTGTAGTAGTTGCCGCCCAGTTCACGTTGCAGCACATAATCGGCAAATCCGCTAATTAATTCCCGCGTATTTGGCGCGCGAAAACCCACGGAATAGTTCATCGCATTTTCCAGCGCGTAGCCTTCATGCGGGAATCCTGGCGGAATATAAAGAATATCGCCAGGCTCCAGCTCTTCATCGATGATGGCTTCGAACGGATCGACCTGTAACAGATCCGGGTGTGGGCAGTGCTGTTTCATTTGCAGCTTTTCGCCCACTCGCCAGCGACGACGTCCGGTACCCTGAATGATAAACACGTCGTACTGATCGAGATGCGGGCCGACGCCGCCGCCAGGTACAGAAAAAGAGATCATCAGATCATCAATACGCCAGTCCGGTAGTTCACGGAACGGTCGCATCAGCGCGGCGGTCGGCTCATGCCAGTGATTTACTGCTTGCACTAACAATGACCAGTTAGTTTCACCGAGATGATCGTAGCTTTCGAACGGACCGTGGCTGACCTGCCATTTGCCATCCTGGTGACTGACCAGTCGACTGTCGACTTCGCTTTCCATCGCCAGACCCGCCAACTCGTCTGGAGAGATCGGGTCAATAAAATTATTAAAGCCGCGTTTTAACACCACCGGGCGTTTCTGCCAGTGACGTTCAAGAAAATCGGGCCAGTTAAGAGTGAGTTGGTATTCCATGTTAAGCATCCACAGGCTGGTATCTGCAACCGATTATAACGGATGCTTAACGTAATGCGTGAAGTATGGACATATTTATTCATCTTTCGGCGCAGAATGCTGGCGACCAAAAATCACCTCCATCCGCGCACCGCCCAGCATGCTCTCTCCGGCGACGATTTTACCCTCATATTGCTCGGTGATTTCGCGGGCTACCGCCAGCCCTACACCTTGCCCAGGGCGTAAAGTATCAACCCGTTGACCACGGTCGAAAATGACCTCTCGCTTGCTTAATGGAATACCGGGTCCATCATCCTCGACCACAATATAGAGATGCTCGTCGGTTTGCCTTGCAGAAATTTCGACAAACTCGAGGCAATATTTACAGGCATTATCCAGCACATTGCCCATCACCTCGACAAAATCGTTCTGCTCACCGACAAAGCTGATCTCTGGCGAAATATCGAGAGAGATATTGACCCCTTTGCGTTGATACACTTTGTTCAGCGCCGAGGTGAGATTGTCCAGCAGTGGGGCGACCGGATGCAGCTCGCGGCTAAGCAATGTCCCGCCGCGCATACTGGCACGATGCAGGTAGTAGCCAATTTGCTGTGAAATGCGGCTGATTTGCTCCAGCATTACCGGTTCAGCATCACTGACGCTCATCTTTTCACTACGCAGAGAACGCAGCGTACTTTGCAGCACCGCCAGTGGCGTTTTCAGACTATGGGTCAGGTCGGTGAGCGTCGTACGGTATTTGTCGTAACGTTCGCGTTCACTTTTTAACAATCGGTTCAGGTTTCGTACCAGACTGGTCAGTTCTCGCGTTGTGGCTGGATTGAGCAATTCGCGGTTATGTTCTTCCAGTTCGCGGACTTCTTTTGCCAGGGCTTCGATGGGGCGTAAACTCCACCAGGCGGCGACCCACAGCAGCGGGATCACTAACAGCAGATTGGCTGAGAGCACATAGATAAACCAGCTCCAGACCATATAGGAACTTTTTAGCTCCACCGGAATGGTATCCACCACCACAATGGTTAACTTTGGCATTCGCGATGTTGCCGGGTAGACGTTTACCGCCACCGAGTGGGTCATCTCCGCGTCGTCGTCATCTTCCCGCACTTCCTGCAACTGTTGCTGTATCGAATGATCTCCACTCAGCAAGAGGCTGGTATCGTTAACATCCGCTTCAATTTCATGAAAACCATTCGATTTCAGCCAGTCAGGCTGGATCATCTTCATCAGCCAGGGCACGTCACGTTGCGCCCATAAAAGCTGCCCGTTCTCATCATAAATTAGCGTCATGGTGGGGCTTTGCTTGTCGATATTTTCTGGTAACTCGACATGCAACTTATTGTTTTCCCACTTCGCAAGGGTATAGAACAGATTGCTTTCGCCACGTAACAGCCGAAACGTAGTTTTATCGAAACTGACGCTATAACCGATCAGCGCGACCATTCCGTAGGCAAGCGAAAGCACCAGTACTACCGCTGCCGTTGCCAACAGAAAACGTACCCGCAGCGAGAGCGGGAAAAAAAGACGCAGTAATTTTTTCATCAGCGCAATTCGAACAGATAGCCCTGGCCGCGAACGGTGGTAATCACTTCTTGCGGATATTGTGCCTGAATTTTTTTGCGCAGACGTCCCATCAGTACATCAATGGTATGGCTTTCCCGCAGCTCCGCATCCGGATAGAGTTGTAGCATTAACGAATCTTTGCTCACCACTTTGCCATTATTGCGTATCAACGTTTCCATAATGGTGTATTCGAACGCGGTCAGTTTGATCACTTCGTCATTAATAGATAATTCACGGCGAGAGAGATCAACCTGAAACGGGGGGAGCGAAATGACCTGTGAAGCCAGACCGCTATTACGCCGCATTAATGCCTGCATTCGCGCCATCACCTCTTCAATATGAAACGGTTTAGTCACATAATCATCAGCACCGGCACTTAATACTTCGACTTTGTCCTGCCAGCTTTCACGGGCGGTTAATACCAGAATCGGCAGTGAAACATCGTTGCTACGCCAGCGGCGAATCAGTGACAGACCGTCCTCGTCTGGCAATCCGAGATCGACAATCGCAATATCCGGTATATGTTCATTGAGATAATAATCGGCTTCTTTGGCATCTTCTGCGTCATCGACCTGATGACCAGCATCCTGAATCTGAACTTTAAGGTGGTGACGTAACAACGCATTGTCTTCAACAACCAGTACGCGCATTTTTATTTCTCCCTGTCTTAATTATTAAAATAGTGTAACGCGATTATGTGGTTATGGGGGTAAACATTAAATAAACCAGCGGGGAGGGGAGGTAAAGTGAAAAAATAAAAAGCGGATAGTCTTAATAAGCAGGCCGGACAGCATCGCCATCCGGCACTGATACGAGGTTTATTTCAGCTCATCAACCATCGTGATAGCTCGACCAATATAGTTAGCCGGCGTCATCGCTTTCAGGCGGGCTTTCTCTTCTTCTGGCAACGCCAGACCGTCGATAAACTGCTTCATGCCTTCGGCGTCAACGCGCTTACCGCGAGTCAGCTCTTTCAGCTTCTCGTACGGTTTTTCGATGCCATAGCGACGCATAACTGTCTGGATTGGCTCAGCCAGCACTTCCCAGTTGTGATCCAGTTCATCCAGCAGATGGTCACGGTTCACTTCCAGTTTGCTCACGCCTTTCAGGGTGGATTGATACGCAATCAGCGCATAACCGATACCCACGCCGAGGTTACGCAGCACGGTGGAGTCGGTCAGGTCACGCTGCCAGCGGGAAACCGGCAGTTTGCTTGCCAGATGCTGCAATACCGCGTTGGAAAGGCCCAGATTCCCTTCGGAGTTTTCGAAGTCGATCGGGTTAACTTTATGCGGCATGGTGGAAGAACCAATCTCACCAGCAATGGTTTTCTGTTTGAAGTGGTTAAGGGCGATATAACCCCAGACGTCACGGTCAAAGTCGATCAGAATGGTGTTGAAGCGCGCAACGCAATCAAACAGTTCGGCAATGTAGTCGTGCGGTTCAATCTGGGTAGTGTACGGGTTCCATTGAATACCCAGCGAGGTGACGAACTCTTCGCTGAACTGATGCCAGTCAACTTCCGGGTAAGCGGCGATGTGGGCGTTATAGTTACCGACCGCGCCGTTGATTTTGCCGAGGATCTCCACCTGGTTAAGCTGGCGGTACTGGCGCTCCATACGGTAGGCGACGTTTGCCATCTCTTTACCGATGGTTGACGGCGTGGCTGGCTGACCGTGGGTACGAGACAGCAGCGGGATATCGCGATACTGAACGGCGAGATCTTTAATGCCATCAATCAGTTGACGCCAGTATGGCAGGATCACTTCATCACGCGCGGTTTTCAGCATTAATGCGTGGGAGAGGTTATTGATATCTTCCGAAGTACAGGCAAAGTGGATGAATTCAGAAACCGCGTGCAGTTCCGGGATCTCCGCCACTTTTTCTTTCAGGAAATACTCAACCGCTTTAACGTCGTGGTTAGTGGTACGCTCGATAGTTTTGATGCGCGCCGCATCTTCTTCGCTGAAACTGGCGACGATTGCATCAAGGTAACCGATTGCGTCGGCAGCAAAAGCAGGAACTTCCTTGATCGCTGCGTGCGCGGCCAGTTTTTGCAGCCAACGTACTTCAACTTGTACACGGAATTTCAGCAAACCATATTCGCTGAAAATCCCGCGCAGCGCGCTGACTTTATCGCCGTAGCGTCCATCGACAGGGGAAACGGCGGTCAGTGAGGATAATTCCATAGATCACAACTCCGGGGTTAAATGAGCAAGAATTTGTTTTGCCTGAGTGGTCAGGCGATTACGAGAAAACATCAGTTGCAGACGTCCGCCGCCGACCTGGTGCCAGAGCACGGCGGCGCGAATGCCTGCCAGCAGGGTTGCGCGAACTTTCGCCTGCACTTGTGGGCTTTGCAGTACAGCAGGGGAACCGGTGACCTGAATGCGCGGGCCAAGCGGGCTAATCACATCAACATAGATAGCAGCCATCGCGCTCATCAGCGTTTCGGACTGTAAATCGAAGTGTTCGAGCTGGCGTTGCAGGCCGTTGATCCGGTTGCCCAGAGTGTCGAGCGCGCCTTTCGCTGAGGAGAGTTTGCGCTCAAGCACCATCAAGCTGAGTGTGTAGCGGGTTAATTCGGCGTTTAAGCCCTGGCGACTGCTGGCATTGAGCACGCCGAGCAGGGTTTCCAGCCCGACGCGCAGGTTGGCTTCGCTACCGCCAAAAACCGCCAGCGTCGAGCTGGGGTTCATATCAATAATACTGTTGAGTGAGACGTGTAGCGCATCGGCATCACAATGCCCCTGGTGAGCGAGTTGTTGCACCAGGCGTGCCGACTGACAAATACCGGCCAGGGCGAGGGTGATGTCATAGTAATTCTTTGCCACGTTCACTGCTTCCTTGTTTTAAGTAAAGATAATAATCAGACCGGCAGCGGCAGACGCTGCTCAATAATACCGCCACCGAGGCACACTTCACCGTTATAGAAGACGGCAGACTGGCCCGGCGTCACGGCGGCAACCGGTTCATCGAAAATCACTTCAATGCGATCATCGTCCAGCGCCTTGACGGTGCAAGGGATATCGGTCTGGCGATAGCGGGTTTTTACCGTGCAACGCATAGTGCCGGTGAATGGTTCGCGATCGACCCAGTGCAACTGCTGGGCAATCAACCCGACAGACATCAGCCGCGGGTGTTCATGGCCCTGAGCGACAACCAGAATGTTGTTTTCGACGTCTTTGTCCACCACATACCACGGTTCTTCGGTACCTTCTTTGGTGCCACCGATACCCAGACCTTTACGCTGACCGAGAGTGTGATACATCAGCCCCTGGTGCTCACCAATTTCATCGCCATCGACGGTAATGATTTTGCCCGGTTGCGCCGGGAGATAACGGCCCAGGAACTCGCGGAATTTACGTTCGCCAATGAAGCAAATGCCGGTAGAGTCTTTTTTCTTCGCGGTGACCAGACCAAGATCTTCAGCAATCTTACGCACCTGCGGTTTTTCCAGTTCGCCGACCGGGAACAGGCTTTGCGCAATCTGCTCATGGCTGAGCGTATAAAGGAAGTAGCTCTGGTCTTTATTGCTGTCCAGACCACGCAGCAGGCGGCTCTTGCCATCGACATCGGCCCGACGTACGTAATGACCGGTAGCGATATAATCGGCACCTAAATCTTCGGCGGCAAATTCGAGGAAGGCTTTAAATTTGATCTCTTTGTTGCACAGAATATCCGGATTCGGCGTGCGACCGGCTTTATATTCGGCAAGGAACAGTTCGAAGACGTTGTCCCAGTACTCGGCAGCAAAGTTAACGGTGTGCAGTTCAATGCCGAGCTTGTCGCAGACAGCCTGGGCATCAGCCAGATCCGCTGCCGCTGTGCAATATTCCTCACCGTCGTCTTCTTCCCAGTTCTTCATAAACAGGCCTTCGACCTGATATCCCTGTTGTTGCAACAGCCAGGCAGAAACGGAGGAATCGACACCGCCGGACATGCCGACGATTACTTTTTTTGCGGTTTCAGACATTGGATCACTCACGACATTGAACTTCAAGGCGGCGTATTCTATCACGCAGCCTTTTAGATGACACCCTTTGTAAAAGGCCAGTTAAAATCGCCAATCATCTCCAGCGGATAACGTTGCCCGCTTTGATAACAACGAATACTTTCCGCCACCAGCGGCGAACGAAGATTTGACGCCTGTAAAATTTCTTCGGCGCTGACCCAACGGCAGCAGTCGATATCGCTGTCATGAGGCTGGGTCGGGCATATTTGCTCAAGCTCAATGGCAAAGAGGAAACGCAAAAACGGCGTTTTATCTGGCGCAATCCACTGATGCATACGAATAAAGTGTTGCGGCTGCGCGCTGATGCCGGTTTCTTCCCACAGTTCACGGGCGGCGGCTTCCACTAAGGTTTCATCGGCTTCCAGATGCCCGGCAGGTTGGTTCCATAACGCTTTACCATTAATCGTCTCTTCAACGACTAAAAATTTGCCTTCTGCGTGCACCACGCAAGCAACGGTAACGTGCGGTTTAAACATTTTGCATCCTTAATCTGTCACTTCTCGCCATTCGCCATTGGCAAGATTATCCAAAGAGTAATCTCCCATCGCATAGCGAATCAGTCGCAGCGTGGGGAAACCAACATGGGCGGTCATGCGGCGCACCTGGCGATTACGTCCTTCATATAAGGTGATCTTCAGCCAGCTGGTGGGAATACTTTTGCGTTCACGAATTGGTGGATTCCGCGGCCATAACCACGCGGGTTCGTCAACCAGCTCCGCGCCTGCGGGCAGGGTAGGGCCATCATTTAAGGTTACGCCATTGCGCAAGGCTTCAAGTGCGTCTTGTGTGGGAATACCTTCCACCTGCACATAATAGATTTTTCCGGTGCGTTTACCCGGCTGGGTTAAACGCGCCTGCAACGCGCCGTTATTGGTCAGCACCAGCAACCCTTCGCTATCGCGGTCAAGGCGACCTGCTGCATAAACGCCCTGAACCGGGATGAATTCTTTTAATGTTTTGCGTCCGGCTTCATCGGTGAACTGCGGAAGAACATCGTAGGGTTTATTGAACAGGATCACACGCGTGGGCTGGTTTTCAGGTTTACGCCTGGTAGAACGTTGCGAGCTGAATCGCTTAACCTGGTGATTTCTAAAAGAAGTTTTTTGCATGGTATTTTCAGAGATTATGAATTGCCGCATTATAGCCTAATAACGCGCATCTTTCATGACGGCAAACAATAGGGTAGTATTGACAAGCCAATTACAAATCATTAACAAAAAATTGCTCTAAAGCATCCGTATCGCAGGACGCAAACGCATATGCAACGTGGTGGCAGACGAGCAAACCAGTAGCGCTCGAAGGAGAGGTGAATGGAAAGTAAAGTAGTTGTTCCGGCACAAGGCAAGAAGATCACCCTGCAAAACGGCAAACTCAACGTTCCTGAAAATCCGATTATCCCTTACATTGAAGGTGATGGAATCGGTGTAGATGTAACCCCAGCCATGCTGAAAGTGGTCGACGCTGCAGTCGAGAAAGCCTATAAAGGCGAGCGTAAAATCTCCTGGATGGAAATTTACACCGGTGAAAAATCCACACAGGTTTATGGTCAGGATGTCTGGCTGCCTGCTGAAACCCTTGATCTGATTCGTGAATATCGCGTTGCCATTAAAGGTCCGCTGACCACTCCTGTTGGTGGCGGTATTCGCTCTCTGAACGTTGCCCTGCGCCAGGAACTGGATCTCTACATCTGCCTGCGTCCGGTACGTTACTATCAGGGCACTCCAAGCCCGGTTAAACACCCTGAACTGACCGATATGGTTATCTTCCGTGAAAACTCGGAAGACATTTATGCGGGTATCGAATGGAAAGCAGACTCTGCCGACGCCGAGAAAGTGATTAAATTCCTGCGTGAAGAGATGGGGGTGAAGAAAATTCGCTTCCCGGAACATTGTGGTATCGGTATTAAGCCGTGTTCGGAAGAAGGCACCAAACGTCTGGTTCGTGCAGCGATCGAATACGCAATTGCTAACGATCGTGACTCTGTGACTCTGGTGCACAAAGGCAACATCATGAAGTTCACCGAAGGAGCGTTTAAAGACTGGGGCTACCAGCTGGCGCGTGAAGAGTTTGGCGGTGAACTGATCGACGGCGGCCCGTGGCTGAAAGTTAAAAACCCGAACACCGGCAAAGAGATCGTCATTAAAGACGTGATTGCTGATGCATTCCTGCAACAGATCCTGCTGCGTCCGGCTGAATATGATGTTATCGCCTGTATGAACCTGAACGGTGACTACATTTCTGACGCCCTGGCAGCGCAGGTTGGCGGTATCGGTATCGCCCCAGGTGCAAACATCGGTGACGAATGCGCCCTGTTTGAAGCCACCCACGGTACTGCGCCGAAATATGCCGGTCAGGACAAAGTAAACCCAGGCTCTATTATTCTCTCTGCTGAGATGATGTTACGCCACATGGGTTGGACCGAAGCCGCAGACCTGATTGTTAAAGGTATGGAAGGCGCAATCAATGCGAAGACCGTAACCTATGACTTCGAACGTCTGATGGAAGGCGCTAAACTGTTGAAATGTTCAGAGTTTGGTGATGCGATCATCAAGAACATGTAATCTCTACATGTGTTAAATATTGAAACGGGCGTGTTATACGCCCGTTGTTTTATGATGATGTAAAATCTTCCCCAAAACTTTCCCCAAAACCCTTCCCCAAAACTGGCTATTTTCTATGCTGTTTTGATATCTACGATAACCCAGTCTTTACCACGATCATCATTGTATCGGTCGGTCATTTTTCTGGATTTATGGCCTAACAACTTTTGCGTATCCAGACCCTGTTCCCGATATAACCGTTCTGACAGAGATCGCTGCTCATGAAATGTGGGCGCAGTTCCTTGCTCCCATTTTATGCCACATTTTTCCCTGGCCTTTTTAAAAGCCGTTGTCAGAGTATTTGCAGAAACCTGGTCTCCTCTGTTTGCTTGAGAGGTAGTGTGACGGTAATGGACCAGATATTTACTAACAACAGCATCCCTGCACTGAGATATAACTTCACGAAGGGTAATATTCAGAGCATCGCATTTCAGGTTAAGCGGAATAGCAAGTTTTGAACCGGTTTTTTCCTGAGTAATGTGCAACATGTCGTCCCATATATCAGAGAATTTCAAATTGCAGATATCGCCTAAACGTTGTCCAGTAACAAGAGCAAGTAGCATGCCGCATTTTAAATAGGGCTGCCGTCTGCTTACGCTTTCAAATATTGCCTGCCATTCGGGCAGTGACAATCTTTGGCGGTTTACTCGATTTCGCGGTTGTTTTGTTGCCTGCGCTGGGTTAAATCCTGGCGGAACATGTCCTGCGTGTTGTGCTTCTTTGAAGACGTCGATCAACACCATTCTCACGACTTGCGCCATCCTGTTATGACCTTCAGCCTTTACAGCATCAATTATTTCGGCAATATCAAGTGCGGTAATATCCTTGAGGTGTTGCATTCCACAATGCTCACGGAAAAGACGAATGGGTTTGCCTTTTTGCCGATAGGAGTTGGGTCTTAGTTCATTATGTTGCAGCCTGTCCTCCTGGATAGAAATATATTTATCAAGCCATTCTGTCACCGTAATGTCTGAGCGCCTGCCTTTCATTCTTTCCAGACGCTCATTGACGCTTAATATTTGTCTGGTACGTTGTTCAGCAATAATGGTATTTGCTTCAGTAGCAACTTGTTTTGCTTCATTCTCATCAGTTCCTAAGCTATGAAAACGACCGGATAGTGGATGTTTGTATTGCCAATATACCTTTCCGGTTCGCTTATCTAATTTGCAATATAAATTGGGTATAGAGATTTTGTGAGATCGGGGTCTAGCAGCCATCAGCGATTATCCGTTGGAGTTTTGGGTTTGCGTTTATTGGGAGTTGCGGTTCTGCCAGCGTTCCTACAAAACGGGAATTTCGGTCAATCATCCAGTAGCGACCAACTTTTATAGCGGGTGGGGCCATCATTTTCCCTTGCGCGTATTTTTTCAGAACTCGCTCACTTGGTGCTAAGTCCCCAAATTCTTCTTTAGCCCAGTCCTGTAAAGTGATTAGTCGAGACATTTGTCCTCCTCTTAGCTGCTGAGGGAGTTTGTGACCGATATATCTGACATGATATTAAGCTCATGGCAGGTACATCTCTTGACTGGTCATAGAGATAAATTTAATGCTGAGAAATGCAGTATTGAATTTATCAATTTTTCTATTTCCTGCGTATGGCACGTAACTTCTTAATGTGTTCTGCCGTTTCGATCTCTTCTGCTATCCGATCTGCATCAGCTTTATTCACAGGTTCAAAGTCATGATTAAAGCGGAACATGCTGGCGATACATGTTCTGCCTTTTCGGATGTAGTGAACTTTGTTGTGGGTAGAACGCAGGATTTTGCAGGGAGTGCCGTGGTGGTCGACGTACCAGGTGTTAGGAAAAATGATTCTGAACATTTTTACACCTCAGTTGGACGATGTTGAAATTTGCTGCTTTGAGGCCATCACAGTCCCCATTGTTTGTTCTTAAGTTCGATCTCCTCCTGGCAACTTGCACAAGTCCGACAACCCTGAACGGCCAGGCGTCTTCGTTCATCTAGCGGATCGCCACACTCACAACAATGAGTGGCAGATATAGCCTGGTGGTTCAGGCGGCGCATTTTTATTGCTGTGTTGCGCTGTAATTCTTCAATTTCTGATGCTGAATCAATGATGTCTGCCATCTTTCATTAATCCCTGAATTGTTGGTTAATACGCTTGAGGGTGAATGCGAATAATAAAAAAGGAGCCTGTAGCTCCATGATGATTTTGTTTTTCATGCTCACCGTTCCTTAAAGACGCCGTACAGCATGCTGATATGAGACAATGTTGATTCATTAAGTTGTTTCCAGACTTCCTTTGGTAAAAGCTTGTATCAGTCTGTTTGCTGCTGCTTTCTGCGCTGCCACATTGGCAATAACCGATAGTTTTTCCTGGCTGGCTTTCGTGCAGATCCCCGCCCAGTTATCCATCAGAAAAAAATCCTCTCTTTCTGCAGAGCTGGTAGTTGCACAGAGTTTTTCGATCATAGAAGTTATTTCTGCGATGGAATGATTAACCATCATCTGTTGAACCGCAAAACCGAAAGCGTTAATCATTACTCCATGGAACTGAATATAATCGCGCTTGTACGTAGCGTGGTGTACACCATGTCGGATTGAGTCAATCTGAGTTAGTGTAATCCATGCCTCCCAGACAGATTCTATATATCCCATTTCAAGTTGTTGATTGCCGTTCCTAGCAAACTTTGACGTTGCATCAGTGAGTGCCTTGAAACTCACCCACATATTACTTTTTAATGGCACTACGTTGTGTTCAAAATCGGTTATATCGGCAAATACAGTATGTTGGGTCAGGAAGGATATCATTCCCTGAGCAATATCATCCCGGCCGTTATACGCCATATTGATGGTCGCTGATGGCTTAGAAACGTTGTTATTTATGTCCGAAAAGAACTGCTGCCGGGTTTTTAGCGGCAGATTCATTGTAAGCATCATGGGAACCATGAGCGTTGATGGGGAACTTCGGCAAAATATCTCAATGCCAGCTGCACGATGTTGGCCATCAAAAAGTTTTATTTCGGCGTCGAGGGGAATTCTGGCTATACCAACATTTGTGTTGCCAAACGGTACAAATTCTATATTCGAATCACAGTTACCTACGAGAGGGGGAATGATAAAAGACTCATTTCTTGAGTCTGCGTTAGTGAGATAATTTAAAAATTTTCGTACTCGATTTGGATTAATTTCTCGCTGAGAGCGTTCCAGTGTATGGCCGTAATTATCTGAAGCGAGGAAACGAGCCAGCGATCTTCCTGGTATGGTAAGGAAGAGTGTAACAGTACCACCCTGTACACCTTGCGATGCCGGAAATTCGAATGAATGATTACCAACCTGACTCATATATCCTCCTGTTTATTATTTATCTTCTCAGCCAGCCGCTGTGCTTTCAGTGGATTTCTGATAACAGAAAGGCCGGGAAATACCCAGCCTCGCTTTGTAATGGAGTAGACGAAAGTGATCGCGCCTACCCGGATATTATCGTGAGGATGCGTCATCGCCATTGCTCCCCAAATACAAAACCAATTTCAGCCAGTGCCTCGTCCATTTTTTCGATGAACTCCGGCACCATCTCGTCAAAACTCGCCATGTACTTTTCATCCCGCTCAACCACGACATAATGCAGTCCTTCACGCTTCATACGCGGGTCATAGTTGGCAAAGTACCAGGCATCTTTTCGTGTCACCCACATGCTGTACTGCACCTGGGCCATGTAAGCCGACTTTATGGCCTCGAAACCACCGAGCCGGAACTTCATGAAATCCCGGGAGGTAAACGGGCATTTCAGCTCAAGGCCGTTGCCGTCACTGCATAAACCATCGGGAGAGCAGGCGGTGCGCATACTTTCGTCGCGATAGATGATCGGGGATTCAGTAACATTCACGCCGGAAGTAAACTCAAACAGGGCTCTGGCGTCATTCTCGTACTGTTTTCCCCAGGCCAGCGCCTTAGCGTTAACTTCCGGAGCCACACCGGTGCAAATCTCAGCCAGCAGGGTGTGAAAGTAGGACATTTTCATGTCAGGCCACTTTTTACCGGAGCGGGGTTTTGCTATCACATTGTGAACTTCTGAAGCCGTGATGACGCCGAGTCGTAATTTGTTCCACGCATCATCTCCCTGTTCGACAGCTCTCACGTCGATCCCGGTACGCTGCAGGATAATGTCCGGTGTCATGCAGCCACCTTCTGCTCAGAGGCTTTCTGTTTCAGGAATCCAAGAGCTTTCACTGCTTCGGCCTGTGTCAGTTCTGACGATGCGCGAATGTCGCGGCGAAATATCTGGGAACAGAGCGGCAATAAGTCGTCATCCCATGTTTTATCCAGGGCAATCAGCAGAGTGTTAATCTCCTGCATGGTTTCATCGTTAACCGGAGTGATGTCGCGTTCCGGCTGACGTTCTGCAGTGTATGCGGTATTTTCGACAATGCGCTCGGCTTCATCCTTGTCATAGATACCAGCAAATCCGAAGGCCAGACGGGCACACTGAATCATGGCTTTATGCCGTAACATCCGTTTGGGATGCGACTGCCACGGCCCCGTGATTTCTCTGCCTTCGCGGGTTTTGAATGGTTCGCGGCGGCATTCATCCATCCACTCGGTGACGCAGATCGGATGATTGCGGTCCTTGCGGTAAATCCGGCATGTACAGGATTCATTGTCCTGCTCAAAGTCCATACCATCAAACTGCTGGTTTTCATTGATGATGCGGGACCAGCCATCAACGCCCACCACCGGAACAATGCCGTTCTGCTTATCAGGGAAGGCGTAAATTTCTTTCGTCCACGGATTAAGGCCGTACTGGTTGGCGACGATCAACAATGCGATGAACTGCGCATCGCTGGCATCACCTTTAAATGCCGTCTGGCGAAGAGTGGTGATCAGTTCCTGTGGGTCGACAGAATCCATGCCGACACGTTCAGCCAGCTTCCCTGCCAGCGTTGCGAGTGCTGTACTCATCCGTTTTATACCTCTGAATCAATATCAAACTGGTGGTGAGCAATGATTTCAACCATGTACCGGATGTGTTCTGCCATGCGCTCCTGAAACTCAACATCGTCATCAAACGCACGGGTAATGGCTTTTTTGCTGGCCCCGTGGCGTTGCAAATGATCGATGCATAGCGATTCAAACAGGTGCTGGGGCAGGCCTTTTTCCATGTCGTCTGCCAGTTCTGCCTCTTTCTCTTCACGGGCGATCTGCTGGTAGTGACGTGCCCAGCTCTGAGCCTCAAGACGATCCTGAATGTAATAAGCGTTCATGGCTGAACTCCTGAAAATGGCTGTGAAAATATCGCCCGCGAAATGCCAGGCTGATTAGGAAAACAGGAAAGGGGATTAGTGATTCAGGCCGTTACCGCGTCCGTCGAGAAAAACTTCCACGAGCAAATCACGGGTATAAGTGCGCTCGATGCCGCGATGCAGATATAGCCGTCCGCGTAAATTAGCTGATGCAGTCCAGGTACCATCTTTGTGTTTGACCAGCATTCCTGGCATGACCGCACCTCGATTAACGGTCTGCGTTCCGTAATGTTGATGAACCATAAAAACTCCTGCCCGTAAGCTGGGCTGCTGAACATATAGAGACTTCTGCGCGTATTCAGGCGGTGGATGGCCGCCGGTTGTCATAACTAAGTCGCCTCGTTGAAGCGACTGAGGTATGAAGTGTTGAGTTGATTTCAGCTGGTCACACCGACGTTCACGCGTCCGCTTCACCCCTCGCACTCCCCGGAGCCTGCTGAAATTCAAGCTGCGGATCTAAGCGGTCATCGCAACGGTGAATCAGGTGATTGCCGTATCGTTGTGTTGTTGCGATGAATTCATTTAAAACTATAGTTGTTTTATCGGCAACAACAAAAGTTGTTTTATTGGTTGTTTTAGATATAACTGGTTGTATTTAAGATGGATTTATTTTGTGACTTGCATCGCATAGCGATAACTGAAGCGAGGTCGTGGTGGTTTTTTGAACGGTTTGTGTGATGAGGGGAGGCAAAAGAAAACCCGGCACTGGGGCCGGGTTTAGATGGATAAGAAAGGGTAATAGGGAATGAAAAATCGCTTTGCGTAATGCAAGGTGGCGAGCAGTTTCTTAAGCACTAAAGAAAAAAGTACATTGATAGCTTATAAAGACCTGTTCCTGCAGCGATGATTGCTGGAACACCAAGCAATACCGCAAGCTTTGCGTCTGAAATCTTTCTATCGACAGCATCGATGGAGGGTTTTTTGGCTAGTGAATCTTTTATTGAATCGAGTCGCTCCAGAACAGCGATCATGTTTCTGTCGATAGATTTGACATCTGTCTTAAGCTCATCAACGTCACGTCGGATATAGGACACATCAGACTCAAGCTTTGCAACTTTCGATTCAAGCACATTATTACTCCCAGAGCCACCGCTACCACTTGATTGTAGCATAGGTACATTACCGCCAGACATACCAGCTGATTGAGAAAATGCTGCAGTGTGCAAAGATGATGATCTTGCCGCTTGTTCAAGCTTTTCAGTTAGGTTTGGAGCTTCGTAATAACCGTGTTTCATTGTTAATATTATGACTTATTGGTTTTAGCTCTATCATGCTGATCGCGAATAAAGTCAGCGAGTTTAAGCATTAAATCTTCCGTCATGCGAATTGTTGCAATGTTGTACTTTACGTTTTCAGTGTCATTACTACCATCAGCGCCCCATTCTGTAACATGCTGAAAGAAAGATATGGAGCCTAAGCGATCGTCATCTTCCCCAAAAGATGAATATCCAAATGCATCAGCATATGCATCTACACAGTTATTTGATTTTTTTATAAGTTTTTTATCACTCATTTTTGCCTTTCCCGTAATGTTATTTTTATAAAGAATTCTTTCAGCGCATTACCCAAAAGCCTCATCAGCACGCAGCTGATTATCCGTGTTTCCTATACGTCTGCGGCATACTGCCAATAACCTTCCCGAAAATGAACACCCGGTTCATCTCGTCTTTCTCGATCGGGTCCCACGGTGAGTAGCTCTTGTTATCAGAGATAACCAGTAGCTTATCTTTCATCATTTGCAGGCGCTTTACATGGGCTGTGTCGTCGTACAGAAACGCATAGATACCATCACCGTCGAAAGATTTAACCGTGATATCAACGAACAGCAGATCACCTGGTTCGATCGTTCCTGACATGCTGTCACCACGCACGTTAATGATGCGGATATTTTCCGCCTTCCTGCCATCGAACATGTGACGAGCATCGTCAAACGAGTACTCAACCGAGCGTAGAACTTCTACAAATTCACGGTTGATGACTCCCGGCCCGGCACTCACTTCTATATCAAGAACGTCAATCTTAAAGTATTTGGAATGGCTGACAGTTGATTGTATTGGTTGCACTGTACTGTCTGACATATTTCCAACGCCAGAAGATAACCATTCTGCGCGCACACCCAAAGCGTTCGCGATCTCCACGATTTTAGTTGTTTGGTTAGCTTTCCCTGTTTCGATTTTCTGAATAGCAGCTTGGCTAACCCCGACCAAATCCCCAAGCGCCTTTTGTGTAAGGCCTCGCGCTAATCTGGCTTCTTTAAGTCTTTCTGAGAGTGTTGTTTTCATAGTCCAAATGTACAACCAAGGTTTTATTCCATCAAACGAAAATGGTTGTTGACTAAAAACAACCATAGTTTTAATCTTGATTCAAATTAACCACGGAGGTTGTTATGAATCCAGCTATCAAAACAGCGATCAATATCGTTGGTTCACAAAAGAAACTGGGCGCTGCCTGCGAAGTTTCACAGCAGGCCGTCTATAAGTGGCTTCACAACAAAGCAAAGGTATCCCCTGAACATGTCGGCAGCATTGTTACGGCTACTGGTGGAGTAGTGAAGGCATACCAGATTCGCCCGGATCTTCCGAAGTTGTTTCCACACACCGAAAAGAACGCAGCTTAAATTTCCATTTCACGCTCTTTAACAATAAGCAATCAACTTAACAGTCAATTCAAACTAAAGGAGTCAATTATGCAACCACTTACATACCAACAGACTAGCGGATTTAGCCCGACTGCGGTGATAAATCGTTCTCAAACAAAACAGGTGCCAGGCCACGAAAAAATCCGTGATGCCGTCCGCGCCTGGTCGGCTGAAGATAATCAGGATGTCGTTGCCACACTCATTGTGAATGAGTATCGGGAGCAGGGCGGCGGCACTATCGATTTCCCTGATGATGTCAGCCGTGCACGCCAGAAGCTGTTCCGCTTCCTCGATAACAAATTCGATTCTGAAAAATACCGAAATAACGTGCGTGAACTGACCCCGGCAATTCTGGCGGTACTACCGCTGGAATATCGCGGCCACCTGGTTGAGCAGGATAGCTTCATGGCTCGGCTGGCTGAAATGGAAAAGGAACTCTGTGAGGCAAAGCAGGCGGTCATTCTCAACGCACCACGCCACCAGAAACTGAAGGAGATGAGTGAAGGCATTGTGTCGATGTTTCGAGTGGACCCGGATCTGGCTGGTCCATTGATGGCGATGGTCACCACCATGCTGGGGGCAATATGACAGGTTCAAAAATGGCGAAAGTCGGTCTGCGGGAACAGAACCGACTTTCAGGTGCAAATCGTAACACACTCATTGCGGGAGGAATTATGGCAAACACTGCTGAGATATTCAATTTTCCTGTGCCGGATGTGGCACAAAAGGAGCGGCGCGTGGCAGATCTCGATGATGGTTATACGCGCATTGCAAATGAGTTGCTGGAAGCTGTGATGCTGGCCGGATTAACACAGCACCAGCTTCTGGTCTTTCTGGCTGTCATGCGCAAAACATATGGCTTTAATAAAAAACTGGATTGGGTTAGCAACGAGCAACTTTCCGAATTAACCGGGATATTGCCGCACAAGTGTTCTGCTGCAAAAAGTGTTCTGGTAAAGCGTGGGATTTTTATTCAGAGCGGGCGGAATATCGGCATCAATAATGTGGTCAGTGAATGGTCAACATTACCCGAATCGGGTAAGAAAAATAAAGTTTACCTGAAAGAGGTAAATTTACCTGAATCAGGTAAGAAAAGTTTACCTAAATCAGGTAAAGGCGTTTACCCGAATCAGGTAAACACAAAAGACAAACTAACAAAAGACAATATAAAACCTTTTTCGTCCGAGAATTCTGGCGAATCCTCTGACCAACCAGAAAACGATCTTCCTGTGGAGAAACCAGATGCTGCAATTCAGAGCGGCAGCAGGTGGGGGACAGCAGAAGACCTGACCGCCGCAGAGTGGATGTTTGACATGGTGAAGACCATCGCGCCATCAGCCAGAAAACCGAATTTTGCAGGGTGGGCTAACGATATCCGCCTGATGCGTGAACGTGACGGACGTAACCACCGCGACATGTGCGTGCTGTTCCGCTGGGCATGCCAGGACAACTTCTGGTCCGGTAACGTGCTAAGTCCGGCCAAACTCCGCGACAAGTGGACCCAACTCGAAATCAACCGTAACAAGCAACAGGCTGGTGTGACTGCCAGCAAACCAAAACTCGACCTGACAAACACTGACTGGATTTACGGGGTGGAGCTATGAAAAATATTGCCGCGCAGATGATTAACTTTGACCGTGAGCAGATGCGTCGAATCGCCAACAACATGCCGGAACAATACGACGAAAAGCCGCAGGTGCAGCAGGTGGCGCAGATCATCAACGGTGTGTTCAGCCAGCTGCTTGCGACATTTCCGGCAAGCCTCGCGAACCGCGACCAGAACGAGCTGAACGAAATCCGCCGTCAGTGGGTTATGGCTTTCCGTGAAAATGGAATTACCACTATGGAGCAGGTTAACGCCGGAATGCGCGTGGCCCGCCGACAGGAGCGACCATTCCTGCCGTCGCCCGGCCAGTTCGTAGCGTGGTGTAAGCAGAGTGGCGGGGCGTTAGGTATCACTGTTGACCAAGTCATAACCGAATACTGGGATTGGCGTAATCGTTCCTTCGAATTCACTTCCAGCGAGCATTTCCCGTGGTCACAGCCTGTCATGTACCACATCTGCGTCGAACTGCGCCACCGTAGCATTGAGCGCCAGTTAACGCATGGCGAGCTGGCATGCGAGGCTGGTGACCTGCTGGACATGTGGGAGAAGCGCGTCAGTGAGGGCAAACCAATCCCTCCGGTCAGAAAACAAATCTCGGCTCCGCGCCACGTGCCCGGGCCGACTCCCGCTCAGCTTTTGCTTGAGCAATACAAAGCGCGTAAAGCAGTCGGATTTATTTAACCATGAACAAGAAATACACGTTGATCTAAGCGGATCCGCCCTGGACGTACGAGGATAAATGCAATTCTGGTAAGCGTGGCACCGGGCATAAATACTTGGTTATGACGGTGCAGGATATCTGCTGGCTGCCAGTAAGGGAGCGGGTTGCAGAAAGCTGCCAGCTGGCGATGTGGTGGTTGCCAACTCAAACGTTCGAGGCGATGAAAGTCGTCGATGCCTGGGGATTTCGCCTGATCACAATGAAAGGTTTCACTTGGGATAAAACCTACCCGAAGCAAACTGACAAATCGGCGATGGGAATGGGACACCTGATCCGGGCGAACCGTGAAGATTGTCTTTTCGCGGTAAAGGGTAAGCGGGCACCACAGCAGGACGCCTCGATCATCCAGCACTACACCTCGCCGCGACATGAGCACTCACGTAAACCAGACTGCGTGCGTGAAATGCTGGTTCGGTTGCTGGGTAATCTTCCACGTATTGAGCTCTTTGCGCGTAAATCCTCCCACGGTTTCGACGTATGGGGAAACAAGTGTGATTCGCCAACCGTAGCATTAAGCCCGGCCCGAGTTACTGATGTTTATTCTTAAAAGAATTAACTGAAAAGAGGAAGGTTTGATGAGTTTTTTTACGTGAATTAACACGTAAGACTGCTGGTTATTAAACCATCACATTAGATATCTAAAAATTGTGATCGGTATCTCCCTACTATAAAAAAAAGTAGTTGAATATACGGTCTATACTTGAAATAAATAAAAGTATTCTTATTTTTTAGATTCTGTGTTGTGAAAAGGAATTTTTATGTCCTCGAATATTTTATCTGGTGAAAAAGTAATCAATAAAATTGCTGAAAAGTTGAGCGATTATAAATATCCTCCGGCTGAAGGTATGAACTCTGAACATGTCAGCAAATGGATTAAGCAATTTGCAGTGGAGGATAGACGATTTATCTTAGATGAAACGCTTTATCTACTTAATGCAGGTTACCTATCCGAAAGTCAATATCAACGAAAAATAAAAGCCATTGCAAGAAGTGAAAAGAACGCGAAATTCTTCAGATATGCAGGTTTTTTAGATATTCAAAAAAAAGGTTCTAGTCAGAAGGAATTGCTTAAATCTCTTTATGAAACAGTAGGGATCAAATTTAACATCGTTACTGAATCATCAACTCAAGATGAAGTAAATAAATTTGATACATTTGTATATATTGATGATGTGTCGTTTTCAGGAGAAAAGGCCATCAAATCGATAAGTAATTTTGTTTTAAAATTTAATTTAAGAGATATTAAATTCAATGTATATTTTTTTTCATCTCATACGTTATCTGACTATAATATAAAAAGACGATTAGAATATATTTTTAAGGATAGAAACATTTTTGTACACGTGAAGAATGGTGGTATGCGTGAGGTTGAAAACCGAAAAAGTCGTTCTGCTCAATCAGGTGTTTTCTGGCCAAGGAAATATAGTGTAGATACTCCCGAGAAATTCGAGGAGTGTGAGCTTTACAAAGGCGTATTCAGAGATGGATATGCCTCTTCTGATAGTTTTAGAAATGAAGCCTCAAGGGATCGTTTCGAATCTATCCTTACTAAAGTCGGCTTTAATATCTTGCTGCACAGGAAAACCCCTAGTGAGGTGCTCAAACCTCTAGGTTTTTCTACTTTTGACGGTTTGGGTTTTGGGGGAACAACATTTACTTATCGAAATTGCCCGAATAATGTGCCGCTGGCTTTTTGGTGGGGAGATTATGAACCAACAGGTGCTCCCGCATTGGACTGCTGGTATCCACTAATGAAGCGGAATGGGTATAATGAGTGGTATGAGCTATAGATTATATCCGCTACAGAACACAGTTTCCTTCAGGAAAACCACCGAAAAATGGGGGGGGCTTTCCAACATGGCTAAAGGATATCCATTGTTAATCAATGGGTTGCCTATTCAATCAAGTGAAATCCTTTACCAAGCATGCCGATATCCAGACTATCCGGATATACAAAAGGCCATCATTACTCAAGGAAACCCCTATGAAGCCAAGCAGACCGCAAGATCGTTTGAATCCAAAACTCGCGCAGGATGGGATAAGAATCGAGTTTCGATTATGAAGTGGTGTGTATGCGTAAAATTATGCCAGAACTGGGATACGTTCTTTGCGCTGTTAGACAGTACAGGCGACCATTTCATCGTGGAACACTCAGAGAAGGACCAATTCTGGGGTGCCAGTAAAGACCCAGAAGGTAACTATTATGGTATGAACGTATTAGGGCGAATTCTCATGGACGTGAGAGGGGTTGCTAGGAAAAAGGGGGCTGATGGGTTTGCAACAATACCATCGCTATCTTTGGACAAATTTTTTCTCCTAGGCGAAAGAATTAAAGATGTAACATTTGTAAAGCCAACGCCTGGAGCAGGGCAAAGTTTATCCTTGTTTTAGCGTTCCATCTGGGGCATTTTCTTCCATAAATTAACTGGCGTACCTCCCTCGGCGTTTTTTTGTTGCCATAAAAGGTTTTTGATTTTCTATAATCAACCAGCCATAATCATGTCACCGGAGCCTGAACAACTCCGGTGACTTCTGCGCTAAACGGGGACGTTTATGCGCACATACAATCTAAACTCTCTTCTCCCGCCACAGATGCAGAAATGCACCTGCGATTTTTTGCATCCAGCGTTTGACCTCTGCGGAGGTGAAGCGTGAACCTCCCACAAGACGGCATCAAACTTCATCGCGGTAACTTCACCGCTATCGGTCAGCAGCTCCAGCCTTATCTGGAGGACGGCAAGTGCTTCCGCATGGTACTGAAGCCATGGCGCGATAAGCGCAGCCTGTCTCAAAATAGCTTAAGCCACATGTGGTACACCGAAATCAGCGAATACCTCATCAGCCGGGGTAAGACTTTCGCTACGCCAGAGTGGGTGAAGGATGCTCTGAAACACACTTATCTCGGTTATGAAACCAAAGAACTGGTTGATGTCGTAACCGGTGATATCACCACTATCCAGTCGTTACGCCATACCTCCGATCTTGATACCGGAGAGATGTATGTCTTCCTGTGTAAGGTTGAAGCCTGGGCGATGAATATTGGTTGCCACCTGACTATTCCGCAGCGCTGCGAGTTCCAGCTGCTGCGCGACAAGCAGGAGGCGTAATGGCTACACCGCTTATTCGTGTCATGAACGGACACATCTACAAAGTACCAAATCGTCGTAAGCGTAAACCTGAGCTGAAGCCATCCGAAATACCAACTCTGCTCGGATATACCGCCAGCCTGGTTGATAAAAAATGGTTGCGACTGGCAGCAAGGAGGAATCATGGCTGATTTGAGAAAAGCAGCGCGTGGTCGGGAATGCCAGGTAAGAATCCCTGGCGTATGTAATGGCAATTCTGAAACGTCTGTACTGGCACATATCCGGCTGGCTGGATTGTGCGGTACCGGTATCAAACCGCCAGACCTGATTGCCACCATTGCATGTTCTGCCTGCCACGACGAAATCGACCGCCGCACACATTTTGTCGATGCTGCATATGCAAAAGAATGCGCGCTGGAAGGTATGGCGAGAACACAGGTTATCTGGCTGAAAGAGGGGGTTATTAAGGCGTGAATACCTACAGCATCACATTACCCTGGCCTCCGAGCAATAATCGCTATTACCGCCATAATCGCGGGCGCACGCACATCAGCGCAGAAGGGCAGGCATACCGCGATAACGTCACCCGAATCATTAAAAACGCAATGCTGGATATCGGCCTGGCTATGCCAGTGAAAATCCGTATTGAGTGCCACATGCCGGATCGCCGTCGCCGTGACCTGGATAATCTGCAAAAAGCCGCTTTTGACGCACTCACCAAAGCAGGTTTCTGGCTGGATGATGCTCAGGTCGTTGATTACCGCGTTGTGAAGATGCCTGTTACCAAAGGTGGGAGGCTGGAACTGACCATCACCGAAATGGGGAATGAATGATGTTTGAGTTTTATATGGCAGAACTTCTTCGCCACCGCTGGGGGCATCTGCGCTTATATCGTTTCCCCGGTTCTGTTTTGACCGATTACCGAATACTGAAGAATTACGCCAAAACCCTGACAGGAGCAGGAGTATGAAGTCAGAGATAACAATCAACTAATACTGTTTTGTTGATTTTTGCTTGTAATTGGCGTTCTGGTCTGATTTTTGTGGAGTAAGTTGATGCGTGATATTCAGATGGTTCTTGAGCGTTGGGGAGCGTGGGCGGCTAATAATCATGAAGATGTGACCTGGTCGTCCATTGCCGCCGGTTTTAAGGGATTAATTACTTCAAAAGTAAAATCTCGCCCGCAATGTTGTGACGATGACGCGATGATTATTTGCGGGTGCATGGCCCGTCTGAAAAAGAACAACAGCGATTTGCACGATTTATTAGTAGATTATTATGTAGTCGGTATGACATTCATGTCACTGGCAGGTAAGCATTGCTGCTCTGATGGTTATATCGGGAAAAGGTTACAGAAGGCTGAGGGCATAATTGAAGGGATGTTAATGGCATTAGATATCCGGTTAGAGATGGATATCGTTGTTAATAACTCTAATTAATATGCCAATTGTTTACTAAAAATTATTAAAAATGGGGCGTTGCAACGCCCCCAAAAATAAAGGGTAATATATAACAGAAGGTTTATATAGTTAGAAGCAAGGTTGTGCTCCTAAAGGAAGTGGCTTGAGGGAGCCACTTATATGTTGGGGAGGCAAAGCCTCCCGCAACATATCTTTTAGTAATCAAATTAGAACTGGTAAACCATACCTACAGCAACGATATCATCGGTAGCAACGCCAGATGCTTTCGTGAAATCGCTCTTATCAATCAGGTTGATTTTGTAATCAACAAAAGTGGACATATTTTTGTTGAAGTAATAGGTTGCACCTACATCAATATATTCAACCAGGTCCTGATCACCCCACGCACCCAAGTCTTTTCCTTTAGATTGCAGGTAAGCAACGGACGGACGCAGACCGAAGTCGAACTGATATTGTGCAACTACTTCGAAGTTTTGTGCTTTGTTGGCAATATGGTTATTACCAAAAACAGTCATGTTCTGGGTTTCAGAATAGGTGGTAGCCAGATAGATGTTGTTCGCATCATATTTCAGACCAGCTGCCCATACTTCAGCATTTTGACCAGATGCATTCAGGCTGTTGTTACCGTAGATAACCTGATTATTAGTGCGGTCAGATTTAGCATAGGTTGCACCTACACCGAATCCTTCATACTCATAAGTAGTGGAGAAACCGAAACCATCACCATTAGCTT
>OBVG01000049.1_pt1 | contig 154254 bp, 150 predicted proteins | sample 1501271 | NCBI WGS metagenome assembly OBVG01 (sample SAMEA2579934, study PRJEB22360) | human gut metagenome | biome: human gut; feature: human-associated habitat; material: faeces | place: Denmark | collected 2008/2010 | reverse complement strand
CTAAAAAGCCTGTAAAATAAGGAAAACTCAGGAAATCTCTCCACAAATTCCGATTCCTGGATATAAAAAACAGAGGTCGTTGTTTCACAATAAAGAAATACTGACCTCCGCAATTTTTAAATAGATTAATTATTACAATAGGATAGGCTTCATGCCGCAAGGGGAAATTATCCCCTTGCCCGAAATCTGTGATTTCGCTAGATTCCCGGATTGAGATTTTTTCAAAATCGGGAACAGCACCGCAGGTCGCACGATACAGGCAGATATAATTGCCTGTATAGAAGTGCGCTCTTAGCTTTGCTAAGAGAATTATGCCGTATCCGGCTTGCTACCTTTAATCTGTAAATTCCATTATCTCATCAATCGTACAATCCAATTTCTTACAAATCTTCTCGATTGTTTCCATTGACACATATTGATTCTTCCCCATTCTGGCAAGGATATTTGCACTAATCCCGGTAAGGTGTTGCATTTCTATCCGCTTCATATTTTTATCAATGAGCTGTTTCCACAATCTGTTATAACTTACACCCATAAATAACCTCCACATTTGTATTAGATAGATTTCTATTTTTATTAATCAAACGGAATTTCTCCGTCCTTCGCTTCCATAAATCCGTCTTTATCTGTTTTCGATGTTTCTGATGAATCTACCCCAGCACCGCTGTCCTTGTTCTGGGCAAATTCATGTTCTTCCACAATCACATCTGTGGTATAAATTGTTTTCCCGTCCTTATCCTTATAGCTACCAGTACTGATACGACCGCCAATCACAATCCTCATTCCTTTATGAAGATATTTCTGTGTAAACTCTGCACTCTTACCAAACGTGATACACGAAATAAAATCTGCTTCCTGTTCTCCGTCACGTTTATATCTTCTGTTCACTGCCCGAGTATATCTGGCTACTACCATATCATTATCTTTTCCGGCATATTTGATCTCTGGATTCTTTGTCAGTCTTCCCATTAAAATCACTTTATTCATAGTCGTTACATCCTTTCCAGGCATTTTGCCCTGTAAACATTTTTCAGTTACTTTTTTGCAGTGGTCTGTCGTGCGTTTCCCTTTCACCTGCAGTCGTCTCAGACTGCCTCTGCCTGCATACACAGGTCACTGACCATAAGGCTTTGGTCAGCCGCCCATCATCGGGAGTGTCATTATGATTCCGCTTGCTTTCAGAAAAAGAAAGGTCATGGCAGAATTCCTGGTAGGCTTTCAGGGTGCACTTATCAATTGTCAAGGTTCAGCGAAGGAACATTCCAAAATGTCCTCTAATTACTAAAGTCAAATGACTTGGCAGAATGCAAAAAAATCGTGATATTTTTTTGCATTTTTATCATTTTTTCTTTTAATTTCATTAGTCCCTTCACATACTCTGTACTGGGACAAGCAAAATCGGACATGATTTTGGGAATTTTTGAAGATAATTATTCCTCTACCTATAAAGCTTTGGAAACGGTATTTACCAATCCTCTTTTGCAAGTTTTTTTGCATAAATAAAATATTCATTCACTAATTGCATATTCCAGAGAACGTGAGGACGATATTTTCTTAGAAAACTCATTTTTTCACTAATCACACGTGGCAGAAGATATAAAGTCAGATAATTTTTAAAAAACGCAAAAAAAAATAGGCACTAACCATTTACGGTTAATGCCATTTGGATTGACTATTATTTCATTCGTCCATTCTTATCACGTCCCAATAAATCTTCATCTGGTCGTTCTTTGTTATTGACCCCATCTTTTATATCCTGATATAAGTTTCGCTGTGGTTGAAGATTTAATTCATCTATTGTAAGTAACCAGTTTCCACTGAAGTAATTTGCCATCCGATTGTTTGAAGCAGATATCTCATTAAGTTTGGATCCAATTTCCCTAAGACGATCCTCTATAGGATTGTCTGTCTCACCTGCATAACAAATACTTCTAGAATACTGTGTTTTCTTTTTATTATTTCCTTTTATATATGAAACATGTACTTTGACAGTCGGTGCTATTTCAGTTGAAATATTTGCTCCTGCTTTCGCAATATATCCTGTAACCTTTTCATTTGGATATAATGTCAATTCACTTTTAAATATTTTAGCGATATCAAAAAGCGTTTCTTCACCATTATTTGATATTTCATCAAATATTATTTTTATCTCTATAGCTTCCGACTGTCCAGTATTTTTTATTGTAAGAAATAGAAGCCCACAATTATCTACTAATTGAAATGATAAAAGCGGATTTAAACTTTCTATGTATTGTTTCCGCGTTTTATAGCTAAAATAAATACTGCTTCCCACAGCGATAGCTGATAAAATCACCGACAGTAATGCAATTTTATTCGACGTTGATGTATCAGCTATTGCACGAAGTATTTTTATAATTTCGTCTATTTTCTCCGTATTCATTCACTCCTCCATGTCTACTCAATCATAATATTCTTCATCAAAATCAACTTTTTTCAACTCTTCATCAAAAATAGCTTCTTTAATTGTGTTTACGCATTCATCCAGGTTTTTTTCTATGTCACTTTCCCAGATTCTTATTACCTTCCATCCCATGGCATAAAGCAATTTCGTATTTTTGTTATCTCTTTCCACATTTTTTATGATTTTGTTTCTCCAATAATCAGAATACCCTTGTAATTCTTCCTCAAACGATTTTTTTCCTCTTATAGCCCAATTATGTCCATGCCAAAAATCCCCATCACAAAATATAGCGATCTTATTTTTTGTGATAACAATATCCGGTTTACCTGGGAGTTTCTTGTAATTTACACGATAACGTATCTTATTCTTCCATAAAGCTTTTCGTAAAAGTAATTCCGGTTTTGTATCCTTAGATTTAATTGCGGACATAATTTTATGTGTAACTTCTGGTGTTCTTTCTTTATGTGTCATAAAAATACCACCTTTAAATCACAATTTATAATTAAAGAATTCTCTTTCCATACTTACTCCATTAGATTTATGGCAATATGGGCATAAATCTTCATCTTTTTCTCTAAATCCTTCTTCTTGAGGAATTATCTCTTGTCCATATGTTTTTCCACAATATCTGCAAATTGCTGTGTATCCTTTGTAATCATTTTTTCTATTCACATGACCGAAAAAGAGTGTTTCTAATACATCCATTGATACTTCATATTCGATACTTGTTAATCTCGATACTGCAGAACTCCATACTAAAATTCTCTTACCCAATTCCGAATTGCGAGTTGGATATCTTTCAAGCAAAACCGGGTGTCCCTTGTCCGCCATTGTCTGTAAAAAAATATCAACATTATTTTTTACTCGTCGAAATACTCCCGGAAATTTAACAACTTGTCCATTTGACATTTTCATTTCTTCTTGCCCGCCTGCTGAAAACTGATCTCTAATATGCGGATCAACCACTCCCTGTGAAGTTAACCATAACGCATATCTATCATAATCTCCACCAAATACTTCGGGATAATTAACACAACCATATATTGTTAATTTTCTTTTTTCATCAGTCGATACATTCTTCCATAATCTTATAGTTGCAGAAACCGTTTCATCCGCAGCATCTCCTGCCCACCAAAGTCTTTCCCCTGGCTTTAATTGGCTTCTATAATATTTAGAAACCGGGGCAATAGGATTTTCCATCTGTCGTAACTCATCATATGGAATACCAATTTTATCAAAAATTGTTTCACCTTTATTCAATTTCATGTTAATCAAATATCTCGGCATATGAGTAACAGCAATTCCATATAAACATTCCTCATATGGTTTTGAAATGAATTCTACAGAATTACCGCCCAATTTTCCAAATGTCATATATATTCTTTCAACATCAGCCACTCTTGTTGTTTCGAGGATGCTACTTCCAGTTGATGTCCAATGGTTTTCCTTGGTACTTTTTACTTCAACTCCATAGAACTTAGCAGCAACAATGTCTGGGAATTTTTGCCCAGATATTTTCTCGATCGTATTTTCAAATGGTGTTCCTATAGCACACTCTTCCAATGCAGATTTTACATCATCCTCCAAAGGATTGCCGCCTCGAGTTGCATAATATTTTGGTCTTTTTTTTGCGTCTTCATTTAATGCCCGATCTGTTTTTAACATTAAATTTTTAAATTCTATCAAATCTGGTTTTGAATTAACTGAAACTATCATTTACGCTCTCCTTAAAATAAATATTCCATTTCTGTTCAAGGTTCTTAGCTATATTATAAGCCATTATACAAGGTACCGCATTACCAATTATTTTATACGCTTCGCTTGCTGATACTCCTTTGTTCTTTTCAGTCTTTTTCAAAATGAACTGATAATCATCCGGAAATGTCTGGATACGAGCACATTCTCTTATGGTTAATCTACGCTCTTGTAAATGATTTAAAAGTTCTTCCTCATGTTTTCCACCATGTTCTTTACTCAATCTCCTAAATTCAATATTCCCATGATGTTCCGATCGTATCGTCGGCGCAACTCCGTCCATTTTAACTTCTATCTGCCCTTGGCAATGTTTTCCCATATATTTGGCTTTAGAATATTTTTTTTGAGACATATCATTACTGCATTCCGGTTCTTCTAGATTTATAAACGCATCATTACACGTTACAACAGGAAATAAAAACTCCCCATGTGTTTTTATTGGATATGGATCATACTCGGTAGGAATTACTTTTGTTCCTAATGCCTTTTTTGCTGATTGAGTTAACGCACTTTTTTTAAACCCTAAAAATATAACTCTTTCTCTTGACTGAGGAACACCATAATCTGGAGCATACAAAACCTTTGCAGGTACAACCAAATATCCACCATTACCAGCTTCTGAAAAATCATGTTCAATAATTTCTTTTACATCTTCAAGATTAGTTAACCCCTTAACATTTTCAGCAACAAACAACTTTGGCTCTGTTATGCTTATTACTTCCCTCATCCACATATAAAGTTGTCCACGGCTCTCTATTGATGGTTCATCTTCTGCAAGCTTTTCTCCCAAATGACTTTTCTGTGAATTAAATCCTAATCTTTTCCCAGCTATAGAAAAATCTTGGCACGGAAATCCTCCTGTTACAACATCTATATTGTTTGGAAATACATTCTTACCTAATTTTGCCTCCTTCACCAAATCAACTATACTTTCCAAATGATAGATTTCATTAGCGTCCGGCTTTTTATGTCCAAAATATGATACCCATGCAGCTTTTGCATCTGGGCGAATATCATTGGCAAAAACCGTTTCAAATACTGTAGGAGCAACTCTTACCCAATCTCCTGCTTCTTCCTGAATCCAATCAGAGTGCAATTTATAGTTAATTGATTTTTTCAGACACCAAAAATCCCCCTCAAATCCAATATCCATTCCACCACATCCAGAAAATAACGACAACAATTTCATTCTTTTAGTTCTCCTCAAATTCAACAAATTCTAAAATATCATTCGGTGTACAATCCAATGTCACACATATTTTTCCTATCACTTCTATCGAAACAAATTCATCTTTTCCAAGATGCGCTAATGCATTGCTACTAATTTTAGCACTATGCATTAAATCAACTTTTTTCATTTTTTTATCTATTAGTAACTTCCACAATTTATCATAACATACCGTCATCAAATCCCCCCTATCTCAAATTCTTCTTTCAATATAACATGTTTTTTCTGTATTCTCAATTTATTTTCTTATTTCTCAAATTTATTTTTATTTAATAATCTATGCAAATCGGAGATATGTGTATAAACTTTTCATTTTCTAACACATATCTCCGAATATATTTAATACGATAATGTCTTCTTTATTTTTTTATGATTTTATAAATATGCATTCCGTCTCTTAGTCCCAATCGATAAAAGAATTTCTCCGTATCTGCTCCACCGCTGAATATAACATCACAGTATTTCGTAATTACTTCTTCCTGATCCGGTGGCAGACTTCCACCACCTTCTTGTAGGCTTTCTCAACTTCATCTGGTTCCACTTCTGTCTGCTGTTTCAATTTCCAAACAGTATACGATTTCCCCATATGTTCTGTAATCGTCAGGTTGATATATTCTTCAATCTCTTTTGTTATTTTCATTCATAACCACCATTTCTTTCACACACCTTACTCCGTCAAAGCATCCAGCATAACCCGAATTACTTCTTTCAACATCAATCCATCTCTTAATCCCATACGGTAATAAAATTCATTCAGATCACTACATTTATTTGACGTTTCAGTCATGTAATCAAATAAGATCGTTCTCTGTTTAGGCGAAAGATTCTGAAATATCTTTTGTAATTTCATTTCCAATTTTTCATTGAATGGATCATATTGCTGTCCGTCTTTTTCTTGATAGACCTGCTCCATTCTCTCTCCGATAAGATCATTCATAAATTCTTCCATTCTTTCTGTTAATTCCATCCTTTTAATCTCCCATCAATCTGATTTTTATTGCTTCCAGCCACACAACGAACCAACTTGCAATAATAGGCAACACATACAGTACGAACCCCACCACAAGCATTCTAATCGTCTCTGTGCCTGTTTCCTGCCCGAATCCATACCCCAATATAGCTGTAATACAGATAATCCCTGACAGTATATGAAATACAGTTGCGGACAGCCATGTGACGAACATGACCACCAGTTGTACAATTGTCAGGCTTATATACACTGGCAATAACAGAATCCTTATAATGAGTTTTACAACTACCATGACTGTCCCCCCCCTTTCACTGTTTCAGATAACTCCGATAATTATCAATCACAGAATCTGTAACACCGTTTTTGTACACTTTACGGATATCAACAATTTTTTCATCTTTCAATGCTTTCAGCCAATCCAGTAAATTTTTTCTGCTGTTTGCAAAATTGCAATATCCTCCATCTGCATATTCAATTCTGTATCTCATACGCTCCTCCTATACATATACCAATTCACTCAATACAATTTCCTGCACACAATTCCTGATGTTATTACACTGTCGTACCCACTCCATAGGATTCTTTGCTTTTAATTTCTCTGTTACCCCTTCTGCACTTCTCATCTGTGCCTCTATCAATTCATACCGTTCCTGTGCCTGTTCATTCAAATCTGCCAGGTAGCTGTCCAGTTTTCCAGTCAACAGAAGATAAGAATACATGCCTGATTTATAATTTTTCAGATATTCTTTCCGAAGTATTCCCCAGTAACCAATCGGTCTGGTTTCCTCTGGCAAGTCTATCATTGGCAGATAATAATCTCCTACCAACACATAATCTAATCCATTACTGTCATCATACAATATTTTTTTCTGATCACTCATGTCCTTCTCCTCCATCAAATCTTTCTCTGCTCTCTCAGATATTCTTCAAATATACTTCTTCGAATCAGCACTTTTTTCCCGATTTTATATACTGCCCCTGCTTCATGTGCCATACGGACTACTGGTTTGATTCCCAGCCTGTAATATTCACATGCCATATTGTAGGTCACATAGTCATGGCTCATAAATTCCAGATCTTCGTCGTCAATCTCATTTGAAAACATCCATACATTACCGCTCATCTGCCATTTCCTCCTTACTTTTTCCTGTCGCTGGTTCATGGAATCGTTCCAGATAGGCATCAAAAATATCCCGGTTGATCAATACGGTTCCATCTATTCTGTAAATCGCACCTGCATCACTGGCAAGTTCAAATAGCTTCTTATGAGAAATACTGTAAATAATCTCTGCCTGCTGATAACGCAGATACTGTCGGCGTAATTTTCTAAGCTGCTCCGGTACTTCCTTCATACTTGTGATTAGTTTATAATTTTTATCCATGATTCTTTCCTCCAAAATTAGATTCACTGTTTTCCAGAAGTTGACTGCCGGGATATATTTTTTAGTACGAAAAAAGCACCTCTCAGATTAACTCTAAGAAGTGCTCTTGTTGTCATACATATCAATCATTGATCCAGTGAATCAATTTTGATTTCATTCTCAAACCTGTGTCCTTTCACCTGAAATTCGTCATGCTTCATAACGATTCATTATTATCCCAAATTTTGTTGTCAAATTGTTGTCAACTGTGGTCTGACATCATGGTTTTAGAGATTTTATATTTAATTTTAGTACAGCTTTGCACCTGCCGGAATATGGTTATCAACCATCAGAAGATGAAGTTTTTCTTCGCCCTCTTCCTCATGGATTGCACTAAGTAACATTCCACAAGAATCAATTCCCATCATGGCTCTTGGTGGCAGATTTGTGATTGCAATCAGTGTCTTTCCAACTAACTCTTCTGGCTCATAATAAGCGTGAATACCGCTTAAAATGGTTCTGTCTGTGCCTGTTCCGTCATCAAGCGTAAACTGTAACAGTTTCTTTGACTTCGGTACTGCAACACACTCTTTAACCTTTACTGCACGGAAATCTGACTTGCTGAATGTATCAAAATCAACCATTTCTTCAAACAATGGCTCGACTTTTACCTTAGAAAAATCAATCTTTTCAACCGGTTTTTCAGCCTCTGCCGGAGCTGCTTCAGAAATCTTGGAAGCTTTCTTGTCAGCGTCCAGGGATTTCATCGTTGGGAATACCCAAGAGGATAAAGTATTATTCCACATTATCAGGTATTATCCCATATTTGCTGCATTTTCAAAACGTATTATAAGGTATTATTCCGTACCATGCAAGCAAAATTCGTAGTAACTTTGTAGTATATCAGTTATTTTGTTGTTATAATTCACACATTTAATCTTAGGACTCTCTCCTAAAATATATCAAGATTGTGTGATAAGTTTTCGATTGCTTCTTTTTTCTTTGCGTCTGTGACCTCCGCATATATATCCATTGTTGTTTCGATATTAGCGTGTCCCATGACAGCCTGAATGACTTTTACATTTGTTTCCTTTTCGCAGAACCTCGTGCAAAAAGTATGCCGCAGGTGGTGGCAGGAAAAGTTTGGAATAATGACAGGTTGCCTTCTCTCTTTTTTGGCATTTATCACTTCTTCCGCATTGTAATTCTCCAAAATCCTTTTGATTGTTCGGTTGACTGTTTGAGGATTATGGATATTACCGAAACGGTTACAGAAAATGAAGCCCGTCATACCATCAATTACAGTACTATTAAAACCATTTTCTTTCTGCACCTCGTATTCCTCTTTGAAAGCCTCATAAACCGCATCCATCATTGGAACAGTCCGAATACCCGCTTCTGTCTTTGGAAGTGACACCGCAAACTCTGACTTTCGTGTCTTGTTCCCTTCTCTTGCATAATAAGTCACGCTATGATTGATACTGATAAGACGTTTTTCAAAATCTAAATCGTCCCACCTCAGTCCAATAACTTCTCCAATTCTACACCCAGTTCCTAATAATACTGTAAATAACGGGTGCCAGTGATAAAATACCGGATTGTTTGCGGTATAATTCATAAATGCTCTCTGCTGTTCTACCGTCAAAGCGTGTCTAATGCCTTTATTCTTTCCTGCTTTTCTTTTGATTTCTGCCATAACACCGTCAGAAGGATTCATGCGTATTATTCCATCACGCACTGCCAACTGAAATGTAGGGTGTAAAACCGTATGGATTGTGTCAACCGTGTTTGCCTGCAAATCCTTTTCATTCAACAGGTAATAGTAGAAATACATTACATCGGAATACTTAATCTCTCCGATTTTACGCTGTCCAAACCCCTCCCTAACAAAATGGTCATACATATATAGGTAATTAGAGCGTGTTGTCCTGCGTAAGTCATACTTCGTTGACATATACCTGTCAAAAACATAATTCAAGGTTGCACTTCCAGCCACATAGACATCCAATCCGTCAAGCTGATTTTTAATCAAATCTGCTTCTTTCTCCCTTAGTGTCTGTAAATCTCTGGCATATACAAATCTGCGTTTCTTGAACGGATCAGTGTATGTATATACATAAGTGTTATCCGTTCTTTGGGATTCCCCCTTTCTTAAAGCTCTGCCTTTGTTATCTTTTCTTGCTTTTGCCATCTCTGCTCCTTTCTTCAAGGAAAGAGATTTTGCACCTCCGCATCCGGTGTCTTAAGCAATAAATCAACACCCGTATGCAATAATTGAGTTATGGTCATTCCGTGACTGTCCGCATAATCTTTCAGCTCTCGCAGCTCGCTGTCCGTTACCCTTAAACTTAATGTGTTCAATTTCGGGGCATCAGACTTTGGTCTACCCATTTTAGCCATCTGTATGCACCTCCAATCACTTCTATCTACCATTATACTTTCCGTATACGAAAAGTCAAGTGTTTTTACTGCAAAATCTCTCAAACCCCAAAATTGTCACACATACAATCTGAACGTTTCCAAATATTGCTCAAAAATATCACAATTTACAAGTACCAGCTTATCGACCTTATATATTGCCTTTGCATCTTTCGCCATCTGCTCAAATTTACTCTGACACATACTATACATTTCTGCACCTTCCTTGTAACGAACAAATCTCTTTCCGTTTTTCATTCGCTCCACTATCATCACCTCTTTCCGACATAAAATATGTAGCTTATTATCTGCCCATGACAGCCGCAAACTCTTTCCGGCTCTCATCAGCAGACAAATAATCTTTTCAAAAAATCCATACAGGTGGCAGCTCATTACACCGCCCACATCGGTATCGCACCGTCAATCAAATTTGACCGGAAATCTCCGGAAGTATCATTATCAAAAATATGTATCCTCGCCCCACACAACTGCTGTGCATTTTGCCAGACATTCATCGCTCCTTACCTTAACTTCAATATCAGCAATCAATATTCCCTCGTATGCACTTTCACAAAATAATGAAAGCAGGTATCTCATGGCGTGTCCGCATAGTGGCTCCACATATCTCACACGTCCTGTATGTATTTGTCTATGAAATTGTCAAGGTACACTCGCAAGCTGACGCCTGCATTTTGGATAAAATCAAATCGGACTTATCAGCCCAAAAAGCACATAAACACTCTCCCGTCTGCTATGAACGGTTCTGTAAAAATTATGTGCTTTACAAGAATGACAAGTTTAGAGTTTCAGCTTATCCGGTCCATACTTACGGATAATCTGCAACAGCACCTTCTTATGCACCCCTTCCGTCTGCTCATACATTTCACGCAAATTTTCCAGCTCCATCGGAGTAAGTGAATTGATATGCGGATTGTAATCTTCCCTTATAAAAAGCCCTCCGTTTTCTCCCGGCTTCGTGTAAATCGGATACTGTGGAGATAAAGCCTGAATATCGTACTGTATCGTGCGAATAGAAACGCCAAGCTCCTGCGCCAGCTCATTCGCTGTTGTATGCCGTCTGATAATAAGAATGTTGATAATCTCTATTCTGCGATTCATCGTATTCATGCTTCACCTCCTCTCTGTTAGTCCTCCAAATTTATTGTAAAGGCAGACCCCGCAAGAACTTTGCTTATTGTTAAAAGTTTCTTTTGCAAATTTTTTTCACTGAAATTTCATCTGCCTGTCCGTATGTTCCGGCTTATTATTTTTCTCCCTCTCCCCTGCTTTCTTTGGTTGACTTTCTCCCCTCCGCTTGCTAAAATCTTTTATGGATAAAATCACAACTTTATAAAAACACTCAAACTGCTATGAGCTTTTGCGGGCATTCCATGTCTTTGCAAGCCGTAGCAGTTTTTTATTGCTTCTGCAAAACTACGCAGCCGGACAGCCTAAAGGCTATCCGAAAAACGGGCGGTAACGCCCTTATGTGTTATAGGACACTCGCCTAAGCTCGTACAACACGCAAATTCCCTTCGGGCAATTTGCAGAAGAATAGCAAGCACTGCCTGTGTTCCCTCACAGGCACCATTTTCCCAAGTTTCTTCCGAGTGGAAACTTGAGAAAACTGGCTTGCAAGGGGCATATCCCCCTGGCCCCCTATGCGCTGCAAAAATCAGTAATTACCCCACCGGGATTTCTGATTTTTTTACGCTTATAAAAACACACCGCCGGAAACGGCATATCAAAAATTTTCTATTTAAAAAGGAAAGGGAAGGATTAAGCAATGGCAAAAAGAGAAAGACAAAATGAATTGAAAATCTATCTAAACAATGATGAACAATACATACTCGAACAGAAATTCAAAATCTCCGGTATGAAAAGCAAGTCATCCTTTATACGGCACCTGATCCTGTACGGATATGTCTATGACGTGGACTACGAACACCTGCGGGAATACAACACAATCCTCGCCCGTATCGGCAACAATCTGAACCAGATTGCAAAGCGTATGAACGCCACGGGCAATGTCTATGAAGCCGATGTAAAAGAAGTAAAGGAGCTGATGAAACAGGTATGGCAATCACAAAAATCCATGCTATCAAAGCAACCGTCCATAAAGCAGTAGACTACATCTGCGATCCGGCAAAAACTGATGAAAGTATCCTCATTTCTTCCTTTGGGTGCAGTCCTGAAACCGCAGCTTATGACTTCAAATTTGCCCTTTCAAAAACCAGTCAGGCAGACACAAACAAAGCCTTTCATCTGATACAGTCCTTTATGCCGAGCGAAGTATCTTACAAGGAAGCCCATCAGATCGGCGTGGAGCTTGCCGACAAACTACTGGAAGGAAAATACTCATACATTGTGTCCACCCACATTGACAAAGGACACGTCCACAACCACATCATTTTCTGTGCTGCAGATAACGTCAATCACGAAAAATATCACGACTGCAAAAAGAGCTATTACCACATCCGGCACTTAAATGATGAGCTGTGCAGCGAGCATCAGTTATCGGTCATTTCTCCCTCCGACAATCGTGGCAGAAAATACAAAGAATGGCTTGCCGACAAAAATAGTTCTTCATGGAAAACCAAGCTCAAGAACGATATTGACGAAGCCATACAGACCGCCGATACCTACGAGGATTTTCTTGATCTTATCCGTGCAAAGGGCTACGAAATAAAAGGTGAAACCTTTGGTGAGAATGACTTAAAATATATCTCTTTCCGTCCCCTTGACAGAGAGCGTTTTGCCCGTGGCAGCGTCAAATCTTTAGGTGCGGAATACACCAGAGAAAGGATTAAGGAACGGATTGAAGCGAAAGCTCTGGAACAGTCCCAAAAGCGTGTTCCTTTTCCCCGAAAGGCAAAACCTATTATCAAAGATTATTCCTCCAAAAAGCTCATTGACACCTCAGAGGAGAAGTTTACACAAAGTCCCGGTCTGAAACATTGGGCTGATATTCAAAACCTCAAAATTGCAGCCGCAAGCTACAGCGGAGCAGGCTCCATTGCCGAGCTTGAAAAGCAGCTTGCTGCCAAGTCTGCCCTTGCCAAAACCGCACGAAACAGCCTTGTGGAAACCGAGCATCAGCTTAAGAATTTGGGACAGATTTTAAAGTATGCCGAGCAGTACAAAGCCAATCATATCTATCATGTCCGTTATCAGAAGTCAAAGGATCAGGACGCATACCTGCGCCGACACGAAACCGAGCTGCTGCTCCATGACGGTGCCGAAAATATGCTAAAACGATTTGGCATTGACTTAAAAAACCTTGATGTCGAAAAACTCCGCAGCGATTACAACGCCTTGTATTCCAAGAAAGAAACCTTGCAGAACACTTATAAATCTGCGGAAAAGGAAATCAATGCCTTAAACAGAAAACTTGATAATCTAAAGCAGTATCTTGACCGGGATTCACAAGACCATCAGACCTCTGACCGCAAAGCAGAACGGAACCAGAATACCCTCTGATCAGGCATTAAAAAAGGTGTATTGTATTGAGGGTTTTTACCTCATTGCAATACACCACAATATGTGCAGTAAGTCATATTTGATTTTGTTTTCAATATGTAATACCTGTCTTTTTCTCTCTTTCTTCTTTTTATCATGTATTCTACTCCATATAAAATCTGTATTCTACTGTAATTCATTCCTGACGATGTGTATTGTAAACTACTAAGGAGGTGAATTATAATGCAGGACATAAAACAAAATCTTGCCGATGCAATACGGAAATCCCGTACAGAACTTGGGCTTTCGCAAGAAAAGCTGGCTGAGATTTTAGGCTTTGACAGCCGTACTATACTCAATATTGAAAACGGGCGTGGTAATCCAAAATTTGAAAAACTGTATCCCCTTGTCAGGCATCTGAATATTTCCGCAGACAGAATTTTTTATCCGGAAAGCGTAACTCCACAGCCTAACCTTCAGAAACTCTTTATCATGCTAAATGACTGTACGGAACAGGAAGTTGCCGAGCTGCTCCCAGCGGTTCACTATCTGCTTGCGCTGATGAGAAAACGGGACAATTCAGAACAATAAGAAAAACCAATAGAATCCCATTTGCGGAGCTATTGGTTTTCTTCTTTTCACAACTTCTACATTATCCCTTATATACATCTTTTTAAATATCTACATAATCATCCCTTAACTGCAACCAATATTTACTCTTTTTTACTGCCTCATATCCGCCAACTATATCTATCTTTCCATCGTCTAATACCACAATCTGATCCACCTCACTTAATACTTCTTTTTTATGTGTAATCACTATTACCGTTTTATCTCTAAGCCCAGTGTGCAGTAATGCATTAATCTGTTGCTCTGAATATGCATCGGTGTTGGAAGTAGCTTCATCAAATATAATGATAGGTTTATCATGGATCAATGCCCTTGCAAGGGCTATCTTCTGTTTCTGTCCGCCAGAAAGCATTGCACCATTTTGACCTACCACATAATCTAAGGATACTTCTTTTATAAAATCTTCTAATCCACTGTCTCTACAAGCTATTTTTAGCATAGCATCGCTTACCTGCTTATAAAGACAGATATTATTCCTTATGCTGTCATTAAAAAGATATATCTGCTGGCTGACGATGGAAACCATTTCTCTATATGCCTGTAACGACATATCCGCAATATTTGTTCCATTCAGTAATATCTGCCCATTTTCTGGTTCATAGAGCCTCGTAAGTAGGTTGATAATAGTAGTCTTGCCAGAACCATTCCTGCCTATAATAGCCGTTTTGCTTCCTTTTGGAAATATAACGCTCACACCGTCTAAAATAGGCTTTCCCTCCTCATAAGCAAATGATATATTCTTTAACTCTATATCTCCAAACTGTGGGGATGTTGTTATCTTCTGGTTACTGTTTTCTTCGTCTAGTTCCATAAACATATAGTATCTTTTTGTCGATGGAATAATCCCTGACAGCAAGTAACCGATGTTCAAGATGGCAGAAATTGGTCCTGTCACATATGAGCTGTATGTAATAAATGCAAAAATACTACCAACCGAAAGCTGCATATTGAATACTAGATTAGAGCCAACTATATATATCAGCGTTATCAACAAATGTACTAATACATCATCCGCCGCACTATTCCACTGACTAAGCATATTCATTTTCTTCTGCTTGCGAATCACTACCCTTTGTTTTTCATCAAACTCTCTGTGCTTGTTGTCTAGTATATCAAAGAGCTTTACCTCCTTTACACCGCCCACCGTATCTCCAAACCAACTAGAATATTTTTCACTGTCAAGGATAAATTCATCCATGACTTTCTTACGGTATTTTGCAAAATATTTCATAACAACAGCCTTGATTGGAATAAACAGCAATACTAAAATCGTCATACGGTAATCCAATATAAAAAGACCAATAACCCCTCCAACCATGCTGAATGCCTGTGTCACAACAAAAAATGCACTTTCATCCGCAACGGATACCATATTTGCAATATCTACACTAAGATTATTAAATATTTCCGCAGCATTTCTATCATCAAAATAATTTATTTTCATCCTCATCAGATGTTCATATGCCTGATGCCATAATGAATACTGTACTTTAGCAACAATTTCCACACGCACTTTCTCTTTGATAATATTCAAAGCTGATATGAGCATATATATAGCAAAAGAGCCTACTACCAAATATAACAAAATATTTTTATTGCCGCCAATAAATCCCTCATCCATAATTTCTTTACTAATAAACGGAATACATAAATTTAATCCGGTAGATATTAAGAGACATCCAAATATTATGAAAATTTTTCTTCTGTGCCCATGTAGCAAATATGTTAATTTATGAATTATATCCTTTTCTGTCATTCAATCATTACTCCCTTGTAAGCAGTTCAATAATATACTGCTCTGGTATACCTTTAATTTTCTTAAACACCTTGCTTTCTTCTTCACTATAAACAGAGATTTCTGCATCATCTGCATATATATATACATCAGGCTCTATACAAATTTCCGTTTGAATATCCTCTTTTGAGTAATTACCCAAATCGCAGATTAAAATATCATATTGTCCATAAAATATTTCACTGCAAATATATTTTTTTATATCAGTTCCTTTTTTCTTCTCTACCGGAATATATCTAAGTCCAATGAGTTCCCCAACAATTTTGTCAGTTATACCATATGCGTTGTAATCTTGCTCAATCATTTTGCGGCATAGTTCCCGAACCTTATTTAGCGAATCACAGCCTTTAACAAAAATTACTGGTATTTCAATATCTTCATTATCAGTATATGAGTTCAGTTCTATTTGCCTTTCCCTATTATATCTTGACCAAATATAACAATGATCGCTTGTCATTTCCAACTTATCATTTCCCAAGTATATTATATTTTTCCCTGCATCAAGATAATGCTCAATATTATCCATTTCTCCAAGAATAACCGTATCAGAACTGTCTAAATCATCTGAAACACAAAAACTGCATATTCTAGAAGGCAACTGCACATGACTAAGATACGCTGTTCTAATCCAATCAACATAAAAACAATTTATATCTATTTGCTCCTGTGAAAAAAATCGTCTAATATAAAATGGAGTAATACCCTTAAAATAAATATCAGCAATTTTAGAAGTTACATAAGGCGTTGCAATACTATTACTAGCTCTTGTCTGATGCATTTTACCATCAACAAGAACTGTATCGCTCCCATATGTTTCAACAATGCCAAATCCAAGCCCTGCACTATAATTTACTTTATATTCCCGCCTTTTTAATACATCGGATTTTCTCACTGCAATCACGTTCGTAAATCCGGCAGGATATGTTGCAAATCCTGAATTAGACAGGGCAGCCACAATAATCAAACCTGAATACGCACACTCGTTAATGATTTCTTGCAGCAATCTTCTGTCTTTGAAGTATGTGCTTCCCAAACTCAGATTGATAATATCAACAGCATTATTTTTACACCATTCCAGTGCCAAAAGCAAACTCCCTACTTCACCCTTCCCATATGAATCCAAAATAGTGATACTGCTCAGTTCATATGATTTTTCTATGTTTGCTTCTATTACTTTGGCACAGGATGATCCATGCGACAATTTATCACTTTCAGATATAACCAATCTGATTTCATTACCAACAACTTCCATATTTTTATATAAATGAACTTGTCCGCAAAATACTCCGTTATCTATAATGCATACATGTACTTTATTGTTTACCATTAAAATCACCATATTCTTTTACGTATCCAATGATACAACTTTATTTATCAAAATTTCTCTGCAATACTAAAACCTTAAAGCATATATTAAATTCGTTTTTCGGTTTAATATTCCGTCATCAATGACATAAATATGAATCTTCTTAATTGACATTCTTCTCTCCGGTTTTTCTTACAATATATCCTAATAGGCAATCATATTTATCAAAGTTTCCGTCTAATACAAGTGGATTAAAGTCAATATGAAATTCGTTTTCTAATTCCATATAAAGTTTCAATAAATCCCTTGCCTGCATACCAGCACTATCACTCAACAAACTCTTTGAACGCTGATCGTTTGTAAGTCTATTAACTAAGTAACCCATTTTTTCTATAAAAATATCATCTAACCTTTTCTTTATGCTTGTTCTGTTATCTTCCATATGCACCTCACATAAAATCTAATGAACCATATTCTTCCAATATCTCCATAACCCGCTCAAAAAATAGACCATTCATCACATCTGCTTCATTAAACAGCTTGTTTTTTGTCAGTAAATCATCATATATTTTATCTCCATGATAATATTGTATCCATGCTTCCTGTAAAGACGATTCAACAATTCCTGTATATGTAGCATAAAACAAATCCGGAACTGCACCAAAACGGTATTTACAATAACTCTTCTGTTCTTCTAAAAATTCATCTGTATATTTCAGATTATATAAATTTAATATGGATACATCTGGCTTGATTGCGGAAAAAACAATGCTGGCTAAGTACCCGAAATCCAATTTATGTTTTTGGCTCAATTCCATTGTTTCACCAGGAACACTAATCAATACAACATCCGGCTGTTCTTCCCGGCATAATTTTTCGATGTAGTGATTAATTCCATAAATTTTTTCTGAAAAACTCATGCCATTCTCAAAGAGAAACTCTGGAAATATCCTAGCTCCAAATAACACACCTTCCCTACGGGAGCTTATATATAAGGTTTTGTATCCAGCACTCACGAAGTCATTTCTAAGTTTGAGTCCTACCTGAAACTTCTGAACATATGGACCAACCCCCGCTATGCTTACAATGGGTATATCAAAGTTATGTAACACTGTACTTATATCAGCAGCGACTTCATTGCAAATAAACGATGTACACACCTTTAATTCGTCCGACATTTCCTCTATAGCCTGTCTGTCTACATCTCGATCATCCCTAGCCCAATAAATCTCTATGTTATTCTGTGCTGCTATTCTAATAATATCTTCAATAACCCTATGTTCTAAGAAATGGTAGGAATTAACAAGAACAAGCACATCTAACTGGCTGAAATCAAACTTATCAATAACATTTATAATATGATTGGGACTTGAAATATTCCAGCCACCCAATGTCAAATAATATGTTATTTTTTGTTGCCTTCCTTCCAGTTGTATCACATCATTATTCGGCAAGCGCATGAAATCCTCATCTACAGGAAAAACTGCCGCACATGGCTCATTCGTATTCATATCAATTCCCCCTCAATCCTTCTCCAAATTTTGAATGATATTCTTTTAGTACAATATAATCCTTTATACTTTCCTCTGCATTCATTTTTGAACTTTTGCATTTAGCTAATCTTTTTTCTTTTGACAGTTTATCACCATCCACCGCTGAGCGGAAACATTGGATACAGAATTGAAATGCCCAACAGTTCTTACATTCATTCTCCGTTAATTTACCAATGTTTAGCAGTTCCCTGATTCTGTCAAAATCAAATCCACTCTTAATATTACCTATCTTCGTAACATTTGCACTTTCATCAACACGCTCGCATGGGTAAAAATTACCATCCGCATTTACAAAAAATTTATGCACTCCGATTAAACAGGGTCCTCCAGGATGCGCAAATTTCTTATTTTTTTCAATTCCTACTTCCCTTTTTGCAACTAGCTTTTCCAACTGTTCAATATAGGCAACAGACAGCTTGCTTCCTATCTTATCTAATTTACCACAACTACATAAAAAATTCTTGAACATTTCATATTCATAAGCTATGGAAAATGTTTCATCCTTTTCTAATTCCTTCTTTAATCCATCTGTACTGACCAACACTCCATTTGCTGTTATACTTTTTACCGTTTCAAAGTTCATAAAGAAATCATTTGAACAACTAAAATCATTCGTTGGGTCCAATACTGCATTGAAACTGACATGCCAAGAAAAATCAGGATACTTATTTAAAAACATTTCTACATTTTTCATAACTGTCTCAAAAGAACCACTTTTTCCGTCTGCCATAACCCTATTCTTATCTTGTATTACTTGAGGACCATCAAAGCTAATGGTGACAAAAAAGTTATTTTTTACAAAAAATTTCATAATTTCTTCTGTCAATAATGTAGCATTCGTTGTCAGTGTAAAACTTAAATCTTTGCCAATAAATTTCATTTTCGCATACTCTACACATTTCTTTAATAAGTCAAACTCAAGTAGAGGTTCTCCTCCATAAAAACCAATGCCTATTGATGTAGTCATACTGCTATGTGCATACAAAAAATCAATGGCACTTTTTGCCGTTTCAAATGACATTCGTTTATTACTGTGAACCCGGTTGGAATAAGAACCCGAATAGACACAATATTTGCAGCGCAAATTACAATTCTGCGTTACCTGCAATGTCATAATCCTCATACAGTTATTTAAAATTTCTTCTAAATTCGTACCTTGCGGATATTCTATTTCATAGCCAGTATCTGTTTTACTGAACAAATCATATTTCAAAAGCCTACGGACTTCATCTTCCAATTTATGAGGAATTTCAATTTCTGCTTTTATATTTTCATTACTTTTGAAAAAATCAAATAAATCATTGCTTATATTTACAATCATTTTTGAATTTACATCATACAGATAATACTTCGTATGTAACTTAATCAAATGGATAAATGGTGCTTCTACTTTCATTTGTACCTCCTATTATTAAAGGGAGTTAAATTGTCAAAAACAAGCACAATCTAACTCCCTTTGCACATTGTAGCAAAAGCACTGAAAAAGTCATTTTTTCAACAATCTACCTATTCATTGAAAAATGACTTTACCAGTAACCTGCATTACAGCCATACAATTGTACCTGCTGAATCAGCCTTTACATCTCCCTGAAAATAGTTTCCAGTCGGATCATGACTTGTGCTTGAACATGTACATGTAATTGTAAGACAGGTACATGCCGAAGAACAATACGCAGACAAGCTATTTTCATGTACTTTTGCCTTCTTTCCTAATTTTTTCATCTTTTTCACCTCCTCTTCTATAAATTTATGGTCATAATACCTGACAAAAGTCAAGCCTTTACCATCTGCTGTTTAATTATTTAAGCATAATCAGAAAATCAAATTTCTTCCTCTATTAGATTTTAAAATCAAAATTTTTTCCAACTTCTGAAGATGTGTTGGTTGTAACAGCTTCTCTATTTTGGGCTGCATCAATAATTACCTGCATATCTTCATTGTCAAGGTACACTTCCCCATCAGTCGCATTTTCCAACTTCTCGGAAAGCAGTTTTTCCGCCCTGTCCTTCACAATTTCATTTTCATCCTGAATACCTTCAGATATTGCTATTTTTTCACCATCTTCTTTAGCTTCTTCAGCTTTTTCTTCCAGCTTTTCCGCAATCTGTTCTGCTTTCTTACGTGCATTTTCACGGGTTTTTTCAATCTGCTTTTCGGCATTTTCCTGCGCTTCTTTACGGAGTCTTTCGTTCATCTCATCTTTTCTTATCGAAACAGAAAAATGAGAAAGATTTCCGTTTTCATCAATATAATCATGCCTTACAATTACAGTGGACCCTACTGATTTTTTATAATTATCGAGCCATTTTAAAGCAGATTCTACATCCTTTAATCTCTGTGTATACTCCTTTGCTGCTTTCGGATCATTCTGCATTTTCTCCACAAGCTTGGGGTTGACATCTACAACATTCACTTTGCCGTCATTACTTGTATTAAGCCCATATCCAATTTGCAACTTCATATAGGGCACTTGCTTTTGCAAACTTTTGAGATATTCTTCATTGTTACTCTTCTTTGTGGTTTCCGTTTTTACCTCAGATATCTCGCTTGTTTCACTTTTTTTAGTCTGATTATAAGTATACAAGTTTTCATAACTATTTGTATAACTTCCTACACTAGAAATTGCCATAAAAAATTCCTCCTATCTTATAAATTTTCAATATACTTTAAACTTTTATATCAACATCCATAAATGGATGTTGAAACATTTCTCATAGTCAAAGTCTACACTTTCCAGCTTCCCCAAAAACATATCCGTTAAAAAGTGAAGAAGTGCTTGTGCCACTTGCACTCACTATATCATAATCACAATTTTCACAGAATTATTGTATTTCTCCGAAATCTTAAAAAAACTGGTCAGCAATTTTTCAATTCCCTTTTCGCTAATAGTTCATTTGAAATATTTTTCAGAGTAAAAAAATCCGGATTATTTATTTTTTCTTTATCGAATACTACACCATATCGTTCTTCTATTTCGACTAGAAAATAAACAATATCTCTTGCATTCATTGCATACTTTCTGGAAAAAAGGCATTCATCATCACACAATTCGTCTAGTTTCTTTCCCGAAATATTTTCCAACATTGGTTTCAATTCTTCCACCATATACTTTTCCTCCTTAGAGTGTCGGATAGTTGTCATATCCCACCAATGTATTAATTAATTGCTCGCTAAACTGTTTAATACTATCTGAATCATACACAGAGTAAGCATTACATTTCCTTACTTCTTCATCAATAAAATTTTTATCCAGTGTTACATAAGTAAGAGTATCCAACGATTCTGTTACATCCCAATTAATAGAACTATTCCCAATAAAAACCGCATCCACATCATATTCATATTTATACCGCAACGAATCAACGATAGCATTGATATAATCCCTATTATAATCTACATACGTTGTCGCCAATACAACATAATCGGGAACAACAGCGTTTGATACCATAAAATTCAAATAGCCAAAATCATTATTATATTTCTCGCTGTAGGGCATTAATCCACCAGGCACACCTATAATGATAACATCAGCATTTTCAGACTTAGACAGCTCATAAATATAATGATTGAACCCAAGTATCCTGTCCGTCACCTGCAAATTGGAATACATAAAATTGGGGAAACTGTGGAAACCTAAATATTCACAATATCCTTTTGTTCCTATTTGCGAAACAGTATATCCTTTTTTTTGAAAGCACTCTCTTACAATCAACTGGATGTCAAACTTATTTGTCCTGTCCCCAGTTCCAATCACAAGGACAACAGGCTTATCTATTTTCTTAATCTCTGTTCCATACAGCTTATCATCTCTTTTTAAGCAAACGTCATTTCCATTATTCCTCATATCAATAATTTCAATATTCAAACTTTTTGCTTTATCAATAATTGTTCTGAAACATTTATCGTCTAATGATATAATTGATGGCATAAGGAACAGCTTTTCAATCTGATTGAATTCTATTTCCTGTTCATGCTTCACTATAATACCTGTTTCTATTCCTATCTTACTTCCAGCATCCTTGCCTACATACCCCCAGCCATTTGGTGATGCCACTTCAATAATTTCAAAATCTGGAAATTTGTGCATAATCATATGTAATAGCGATATATCATACGGATACATCAGTGCCCTGCTTGCAGCTGCCATCTATTTCACTCCCTTCTCAGTTCAAATAGATCACATCATCGTCCAATCCACTCATTTCATGCAAAAGACAATAATCTTTAAAATCATTTTCTATGCTTTTTCTTACTCCAGCACAATGTTTTTGTTTTAATTCTCTTGATAACCCATCGCCCTGATCCAAATGTGCAGTACATATATAACAATATTTTGCACACCAACAGTCCCTACACTGTTCCTCAGTCAGTTTTCCAACATTCAAAAGCGTCTCAGCCTTATCTAAATCAAATCCCTTATCTATATTCCCTATGATTGTATCTGCCGAACACTCACAAACTTTCTCACATGGATAAAAATCACCCTTTACATTGACAAACAGCTTATGTGTACCCGGAATGCATGGTCCTCCGGGATGCGAAAAATCTTCAACAAAACTGCTCATTTTTCTCTGTGCATACACAGTTTTGATTTGCAAATAGTATGACTCCACAACCTTTGATACATCTATTCCTTCTATTTTTTCTGATTTGGAATAGAACATCTTAAACAACTCATATTCGAATTGTTCAAGATAATCTTTATTAGGAACAAATTTATCATTATCCTTAATCCCTTCCCTCGAAAGAGAATTGAAAAGAACCCTATATTCCTTAAGCATATCTTCATTCATAAAGAAATCATTTATACACTTTATATCTGATGTGGGATCAAGCACACAATTAAACTGGACATTATCTTTTTTCTCAGGATATCGTTTATATAATCTTTCAATATTTTGCATTACTATATCAAACGAACCGCTATCATCAATTCTGTGCCTATTGCGATCATGATAATTCCTCGGTCCATCCAAACTTATTGATAAATTAAATTCATTCTCCATTAAAAAATCAATTACTTCTTCTGTAAGAAGAGTCGCATTTGTAGTCATAAAATACATTATTTTTTTGCCAAAACATTTTTCTCTACAATATTCAACAATTTTGCGAATCAAATCATATTCTATTAAAGGTTCCCCTCCATAAAATCCAATATGAGCAACAGGAATATCAAAAGAATGTGCAATATAAAAATCAATTGCTTGTTTAGCTGTTTCAAATGACATATGCCTGTTACTATGCTCTCTATTATAATAACTCCCTGAATAGGGACAATAATTACACTTTAAATTACACTGCTGTGTTACCTGTAAAGTAATTGATTCCACAGAACTATGCAAATATCTATCCAACATCTTAGTTGCAGGATGTTCAATCTTGGTCCAATGACGTTCCGACAGAAAACCCGCTCTTTTTAGTTCATCTATTATATTTCCACATTCGGATTGCGAATTAGGACAATCCTTGTTTTTTTCCCATTCATTCAGAAAATCATATACACTTTTATTAATTCGGACTATTGCATTGGTATTAAAGTCATAAAAATAATATCCTTTCGGAGTATAAAAAGTATGAATATAAGGTACTGACATTTATTTTTTCTCCTATAGCATTGCGGCATCCAAGATTAGATGCCGCATGTTTTAAACTTAATTTGTTGGTGTCTTTCTTTCTGAATCAGATGCCTTTGCATTATAGCTACTCGTGCCTGAAGGACATGTCCCCCTAGCTTGCTCATCTTTGTCATCTTCTTCCGTAATCAGAAACCTCCGCTCTATCATCGCTCCAAATGCCATACGCATAGGTACTGAATATATGCTTCCCTTCACATATGGCATCTAGAGTTTAGATGTCGCCTACTTCAAGCCCTAATTCGTTGGTGCTTTTCTTTCTGAATCAGATGCCTTTGCGCTATAGCTGCTCGTGCCTGAAGGGCATGGGCAATTTGAACATACGCAGAACTTGTATGCCTGCAAGGACCTCTTATCCAGAGTAACCTTTTTTCCTAACTTCCTCATCTTTGTCACCTCCTTCCTACTACAATATATTTATGGTTAATATATATTGTATATCAAGCCATTGTGATTAGCGCAAACTCAATCTTTCTCATCGCTTTTTTATCTGTCTTGGATTTAAGAAGTTTTATCAGAACTCTTATCTTTCTCTTTATCCTTGTTTTTGTCCTTGACCGTATCTTTATCTTTGAACTTATCACCCACTTTTTCATCCACGGTACTACCAAACAGCTTCGACAGCGTGTCGGAATAAGCCCCGCTCTTATTGTAGGTTTGATCCACTCCCTTTGTCCTCGCCGCAGCGCTGGATATCGCCGAAGCTTTCTGCTCAATCTGGCTAGCAAATGAGCCATACCCTGTAAACAGGGATTTTAAAGTAGAAATATTGTCAAACTCAATACCGCTTTCTCCTAACGTTGTTTTTTTCTTCAAGCCTTCCTCATCAAACTCCAGCTTATTGCCCTTTCCAATGGTAATGCCTACTTTCGAGAGCAGATTGCCCGCCTTCTCCGTTATACCGGTCATCCATGCCGCATTGCGCAGCACATTCTTCGTTTCTGAATTTCCTGCCTGTTCTACCACCGAATTGTAATCGTCAACAAAGGTTTTAACCGCCTTTGTGATCGCATCCCAGTCATAATCCTCGACCTCGATTTCTTCTCCGGTTTCCTCGTCCTTTTTCTTGAATTTCTTTTTCTCATAAAGCGAGACATCGCCCAACACTTCCGCAGACTTTTTCAGCGAGTCCGCACTGGAACGCATCAGCGTCAGTGTTTTGGAAGAATCACCGAACTGTGACAGCTTATCCGCATCCTGTTTCGCATAATAAGCCTTCATCAGTTTTCCATAGCTTCCGTTTTTAATCATGGCATAGTCCGACACATTGATCCCGCCCATGCCATTATCTATATAGGGAGCACCGCCGCCAAATAACGAAGAATAATCCATATTTGTGTTATATTTACTTGCGTAGTCGCTGAAACTGTTTATTTCTGACATAAGCCTTACCTCCTTTACAAACGGACATCAACATGGGTATAAACTGCTGGCTGTGCCGCCGGAGTTTCTGGAACGGCTGTTTGGGCAGGCTGTATGTTCTGTGCCTGTGCGCCGTTATCCTGCTGCACATTTTCTATATTTCCTGTCTGTGCATCTGCACCTGATATGCCATCCTGCGCTTTCTCTCCTATTGCACCGCTGTCTGCTGTCTTTTCGGTCTTGCCTTCTGCCTGTGCCTCTTTTTCCTCTTTTGCATCAGAAGTTTTCTTCTCAGTGCGTTCTGCTGCTGCAGCTTCGCTGACAGCCTTATTAGCCTCTGCAAGTGTATTCATCTGTGAGGCTGTTGCATTTACGGCTTTCTGTTCCAAATCCGCCAGCTCCGCTTCCTTAGCCTCTGTACTTCCACTCTGCTTTATTTCTGCCTTTAAAACATTCGCTCTGCCCTGCATCTGTGTTGCCACGCTGCCCTGCACTTTTGCCTGCTTCATGGAAGAATCTGCGGAAATCATTGCCTGCATACTTGCCTGTGACAGCCCGCTTCCCTTATTTCCCGACTTTGCTGCTGTTCGATTTCCGCCGAGCATATCGTCCATAGATGCACCCTTAGACTGCTGTTCTTTTCTCTGCTCAATCTGATGCTGTCTAAGCTGCATATTCAAGTCGCTGATCTGCTGTTGAATCTCCTGACGCTTCTTCATCTTTTCTTCTAACGTCATTTCCTCGTTGGAAGAAAGCTCCTGTAACTGTTTCTGTGCATTGGCAATCTGGTTCTGAATGTTCTTGCTGTAAGAATCCATTGCCTGATTCATCCCTATCTGCGCTGCCTGCGTATTTGCTCCACTAATTCCGTTAATTGTCATTGTTTCGTCCTCCTTGATAAATAAATTTGAAATTCCTTTCCCAAGTAGCCTATAATTAATGTTATAGATTTTCTATTCTCTAACAAATTTATCGGAAAATTACTTGTGCTAATCAACCGATATGTTGTGAACCGCCCTTATTTCGTTGTAAACCATTTATACAATCTGGAGCATGATTCCCACCGTCACCTCATCCCCATTCTGCTCAAATGACAAGTCACCCATATATTTTTTTGCCACTCTACGCATATTTTTCAAGCCGATTCCATGCTCACCATTCTTCTTGGCAGTATACGGAATTCCCTCTGCCGGGTCAATCCGAAGCCTGCCCTTAAAACTATTGCTGATGATCAACATAAAAATACTGTTTTTACGGAACGCATGGACTTTGATATAAGGTTTTTCTCCATTTACCGATTCCATGCAATTATTTAATGCATTATATAAGATAATGCAGACATCAAAAACATCCAGCTTTGTATTTTCCGGATAACGGAAGTCACATTCAAACCGGATTCCACGCATCTGTGCTTCGTTGCTTTTTTCCAGAAGGATCATGTCCGTAACCGGATTACCTGTCCTGATCTCTGGCGTAAGCTCCTGCCATTCACTTTTCAGCCTTCCGAGATATGCAAAAGCCTCGCTGCTGTTATCCGCACCCATCAGACGCTCTATCATCTGGATATGGTTTCCCATGTCATGGCGCATAGCACGGAGATCTCCATACAATTTTTCAACTTCCTTAATATGCATTTTTATATTGTTTATTTGGCTTTCCAAAAGTTCCTGACCTAACTGTTCTTCCTGTAAGCTTTTCCAGTTCTGAAAGAATACAATTATCACAAGGATTGCTATTATGGACATTAAATAATATAGGAAACACAGCACATCATAAAATCCTGTCATTTCGGATTTTACCTGATAAAAATGAAAAATCATATAGCCAACCATGCCTAACAACGATGGCACAATCAGCATCAAAAGTTCCTTTTTTCCCATATATCTGTTCTTGTACTCATAAGCTCTATTGACAGCCTGAATGGACAACAGCAAAAGTAGCGAACAAAACAGTATATCCATAATTCTTGTCATTACATACAGTCCATAATGCAGCCATGACATCGCCGCTATCGCCGAATTGAAAAGAACAATATCCAGAAAGAAATCTATAATCCCTGCCATAGAAGAGGACAGCCAACGCAGCGTAAAGAAAGTGACCGACAAAAATATTTTTTGATTTATATTCTGCCTGTCCTCCACATACATCACGGCAAATGCCGCCACTGTTCCAATGAAATATGCAAGAATATTGTCTATCTGTGGCGGCATGATATATAAAACCGTCATTACCACCCCATACACACTTCCCGTCTTAACTGCTTTATCTCTGCCCTGCATATAGGGTAATACAAATACTCCAAAACAAACGCCGGCAGCGATAAGCTGCACAATAATTGATATATAAGATGTGATATTCCAACATAATTCTATCGGACTCACTTGATTTCCCTGCCTTTCCTCTGATTATATTTCAAATACTGTTTCACAAATTCAGGATAATTCTGTTTAGCGATTAACACTGTTCCCTTTTCCATAGTAACAGATGCAGCATCATATCTATGTACAAATCTAAAATGAATAAGATATGACCGATGCGTTCTAAAAAAATCCTCCCCTGCCTTTTTCTCAAGATTTGACAGATTGCCATAATATTCTGTATCGCCGTTTACGGTATGGATAATGACTTTTCGGTTGAACACTTCCGCATAGATAATATCCTTCAGCAGTATTTTCGTATGGTCTCCTCCTGCCTGTATCATCATATATTCTTCATCAAGTTCTCCATTTCCTTTCTTCCTGCTTTCAATCTCCTGAACCGCATTTTCAAAAACTTCACAGAATTTATCATCTGACAAAGGTTTGACCAGATAATGAAATGCACCTACATCAAACGCCTGAAAGACATATTCCGGAGCCGCTGTAACAAATATGATGAGTGCCTGTTTCCAATCTCTACGAAAAAGCCTTGCCGCTTCCATTCCGTCCATCTCCGGCATCTGTATGTCTAAAAACAGAATATCTATTTGTGTTTCGCTGTCAAGCAGTTCCTGCGCCGAAAAAAATTTGCATACTACCGCATCCGGCAGCATCTCCTTGATTTTTTCTTCAATCATATCACACATAAACTGTTCATCATCACAAACTGCAATGCAAATTGCATTGTAAACTGCATTATTGCCTGACAAGCCAGAAAAAGCGTCTTTGGCAATCGTATGCTCCATATGCATCACATCCTTCTATAATTTTTCTTAAATTATATCACACAATTCCGCATCTGCTTATGTATGTTGTAAACAACCCTTATTTTGTTGTGAAAAAAATTCCTCCGGCAATAAATCATTTCGGGGTTCAATTTATCGGCTTGAATTAACCGACAATATTCTCTGCCTTGCCTGCTCCCTCTGCTCTTATTCAAAGATATTCATACAATAAAAAAGCAGAACACAGCCACAAAAGCCATGCTCTGCCCATTCAAATTTTACTCTGCTACTATAAACTCCAGCTCCGCAAATTCCTGATCCGTCAAGTCAATCAGTTTTACAATCACCCGAAGCGATAATTCCATCATCTCATCATCTTCCAAATGCTCCATTGCATCACTGATACTCTTTATGACCTTTGCCCTGCTTCCCAAACCGGAAGCTGTACCTTCTTCCGTATAAATACTGATTAAATTGCTTTCTTCCACGGTAAATTCATTTTTCATTGCTTACATCTCCCTCTGATTATTTTTACTGTTTTCCTGTGCATCATGGTCTTGATTCTGTCCTGCCACCTGTGCTTTTTTCTCGGCAAGGCGGGCTTTTAGAGAAATCCTTGCGGCAGGCTGTTCTTGCTCTCTCTTTGCCGCTTCCTTCTGTGCTTTTTCACCAACACCGTTATTAAAGGAACTGTCCCCAGTTCCTTGCACATCATCGACCATGTTATAGTTCTGTTCTTCCATGCCATTTATGGCATTTTCTTCAATCTTGGCAAGGGGCGTATACTCTGCCAGCTTTTCAAGCAGTTCTTTTGCCCGTTCTTCTTCCTCCGGTGCAGCTCCTTCAGAAATCGCTTCATTTAGCCATTCTGTGATATGTTCCGTATCTCCCTGATTTAACATCTCTGTAAGCTCCGCTATATTCTCGGTCATACTATGCACATCATTACGATAACTATATATATCATAATCATACACAAAACGGTCAAGCTCTACTGCAAGCTGCCCCGCCTTATCCAGCCCCGGCATACGCAGTTCCCAAACCCTCGCTTCCATTTCCTCTGACATCACACCGTCTATCTCCATTTCCGGCAGTTTTGCCACAAGCTGTGCAATAACCTCCATAGCCTTCGGATTGTTCTTAATATCAGGGATATGCTCTAGGATTTCAAGGTCTATCCGTCTGCCCGATAAAATGTCAATCTCACTATCCTCATAGGGTTCTGTTCCCGGTAAATGGACATTGATACCGATTGCGGGTATGGCGTTCAAACGCTCCGGCGGTATCTGCTTCCAGATTGCAATGGCTTCCTCCACGGTGGAAATATTCTCATAAAATTCCCCGTAATTATGAAATTCGCTGCACTCCGATACCATTAAGGTTACTTCTACTTCTTTTTCTGCCTGCTCCCTTGCCATCCTGATACCTTCAAGATACTCCTCCACCTGTGGAAGATAGGTTTCAAGGCTTCCCGTCCTTTGTTCAGTAATCGGGTTAATATCCACCTTTATCCCGCCGATATGAAGTCCGTCCTCATTAAAAGTGTTAAATAAATCGTCCTCACGCTCATTTGTGGAAAGCTCCACTACCACATCAAGGTCAGAGCCTTCACGCTCCAATCCCCGGCATCTGCTCCCGACTACTGCAGCATCCACTATTTGTGCATCAATGCCATATTCGTCTATTTTCGCCTGCACATGGACTTTGACGGTTTCCTCAATCTCTGCCGGATTCATCTCGCTTATTTCATGGAACAGCTCATCCGTCTTTGCCTTAAAATCTGCCACCACACTGCTCTGTGTGTTCTGCATATTCGTAATAGTGGAGCCTTCCACACGGTCAGCGTACATATTTTTAACAAGCAGCTCATCAAAATCCATCGGTATCAGCTTGCTGTCTTTCTCAATGTTTCCCTTTGCACCGTTATGATCCGGTTCCGCTTTCAAATCCTCCACTATGTCATTCAGTGCTTCCCTGATACTAATATCAGGATTGTCATACACGCCGCCGTCTATTTCTTTATAATCCATACCCATAATGGAATAATCATAGCCGCCCTCTGTTTCCTGTATGGTGATATAGCGGTCTGCTATCTGAAATGCAAGCTCTGTTTCGTGAGGTTCCTCCTTATCTTCCATTCCCGGCTTCTGGACATCGTGTCCAGAGGTGTCCTGCCTTTCTCCTTGTGCCTTTTTCATCTCTGCAAGCACCTGTTCCCTTTCCTCTCCGAGATCAATAATTTCGTCCCCGTCCTCTATGCTCTCCGTTTCCGGCTTTTGGACACTCTGTCCAAAAGTGGCATCTTCCGCAATTTCTTCCTCCTGCTCCTCAGTGGCTCTTGCCTGCTCAACGTCTTTGTACTCTCGTTCAATCAGACCGAGAAAAGCCGTCCCCATTTCTTCATAGGAAATCTGCTTTTTGGCATTCCCGAAAGTGACAGTCACCGCATCATTCCCAAACACTGCAACGGCATCATCTTCGCCTATTCCCATTACCCGTTCATATCCGCCGATAAGAGCCTTTGCAAGCTCCTTGCGAATATCCTCGCCGCCATGCATACGGCGGGCTATATCATATATTTCAGGCTCCGGCACCATGCCATCGCCATACAACGCTTTTTCGCTCGGCTCGAATCTGTCGATATACCCGTCCTCAAAAAAACGATACCCCAAATCTTCAATCTCATCCCATGCAAGAAACTTTTTCGCAATCAAAGGTGCATTGTCAGTTTCAAGGAATTGTTTTTCTTCATCGGTAAGCTCCATTTCCGCTTTGTCTGCTTTCTGCGTTTTTTCGCCCTCCAGCGTCCTTGTAAATTCCGGAAGCTCCGTAAATCCAAAGGAATCTACAAAATGGGCAGTATTTTCCCCGTCCTCATGCAGCACCACGATGTCGCTGACGGAAAGGGAATGTCCCTTGTAGTCTGTCGGGTGATCTATATTAAACTTTTCAAAGACTGCTTCCAGCGTTTCCCCCTGCGTCTGTCCTTGCAGTTCGGACAGTTCACCCACATAAATCAGGTTGTAATTCTCCCGTTTAATGGCATCAAAATTGTACTTTGTAATGCCCATGCGTTTCAGTGCTTCCGTCCCCTCAAAGCGGAATTGTCTTAGCTCCGGATCATCTTTTAACTGATATATCCCGTATTTATCCGTGCTGCCATACAAAAGCCGGGTTTCCTTTGCCGCTTCATTCTCCGAAAGCTCCTCCTGCATTGTGAGGAAATTTCTCTCATTCTCCCAATCCTTTTTTTCAATGCCAAAGATTCCCTCATGCTCCGTTATCTGCGTTCTGTCCTCCACGGTTGTTTCAGAACCGTCCTCATGCAGTACATATATCGGTAAATCATGCTCAAATAATTCCAATGCCCTCTCTTTCGTAAGCGGCAGCATCTCATTCCATGTATATCCGTAATCCTCCATTTCCGACAAGCCGATCATAGGGTCGGGAAGTGCATCAATCTCTGCCTGTGCATCAATGACCGCAAGGGCTGCTCCCTGATTGCCTTCCGTTTCCTCATAATAGATATGTTCCGCAAGCTCCCTTGTCTTTTCCATATCATTCAGCTTATAGGCATAATTTACAATCAAGTTACGCTCATCATCGGAAAAAGCGGTCTTTGCATATTCCAGACGGTTGATGATACCCTCCGCCTGCTGTGCCGGGGAAAGGTGGTTCATCATTACTACCTCTTTTTTATTCAGGTCAATCTCAAAGTCATTAAACTGCGGCATACCGGAATTTCTGCCGCCGTCCACAATGATAGGGATATAATCAGCCCCATAGCTTTCCAGACAATCATGGATATTCTTCCTGTCCTTTTCTTCCAGCTTTGTAAGCGCACCCATGATTTCCTGTACTTCCTCCGGTGTCTTATTGGTAATGCGCTCTATCTCAAAACCTTCCGCATGGGTAATCTTCAAAATCACATCATCCGCCCCGATTGGCTCCTTTGCCCTTTCTTCCCATGCCATTTCTTTCTTTAAGTCAATTATCTCATTTGTATCGGTAATGTACCGGACATCAAGGTGGTACTCCCCAAATTCCCTTGTTTCCTCATTGGCAATCTCCGTAGTCCATGCACCTCTACTTTCCAAATATGCAGCAACACTCAGCCTGTCATCATCGTTCATGGCAGAGAGAGCTTCCATAATCTCCGCCGCATCCATTCCCCTGACATTTACAAGGCTGTACTCGGACAGATCACTGTTCTGTATCAGCAGACGGCTCTCCTTTTCCAGTCCATTTATGGACTTATCCTGCATCAAATCCCGGTCACGCTGTATTTCCTGAAGCTGCCCTTCAATGCCCTTAATAAGCTCCGATGAAGTTCTGCGGATTGTATCAAGGGAAGATTTCAGCTCTTTCATGTCCTTTCCGCTGCTCCACCCGGCAATATATCCGAAAGAGTAATCTGACGTATCTATGCCGAAGTGCTGGCAGACGGTATAAGCGATGCTCTCCGCTTCCACCTCTTTGGTATTCCTGTCCTTTACAGGTGCGTCAATATCCTGGCTGATTTCCTTGTTATGCAGCATAGAATGTGCGGTTTCATGCACCATTGTTTTCAGTGTCTGGCTCTCGCTCATGTTCTCCTGCACCGCAATCCGGTTTTCCGTTGTATGAAAATATCCTTTGGAATCTCCGGGAATGTCCTCAAAGCCAATGGGAACCGGAGCCACATTCATAAGTGCCTGCACAAAGTTCTCATAGCCTTCCACTGCAGACAAAAGCTCCTGCGCCTCCAGCTCCGGTATGGGCTTGCCGTCCGTCTGTGACACGTCAAAGACAGATACCACACGGAATGCCGGGATTGTAACCTCCACTTCCTCTTTCTGCGGCATACCGTTTTCATCAAAGGTCATTTCTCCGGTCACAGGGTCTAACTTATCCCGTTCCTCCTTGATCTTGTAAGGCATCGGGGCAAGAATACGGATTGCTTTTTCGCCTTTGTTGACGTGTCTGCCAAAATTTTTCTGCCACGCCTTGTAGCCTGCCACTAAAGTCGCCTCCGGCTTCTGCATGGCGATCAGAAGCGTATTGTTAAAGCTGTAATTGTGGAATTTTGACATAGTGGAGAGGTAACTTTTATACTTTTCACTCTCAAAAAGCTCTTTTAAGCCTTCCTCCAGTCTGTCGGTGATCTCTTTTACTTTCTGTTTCTCGGTCATATGAACTGTGTTCGTGTTGATGACCGTGTTTGTATTATTATCTACCATAGTTTTTCCTTTCCAGAGCTTTTACTCTTTTTGCACGCAAAAATACCGCCCTGTAAATTCACAAGACGGTATTCCTGAAATAAAAAAGGTGCATGGCTATTGATACTCTTTCCATACACCTTTTAGTTGCTATTAAATTGTATTAGAGCAAGCGCAGCAGCTGCACAAGCTCATGCGGTTCTGTTGTTCCCGATGCAGTCTGACGTGTATCAAACTGTGAGAAACTGTTATCCCGGTAAAACGATAATAATTTTTCCTCTTTTTCTGCTTCTAAGAATGTTACCATTCCGCCAAACATATATTGTGTTTTTTCAATTATCATCCAAGCCAGTTCGATAAGCTCTTTTCCGGCAATCTCTCTGTTCCTGCCATCTGCATAATTTTTCCCAAGCTGAGCTATAAGATAAGCAGACATGGTATAGGTATCCGACTTTACATCTAATTCACTAACCCGCAGCAATTTTCGTTTCGTGGTATTGCTTACTGTTTCACCACGGATTGTCAACGGCTTTAATGCAAGCGTAAAATAACCTAACATTTCTCCATTATCCTTGGAAAAAACAAGATATGTAACCGACTGATTTTTTTTGGTAAACTCTATTGCATTTTTTTTCAAAAAATGTTCTACATCCGGATTCTTTGGACAAGAAAATCCGGAGAGCAATTGAATAAGCGCAGACTCCCCGGCTTCATGGTCATCTCCCAATGCCAAATACTTACGGATATTGATTGCAAAAAACTTATCCGTTATTGGCATTTAATTTCTCCTTTGCTTTCTTTTCTCTAAACCTCATAAACTCTCTCAATTCATCCTCAGTTTCAATGAATTTTACATTTACCGGAGTACGGACAGGACGGTTTTTGGCAGATTCTTCAATCGCATTGACGAACATCTCCACCTGCTCCTTGCCGGAAATGACAAAATTCTTCGTGATACTTGAAGTTGCCATATAAACACCTCCTTTATTAGTATGGCTCATCTTCGGTTAAACATACTTCTCTAACTATATTTTATTATCCAACTGCCGTTTTTGCAACAAAATTTTTATGAATTTTATATGACTGCCTCCTTTCCCTTTTCTTTCTTCTTTTCCATATCCGGCTGCCTGTTCTGCGTTCCTGCCTTTTCCTGCATTTGTGCCAGCTTTTCTTTTAAGGAAGTTCTTGTACCCTTTTCCGCTGCTTTCTGTGGCTCAAGCCTGCTGTAGATTTTATCCAATTTTTCAGACATTCTATCAATACTGTCAAGATTCTCTTCCAGCCTAGCAATGGCTTTCTTTACAGGCTTATTAACTGCCCTTGTCAGGGCAACGCCTGACTTTTCGTCAGACGCCTCTTTTGTGCCTTTTCCAGCCAATAGTCTGCCCACGTTGGAAACGCTGTTCCCAATCTGCTTTAATTCATCTCCAATACTGTCTATCTGGTTAGCTGTCTTTTTGTAGTCCATCATCACATCAACCAGATGCTCCCGGCAGTCTGCAAGCACTGATTTCACGCCAGAAATTCCTTTTTGTAACACTTTGCACATTTCCGCCTTTCCTTTTTCCTTAAAAGCATTGAATGCCTGTGTTGCTGTTTCTGCTAAATGATCTTTTACTGCTGACAAGCGTTCCGACAGGTTTGCGATTTTCTCCTGAAGGTGTGTCACCTTATCCACAAGGCTCTCTGTGACCGTTTTGGGCTGGTTTTCCCGCAACTGTGAGAGCTGCTCCTTGACACCCTGCAGCTCGTCTGTCATCACGGCAAGCTGTAGCTGCATACCTGCCACATATTGAAAAAGCTCCATAAAATCTTGTGACTGTTCTCCCATGCCCTGCCGGTTAAGCAGTCCCATGAACTGCTTTAGCGCATCATTTTCCTCTATGTTCTGTTGTGTATTCTGTTTTGCTGTTTCCATTCCTGATACCTCCATCTGTTTTTATTCACAATAAAAGCAGCCATTTCTGACTGCTTTTTTCGTACTGCCATATTTTTTTAACACTCTGCAACACCCTTTATCTTTTCTATCCTTGACATAAACTGCTCTGAAAAATCCAGTTCCTTTAATAAAGACTCGTCATGTGAAACAAATCTGTCCCTGTATCTGTTCATAATGTCCAGCATCATTAAAAAGCAATCCTGATGATACAGGAAACTTATCAAGCAGAACAGATCACTTTCTTTCAGTTTCCCTATTCTGAAATAATTTTCAAAATCATATTCATTTGCAAATTTGCAGAACACTAATTGTTCCAGCAGTATGTCCTTATCCTCTTTCGTCTGTGAAAATAATTGTTGCAATATTTGTTCCTTTTCCATATTTTCTCCTTTTGCATAATAATCTCCGATTTTGGTAACTATAATCATCTCCATTATAGGAGCATAATAAAACATATTCAATAGAAAACCGGAAGGAAAATATCGCAAATAATGATAAAATTCGACAAACTCTTTAAAACCTTAAAAGAAAACGGTATAAGCCAGTACAGTCTTTACACCCATTACGGTATCAGCAGGGCGCAGATTCAGCGGTTGAAAACCAACCAGTCTGTCACTACCCACACGCTGAATGTGATACTGAATATTTTAGGCGAGGGATTTACCCTTAATGATATTGCAGAGTTTACGCCTGATGAAAAAGAGGAAGAATAACTGTTATAAACATTCTCCCTCTTTTTATTTTGCTAATGTATGTTCTCTTTCTCCCTCCTGTCTGCTTAATGGAAACGGCAGCTTTTCACAGCTACCCGTTCAAAATAATTATAAAATTTCTGCTTTATCCTTTGCTTTTTTTGGCGTGGCTTTATCTGCATCTCCCTCGGCAGCTTTGACTTTGAACGCTTCCAGCTTTTCCTTTAAGGATACCCTTGCTGCAGGTACATCCGTATACTGCCTGCCGCCTTTATTCTGCCCCGTATCCGTCAGTTTCTCCGCAAGCGGGATATTCTTTGCAGAACGGTCTGCAACCTCTCTATCTCCCTCTGACGTTTCCGGCTCATCTTCCATGCCGATCCCGTCATTGCCCTTTTCGTCCATGTTAAGCAGGGCATTTAAGGCAGACAGACGGTCTAACTTTTCCGCTAATTCCTGCTCCTGTGAAAAAGGCTTCTGCACTTCCGCTTTTGCTGTTTCAAGCTGATGCTCCACGTTTTCAAGTTTGGTCTGCGCTTCGGCAAGCTGTTTCGGCATAGATTCCAGAGCGTGATTGATACGGGCAATGTTGCCGAGTGGGTCTGAACCGATTTCCAAGTTATGGCTTAACTGCCCTTTTAAGTTCATCACAAATTTGTGGTTGAACGAATCAAAAGACACCGCCATTTTAAACCCGGCATATTCCCCGACTGTTGCAGGCACATTGACTGTTTTCATTTCCTTGCACATCTCCACAAGTGCAGCTCCGGCTTCTTTTTTGTCCGTATAAGCCTTATCCCCGACTTTCATAAAAAACTGCTCTTTATCTGCCGGAAGTTTTGCCTTTGCGGTCTGAATGTCCGCCTGCATACCGCTGATACGCTCCTTCAGAATGGCGATCTGCTGCGGATAGTGCTTTGCGATATTGTCCTCCAGACGGTACTTCTGGCTGGTGTGGTTGGCTTTCATCAGCTTCAGCTTTGACACCTGAATATCGAGATCCATCTTTTCTTTTATATAGGGATTGCCCGTTGCCAGAGCCTTTACTTCCGCATAGGTCAGTGCAGCCTCGTCCACGTCCTCACAGCTTCTGACCGGGGATTTGCTCGTCATGATCTGCCCGATGAATTTCTGCTTGTTTTCGATGAGCTGCCACGAGTAGCTGTCAAACGTATTCTCTGTCACATACCGGTAAATCTTTACCTTTGGATTCATGTTGCCCTGCCTTAAAATACGCCCCTCCTGCTGTTCGATGTCGGACGGACGCCACGGTACATCGAGATGATGTAAGGCAATAAGCCGATCCTGCACGTTGGTTCCGGCTCCCATTTTCTGCGTGGAACCCAATAAAAAACGAACCTGCCCGCTTCTTACTTTTGCGAACAGCTCCGCTTTCCTTGTTTCCGTATTTGCATTATGTATGAACGCTATCTCCTCCGGCGGTACTCCTTTCCCGATCAATTTGTTTTTTATGTCATCATATACATTAAATGTGCCATCCCCCTTCGGTGTGGAAAGGTCACAAAAAATTAACTGTGTGGACTTCTGCTCCTTTGTCTGCTCCCATATCTCAAATGCTTTTCTGACACAGGTACTCGCTTTTGAGTTTTCATCATCAGGAAGCATATCGTTGATAAGCCGCTGGTCTAACGCTAACTTTCTCCCATCGTTGGTAATCTTGAGCATGTTGTCAACCGCTGCGTCCACTTTCCTGTCACGCACCGCCTCCGCACGTTCCGCAAGCGATGCCACCATATCCTGCTGGTATTCACTCGGCTTTAACACCACGTTTTCATACTCTGCTTCCGGCACAGGCAGCTTTAACATATCCGGCGTCTGAATATCTGCACTTTCTTTGAATAGGGAAATAAGCTCCGGCAGATTGAAGAACTTCGCAAACCTTGTTTTCGCCCTATAACCTGTTCCCTCCGGTGCAAGCTCTATGGCTGTCTGTGTTTCTCCAAAGGAAGATGCCCAGCTGTCAAAATGCCCAAGCCCCAGCTTCTGAAGCGTGCCATACTGGAGATAGCGCATATTGGTGTATAATTCCGTCATGCTGTTGCTGATCGGTGTGCCTGTCGCAAAAGTAACTCCTTTGCCTCCCGTTATCTCATCGAGGTACTGGCACTTTGCAAACATATCCGAGGACTTCTGTGCCTCTGTCTGTGCAATGCCCGCCACATTCCTCATTTTAGTGTAAAGGAACAGATTTTTATAGTTGTGGCTCTCGTCCACGAAAAGCCTGTCAACGCCTAACTGCTCAAAGGTCACTACATTGTCTTTTCTTGATGTATCATTGAGTTTTTCAAGCCTTGTCTGGAGTGCTTTTCTTGATTTCTCCATCTGCTTGATTGTGTAACGCTCCCCATTGTCCGCTTTTGCCATTGCAATCGCAGTTTCAATTTCGTCTATCTGACGCTCGATCATTGCCGCCTGCCTTTCCTGTGACAGGGGAATTTTCTCGAATTGACTATGTCCGATAATGACCGCATCATAATCTCCCGTGGCAATCCTCGAACAGAATTTTTTCCGGTTGGCAGGCTCAAAATCTTTTTTCGTGGCGGCTAAAATATTAGCTCCCGGATAAAGGCGCAAAAAATCACTCGCCCACTGCTCTGTCAGGTGGTTCGGCACGACAAACAGGCTCTTTTGACATAAGCCTAACCGTTTGCTCTCCATTGCCGCCGCTGTCATTTCAAAGGTCTTTCCCGCACCGACACAATGCGCCAGTAAGGTATTATCCCCGTATAAAACGTGTGCTACTGCACTTTTCTGATGTGGCTTTAGCTCAATGTCCGGTGTCATGCCGGGAAATTTCAGGTGTGAACCGTCATATTCCCTCGGTCTGGTGGAATTGAACAGCTTATTGTACTTTGCCACTAAGTCCTGCCGCCTGTCCGGGTCACGAAAAACCCAGTCCTTAAAGGCTTCCCTGATGGTATCCTGCTTCTGTGCAGCAAGGGTGGTTTCTTTCTTATTGAGGACTCTCTTTTCCTTCCCGTCCTCCTCTATGGTGTCATATACCCGGCTGTCTTTCAGATTCAGCGAATCCTCTAAAATCTGGTAGGCGTTCCTGCGGCTGGTTCCATAGGTCATGTTCACAAGCGCATTTCCGTAATCCGCATTTTTGCCCTTTACGTTCCACTGCCCCGTCACGTCCGAAAACTGTACGCCCATGATGTTCCTGTCAAATAAGTGCTGCGGCGTTTCAAAGGTGTCACGCATGAAATCCTCCAGATACTCCGGCTTTATCCATGTTGCCCCGATGCGCACCTCAATCTCGCTTGCATCAAGCTCTTTTGGCTGTACCTGTGTAAGTGCCTGCACGTTGACGGCATATTCCGGGTGGTTCTCCGCATAGACTTTTGCTGTTTCCAGCTTGTCACGGACATTGCCGCTTAAATACTCGTCCGCAGTTTCCCATTTGTCCGTTACGGGATTGTTAAAGATTACCCCGGTCAGTTCCTCTTTTATCGTGTCAGTGCTTTTTCCTGACAGCTCCGCCATATAGTCAAGATCAACCCTCGCCTTTTCCGACAGCGAAACCGCAAGGGCTTCGGCTGCGGTGTCAACGCTTGTGACAACCTCGGCTTTTTTAATGGTACGCTTGGTGAACATATCCGCTTTACCCTTAAAATTGCCCTCATCGTCCAGCTTTTCCAGCGAACAGAGCAGGCAGTAGCTGCTGTCCTGGTTAAACGCCCTTTTGTTGGTCTGTGAATTGATAAGTCCGTACTTTTTGGAGAAAGCATCATACAGTGAATTTAATTCTGCCTGCTTCTCCTTAATGACGGTATCCGGATATTCCTGAAGCTGCACATTGATCAGCTCCTGCGTACAATCCCTGATGCCCACCATTCCTTTAATACGCTCCAGCATGGAATCTTTCATGTCCACAGGCTTCATGACGGAGTTTTCACGGTAATAAACCTTATCATCCACAAGCGTATAGCTGTAATTCTTCACGTCCGGGTCTGCCGGAATGGTCTGGTCTGCCATCTCTCTGTCAAACTCATCAAGCTCCATTTCCTCAATTTTCCCGTCAATGCGGCTTACCGCTTCCCTTAACTGCTCTGCAAAGGGTCTGGTGGTATCGGGTGTGCAGGTGCTTTCCATGCCGTATTGCCCGCTTACCATTTCCATTTTTCCCACGATCATCTCCGGATGCTCAGTAAAATAGCTGTTCATGGCAATGCCGTTTTCATCTTCCGACAGATGCACCCACTCCGGCTCCAAGTCCATTACCCGGTCACGCTTCTTTAAGAATAAAATATCGGAAGTGACTTCCGTTCCTGCGTTCTCCTTAAACGCTGTATTGGGAAGCCTGACCGCACCTAAAAGCTCCGCCCTCTGTGCAAGATACTTTCTGACCTCCGGACTTTTCTTGTCCATTGTGCCCTTGCTTGTCACAAAGGCAACCACACCGCCCGGACGCACTTTATCCAAAGCCTTTGCAAAGAAATAATCGTGTATCAGAAAGTTATTTTTGTCATACTGCCTGTCTGCCACCTTATACTGACCGAAAGGCACGTTGCCGATTGCAATATCAAAGAAATCGTTTGGATAATCCGTTTTTTCAAAGCCTGTGATTTTAATATCTGCTTTGGGATAAAGCTGCTTTGCAATCCTTCCGGTAATTCCGTCAAGCTCCACGCCGTAAAGCCTGCTTTCCTGCATCTTCTCCGGCAGCATACCAAAAAAGTTGCCGATGCCCATAGAAGGCTCTAATACGTTGCCCTTTTCAAATCCCATGTTTTCCAGTGCTTCATAGATGCTGCGGATAATCACGGGGCTTGTGTAGTGGGCATTTAAGGTGCTTTCCCTTGCGGAAGCATATTCCGCATCGGATAAAATCCCCTTTAATTCCTGATATTCATTGTGCCAGTTCGCTTTGGTTTCATCAAAGGCATCGGCAAGACCGCCCCAGCCAACATACTGTGATAAAATCTCTTGTTCCTCCGGCGTGGCGGTGCGGTTCTCGCTCTCGATTTTTTCAAGGGTGCGTATGGCTTCCACATTCCTGCGGAATTTCTCTTTTGCACTGCCAATACCGAGGGCATCGTCCGTGATATGGAAATTGACTGCATTTTGCCTGTCGGTCTTTGGCTCCTGCTTTTGGACATTGTGTCCTAAAGTGTCCGGTTCTGACTTCTGGACATTCTGTCCGGAAGTTTCCGGCACTTCATGCGAAACACCAGACAGCTCATCATTTTTACGGTTAAAATCTTCCCATACTCTCCCTGATACGGCAGAAAAATAAGGAGATTGGTTTTCCATAATGTCAAACTCAATCTCTTTCAGTTCTTCAAGGCTTTCTGCCCCTGCGATTTTGTTATGGAGCTGGTAATATAACGCTTCCCTGCCAAGTATGCCTTCCAGCCTGCTAAGCTCCGGCTCCGGCATACGCTCCCAAATATCATTTTTTTCGGTATGAATGGTAAAACCTTCGCCGTCATCATGGTATTGTAAGGTATATTGCAGTTTGTCATGCTCTCCACGAATATCACACTCAAAATCATATACCGTAGTCCGGGAACCTCTGTTATAATCCTGACTGATCAGTACAAGATTCTGTACGTCCTCCGCTGTCAATGGCGGTTCTGCATTTTCATAAAAGGGCGTCTTGGCAGCCTCCACATAACTCCACTCGGCAGCTTCCTTTTCCGATACTTCCTTTTCAACCTGTGCAAGATATTCCTCCGCTTCTTTTCTGTCAGCAAAGGTATGTACCGTTCCGTCCCCATCGTGATAATACTCCTCACGGACATCATCCCAAATGGCAAAATTCTCCCCCGGTGCAAAGGCGTCGCTTGTTTCTGTTACGGAAAATCTCTTGTATGGCTCAACCTCGTTTTCCTTTGCAGCCTGCTCCGCAAAAGCAAGCATGGCATCCGCTTCTTTGTCAGCTTCTCCATTCTCCAGCTTTTCACGGACTGCATCGGTGTCAATATCAGGGAAATCATCACTGCCCTCAAAGCGTGAAAATACTTCCGCTTCGTGTCGGTCAATGTCCCTCATGGCTTCGATGTCTATGAAATCATCTTCTATTTCCTCCCTGTCCGGCTTATGGTCATATTCAAAATGCGTATTCCCGTTTACCTCTGCATAGAAGAAATCGCTGTCCTCTGTGGAATTGCAAAGCAGATAACTGTCCTCACCGGACTTCCATTCATCTATTTTTATACACTTCTGCCCGTCAATGGAAATGGTTTCCGGTTCCAAATCCTTCCGCATTACAGAAGGATTGACATCATGTCCATAAGTTTCCTTTCCTGCCTGCTCCCTTTTGTATTCGCCTTGTTTCTGCATAGAGCTGAATACCATCTCATCATATCCGATCACATCAATCAGATCTGCATGGGTATCTATATATTCCTGCGCCAGCCCACGATTGATAAAAAACCTGTTATGCTCCGGGTAGGGTACAAGAAGCCCGTCCTCCCCCTGTGTCACAAGACGGTAACGCACTCCATCCCTGCCATCTGCATATTGGTGGGTATAAAAACCTATCCCCGGCTCTGAATAATCCTCTGACGATTCCAGCGCAACTGTGGTTTTCTCCACTTCTTCTACATCAACAGCAGCAAATTCTAAGGCGTAATCTTCGCCGCTTTCCTTTGCCCCATCCAATGTTTCCGAAACAGTAACCGGGCTTGCATCTGTATGGTGGGTATTATATAAGGCATACCCCTCCGCTTCCTTGTCAATCCATAGAAATTCCCCGTCAGGCAGCTTTGCGCTCCACTCCGTAGGCTGTCCGTTTTCATCATCACCCTCATGTATGATATGCCACTCTAATTCCCCTTCAGAAATATCCAAAACATCATTCTGCTCCGGTTCCTGCACCTGCTCTGCTTCTGCCTGTACCGCAATCTCCTTTTCATGCTCAATATATCTTCTTGCCTGATTGATAAAGCCATTCAGCACAGCAGGGTGTGAAGCGGCAACAATATCCCGGCTTTCATACATTGCATAAGGCGTGATAGACTTTGCCCATTCTTTGTTTTCCGGGGAAATCCTGTCCTCCTGTCTGCGGTGCATGACAGTATTTGCAAGCACATAGCTGACACGTTCTATCCCGTATTCCTTTATGACACCCTCCGCTGTTTCCTTTGGCAGACGGTATCCGTCAAAGTTTTCAGTGATTGCCCTGTCTATGGCATCTTTACAGGCAGCCTTTGTATCACGCTCTATTTTTTCCTGTGCCTTTTCAAGCTCTTTCTGCGCCTGTTCTTCTTTATATGCCGCAAATGCTTCTTTTCCCTTCGGGGATAAATACTTATCTTCCTGAATGAGCTTACGGATACGTTTCTCCACCACTTTCCAGGATAACAGCACCTCTGAATAAGGTTCTGATAAATTTCCTTTTTTCAGACTGATGCCCTTGGAATCGTGATCCTCCCAACTGTGGTCAGCCCCGGCAAGCGCATGGGAGCTGCCGCCTATTCCATACTCATGTTTTAAAAAATCAGCAGCATCTTTGCTGTTATGCCCCTCCATAAAATAATCATAGATACGGAATGAGCCATGATGATAACCACTCCCCCTGCCGAGCCTGTGGTCTATCTCGTCCTGCGTGATGAAATCCTCTTTTTTCACTTCCACCCGGTCATCTGCCGGAAAAGTTTTCTTTTTCAGGAGCAGATTATCAAGCTCATCCCGCAGTTCCTCTTTGGGCATGACAGAACGGAAACGCAGCTTCTTTTCCCCCATTTCAAGCTGGTGCAGTGCCTTATCCATGTACGAAGCTGCCATATCCACACCCTCCGGTGTCGATAGAAGCTCCACTAATCCTGCATGGGAATCCGGATAATTTGCAGCTTTCAATTCCAGTTCTTCCGGCATTTCCTCCATACCGTCACGGAAAAAGAAATACAAGTGGTTTGCAATGCGCCCACGCTCCGCCTCGTCTACAAGGTAGACTTCATTTGCACTCATATAAGTGCCGTTCTCCACCTGTGAACGTATCTGTGTTTCCAGCTCCTTCCAGCTCATGGTAAACCTGGGATTTTCCAATGCCGATGTGCCATATCCGGCTGTCATTCCCTGCTCATCAAACCATACCGCTGTCTGTTTTCCGTCAAACTCAAAGCCTTTTCCGGTGGTTCCGTATTCCTTTTTCAGAAATTCCGCCATTTCCTCCGGCGTCTTGCCCTGACAATACTTGGCATAGATACGTTTCCGACTGTTGTCCCTGCCGCCCCCGCTTCTAAGGATTGCGTCAAGCTGCTCCTGCGGTATCGGCATTGCAGGCGGCACTTTAGACACTTCCTCAGCCTGCTTCATGGCGATATTTCCTACCTGCTCGCTAAACATGGTAAAGAGGTCAAGCTGTTTATACATTCCGTCCATATCAATCTGCTCCGCCACTTCTCCCGGCAGTAAATACACACCGTCCTCCATATAGGAATTGACAAGGAAACGGGCATCTTCCCATGACAAAAGCGTTTCATTTTCTGCCCCGGCTTTTCCCGTCATGTTGATGTAAAGCCCTTCTTCACCGGCATGGAAACCTACGGAAGTACCAGCCACATCCAGCGCATAATATGTGCCGAATGGAAAGCAGTTCCTAAAATATTCCGTTTGCAGCCTTGTATCCTGCTCCATTGCAAAATAGCCTGCAATCTCCGGTCTTTTATGGATCAGAAATTCATCAGAACATAAAATGCCTTTCCGAAGCCCGGTAACATCTTCATTTGGAACAGCCTGATCGTTATCCAAAAAAGAACCGGATAATGAATTGTTTTCACTATCCGGCTCCTGCTGTTCTTTATTCTGTTGTGTACTGTTTTCTAACTGTAGATCAGCTCCGTCAGCACGGTTTCCTCCGCTGAATGTCTGATGCTGTTCATCAGTCCCACCCATTTCATCTGATCGGCTGCTTTCAGTGCCTCGTCCACTCCCTCTGCTTTTGCCATCTGCTGTGTCAGGAAGTCCATTCTCTGCTCTGCCTGCTCCTGTATCTGAAGGCAGTGTGCTTTCAGCTCGCCCGTCAGCACCATGCCCTGATAAATCCCTTTCCGGTGTTCCTGCAAGAATTTCTTTCTCATCAGCCCGTACTTCGTGAGTGCCTGTTCCGGCTCCTCGTTCGGCATCAGGTTCGGGATCAGATAATCCCCGTTCTTCTCGTATGTCAGTTTCATTGGCAATGCCCTCCGTTTCTTTATGGTCAGTAGTTTCCGTTTCATTTTGTATCTGTGTTTCGCTTTCACGCTTTAAAGCATTATAGTCCGCTTCTGCTGTATTTGCAAGCGGAATTTCATCTAAATTTTCGGCATTTTTTAAAATAGTGCCGGACTGCTCTAAAGCCGCTTTTTCTTCTGCCCTTTTCCGGGCAGTCTGACGGTCATAGGCTCTGATTGTATTACCGATTTCCATAAGAAGCGGCTTGCACATTTCCGTTGTGGCACTGCCAAGCACGGATAAGGTCTTTGTGGTATTAAATTCGCTGATATTGTCAAAATCAAGCTCCTCTTTCCACTGCTCCATATCCGCACCGCAGCGTGACAGAATGGTATAGGCAATGCTTGATGCAAGCGTGTCACGCAGCCGGATTCCCACATTCAGCTCGTCAAGCTCCTCTAAAAAACTGCCCTCTCTGACATAACCGATTTCCGGAAGCAGCTCCTCATAATAGTCGGACGCTATCCGCTCCGCAAGCTCTATCAGCCTTTTTTCAAAGGGCATCTGTGCGTCTGTTTCTCCGTAAATATTTTCAAGCCGAGCAAGCACCACATCCTTATGTTCCTCCCTAAGTTCCCACAGGTATGGATCACGCCCGATTCTCCTTGCTTTATGCACATCGGATACATCAAAGACATATTTTAATCTCGGACGCTCGCTGTCCGTGTCAATCAGGGCGATCCCCTTTGCCCCACGGTTTACCCAGCAGTTCATTTTTTCATTCCATGTTTCAAGGGAAGCGCAGGCACTCGCATCGGGTCTTTGGGCATAGATGAGCATCTGCTCGTTAAAAGGATATTTATACAGCCTTGCAGCCGTATCAAGATATTTCATCCATTCCTGCCCGTTCCTTGCGATCTGCTTTGCGGTTTCCTCCGCCAGCATGGAAATCATCTGATATTTTGTTGTCATAGGCTTTCCTCCAAAAAATGACGGCGGGACTGCTCCCGCCGCCCTGTTTAATCATAAAATCCGTTTTCCTCAATGCCTTTTTCCAGAATGGAAGCAATCAGTTCATCCGGTTCCACTCCGTTGATCTCACTAATCACAATCAGCTTTGCAAGGGTATCCTTCTTTATGAAAACCGCATACTGTTCCTCATCCGGACACAGCTCACGCACGCAGATGCCGAGTGCGTCCGCAATCCTGCACGCTGTCCCGATGTCCGGCTCCTTTATCCCGGCAAGGATATTTAAAAGGGTATTTTCGTGGATGCCGGACAGCTCCGCAAGCCCCGGAATACTCATATCCATTTCTTTCATCACATTTAAAATCTTATCCCCTGTACTGTAAACTGCTGTATTCATACCGCTTATCCTCCTTCTCAATTTTCCTGCCCTGCCTTATTCCCAAAGGAAAAGGCTGCATTTTCCTTATTCTTTGTTACGGTAAATTTTGCTTTTACCTCTGCCACCTTAGACTCCAGCACCGAGAACATGGCTTCCACCTGCTCCGGCGTATACTCATAAGCCGACCTGTTTGCAAGGTTCTCTATCCTTCCAATCGCATCAATCGCCTTATTCATGCGGTACTCCCCAAGACGGATAAATTTATCCGCTTTGGTTTCCTCTGCCTTTGCTGCAGGTGTGCGGTCTGCAATTTCCCCGCTGTTTAAAGCTGCATTTTCCATAGTTTCACTCATATTCAATTCCTCCGTTTTTCCTGAAATTTAAGGGCATACAGACTGTTCCCGTATGCCCTGTATGTACTGTTATTCTGTTTCTATTTCTTACGCTTCGGAAATTCCAGCCTAACCTTATACTGTGATCCCCTGATTTCCTTCCCGTCTTTGGTGTAGGAATAGTCCTCAATGCCTTCCGGGATAAGATAGGCATCATAGGTGCCTTTTTTCCCTTTTAAGCCTTTTACAAGGGTCTTTTTCCCCTCCAGCATACTCTTAATCTGGCTGTCGGAAAGAACGGCTCCCATTGCCCTTCCAACATTCATGCCACATTTATTCTTACAGTAGGCTCCAAACTTCCCTTTTACCACATCACCGCCGCACTTCGGGCATTTGCCTAACGCAGTTCCTGCGTTGATTCCCTGTGCGCCGCCTCCGAACATGGATTTCTGCTCCTCGCTGACACTGTGATAGGTCTGCACAAGGTCACGCACCATATCCTCAATACCGCCCATAAATTCCTGCATGGAATATTCACCTTTTGCCACAAGGGTAAGGGCATTTTCCCAATCCGCTGTGAGCTTCGGGGACTTCACCACATCAGGAAGCACGGTAATCAGCTTCATGCCGTCCTCCGTGGGGAGCATCTGTTTTTTCTCACGTTTTACAAAACCGTCCTTCACCAGCTTCTCGATAATGTCGGCTCTGGTGGCAGGCGTGCCAAGCCCTTTGCGTTCCACATTATCGCCCATGTCCTCTGCTCCGGCTCTCTCCATTGCAGACAGCAGGGAATCCTCCGTGTAATGCTTCGGCGGTGTCGTGTAATGCTCGCTGATCTTCGTCTGCATGTTCTCAAAGGTCTGTCCCTCTGTAAGCTCCGGCAGCTTCTTTTCTTCGGTGCTTTCTTTTTCCTCTATGGTCTTAAAGGCACGCTTGAAAGCATCCTCAAAATCTTTCCAGCCGTTATGCGTGACCGATTTACCGGAAGCATGAAAAGTATGACCGCCGCAGGAAAGCTCTGCCTTTACCGTTTCATACAGATGTTTTTCCCCCGTAGCACACAGTAACCTGTTGGCCACAAGGGATAAAATCTTTCGCTCCGGTTCCGGCAGCGTGGAAAGGTCAGCCTTTGCAATCTCCATTGTGGGAATGATCGCATGGTGGTCTGTGACCTTTTTGCTGTTCAGCACACGCTTGATGTTCGGATTGAACATCACATCTTCCTGAAAAAGAATGGAACCAAAAATTGCTTCGATCACGCTCTTTGCAGTCTGCTCCATATCATCAGATAAATACTGGCTGTCCGTTCTTGGATAGGTGGCTAACTTTTTCTCATAAAGGCTCTGCACATACTCTAAGGTCTGCTTTGCGGTAAAACCAAACAAGCGGTTAGCGTCCCTCTGAAGCGTGGTAAGGTCATAGAGCTTCGGAGGGGCAATGCTTTTCTGCTCCTTAGCTGCGGAAGTTACAACTGCCTGTCCGTTTTTGCACGCCCCGGCAACAGTTTCCGCTTCCGCCCTGCTGTTAATCCTTCCCGTGGCTGCGTCAACACCGCCGCAGAGGATATGTGCCATGAAATACTGTTCTTTCCTGAAATTCATGATCTGTGTTTCCCTCTCAACCAGCATGCCAAGGGTGGGCGTCTGCACCCTGCCCACCTTTAACACCTTGCCGCCATACAGCACCGTAAAAAGCCGTGTTCCGTTCAGTCCCACAAGCCAGTCTGCCCGCTGCCTGCAAAGGGCTGACTGATACAGACAGTCATAATCGCTGCCCGGCTTTAGATTTGCAAAGCCGTCACGGATTGCGCTTTCCTCCATTGAGGAAATCCACAGCCGCTTCATGGGCTTATTGCAGCCTGCCATCTCATAGACCAGACGGAAGATAAGTTCTCCCTCACGCCCTGCATCGGTGGCACACACCACGCTGTCCACTCTTGTATCGTGCATCAGCTCCCTTAACACCTTATACTGTGCGGCAGTATCCCGTTTGACTTCATGCTGCCAGTTCTCCGGTATCATGGGAAGGCTCTCATACGTCCACTTTTTCCACGCATCAGAATAGGCATCCGGCTGTGCTAATTCCACCAGATGCCCCACGCACCACGAAACGATAGAGCCGCTTCCCTCCATGTATCCGTCTTTTCTCTCCTCTGCCCCGATGACACTGGCAATCTGCTGTGCCACGCTGGGCTTCTCTGCTATCACTAACTGCATAATCTGTTTCCTCCTTTAAATTCAATGTCTGAATCCACTTCATTTCCCCACACGTCAAAGCCTTCCGCTTTTCTGCGGGCAAACAGCTCAATCTTTGGTACATCGCCCATGAGCCTCCTGATGCGCTCATGGACTTCTCCCGGTTTGCGGCTGTGTTCCTCGATATGGGAAACCACAACCTGATGCACTCCCGCATCCACCCGTTTCGGGCTTCCCTTTGTGGCAAGGATACAAAGCTCCACATTGCTGCGTGTCCAGTACCCCATGCCCCAGAACAGGGAATCGCTCTTTTTATTCTGCTTTACCCACACAAACGCTACTGTTTTATAGGTAAAGCCCCATGCCCTTATGACTTCAAAGCCTTCCAAAAGGCAGGGGAATGTCACCCAAAGAAATAAGGCACAGTCCTTTTCTGCTATGTCAGCTACGGGAAGTGCCTTAATGTCCTCAATATTCATGGTGGGATAGTGGCTTTCTGCACTGCGTCCCAATCCTTTTTTGGAATAAACCTTGTACTGCCACGGCGGGTCTGCCAGTATCACTGAATATTTCTTCATAATTCCTACAGCTCCGCCTCCTTAGATTTACTTTTACTCTGCGTCTTTTGGGCGGGCTTCTGCGTGACAGCTTCCGCTTTCTTTTCTGCAAGCCTGCCCTTTACCGACTCCCTCGGACGCTCCTTATAAGCCTCCACCATTTTCTTTAAATCGGCATTGGCAATGCTGTTTTTCTCTGTCCCCCATTCCTTTTTGCCGTCAGGCTTTTCTCCGACCACAACCGGACGGCGCAGCGTTGTATGCCCCTCCGCCGGGAGCTTGATCCACATCCCTTTACCAAACTTATCCTCGTGGACATGGTTTGCCTTTACCACAAAAGTCTGCCACGGTCTGTGATCATTCTTATCGGGATTGGGAACGAGTATTTCCTTGTACTTATTCCCGTCCTTCCCCTGAAATTCCTCCCCGACACAGCCCTTGCCGAATTTCATCGTGATCTCCTTAAATTCCTTCTTGGGGCTTGTTTCTCTGTTCTCCTGCCCTGCTTTTTCCGATGCCGCAGCCCGCTTTGCGGCAATGTCATCAAGCACGTTGTCCACCGTTTCTTTCATTCCTGTTTCTTTTCCCATTCAATGCTCCTCCTGCTTTTCCTTATTCCGTGGTATCCGCCGCATCGCTTTCCCTGTCATCGTCAAAGAAATCATCATCGGAGCTGTCCTCCTGCTCCTCATCTTCATTCTCATATTCTTCCGTATCTTCCTCGTCCTCATCTTCGTCCTCGATGAAATCCTCTTTCTTCCTGCGGACTACCTTAAAATAATAAGCTCCGCCGATAAAGGCAATGGCAAGGATACCTATGATGATATAAGAAGCAATAGGGCTGGCTTCCTCTCCGGCTTCTTCCTCCGGTTCCGTTTCCTCCGTGCTTTCTTCTTCGGTACTCTCTGACTCCGTATCTTCCTCCGGCTCGCTCTCCTTATCGGTATTGTTGTTTGGCAGTGCGCTCTCCGTTGTCGGGATTGCAGATTCCAGAGCAGCGGAGTTTTTCGGTAAGGTTTCGCTGTTGTCGGAAGTGGTGTTCAGAAGGTCATTTTCCGTAATCTCCGTCAGGAAATAAACCATTTCCTCCTCCCCGTCCCTGTCAATAATCAGATAAAATACTTTATCCGATGCGGTCTGAATAGTGTAAAACTCCTTGCCCTGTTCAGACTGTTCCTTATCACCGCTTTCTGCCGCTTCCGCAGCATCTGCTTCAGCAAAAGCCTGTTTCTTCTGTTCCTCCGGTGTCTGTGAAATGGTATTGCCGTCACTGTCCGTCTTTGTATGCTCTGTCACCGTTCCCGTGGCACTCCCCGGCTTGGTGGCTTCGGCGTTGACCGGGAGCTGCTCTGCCGGATTCTCATCACTCTCATCGGCAGGGTCTTTGTAATACGGATTTTTCGTCTTATAAACTTCCGACATATTTCCGGCATTGTCCATTGCGGAAATGGTAAAATACTCGTATCCTGCATCAAACTGCTGTAAGCGGATATTCAGGGTTCCGTTTGTCAGGTCTGTAAACTCATAACCGTTGACATACACCGCCTTTGCGCCGGAATCCGTATCATGCACCTGAATACTTAACAGTCCGTCACTGACCGCCGCATTGAGGGTGGGCTTCGTGGTGTCAAAACATTTCATTGCCCGGTTTCTCTCATATGTATTGCCTTTCTGGTCTGTGACCTGCACATAGACGGTACAGTTTTCAGAAATTTCCAGCTTCTTATCTTCCGTCACGTCCGTCCAGCTCCCGTTCTGCCCTACTTTTGCCTGTATCATGGCAATTTCAAAGTTGCCCGTGTGTGCCGTATCGGATACGGTAAACGTAACTGTTGCCCTTTCGTTGTACCACCCGCCCGGACTGTTGATGTTAATGACTACATTCGGAGTCTTGTATTCACAGTCCCTGTAATCTGCGGCGCATACTTCACAATCCTTGTCATAGTCATATGCGCTGCACTTTTTCTCACAGGTACACACCGGCTCTGTTACTTCATTTCCGGAAACCGTACCGTTTTCCGTACTTTCCTCTGTTGTATTCTCCGTGCTTTCTTCCGTGCCGCCCTCTGCACTCTGCTCTGTGTCGGCTTCCGTCTGCCCTGTGCTTTCCGCAGGTTCCTCTGATACTGCTTCCTGCTCTTTGGAATCCTCCGCATGGACATTCACTGCATAATTCCCGTTCAGGGCAAAGCCCACTGCGGGCATACAGAATAATACTGCTGATAAACCAAGCGATAACACCGCTTTAGTTGATAACTTAATTTTTTTCATGGCTTACTGCCTCCCTTTCTGTTTGTCTTGTCTGTTCCTCCTGCTCCTTCTGCTTTAACAGATGCAGGATTTCTTCCTCACTGACTTTATTCAGCAGAATCAGCCTGTCCAAAGAGATTTTATTCTTCTCAATGAATTTCATCTTTTCTGCGTCCTCTGCCATCTGAAGCTGCTCCTCCAAGTCCTTCTGCCTTTCCTGCAGCGTTGCAAGCTGCTGCCGGACTTTCTGAAGCTCCTTTTCAATCCTTTCCTTTGTCACATCATTTCTCCTTTCCATGCCCCGTTAAAGGGCATTTATTTCTAATTCAATCTGCCAAACGCATAAAAATGGCTCTGCCAGTACGAGGTATTGATATTGGAATACTTAATCGGATCGCCTGCATGTATCATCACACCGTTTCCGCAGTAAATTCCCACATGGCTGACTGCACCGCCTGAATTGTATGTACCCGTAAAAAAGATAATATCTCCTGCCTTTGCGTCCGCTGCCGGAACCGGAGTACACTGGTCATAAATGCCCTGTGCCGTGGTTCTTGGAAAATTGTGTACGCCGCTGTTGGTAAATACCCAGCAGACAAAGCCGGAGCAGTCAAAGCTCGTTGACGGTGACGAACCGCCCCATACATACGGATAGCCTAGATATTTTGCTGCTTCCTCCATAAGTGCCTGTACGGTTTCATCATTATAAGAATCAGGCGGTATGGCACCTCCCCCGCCGCTTCCGCTTCCCGGTGTTTCCCCGTACAGCGTTTTTTCTCCTGCTTCAAAGTAAAATAACGGGTTATAATATTCCCCGTTATACAGACATTCGATATGAAGGTGGCTTCCGGTGCTGCTCCCCGTGTTTCCCGTTGTTCCGATTACCGTTCCGTGTGTAATGTCCTGTCCGGTACTGACGCTTAACGTGTCCATGTGGGCATATTTCGTACAGTATCCTTTGCTGTCCTCAATTACCACATAGTTGCCGTAGTAATCATCGTAAGCGGCTGTTGTGACGGTGCCGTCCATCGCCGCATAGACCGTGGTTCCTGTCGGCACTGCAATGTCAACGCCCCTGTGAAGCTGCTCCTGCCCCGTGACCGGATTGATGCGCCAGCCGTAATAGCTCGATACATAGTTGTACCAGTAAAGGTCAAGCGGTGTGTAAAACTGCTGTACCAGCCCGTGTGTTTCGTTATAAAAAGCATAAATCTCTTTCTGCTCCTCATTCATGTGTCCGGCTGCCACCACACCCAAATCCTTTGCGGTAAGCGTGACCTCTAAAATACTGACTTCGTACTCATATTCCTCCTCTGTTTCCTCCCCCGTTTCCGGGTCTGTGACCGTTCTTGTGCCTGTCCTTGTTTCCGTGGTCGGATTCAGGGTCAGCTCATACATCTCGTCAAAAAGGCTTTCTATTTCACCCTGCACCTCTGCCGCCGTAAATTCCGTATAGACTGCGGATAAATAGCTGATTAAGGCAAAGGGATCATGCCCTATGGCATCCAGATTGTAGCGGTATTCGTCATAATCCGGATAATCTGTTTCTATGGCATCAATTTCTGCCTGCAGGTTCTTTTCCAGCTCGGAAAATGCCAAATCTGCCGCATCCATCTCCGCCGGGACGCTCATATAGCTCCCTGCCAGCGTGGTACTCATGCCGTCCGAAAACATCGCCCCGCAGGACGATATGGAGGTCATAATCATAATCAAAAGCACCGCAAAGGCTCCTATCGTCACAAGCAGGGCAGCGTGTTTCTGTGCGGCTTCCTGTAACTTCTTTGCAACCGTTGTGGTAAAGTTGGCAGATTTTACCGCCGCTTCTTTTGTGTTCTTCGCCGCCTGCCCTGCCCGCCTTGCCTTTGCATACTCACGTTTGATGCGCTGTTTCTGCAGTCTTTTCTGCAGCTGCTTCTTTAACGTCTTTTCCTGCATTTCCGGGTTTTCTTCCAAAAACTTCCGGTAACGGAAATTGACCTCTTTTTGAAACTGCTTTTTCTCCAGCTTCGCCACTTTCTCACGCCGCCTTTGCAGCCTGTTTTTATGGTGCCGCTTCACAAAGCGGTACGCATCTTCGGCTTTCTGCTCACTTTTGTGTGCGCCCTCCACGCCTGCGTTTTCCTTTTCCACTTCGGCAACCTTGCCATGTGCATAATTGGTAAACTCTGATCCGGCTCTGCCCGCCATCCTCTTTACCGGGCTGTCCGGTTTAAAGGGCTTTTCCTTTTTTACGGCGGTCAGCACATACTTTGCCCTGCCTGTCTTTTCATCAAAGACACGCTCAAGGGAATACTCCGTTTTCTTTGGCAGCTTCCGTCTTGCCGCTTCTGTCTTTCTTCCGGCTTTCTCCGCTTTCTTCTGTAACTTATCCAGCTTTTTGCTGCCCTGAAACTCCGTTTTTTCTCCCTCTGTAAAGGCATTGTCTTTTGTATTGAAATCCTGTTCAAAATCAGAGGTTTTCGTCCGTTCCCTGTCCGTATGCTCACGCTGTTTCCGCCTGCGGTAATGCCCCCTTTTCTCTGCCTGATGATAGGTGTCCCTGCGGCGGTAATCATCGCCGGACTGCCTTTCTTCCTGCGCTGTGCCATTGTCCTCCGTAAAGGTACTGTTTTCCTTTGTAAAATCACTTTTCTTCTGACTTCCGGCATCCGCATTTTCAGACATTTTGTCACTCTGCCCAAAAGCACCCTGCTTCCGGTGCTGCTTTCTCTGCCCGCCTTTTGCCTTCCTGCTGTCAGATGTTTTTGTCTGCTTTTGGACATCCTGTCCAAAAGTTTCCGCCTGTCCCGACCTTTGGACATTCTGTCCGGAAGTGTCGTCTGCATCTCTCGGCTGGTGTACGCCGGACTGCTTCTGCTGTGCCTTTTTCGGTGCGGCAGTTCCCTTTACGGAGCTGCCCCCGGCAAAAGCATTGCTATCCTCTGCAAACCCAGCCGCCTGTGCTTTCTTTATCTCTGCCATTAAAATTCCTCCATGTCTATCTGCTATCCAATGCCTGCCCCTTTCTGTACCGCCTGTGTCATGATTCTTAAAATCCTTTACGGAATGAAACAGCCTCTTATCGTTTACTCATGTCAATCAGCCTTATTTTCATATCCGCCTCCTATCCGTTCTCCTGCAAGGACGCAGTATTCCTCATTCAGTTCAATCCCGATATAATGCCTGTCGTTTCTTACTGCCACAAGCCCTGTTGTGCCGCTTCCAAAAAACGGGTCAAGTACAATGCCGCCCTTTGGACAGCCTGCAAGGATGCACCTCTCCACCAGCTTCGGGGGATACGCTGCAAAATGATTTCCCCGGTAAGGCACTGTGTTGATCAGCCACACATCCCGGCAGTTCCTGACAGGAGAAATGTCGCTTTTCTTAATTTCCCCCGCTTTCCGTGGCTTGTTGAGCTTCTGTATTCCTGCCTGCCCCGGCACTTCGCCGGAATATTTATGGCTGCTTCCACGTCCTCCCATGTACCGCCTTGCCGTATCCGCCGCTATCGGCTCCGAAATCGCCAGCGCATCAAAATAATATTTCTGTGACTTGGCAAGCAGGAAAATATGCTCATAGCTGCGTGTCAGCCTGTCCTTTGCACTTTCCGGCATGGCGTTCCCTTTCTGCCAGACAATATCATTTCTGAGATACCACCCGCTGTTCCTGAGTGCAAATGCCAGCATCCACGGGATGCCGATTAAATCTTTATGTTTGCACCCTTCCACATTCCGGACTATGGAAACATTCTGACCGTTCCTGCCTTCCGGGTTCTTCGGGTCTTTATAGCCCCCTTTGCTCCCCGTACCGCAGTATGTGTCGGAAATATTCAGCCAGCAGGTTCCGTCCGCCCTGAGTACACGGTAAACTTCCGAAAAAATTTCCGTCAGTTTCCTTATATACTGTTCCGGCGTTGCTTCCCTGCCGACCTGCCCGTCCATGCCGTAATCACGCAGCCCGTAATAAGGCGGCGATGTGACACAGCAGTGGACGCTTTCAGAGGGCATATCTTTTAAGGCGTCAAGACAGTCATTATGGATAATTGTGTCTGTTTCCATCACTTTCCTCCTCCGTTCATACATTATTTTCCTCCTGCTTTACGCTTTCCTCCGGCTTGGTATTCATGATCGCATAGGTCTTGGTGTCCTTCGGGTACTTATCCACAAACGGGATTACCACGTTGTCAAACAAAATCAGTCCGCTTCCCGGCTCAGAGTTTGTCACATGGGCAAGCTGCTTTTCGGAAAGCCCCAGCTTGTCTGCAAGTATCGCCTGATCCTTTGCGTTCTGATTCAGTAAATAAACAAAATCAGAGTTGCCGAGTATGCCCTCGATTTCCTCTGATTTCAAAAAATCGCCCACGTTCTGCGTCAAGCCTGTCGGAATGCCGCCCCACTTACGAAACCGCTTCCAGATTTCCACGCTGTAAATGGCTGTCTGCTTTTCCTTTAAGAGAAGATGGAACTCATCACAGTAATAGCGGGTGGCAATCCTGCGCTCCCGGTTCTGTGAAACCCTGTTCCAGACCGCATCCTGCACGATTAACATTCCAAGCTCCTTTAGCTGGTTGCCCAAGTCCCTGATGTCAAAGCACATGATGCGGTTATGGCTGTCCACGTTGGTGCGGTGGTTAAAATAATTCTGCGATCCATGCACATACAGCACGAGGCTGTTTGCGATACGCTCCGCTTTTTTGTTCTTGTGCTTCAAGAGGGCATTATACAAATCTTCAAGGATCGGCATATTTTCCGGCACGGGATTTTCAAAGTAGCCATCGTAGATATGACGGATACACTCGTCAATGATGCCTTTCTCATCGTTCTCCAGCCCGTCCTTCCCTCCGGCGATCAGGTCACATAAGGTAATGATAAAGTCCGATTTCAGCTTTAACGCTTCCTTGTCCCCCTTATGGGAAAGCTGTATATCCATCGGGTTTAAATAATCCTTTGAATTGGTGGCAAGCTTTACCACCTGCCCGTGCAGTGCGCCCACGAGGGCAAAATATTCTCCCTCCGGATCACAGATAATCACATCGTCCCTTGTCATAAGAAAACAGGATAAAATCTCACGCTTTGCACTGAAAGACTTACCGGAGCCGGGCGTACCGAGTATCACGCCGTTTGGTGTTCTTAAGCGTTTCCGGTCTGCCATGATCATGTTGTTACTGAGGGCGTTCAGACCGTAATAAATCGCCGGAGCAGGCATGAATAACTCCTGCGTACAGAACGGAACAAGGATAGCGGTACTCTTTGTGGTAAGCACACGCTCTATCCCGGTTTCATTGCAGCCTATCGGTGCGGAAGCCATAAGCCCCTGCTCCTGCAGATACTGTAAACAGCGCAGGTTGCAGTTTGCCTGCTGGATAATGCCGGACACCCTCTGCGTGATGTTCTCAAGCTCCCGCTTGCTCCTGCCGTAGCAGGTAATCAGGAATGTCATCTTGATGATCTTCTGGTTGCTGGTATTAAGGTCATCCAAAAGCTCCAGCGTGTCCTTTTCATAAGTGATGATGTCCGTGGGTAAAATATCCATGTCATAGCCGGAGCGTACTGCTTTCTTCTGTTCCTCAATCTTCATCTTCTGAATATTTGTCAATGCCCCTTTTAACATCTTGATCGCCTTTACCGGGTCAAAGGTCTGCATGTGCATGGTAATGGTTAGGTTATCATCAATGTCAAGGAGCTTCTTTAGCAGCTCATCATTAAATCTCGGTGCAATGATGTCCAGATAGTGGACGCTGCCATACATCTTCCCCGCTTTAAAACGGCTCGGATAACGGAAGTCAAAGCCCGGCGGTGCGATATAGTCCTTTACGCTTTTACCGGATTCTGACAGCTCCTTAAAGGAAAAACGGAAAGGCTCCATTGTATCCTGGTTGAAATATTCATGCAGGATACGCAGCCGTTCCTTTCCGTCAAGGCTTCTGGCGTGTGTGCCAAGATTTAAAAAGTTCTTTATCACATCGGCTTCGATGCTTGCAAGTTTCGCCCTTGCTTCCTTGAAGCCTTTGCACTCAATACCGAAAATCAGGTATTTCGATTTGATGATGCCGTTGTTTCCCTTTGCTGCCTGTTTCTTTAACATTTCCGTATATTCCTCACGGATATCGTCAAATTCATCTCCCTGCAAAGGAATGTCAAACTGCTCTATCAAAGTCTGTTCGTTGACCTGTCTGTTAAACAGGAACAGTTCAAACTTAATAGACGGATCAAAGTAATTGATGAGCTTGCTGTACTCCTCTAAAATCTCCCCCTGATCTTCTATCTCTAAAAGGTCATAGTTGATGTCAAAAAACTCCACCATTTTCGTGTAGAAAGTGGAAGTCACCTGACAGATACCGTCCTGAAACATCTTTTTAAAGGTAATGGTATTCTGTGCCGTGGTTGGCTTTTCCTGTTTTTTGCTGTTTCCGGAGAGAGTACGTTTCAGCTCCATAAGCCTTTTCCTTTCTGAAAAGCTCAATCCTGCTTTGGGCTTTGCAGCTCTAACCTGCCTGCCCTGCGTTTCTGCCTGCGGCTTTTTCTTCAAGATAGCGCACCTCCTTTTTCATTCTCTCTTTCTCCTCCAACTGTCTGTAAAGATTTTCTGATTTATAGGGACGGATTCCCGGCGTGAGGATTTTCTGCCGTAACATAAAATACAGAATCTTCTCTGCGGGGAACCCGTCTTTTTCATACATTGCCAAAAAGAAAAACGGCAGCATGAGGGCTACCATGATCAGTGCCGATGCCTGTGTGCCGATAACCCCTTTTGTGAAAATATAAAAGGGGATGCCCACCGCACCCGCACTTCCAAAGCAGACAAGCTGGCGTTTTGTTAAGTTCATTGCCACCTTTGTCTTGATGCCGCTTAGATTTTTTGGCACTGCTACTGATATAGCCATAAGCATTGCAGCCGGAAACCATCTCCCGGCTGCACCTCCTTTCCCGTATGCAATGCCCCTTTAATGGGCATTGAAGATTGATTTGCTAAGGGAGCCTGTCTTAAATAAGCTGAAGCATAGGATTACGGTGTAGGCTGCCACCGACCATAAAGCCGAGTGAAGATTGCCGGCAACTGCCACGCCGGATACCAGCACGGAGTAAATACCTACGCACACCATAATGAAAAATCCCTGAAATGCCAAAGCACACAGTCCCTTGATATAGTTGCTTCCGATACTGCCCCATTCCCGGTTGCTCAAAGTCGCAAACGGAACCGGAGCCACTGAAACATAAAGGTATATTTCTATCATGCGCCCATATAAAATGACGGTGATTAAGACGGACATGATTTTCATACATAAGCTGACGATCATGGTTTCTATCCCAAGCCCTATCAGTTCGCCAATGCCCATAGTGGAAAGCTGGGTGTTGAACATGGTCTGTAAAGTGGCTGTCACATCTATGCTTGCATTGCCCGTGATGACACCCGCAGCCTTTGTCACGATATGGTTTCCCACATCAAAAATCGCCATCGTGATGTCAAAGGTATAGCTGACAAACAGCACTGCAATACATGCCTTTACAAGATAACGGAAGAAAAATTCGCTCCCGATCTCGTGCATGTTGTTCTTGTCCATTACCATTGTAATCAGCTCATAGCAGAGAATGGCACTGATGATCATTCCCGCTATGGGAACCATGACGTTTTCTGAAAGGCTCTGTATCATGGAAAAGATACCGGAGTTCCAAGAGCTGGGTGTTTTCCCCACCTCCCCGGCGATAGTCCCGACCTTATCATTTACGTCCGTGAACATCGTGGAAAGATTGTCAAGCACCCAGCCCTGCAGCATTTCCTTTATAAATTCAGTGATTTTGTCAATGATCGCTCCCATGAATTATGAGAAAAGGGAAGTGAGCTGTGGAATCACCGTCTGCGCCACAATGACAATGCCGCCGCCCGCCATGAGCTGCTTGATGCCCTGTGATTTTGCACCCGGATTGTCATTTCCATAGCCTTCCAGAAGGTTGATAACGCCCCATACTGCCACGCCTGCTCCGATTGCTGTTACGACTGTCTTTAATCCTGTTACTGCTGTTGTAAAAAAACTCATGATTTTTACCTCTTTCTTTCCTAAGATTTGATTTTTTGATAAAGAAAGAGCTTTGTATGTAAATCCCCGCCCTTTGTGGTAAAATAAGGGCAGGGAAATCCTTTGGAGAACCCTGCTGGCATCCGGTACATTCTGTTTGGCGATAGGCTGTGCCGGGTGCTTTTCTATTCTCACAAAGATACATTGCAAAACTCCTTTGATTTGTGTTTATCCATGCCAGCTCGATTATGCTTCGCTTCATCTCGCTGCGGCTGAACGCCAAATACAGCTAAATGCAAATCTGCGTGTCTGCAAGTAAACTTGCACACTTGCTTTGCATTACCTGTGCATGTCTAAACAGATTTTCATATTCAGTTGTCAATCTGCACTTTTGGACACTCTGTCCAAAAGCCGCTATTCAGTTGTCATTGAGGAATTATCCTCCTGCCCGTTTACTTCCCCACAGTCAAAGGCATCGTCTACCATTGTTGCAGGCGTGACTTTCATGTGATGCAGATGCTTCACATAGTCCTCAATGTCAAAGGCATTTTTCGGGTCATAATCGGACAGCTCTTTGTATCTGTCATGCTTCGTTATATCAAACTTGTCTGAGAAAAAAGGTCTTACGCCCCTAAGCTGCATGATACATTTCCCGCCGTCCATGACCGCTATCTCATCCTGACTCATCAGCTCTTTTCCGGTCTTTTGGTAATTCAGACCGTAGGACTGGCTTGTACCTCTCGTATCTGAGGTATTGTAAAGGTCTATTGTTTCTTTACCCAAAATCTCCGCCATCTCTTTTAAGGTGGTCTTTTCCTTCCCTCCGAGGAATAAGGTGGTATCACAATTCCCTTCAATGGTGTCAGCGTTGTCCTTATAAATCGCCTTGAGCTGGGACTTTGACTGCAAAATAATAGAAGCTGATATTTCCCGGCTACGAATGGTAGCGATCAGCTTCTCAAACTGTGGAATCTGCCCAATATTACTGAACTCATCCAGCAGGCACCGCACATGAACCGGAAGCCTGCCATTATAAACATCGTCTGCCTTATCGCAGAGCAGGTTAAAGAGCTGTGAATACATGATTGACACCACGAAATTAAATGTGGCATCCGTATCGGAAATAATGACGAATAACGCTGTCTTTTGCTCTCCAAGCGTGTCAAGCTCCAGCTCGTCATATTCCATCAGGTCACGCAGCTCTTTGATATCAAATGGTGCTAACCTTGCACCGCAGCTAATAAGTATGGATTTAGCTGTTTTTCCCGCAGCCAGCTTGTATTTCTTATACTGCCGTACTGCAAAGTGGTTCGGGTTCTCTGCTTCCAGCTCCTCAAACAGCAAATCTACGGCATTTTTGAAATTCTCATCGTCCTCTCTGGCTTCGCTTGCATCAATCAGATCAATCAGCATGGCGAAATTCTGCTCCTCCTCCGGAGCTTCATACCAGATATAAGCGATCAGTGCCGTATAATAGAGCTTTTCAGCCTTGATCCAGAAGTCCTCACCGGATTGCTGTCCCTCTCCTTTGGTGTTGACTATGATCGTGTTTACAAGTTTCAGAATATCCTTTTCGCTCCGTAAATAGGCGAAAGGATTATAGTGCATGGATTTTGCAAAGTTTATGGTATTTAAGACTTTTATTTTATATTTGCCCCTTTTCAGCATCTTTCCGCACTCGACTAATACCGTTCCTTTCGGATCAGTGACGACATAGCTTGAGTGCATCTGCATCAGGTTCGGCTTCACAAAAAATCTCGTCTTGCCGGAACCGGAACCGCCGATGACAAGAATATTTTTATTCCTCGCATACTTCGGCTGCTTTGGTCTGCCTGACATCATCAGCCTCTCCGTCTGGGTTAAAAGGACATTGTTTTCAAACACAGAGTCCATGTATGGCTCTATGTCTTTGGCATTTCCCCACCTTGCGGAACCATACTCCTTGCCATGCCGGAATTTCTTGGCGTTCTTGGCTTTGTAGTACACCACAAGCCGGAGGGCTATGCCGCAGCCTGCTCCAATCAGTAAATCTCTTGGGTGGAAGCTGGGCAGGGGATTGGAAAAAAGCGTATCAAAGCCGTTCATGGCTGCAATCATCTTGGCGGAAGCATCTGCTCCCTCCGATACTCTCCACAGCCACGCCACCTTGTCACAGAAATAGCCTGCAAGGATATACGGGACATTCAAAAGCAGCAGCTTCTTGGCGTCCGCACCTTTCGCCTTTGCTTTCAGATTTTCCGGGACAGCCTTTAGGTCTTTGGTTATGCCTGCAATGATGCTGCTCATAGGCTCTGTCCCCTGTCCTTATTTTTCTCCCGGCTCCTCTCCCTGTTCTTATCCTGTGACACTGCTTCCCTGAAATGCTTTAATTTCTCCCTTACGGAAGTCCTGCCTTTCTTTTTCTCATTACCATAAACAAATTCCTTGAATGCCTGCGACAGTGCATCGGCATCCCTGCCCTTGAAAAATACCAGATACTTGGGCGGTTCGCACGTCCTGTCTTTCTTGACAGCAAAATCAACATTATATTTACGAGCTACCCGCTCAAAGGATTTGATGTTGCTGTCCGTCACTTCGATAGACGATACTCCCACGCCCTCTCCCACCAGCTTTTTCACAGAAGTTTTACCATGCGATTTCTGTGATTTCTGCTTCTGATGATTCAGATAAATCCGCATTGCAGCTTTCAGTACGCTGGCACTTAGTTTTGAGGTCTTAATCACAAGGGCGATTGTCTTTTGCGTTACTTCCTCCTGCATAAGTACCTCCTGATCCATTGTTATCTGACTGTAAGCTCCGCTAAGGTGGAACATACAGCCGATGCAGTAAATATTTCATAAGCTCTCCTTTCCGCTTTTGGACATCGTGTCCAAAAGTCTGTAAACGCAAAAAGGGCAGCTATAAACCTTTATGGTCTATAACTGCCCTGACGCTGTGTACCATATTTAATTTATCTGTACCGGATTACCGGACACTGCTTTGTCTTTTTACCTGTTTTCCTGCGTTCCAAAGCAAACACCATATCCCCGGTACGTTCAAAATATCCAATATCTTTCTTCCAGCTCATACCGCATTTGCAATGCTGCAAACCGATAAACTGCTGTTTCATTTTCCTGCCGCACTCCGGGCATATCTTATTGTTGCTTCCCCTCTTTTTCTTTGGTAAATCAGGCTTTTTCTCCTTTGCGGGCTTTTCCTCCGGTATTCCGTTTTCCCTGATACGGATTTCATAACGAGGCATCTTTAAAAGATATGCTTGGTAAACCTCATCAAAGGGAACCCATACCGCCTGTGATTCCAGCTTTTTATAAATACGTTCCGTAATTTCCCTTGCTGCTTCCTCTGTGGGCATTTCCCCGTTTTCTTTATAATAAGAGCAGGTTTCCCGAAACATTTGGTCAGCAATTTTCATTTTCTGCTTCTGCTTTAAATCCTTATAGGTTTTATTTGGCTGCTTCTGCCGCTTATATGCAAGCGAATGATGATTTTGTTTCATATAATCCCTCTTTAAAATAAATTCCGCTTCAATTATTATAACAGAAGTCTTTTTATCATAAAATATTTTGTCTGTATTTATTATTCCAATAACATAACCGTACACATATCTGCCCGGATATGATTCTTCTCCATTGAAACATTATCGAAAAGCAATGCCTGAAACAGCACATCCCGCACATTATCAAGCAAAACGATCTTCTGCTCCTGCTCCGTCAGGTGTTCAAATTCCACGCCATCCCACACAATAGTTTTTCTTGCGGCTTCACAATAAGCAAACAGACCGAGGATATATTTATTTGACATAATAAAACCATAGGTTTCCTGCCCTTCATAGATCATTCTGTATCTGTCCGTTTCTTTCTCCGGCAGGCTGAAAATACACTGTACCGTTTCCAGACACACCCTGCCGTCATATTCCGGCTTCAGTTTTCTTTTATATCTCTGCACTTTTGTGTAAACTTCTTCCCGTTCCACGACGGAACGGGTGCGCTTAAACTGCGGCTTTTTGCAGAGCATATCCAAATCCATATATACATTGTTGATTATGCTTTTCCCTGCATACTGCCCGAAGGTTCTGATCCGCAGCAGATATGTAAGAACTTCATTTAACTTTTCCTCTGATATGATAAACTGAAAAGGCTTACTGCCAAATTCCATCCGTTCAAAAGCCAGCGGACAGCTCCCCTTTGCAACCTCCCTCTCCATTACCCTGTTGATATCTCTCATTGATTCCATTGTTATCTTCCTTTCCACCTTTAGACATCGTGTCCAAAAGTCATTGAACATAAAAAGGCAGCTACAAGCTGTCTGCTCATAACTGCCCTTACGCTGTGTTGCTTATAATGTAATTCCTGCCTTTATTGCAAAGTCGGCTTTTCTGTCTGTAAGTTCCTTCTGTTTTTCCTCCGGCAGACTTTTTAATACGCCGCCATAACCTTTCTCCATCAGCGGCGTTCCCTTTGCCATTAAATAGAGCTTTGTATCAAGCCATTCCTGCCACAGATTTTCAAACATACTCTGACTATCCGTGAAGGTTATCACATCATCAAAGCCCTGCGGCTCCTTGTAATACTGCAATTTTACAAAGCCGTATCTTCCTGCATCCATGACAAGGATATTCTCAAGCCCATACAGCTCTGCAAACGCCTCCGCAACCCTTCTGCACTTTTCCTGTTCTTCTTTCGTGATATATACTTTCTTCTCCATACCGCACCGCCTAATCTATTTTTTAAACCATTATCCACCTCTGGACACTCTGTCCAAAAGCTGCCTGTGAATATATTTATTATCTCCGCAAAAATCTTTCCAATTCTTTCAGACAATCCCTTTTTCCTCCCAGCCGCCGCCATACATATCATGCTGTACCTCCTGCTGATAATAATGGTTCATAGTTGAGGGAGCATTATAAAGTGCTGTAACCATGTATGCCTTAATGTTGGTTATCTTTGTGACAGTATCGTGCATACAGCCGATCACATACTCCAGATGCCCGCTGTTGAGCTTCAGGAATTTCGATTTTACAAGCTCATATGGGTAATCCTCTCCCGCTATTCTGACCGTTTTACGCTTTACGCATACCACTTCACAGATGACCTCAAAAAGCTCCTCATACAAATCCCTGTCCTGCCTTTTATCATACTTCATGTGATGCTCATACTCAATATTCTGCTTAATCAGCTCTATGTATGCGTTCACGTCCTCCATCACATCAATCTTATCGTTTCTCTGCTCCGGGTCTCCTGATTGATTGATAGGATTGTTATAGCTCATGTCAGTATTATTATAGTCAGTATAATTAGGGGCTGGTTTTCCGACCTCTTGAAGTTCGTTTTCCCGACCTCCTGAAGTCTGATTATCCGAATCCTTGAAGTCGGTTTTTCCGACCTCTTGAAGTCGGCTTCTCAAACTTCTTGAAGTCGGTTTTTCCGACTTCTGCAAGTCGGCTTCTCCGTCCTCAGTAAAAGCACCTTTATCGCCTCCCTGTTTATCCGGCTGCTCATCATTTTCCTCTGGAATAACAAAGTTCTTCACATAAATAATATCCGGCTTGCCAAGTCCCCTGCGTATCCGTTCCACCAGACCGATCCCTTTATTGGTATCTAATTCGGCAAGGACTTTTATCGCCTTATCCTTGCCGCATCCCAAATCCTCCATGATACTGTCCACCGTATAAATGATATACGCCCTGTTTTCATCATCAAGCCAGCCATTTTTCATGGAAAGTGCCATACGGTCAAGCATCAGTCCATAGAGGAGCTTAGCATCGCTGCTAAGCCCCTTAAACCTCTCGTCCTTAATCAGCAGACGTGGAACACGGTAAAACGAAAACTGCTCCGCTTCGATTCCGTAGTAATAATCGAATTTGATTGTACCGCCCATTTTCCGTGCCTCCTTTACTGCTTGCTCACGCCATTTGCGGCGTTCCATTCCTCCAATAGCTGATAGATGATATTTTCTATTTCCTCACTGGAATACTCCTCCGTAAAATATCGGCTGATCCTCTCGCCTTTGATTGTGACCTTTCTTTCCTTCGGCTTTTCCTCCGTCAAAATGAGCCTTACCATTGCAAGGGTCAGCTCCCCGTTTTTTCCATACTCCTTCAGTTTTGCCGACTGGTGGGTGGAAATTGCTGCACCTGTTTCCTCCAGAATGACCTGTACCCATTCCTGCGCCTGTTCCGTGAGAAACGATATGTCAACGCCCTGCACCAGACCGATTTTCTTCTTATCGACCATATCCAGCAATTCATCAGACAGACGGGCAAGCCATATATACCTTTGCACCGTCTTTCCACTCTCTCCGGCAGCTTCCCCCACTTCGTCAAGGCTGCTTCCGCTTCCCTTTTTGCCCTGATGTTTCATGGCTTCATACTTCATTGCATAAGCCCTTGCTTTTTCGCTGGGTAAAATATCCTCACGCTGAATGTTGGTATCCACCATGATAACCGTTGCTTCATCATCGCTGTAATCCCGCACGAACATCGGCATGGTGGAAAGCCCTGCCAGCTCGCACCCGTGCTTCCTGCGGTGCCCGGCAATGATCTCATAGCCGCCCCCTGCCCTCGGTCTTGCAATACCGGGCATTAACACACCATAGTTTCTAATGCTCTCCACGGTTTCCTGCATCTTTTCATCGTCAAGCACCTTGAACGGGTGTCCCTTAAACTCATGCAGCTCGGAAAGCGGTATCTCCCGCACCTGCTCTGTGCCTGCCGGAGCTTGGGAAGCTCCGAACAGATCATCAAAACTATTTATTTTGACCTTTGATGCACTTCCTGCCTTACTCATCACGAAGCACCTCCTCCGTCAAAGACTGATAGGCACTCGCCACTTTCCCCTTCGGGTCATGCCGATAGATGCTGACACCTTCTGCTGAAATTTCCGCAGCCCTTACGGAAATCGGGATACTGTTCTGAAATATCCTAACCTTGCTTCCATAATTCTCAATCAGTAATGCACTGATGTCCTTTGCATAGTTGGTGCGGTTATCCACCATCGTCAGCAGAATCCCCTCTATCTCCAGTTTTGGATTGATCTGCCGCTTTACCCTGCCTATGGTCTTGATAAGCTGCTCCAAACCTTTTACGGGCAGATATGCCGCCTGCACGGGAATTAAGATACTGTCGGCACAGGCAAAGGCATTTATGGTTATCATGCCAAGCGAGGGCATACAGTCAATCAGAATGTAATCGTAGTCCTCCCTTACCTGCTCTATGTAGGAACGCAGCACCAGCTCCCTGCTCATGGCATTCACAAGCGATACCTCCAGACCGGACAGCTCAATATTTCCCGGCATGAGGGAAATGCCCTCCTCATGCTCCAAAATGCCGTATCCCTTTTCCATTTCCTCATCATTGATAATATTTGCCATGACCGTGGCAAGCGTGACCTCCAGCTTGTCCGGTTCCGTAAAGCCTAAACTTGCAGTCAGGCTCCCCTGTGCGTCCGCATCGATCAGCAGGACTTTCTTTCCCTGCTTTGCCAGCCCGATTCCTAAGTTGCTTGTGGTGGTGGTCTTACCCACACCACCTTTTTGGTTTGCAATTGATATAACTTTACACATGATACATTCTCCTTTTTCTATGCTGTTTTCTATGATTTCTCTGCTACATTGCTCTTTCTTACTTCCACATACGCTCTGTAAAACTTCTTTGTCCCCTTGTTCGGGTACAAATCTGAAAATTCGGTAACTTCAATTTTGGAATTATTGTTCAATATCTTTCCGAACCAAGTAATATCGTTCTTCGTTCCCATCAGTCTGACCTTTAACATTAGTCTGCTCCTCCAAACAGGGCATACAGCTCCCGGTTGTATCTTGCATACTCCGGATAACGAATCTGTACCGCCTGCCAAAAATATGGTGCGTAGGCACAGCAGAACAGTTCCTCCACCGTGTAATTCCTGCACTCGTCAATCTGCTCCTCCATATCCTCATAGTCAAAAACACTCGGTGTACCATTACAGTACAGATTAAATGCCATTCTGACTACTTTCACGCTTCCGCTGGTCTGCCAGCCTTCCTGCAGGCATTCCGTTTTCACGCAGCCTGTCTTAAAATCATAAATGCTTTTAATATTTCTTCTGGTATCGTCACTGATGCCAAGACAGTAGCAGAGTGCCTTGTGGTAAACATCCTGATACCTTACCTCTTTTAACTTCTCGTAATAGAATTTCTCATGTGCATCGCTGATAAAAATAATGTTTTCTTTCTTTTCTGCTCCTAACGCTGTACTGTTCATTGTATTTACCTCCAAATTTTATTTTTGACCATAACAAAAGGACACTCCCAAATTCTCACTTGGAAAGTGTCCTAAAGGTACATACCCTATAAAATTAAATGTCGCACAAAACGTATTATCAAGTATTATTCCGTATTATACGTAGCAAATTTGTAGTAAATTTGTAGTAAATCACAACTCAAAATCGCTGAAACCCTTGATTTTACTGGTTTTCTTTACTCAAAGTTTTCATCGTCGGGAACAAAAGTACATCCCTGATAGCTGGTGAATCTGTAAGAAGCATAACAAGTCTGTCGATACCATATCCGATACCACCTGTTGGAGGCATACCTACTGCAAGTGCATTAAGGAAGTCTTCATCTGTGTGCTGTGCTTCCTCATCACCATTCTCTGCATTCTTATCCTGCTGTGCAAAACGCTCTCTCTGGTCGATTGGGTCGTTAAGCTCTGAATAAGCATTACACATTTCCCATGTGTTGATGAAAAGCTCAAAACGTTCAACCTTCTCTGGATCAGATGGCTTCTTCTTAGTAAGTGGAGAGATTGCAAGCGGATGATCCATAATAAATGTAGGCTGGATTAACTTCTCTTCGCAGTACTCTTCAAAGAATAAGTTAATGATATCGCCCTTTGTATGACGTTCCTCGAACTCAATTCCTCTTTCCTTAGCAAGAGCCTTAGCTTCTTCATCTGTCTTTATTGTATCAAAATCAACGCCTGCATATTCCTTGATAGCATCATTCATAGTAAGTCTTCTGAATGGCTTTCCGAGGTCTATCTTAGTACCGTTGTAAGTAATTTCAGTTGTTCCGCATACAGTCTTTGCAAGGTGTCTGAACATACTCTCTGTAAGCTCCATCATACCTTCATAATCTGTGTATGCCTGATACAGCTCCATAAGTGTGAACTCAGGATTATGTCTTGTGTCAACACCTTCATTTCTGTATACACGTCCGATTTCATATACTCTTTCAAGACCACCAACGATAAGTCTCTTAAGGTAAAGCTCTAAAGATATACGAAGCTTAACGTCCTCATCAAGTGCGTTGTAGTGAGTTTCAAAAGGTCTTGCTGCTGCACCACCTGCATTAGAAACAAGTGTTGGAGTTTCAACCTCCATAAAGTCCCTGCCGTCAAGGAATCTTCTGATTTCCTTTATGATCTGTGATCTCTTTACAAATGTATCCTTAACCTCAGGATTCATTATTAAATCAACATATCTCTGACGGTATCTCATATCAGTATCTGTAATTCCATGGAACTTCTCTGGAAGTACCTGTAAGCTCTTAGAAAGAAGTGTTAACTGCTCAGCGTGAACTGATATTTCACCTGTCTTAGTTCTGAATATAAAGCCCTTTATACCATATATATCACCTATATCAGACTTCTTAAAATCTGCATAAGCATCATCACCGATAGCATCTCTTGATATATATGCCTGCATTCTGCCCTTAAGATCTGCAATATTACAGAAAGATGCCTTTCCCATTACTCTCTTGAACATCATTCTTCCCGCAAAGCTTACCTCAATAGGAGAAGCATCCATGATAGCTCTTCTCTCATTATAATCAGCATTAACGGCTTCTCTTGCCTGCTGCTCATCCATACCATCAGTATTAACTGCTGGTCTGTCGCCAAGAAGTTCCTTTTCGTGTGCTTCATAGATGGCTCTTATTTCATCTGTATGATGTGTAACATCATACTTTGTTATCTGAAATGGATCTTTACCTGCTTCCTGTAATGCGGCGAGCTTGTCCATTCTTACTTTAATCTGTTCATTAACATCTGGCTGTGAATTATTCTTATCTGCCACTTTCTTATCTCCTTTATATATAATTAGTCATTCTGTACTGAGATAATCTTATATTCAATAACTCCTGCTGGTGCTTCAACCTTAACTGTATCTCCAACCTTCTTGCCAAGCATAGCTGCTCCAAGTGGTGATTCATTTGATATCTTGTTATTAAGACTATCTGCTTCTGAAGAACCTACGATTACATATTCAATATCTTCATCATATTCTACATCGTGAAGCTTAACAACGCTTTCCATCTTGATAGCGTCCTTATCTGTATTGTTATCCTGAACAACTTCTGCGTTCTTAAGAATTTCTTCAAGTTCTGCAATCTGTGTTTCAATATCTCTCTGCTCATCTTTAGCTGCATCGTACTCAGCATTTTCTGATAAATCGCCCTGTTCTCTTGCTTCCTTTAACTTCTGGGCAACTTCCTTTCTTCTATCAACCTTTAAGTGCTCAAGTAAAGCTACTCTTTCTTCATATCCTTTTTTTGTAAGTAACTGTTTCTCTGCCATAGCTCGTCACCTTTCCATAAATAATATTTATATAGTATTATTACTATTGCTTAATAAAATGTTCAAGATATTATATCTCAACTAATACTTTATGTCAATCCACGCATCTGCTGTACAAATTCATTGAACTCGTCCTGCTTTGTTATATGATTAACTTCATTTCTTAATGCCGCCGCGTGCTTTATTCCTGCTGTATACCACGCAAAATGTTTACGCATCTCGCGCACTGCTGTAAATTCGCCCTTTACATCGCATAACATCTGGCAGTGCCTGATAATCATATCAACTATCTCATCTATTGACGGAGGTGCTGTAATATTTCCTGTTTCAAGATAGTCCTTGACCTGTCTGAATATCCACGGATTACCCTGTGCCCCGCGTCCTATCATAACGGCATCACAGCCTGTCTCCTTAAACATTCTTACTGCATCTTCACCACTTCTTATATCGCCATTACCTATTACCGGAATATGAACCTTTTCTTTAACACGCCTTATTACATCCCAGTCAGCCTTTCCAGAATAATACTGGCTTCTTGTCCTTCCGTGAACCGCAACCGCGGCCCCACCTGACTCCTGTATAATATATGCTATTTCTTCAGCGTTAATGCAGGTTTCGTCAAATCCTGTCCTTATCTTTACGGTGACAGGCTTATCAACTGCATTTGCCATAGCCTCCACTATATTTCCTACAAGCAGGGGATTTTTAAGCAGTGCCGACCCCTCTCCGTTATTAACCACCTTAGGAACTGGACATCCCATATTGACATCTATTATATCAAAATCTCTTTCCGCAAGCCTTTTGGCGATGTCTGCCATTATCTGTGGTTCTGAACCAAATAACTGTACAGCTATCGGACTTTCTTTCTTATCTGTCTTTAATAATTCTTCTGTATTTTTATTATTATACAATACCGCCTTGGCACTCACCATCTCTGTATACAAAAGTCCACAGCCCTGTTCCTTGCATAAAAGACGAAATGGCAGGTCTGTTACTCCTGCCATCGGTCCTAATGCGACATTTGTTTTAATATCAACATTACCTATTCTCATCTTAACTCCGTTGTTATAATATTTTACTCATCCAAACCTAAGAAGAATACTTTATAGAACATCTCTAACGACTCCAGCAGGTCTCTTTTTTCATACTGATTCTTCTTAACAAGAAGTCCGCACGCTATATCATCATACAGCAGATCTTCTTCATCTGCTGTGGATTTGAATAACAGGTTGCCCTCCTCGTCAAATTCCATATCAAGTATTCCGCCGACTTCCTCTGTAAAAAGAACACACATTATCTTTAATTCGTTCTTTATATCTTCTGGAAGCCTGTCAAAATCCGGGTTAAAATAATATTTCTTCTCATAAGAATTAGATGCACAAAGCACCACATTTTCATCACTATACATATCCATATAATCCTCTCACTGAAACTTCGCCAGCTCTTATTGCAATCTCTTTTCCTGCTTCATCTTTTACAATAAGCTCGCCTTCTTTATTAATTCCAATCGCTGTTGCTATAAGCTCCTCTTTCTCATATATAGCACGGACTGTCCTGTCCTTATTAATAAGAAGTTTATTATACTTATCGACAAGCAGTGACAAATCGTTAGTCTTAAGGAATTCGTGATAATATTTATCAAAGCTTCTTGAAAATGCAGCAATTATATTACTTCTCTTAATCTTTCTATGTGTTTCAAGATATAAAGATGTAGCCATATCCCTTATTGCCTCATCAAATTCTGTTGTATTGACATTAATTCCTATGCCTATTACAACATAATGTATAAGATCCATCTCTGCACTCATCTCAGTAAGTATGCCTGTTATCTTCTTACCATTCACAACGATATCATTAGGCCATTTGATATAACAATCTATATCCTTGACTTCTTCCCTTATAGCCTCTACCATTGCTATCGCAAGAACAAGTGTAAGCATTGAAGCACTCTCCGGGCTCATATCTGGACGAAGCAGAAGGCTCATCCATATTCCTGTTCCCGCAGGTGACTCCCAGCTTCTTCCTCTTCGTCCCCTGCCGCCTGTCTGACATTCCGCAACAAATAATGTTCCGTCAGGAGCATTGCTTTCTGCCGCAAGCTTTGCCTGGTTATTAGTCGAATCTGTCTTCTCAAAATATCTGATATGCTGGAATATTCCCTCAAGCTTATTATCATCAGAGCTATTATCTTTAAGCTTGTTATAAGCCTCTTTGTCTGTGCTTACATTTCTATCCTTATTGCCAGCTTCCCTGTCCTGTTCTTTATCAGCCCTGGATTTTAATATTGCACTGTCTTTTATAAGAAGGCTTCTTATCTCTGTATCTGTTATTATATCAGGATATTCTGTAATTCTGTAGCCTTTGTTCTGCACAGAATCTATAACATAGCCTTCCTCTTTTAACTGGTTAATAGCTTTCCATACAGCAGTCCTTGATACGCCAAATGCCTCACACAACTGCTGTCCTGATATGTATCCATCTGCATTTCTTAACAAATGTAATATCTCTGATTTCATATTCGTACCGTCCTATAATTATTACAATACCACAAGTGCAGTAAATACAGTCATTATTCCAAGAAGAACTGCAACTACTGCCACTATAACACCAGATACCCTATTGCCATTTATAAAATGCTTCACAGCCGTAAGTGTATTAACAACTGTTCCAAGAAGAAACTCTATTGGAAAAAGCACTCCGCTTCTGCTTCTTAGGAACATTATTATAATAAATATAACTGTTGCTGCAATTGTAAGAACTATATTAGTGTAATCTATAATCATTTTGGTCTTTTTATAAGAACCACTTGTTGTATAATACATACCAATCCTCATTTCTATGCAATTAATAGTTACGTTACTTATAGGTTTAATATGCTCCAAGTGTAGCTGCAATTACAGCCTTGATTGTGTGCATACGGTTCTCTGCCTCATCAAATACAACTGACTGCTCTGACTCGAATACCTCATCTGTAACTTCCATTTCATCAAGTCCGAACTTATCGTGAATTTCCTTGCCTATTGTTGTCTTTAAGTCATGGAAAGCTGGAAGGCAATGCATAAATATAGCGTTCTTATCAGCATTGTCCATTACCTTCTTATTAACCTGATATGGAAGAAGTGCGTTAATTCTCTCTGTCCATACCTCATCAGGCTCACCCATTGATACCCATACATCTGTGTAAAGAACTTCTGCACCCTTAGTGCCTTCTGTAACATCTTCTGTTAATGTTACAGAACCGCCACTTTCTTTAGCCCATTCCCTGCACTGGTTTACAAGATCTTCATTAGGGAAATATTCCTTAGCTGTACAAGCTGTAAAATGTAATCCAAGCTTAGCACATACTATCATAAGTGAATTACCCATATTATATCTTGCATCTCCCATATATACGAACTTAACACCTTTTAATCTTCCAAGCTTTTCTTTTATTGTAAGCATATCAGCAAGCATCTGTGTTGGGTGGTACTCGTTAGTAAGTCCATTCCATACTGGAACTGATGAATACTTTGCAAGGTCTTCTACTATCTCCTGTCCAAAGCCTCTGTATTCAATACCCTCAAACATTGTACAAAGAACTCTTGCTGTATCTGCTATGCTCTCTTTCTTTCCTATCTGTGAACCCTTAGGGTCTAAGTAAGTTACGCCCATACCAAGGTCGTGTGCTGCAACTTCAAATGAACAACGTGTTCTTGTACTTGTCTTTTCAAATATAAGAGCAACATTCTTTCCAAGTAATGGCTGTTCAACAACTCCGTCCTTCTTCATCTTCTTAAGCTTTGCAGCCAATTCTATAAGATATTCTATTTCCTCTGGTGTATAGTCTTTTAATGTTAAAAAATCTCTTCCTTTAAGATTCATAATGTTCCTCCATTCTTTAGCATAAATCATATGTAAACAATCTCTGCTCTAAGGCTATAGCATATTATCCTGCTAATAATACCCGATTTATAAATTTAGATAACATTTTATCGCAAACAGCTCATAAATGCAACTTCTTACATATTCAAATAACACTTACCTGCTTACATCACTGTTTATTAATTATAAAAATACCAGCGTGGTAACATTCATCTATTTTCTAATCATAAAAAATACCAGCACAGTGACTTTTATCTGTTCACTGGCTGGTATTCTTATTTAGTGGAATACGTGTCCACCGATTATTACATAGTCTGACATTGCTGAAAGATTGGTTATTGAAACCATTCTGAATGATGTATATCCGCCGATATTGTTCTTTCCTGACAATGCCTCAAGTGCTGCATCCATACATTCCTGTGTACGGATACCACTGTTAAGTCTGTTCTGGAACTTAGCTGATGGGCCGCCTGCTCCATCTGATGCTCCTGAGAACTGTGACTTCTGATATATAACCCCTGTTATTGAATTAGGATAGTTAGAGCTTCTAACTCTGTTTAATACAACATTAGCAACTGCAAGCTTCCCCTCATATGGCTCATAAGCTGCTTCCCAGTCAATAATGCAGGCAAGAAGATATATTTCTTCATTACTTACGCTCATTGTTGAGTTATATGATATATCCGTTCCAGATATTGTTCTTGATATAACTGCCTGTATTCTTTCTTCTTCAGCTATCCTTGCAGCTTCCTGTTCTGCTGCAATTCTTTCTTCTTCGGCAATTCTGGCAGCTTCTTCCTCTGCCTCTTTTGCTTCTGCCTCTTCAATTGTATATCCTGTAAGGATATCTTTTTCATCAAGAGTCTGGGCTATAACCTCTGCCTCCTGATTGAATAATAAAGCGGCTGTCTTAGTATATCCTTCGCAATTACCTGAGCTTATCTTAGTCATACTGCCATTAACTTCCAACACATCTACCACTGTGTTCTTATAAAGTCTTCCATTAACTGATGAATTCTCATCATCAGCTGAATATACATCAAGATAAGGTTCTGTAATCGCAAGCGCTTTATTTTGCATCTGCCCCTGCTGTTCTTCATAACCTGTTAAGATTACTTCCTCAACATTGGCTGCGTATGATGCAACTCTGACCTCGGTATCAGTAATTGTACTTTCGTGTTGCTCATAGGTAGGTTTGGCGTCTGTTACCTTTGGAAGAACCGGCATCATCATCACTACCAGCGTAGCTCCCAAACAACAAGCAGCTTTGCTACTTCTAAGTTTCATAAAGTTTTTCCCTTTCCGGCACAAGTTGTTAAATGCGCCTACAAAATGTTACAGAATTGTTACATTTTGTTACGAAAGTATAATAGCAAAGTTAAACAACTTTGTCAAATTTGTTACAAAAAGCCACGGAACACAGTGTTTCCGTGGCTTTTTGCTTATATTACTGATTTAACATTTATTAAATATTTATGAAAATACACCCTAAAAAAGATGCCTTCGACACATTTCTTCATATTATTACAATCTCTGCCTTACTGCTTCATATGTAAGAATTGTACACGCAACAGCAGCATTAAGTGACTCAACCTCACCCTGCATTGGAATTCTTACATATTCATCTGCCTTATCCGCCAACTTATCTGTAAGTCCATTGCCCTCATTGCCAATCATAAATGCTGTTGGCTTTGTATAATCTTTCTTATTATAATTATCTGTACCCTTAAGGTGCGCCGCATATACTGTCACGTCCTTAGACTTACACACATCAGCCGCCTCGCATATATCATCTACATATATAACCGGCACACGGTAAAGTGAACCCATAGTTGAGCGGATTGTCTTAGGATTGTATATATCAACTGTGTTACTGCTCATAATAATTCCTGTAACACCTGCACCCTCAGCCATTCTTACAATAGTTCCAAGATTACCGGGGTCCTGAAGATTTTCAATAATAAGAAGTAATGGGTTGCGCTTGTCTGAAAGTATACCTTCCAAATCTGTATCTGACATTCTGACAACTGCCATAATTCCCTGTGGTGTCTGTGTATCTGCCATACGCATAAACACGTTGTCTGTCACAATCTCCAGCACGTCTTTTCCTATGCTGTCATAATTCATTCTTTCAAGGAATTCCTCATTATCAGCCTTAAAAGTCTCTGATACATATACCTTTACAAGTCTGTCTGCCGGTGCTTCTGACACCATTTTCACGCCCTCAACAACAAACTGCTTCTCCTCTTTTCTTAACTTTGCTTTTTTCTGCAGATTCACTACGTGCTTAACCTGCGAACTACTTGTACTTGTAATCATTTTTCACCATTTCCTGTATAATTAGTTAGAAAGCATAGCACTTATATTAAACTCATAATCACTAATATCCTTAGTCATGGCAAGTGCCTCATCAATATCATAATCAACGAACCTTCCGTCCTTATAAGCTACAAGTCTGTTGCTCTTTCCTGCAACTAAAAGATCAACTGCATAAGAACCCATAATAGAAGCATACATTCTGTCCTTACATGTAGGTGAGCCGCCTCTCTGCATATAACCAAGAATAGTAGCTCTTGTCTCTATTCCTGTAGCAGCTTCTATTCTTCTTGCCATTCCTGTTGAATGTCCGATTCCTTCAGCATTAATTATAAGGTGATGCTTCTTGCCTTTCTTTCTTCCGTCAATAATGTGATTAATTATTGCCTGTTCATCACCATTATATCTCTCTGGAAGAAGAATATCCTCTGCACCATTAGCAATACCACACCAAAGTGCAATATAGCCTGCATTACGTCCCATTACTTCAATAATACTACATCTTTCGTGAGATGTTGATGTATCTCTTATCTTATCAATAGCCTCCATAGCAGTGTTAACCGCTGTATCAAAACCAATTGTATAGTCTGTACAGGCAATATCAAGGTCAATTGTTCCTGGAAGACCTATTGTATTAACTCCAGTCTCAGCAAGCTTCTGTGCTCCACGGAAAGACCCGTCACCACCTATGACAACAATACCATCAATCCCGTGCTTTTTACATACCTCAGCAGCCTTCTTCTGTCCTTCTTCTGTCATAAACTCAAGACATCTAGCAGTATAAAGAATTGTACCACCTCTCTGTATAATATCAGAAACACTCTTCTTATCCATATCGATAATCTCATCATTAATAAGACCGTTGTAGCCCTTCTGAATTCCTTTTACTTTAAGTCCCTTGTTAATAGCTGTTCTTACTACAGCTCTGATTGCAGGATTCATACCAGGGGCATCTCCACCGCTTGTTAATACACCGATTGTTTTAATTTCTTTAGCCATAAATAATTTCCCCTTTCATCTAAAGTCTATGACATTCACCATATAAATATCTTGTAAGTAACAAAGTATTCTCTGTCAACAGATACAACCTTTATAACACTTACAGCTTTATAATTGTCTAAATAGTTTAACCTTTTTTAATAGTACCACAAATCTTTAAAAAGATATATTATTTTAGATAATTTTTATCTAAATTTTTATACAATTATTTTATGTTGTCGTAACATTTTTATCTCCATACAGACCCTTAAGCTTCATAAGAAGTTCTGAATTAACCTGTACAGTCCTGCTTGCAGGAAGGGCAATCCTTTTATTCTCTTTAGTGCAGTATATAATAACAGAATCTTTTCCATCTGAATTGTAAAGAATATCATTAAGCTCACTCTGCTTTGACTGGTATTCTTCTTCACTCTCAAATCTTATCCAGAGCTTTCTTGGAACAGTGTTAAAATCTATAACCTTATCACATATAAGCCTTGCATTCTCATCTGCATTTGCCTGAACCCTTCCTGTAACAAACACCTTATCTGCTGTATCTATAACTGGCCGGTTAATAAGAAAGTTCCTCGGAAATACGATTACCTCAACAGTTCCAACAAGATCCTCAATTGTAAGATATGCCATAAGCTGTCCGTTCTTGGTTGTCTTAACGCTCTTATTCATTATCATTCCGCCAATCGTAGCAGTATTGCCATCTCTTACCTTAGTTTCGCCTGTCTCATCATCTATCTCAAAATCTGTTGTGACATTGGTTATATATTTCTTCACCATTCCAGTATATTCATCAAGAGGGTGTCCGCTTACATATACACCAAGAATTTCTTTCTCGTAACCAAGCAGTTCTTCCTTAGTGTATTCCGTAACATCCGGAACTTTTATCTCATAATCTTTCTTTTCTTCCTCGCCGACAAAATCAAACAGTGACATCTGTCCAGACATCGAATCTTTCTTCTGCTTAACCGCATTATCAAGCATACTGTCTGCCACAAGCATCATCGCACGCCTCTTGTTACCAAAGGTATCAAATGCTCCCGCCTTAATAAAATTCTCTACTGCCCTTTTATTAAGTGCATCTGACATACGATTAATAAAATCCTGCATTGATGTGAAAGTACCATTACTTGTTCTTTCATTTATAATTGCATTGATTGTCGGTCTTCCAAGTGACTTAATTCCTGCCATTGCAAAACGTATGCCACCATTATCTACTGAGAATTCCATCTGTGACTCGTTAACATCTGGTGGAAGAATATTGATATTCATCTGCTTACAGGCGTATATATATCCCGCTACCTTTGATGTATTATCAATTACTGATGTCATAAGTGCCGCCATAAATTCTACTGGATAATATGTCTTTAAAAATGCTGTCTGGAACGATACAACTGCATAGCAGGCAGCGTGGGATTTATTGAAGGCATACTTTGCAAAATCAATCATATCATCATATATCTTTCCTGCAACCGCCTCATCTATACCATTATTAACACAGCCCTTAACGCCTTCTTCTGGATTGCCATATATGAAATTCTTACGCTCCTGCTCCATAACATATGCTTTTTTCTTAGACATCGCTCTACGGACAAGGTCACTTCGTCCCCACGAATATCCAGCAAGATCTCGTACAATCTGCATAACCTGTTCCTGATACACAATACAGCCATAGGTTGGTTTAAGAATTGGTTCTAACTGTGGGCAGGCATAAGTAACATTTTGCTGGTTATTCTTACCTTCTATATACTGTGGAATAAAGTCCATAGGACCTGGTCTGTATAATGATATACCCGCTATCAGATCTTCCAGATTGCTAGGTTTTAATTCCTTCATAAATGACTTCATTCCTGCACTTTCAAGCTGGAATATACCATCACATCTTCCTGTACTTATCGCATCAAATACCCCTTTATCAGTATAGTCAATCTTATCTATAGAGAAGTCCTTATTGTGCTTTTTAATAAGATTTTCTGCATCTTTAATAACTGTAAGTGTTCTAAGACCAAGGAAATCCATTTTTAGAAGTCCTAATTCTTCAAGCGTTGTCATTACAAATTGGGCAACTACTGCACCGTCAGATCCAGTTGATAACGGAACATAATCTTCTACTGGCTTTCCACATATAAGAACTCCTGCGGCGTGCATAGATGCGTGCCGTGGAAGTCCCTCAAGCCTTTTACTCTTATCAATTAAATCTCTTACAGCCTCATTGTTCTCATATTCATTTCTAAGGTCTGGATTTTCATTAATTGCTTTATCTATTGTAATTCCAATCTCTCTTGGAACCATCTTGGCAATATTATCAACCATAGCATATGGAAGGTCTAACACTCTTCCAACGTCCTTTATAACAGCCCTAGCTGCCATAGTACCAAATGTAACAATCTGTGATACACAATCCTTACCATACTTGGCAACTACATAATCTATTACTTCCTGTCTTCTCTCATAACAGAAATCCACGTCAATATCGGGCATAGATACACGTTCAGGATTTAAGAAACGCTCAAAGATAAGGCTGTATTTAATAGGGTCAAGGTCTGTAATCTCAAGGCAGTAAGATACTATGCTTCCTGCCGCTGAACCTCTTCCCGGACCGACCGGTATATCGTGCCTTTTAGCATAATTAATGTAGTCCCATACAATAAGGAAATAATCTACATATCCCATTGAATATATGACTGAAAGTTCATATGCCAATCTTTCAAATATATTATTAGTATCCCTGGCAATCTTAATAACTACATCTTTTCTATCCTCAACTGCTTCCTCCTCTGCCTTTCTGACAAAATCCTCAACAGATATATCTGCCGCCTGATTTGGATATCTTTTCTTAAGTCCCTCGTAACACAGATAATTAAGATATGTCCAGGATGTATAGCCCTCTGGCACTGCAAATTTGGGGAGCTTGGTAACTCCAAATTCTATCTCTACATTACATCTTTGTGCAATCTTTTCTGTATTAGCGATTGCCTGCGGTGCATATTTGAATAAATCGGACATTTCTTCCGGTGATTTAAGATAATACTGTCCGCCTGTATATCTCATTCTGTTCTCATCTGTAATTTTCTTTCCTGTCTGTATACAGAGCAGTATATCGTGTGCATCTGCATCGTCTGCATAGGTATAATGCACATCATTAGTACATATAAGCTCAATTCCTGTCTCCTCAGACATTCTTAAAAGCTGTGGATTGACATAATGCTGTTCTGCAATTCCGTGGTCCTGTAATTCAAGGAAGAAATTGCCCTTGCCAAATATGTCCTGATATTCCAGCGCTACCCTTTTAGCCTCCTCATACATTCCTCTTGTAAGGTATCTTTGAACTTCACCTGCAAGGCAGGCACTTGATGCGATTATGCCCTCACTGAATTCCCTTAATACTTCTTTATCAACTCTTGGCTTATAATAAAAACCTTCTGTAAAGCCCCTTGATACAATCTTCATCAGGTTCTGGTAACCCTTGTTATTCTCTGCTAACAGAACAAGGTGGTTATATTTATCATCACCTGTTCCTGCTTCCTTATCAAATCTTGAACCCGGAGCAACATACACCTCACAACCAAGAATAGGCTTTATTCCTGCATCCTTTGCAGCCCTGTAGAAATCAATAACTCCGTACATAACACCATGGTCTGTTATCGCAAGACTATCCATTCCAAGCTCTGCCGCTCTTTTAGTTATCTCTTTTATTTTACTTGAACCGTCCAGAAGTGAATACTCTGTATGGACGTGTAAATGTGTAAATGGCATATGCTCCCTCCATAACAATTATTATTAACAGCATACCATAATTCATGGTAAAAAGAAACCGTATCAGCCATATGACCAATACGGTTTCCATACATAATATTAGGAAAAAAGTTTATATAAATGTGGTGTATATCCACATTTTATCGTTATTAATAGTGCTGTTCTTTCTTAAGTTAATAGCACATTTTCTTTATCTATATACCTTTATTTATACAAGTCCAAGTACCTTAGGAAGGAACATTGAAAGCATTGGTATATAAGTTACAAGCAAGAGGGCAATAAGTATTATTGCAAAGTATGGAAGCAATGTCTTTATTACGCTTTCGATTGTAGTTCCACCAACTCGGCAGCCTGTAAAGAGGATTGTTCCTACAGGTGGTGTTATTGTACCAATTGATAAGTTAAAGCAGAGTAAGATACCAAAGTGAATTGGATCCATTCCGAATGACTTACAGATTGGTAATAAAATTGGTGTAAAGATAAGTATCGCTGGTGTTACATCCATAAATGTACCAACTACAAGTAATAATACGTTGATAAGAAGTAAGATAAGATACTTATTAGTTGTAAGACCAAGTATTGCATTTGCTATCATATCTGGAATTCCTGTAAATGCCATAGCCCATGACATAATTGATGAAAGTCCGATCATAAATGTAATGATGCCTGTTGTCTTAGCTGCTTCAAGAACAATTCTTGGAATGTCTTTAATCTTGAAAGCCTTATATATAAGTGATAATACGGTTGCATATACTACTGCGATAGCAGAACCTTCTGTTGCTGTGAAGATACCACCAAGGATACCTCCGATTACGATTACGATAAGTAAAAGGCTTGGGATTGCCTGCCAGAATGTCTTAAGAGCAACCTTAACTGGAACTCTCTGCTCTGCCTGATAACCACGCTTCTTAGCCATAATTCCTGCAAGTATCATAACTGCACCACCCCAGAGAAGACCTGGAATATAACCTGCCATAAAGAGTGCTGCGATTGATACGCTTCCTGCAACGCTTGAATATACGATCATTGTGTTACTTGGTGGAATTAACATACCTACTGGAGCAGATGCTACGTTTACTGCTGTACTGTAGTTCTTGTCATATCCTTCTTTTTCTTCAAGTGGTCCGATTGTACCACCCATAGCAGCGGCTGCTGCTGCACCAGAACCTGATATAGCTCCGAATAACATATTAGCTACTACATTTGACTGTGCAAGTGCACCTGGCATACGTCCACTGATTACCTTGGCACAATTAACAAGTCTTGTTGCTATACCACCATTATTCATTATATTACCTGCAAGAATGAAGAATGGAATTGCTATAAGCGAGAATGAATTAGAACCCGCAAATATTCTCTGAGCAGAAGTTGCAAATGAAACATCTGCTGGAATCATACATATCATTGATACTGCTGATGACATACCAATTGCTACACCGATTGGAGCGCCGATAACAAGCAGTACAACCAGTATTGTAACCATTACTAAGGCTACCTGTAATGCTATACTCATATATACCTCTCATTTCTATGCACTTATGTGCATTGCGTACCTTTATGCTTCATCTTTTTTAAGTTCAAGTCCGATATTGTATATGCTGTAAAAGATAATTATTACGCCGCATATTGGAATAATTGAATATATAATACCTGTTGGAATATGCAAGATTGAGTCAAACTGTACGAAATTCATATGTGTAATCTTAAAACCACCAAATACCATTATAAGACCAGCAAATGCGATTGTTACACATTCAATTATTATATTGACGATTCTCTTAGCTTTCTTAGGAAGCTTATCTTTTACTACTGCAATATTAATGTGCTCTCTCTGTCCAAACATATATGTTGCAGATATGATTATTAACCATACAAATGAATATCTTGTAAGTATTTCTGTTACACTGCTTGGAGCTGAGAAAATGTATCTGGCAACAACCTGATAAGTTACCATAAGTACCATCATTATAAATATGAATACACTTGCATACGAAGTTACTTTATCTAATATATTTTTTACTGTCTTCATATTAATTCTCCTCTCTTAAAGCTTCTACTTTATTATAAATATCCTTTGTCATATCTGACTGGTTAGCAATACTGTCAAGTAATGGCTGGCATTTTTCCCTGAATTCGTTAGTATCCGGATACACAAAGATTGCACCGTGCTCTTCTGCTTCTTTCTTACCTGCCTCAACAGCTTCCTTAAATGTATCAAATTCATATTCTGTTGATTCCATTACAAGCTTATCAAATATTGCTCTGTCTTCTTCTGACATGCTGTCAAGGAAATTAGTACTTGCTACAACTACATCAGGGTGAACAATATGTCTTGTATATGAGTAATATTTAGCTACTTCATAATGCTTGAAATCTGAATATACAAGCTCACTGTTCTCACCGGCATCAATTACACCCTGCTGAAGTGCTGTATACACTTCTGACTGTGACATTGCTGTACCTGTACCACCCATATACTTAACCATATTAAGATATGTTGTACTATCATTTACTCTTACAATCATACCCTTAAGATCATCTGCTGAGTTGATAGGCTTGTCAGCATATATATTTCTTTCACCTGCTGTATATATTGTAAGGACTTCAAAATTGTACTTTCTTGTTGACTTGAAAAGGTCTGTAAATACCCCTGATTCTGTTGCTCTTCTTAAATGATCCATATCCTGATAAAGATAAGGTGCACCGACAATAGCAAAGTTAGAATCATATCCTTCTGGAACTGAACATGGTACTATAGCCATATCAAGTGCACCAGTTCTGATGAATTCTGCCATAGAACCCTGCTCACCAAGTACACCGTTAGCATATATAGTCATTTTGTATCTGCCATTAGTAGCTTTCTCGAACTTCTCACCAAGCTCCTTCATAGCTTTATACTGTGGGTGATTTTCATTCTGGTTAAATGCTACTCTGATAACCTTAACTTCCTGACCATCTGCACTTTTACTTCCGCATCCCGTAAGTGTAAAGCTGGCCATTAAACATACGCATAATAATAATGCCATCAATTTTTTACCCATAAAATCCTCCATTCTTATGCTTTTGCATACAAGTGAATTACTTTAAAAGTTCTACACTTACTTTAACTACAACTTTTCTTACCTTCATAGGCTCTCCATCTGCAACCTGTGGTCTGTGAATATCTGTAGGGAAGAATACACAGAAGCAGCCAGGTGTTGATGTGATAAAGCCTTCATTTTCTACATCTTTAACAAATATAAGATCTCTCTCATCATATCTTTCTGCCACTTCGTAGTTACCTGTATCTGGTGTGAAGCCTAACTTTTCCCTTCCTGTTACAAGGAACTGTACATCAAGATATTTCTCGTGGTATTCCGGCTTTCTTGCCTCTAATGGTTCTGTCTCAGCATCGAATACCTGTGCATACATAAGCTTTCCTTCTATCTCATATACGCCGGTTTCCATTTTAGTAAAATCATTGTTCTTTAAATATTCTATTGCTCTTTGTACTGCTGCTGGATAATTCTTAAAATCATCCTTTGTATGAATTGATGAAAATATCATAACAAAACTCCCTTCTATATATAAATATGAAATTCTATAATATATACATTTATATTTTATTCTACATTATTCTTGCTTTTGTTCTCCATTGCATGAACCATATTAACAATCATCTTATGTGATGGAACTGGAACTCCCAATCTGTCACCAGCCTTAACTACCGCACCGCTGATTGTATTAACCTCCGTAAGCCTTCCTGCCTTAAGGTCTGCATATATAGATGTTCTTCCTTCTGGAGAATTAAGAGATGTATTTCTTACCCGTTCAATCATCTCTTCTTCATTAAACTCAAGCCCCATAGCTTTAGCTACCTGCATTGCCTCTTTTATAAGAATAACTGTCATATTCCAAGCATATTCATCTGTTGCGATAAATCCGATTGGAACCTGAAGAACTCCTGTAAGAACACTAAGTGAAACATTAGTAAACAGCTTGTCCCATATAAGCTGCTGGATATTATCATAAATGTGTGTATCAAATCCACAAGAGTCAAGACAGACCTTAACTTTGTCAAGCATATGCTGTGAATCTTCAACAAGCATACCGATATTGGTCTTGCCCTTGCCGCCTCTTCTTACATATCCGTCACCAAGGATTGCTCCATTATCTTCTGTTGTACCTATGATAATTCTTTCCTTAGGAACAAATTCCAAGATAATGTCTTCGTGGCCTGCACCATTCTGAAGAGTCATTACATATGTGTTATCTCCTATTATTCCCTTATTCTCCATAAGTGCTGCTCTTGAATATAAAGCCTTGACAAATATAATTACTAAATCTACTTCACCTATTCCTTCACTACTAAGTAATGCTGCTGGGTGATATATTACATCTGTATCATTCTCAAATAACTTTAATCCGTCTGCATTAATCTTATCTACAAGTTCTGCCTTCTTATCAATCATATATACATCATTGTTAGTAGAAAGATGTCCACCATATATAGAACCCATGGCACCAGCTCCAAGTACCGCTATCTTCATAGTATGCCTCCATTTCTTCACATTTTTGTTATCTTAAATATTATTTCTTCTTAAAATATTCTTCTTTTATCTGTTTATTATTACCGTAATAAATATTTTTCTTTATTTATTATTTTTGCTATTGCGGTAATAAATATTTTTTTATTATTTCTATTGCTGCCGGCAGCCCTTAAGACCGCCAGCATATTATATTATGTTAAATACATTTTCCACTGATTAGCGGGTAAATTCTGCAAGACCTTCAATAGCATAAGCTCTGATTGGGCAAGAATCCAAGCCATATATTGGAAGTGGTGAGTATGACATAAAGAATGTATCCTGTGAAAGCTTATCAAGGTTCTTTAATACTTCAAGGAATACGATGTTCTCTGCCATACAGATGTCGTGGAAAGGCTTAACATCTTCGTTGCAGTTCTCAATTGAAACACCATCACCGAAGCCTACACACTTAATCTTGTGGTCTACACACCACTGTGCTGTCTCACCATTTACTAATAATCTCTGATCCTTGTCTGTATTAGTATCAGGTGTGAATGGGTCAAGCTTGTAAGATGAGTCGATGATAAGAATATCACCTTCCTTTACCCAGCCTTCTGTTGCCTTGTCAAGGTCTGCCGCACTGATGTGCTTTCTGTGAGGAAGTGTATCCTTGAAGTCAACATATATTGCTCTTCCCATAAATGTTGTAAGTGGAAGTTCAGCAACTGATGGCCAGTTGTCATCGTGATGATAAGGACACTCGCAATGTGTTCCTAAGTGGCTTGTAAGATCCATTGCTGTGTGGAAATCAGGAATTGGTCCGCCTGTGTTATATCTGATAAGGTGGCATCTTCTTGACTCTGTCTTTGGGTCTAATGGCTTTGTAAGATCGATTACCTTTAATCCGTTTCCTAAAGCAAATGTTGTGTTCATAATTAAATCCTCCTGTGAATTAAATATTTTGTTTACTTGTTAGCTTTTTAGATACTTGTTAAATTTTCCTGTTTGTTACTTATTTGTCATTTCCTTTGGCACTTGCAGTATACCAGTATACCGGTTTATAATCAATTATCAAAACTTTATAAATTTCTGATAATATTTTTGTAATATATGCACAAGTGTAAGTCGATTTTCAAATACTTTTGCTAAAATAGCATATCCATTTTTGTATATTTGTTAAACTTTTGACATTGCACCAGATGAAAACATTGTAAAAATATAGCATTTGTTGTATCATAATGGTTTGCATAAGCTTTAATGTCTATTGCAATTTTTATATTATTTTGCAAGATTGGAGAATATATGAATAATTCAACCTCTTATTGGTTAAAAAAAGGAATTCACAACGGTATGCCTATAGCACTTGGCTACCTTGCTGTTTCTTTTACATTGGGAATTGCCGCTAAGAATGCAGGACTGACCGCCTTACAGGCTGCCCTTGCAAGCATAACATGCCACGCTTCTGCTGGTGAGTTTGCCGGCTTTACACTTATTGCGGCACTTGCTGCATATACAGAGATTGCTGTTATGGAACTTATAATTAATGCACGATATTTTCTTATGTCGTGTGCCTTAAGCCAGAAATTAGATAATAAAATGCCATTTTTTCACAGACTTATTATGGGATTGTTCGTTACTGATGAGATATTCGGACTGACAGTATCTGTTCCTGAAAAACTCAACCCCGCATATATGTACGGAATGGTTCTTGTAGCCTCACCCGCGTGGGTTCTTGGAACATACTTCGGCGTGCTGTTTGGAAATATACTTCCAGCTAATATTGTAAGTGCTTTAAGTGTCGGATTATACGGAATGTTCATTGCAATAATAATTCCTCCGGCAAGGAAAAATCACATAATTGCAGGCGTTGTAGCAATATCAATGATTATAAGCTGTATATTCAGCTATGCCCCTGTTATAAGCAGCATTTCCTCTGGAACTCGAATTATTATATTAACAGTTATCATCTCACTTGTGGCAGCAATTCTTTTTCCTGTAAAGGAAGAGAATGCCAGAAGTGCTGATAATGCTGGCAATGCTGATAACACTAATGCTACTAATAATACTTAAGAAACATATTACCTATATAGAATTGGGAGATTATTTATGCCTACACATAATACATACATATACATATTAATTATGGCTCTTGTAACATATCTTGTAAGAGTTCTCCCTCTTACACTGATACGAAAAGAGATTAAAAATATCACAGTTAAATCATTTCTTTACTATGTGCCTTATGTAACACTTGCTATTATGACTTTTCCAGCGATATTATCTGCAACCTCCAGTATAATATCAGCGGCTATCGCTTTTGTAATAGCCATCGTGCTTGCGTGGATTGGAAAAAGCCTTTTTCAGGTTGCAATGTTAAGCTGTGCATCAGTATTTATTGTAGAACTTGTTATAACATTTTTACAGACACATTAATATAAAGATTAAACCGCTGTCAGCCATTGAAATTAAAGGCTGGCGGCGGTTTCTATCAACACATTTTGTCCTATAAGTCTTTTATCCTATAAGTTCATTAATACCTTAATAAATATTAACTATCTGCTAGTGTATGTTAATTTATAGCTGAAGCTTAATAAGCATTATCTCATATGTGCAGCTTTCACTAAATGCTTGGCAAGTACAGAGGTTGTAACTGAACCAACGCCGCCCGGTACTGGAGTTGCGATTGAGGCAATATTCCCTATTGCTTCAAAATCCACATCTCCGCAGAGCTTTCCTTCCTCATCAACATTTATTCCAACATCAATAACAACAGCACCATCTGCAACATATTCAGGCTTTATCATCTTTGCTGAGCCTGCCGCTGCAACAAGTATCTCTGCATGCTTACAGGTCGCCGCCATATCGACTGTCTTTGTATGTACAACTGTAACTGTTGCATTTCTTTTCATAAGAAGCATAGCCACAGGCTTACCAATAACAAGGCTTCTTCCAACTACTGTAACTCTCTTGCCTTTAATATCTACACCTGCATAATCTAACATCTCTATAACAGCCTCCGCTGTACAAGGTGCATATCCTGTTTCATCTCCTGCATATACCTTAGCAAGATTAACCGGTGATATTCCATCAAGGTCTTTTCTTGGGTCTATTCTGTTCTCGACAGCCTTCTCATCAATATGCTTTGGCAATGGTCTTAAGAGAAGGATTCCATCTATGTCGGGATTATTGTTAATCTGGTCGAATTCCTTCTGAAATTCATCATTAGATATATCTGCCGCAAATGTATATGTTGTACATCTTACGCCTACTTTATCCATTTTCTTTACTGCTCCACGTTCATATGAACAGTCATCCGGTCTTTCACCAACTCTTATTATTGCAAGATGTGGAAGTTCCCCATCTATATTCTTAATATCTTCTATAAGCTGCTCATTAATAGAATTAGCAACTGGCAGTCCTTTTAATATTTCCATTAGATAATACCTCCATTATTCTGACTGTATATATTGTTATCCTGGTATTTTTATATAACTACAATGCCAATATCTTGTGATTATTATGGATGTACGCAATCCATAACCCTGTCATATACTTTATCAGCAAGTTCATTGCCTGTAATTACAAGCTCGTCAGCTTTAGTATTCATATCCTCTGCAACATCAATATTTTTCATAAGCTTTGTATTGATATACACATTTAATGAAGCTCCGTTAAGAGCCGCCTTGCACATCTGTACACCAACACCTGCATCACTGATTGCAAGTCTGCTTCCAATAACCGATATTCTGTCAATAAGCTTTATTGCCTCAACTATAAGCTCCATCATAGAAAGAGGAGCTTCACTTGCAATAAGCAAAGCATTTTCCATAACCTTATTACGGTGCTCTAACTGTTCTTCTGTATCCTTAGGAAGTCCGTAAGCTTCTGATAACGGCTTAAATGCCTTGGCATCCTTATCCATACACTCATACAATCTGTTAGTAATGTCCCCAGCTTTAACAATAAGTTCTTCTATTTCTTCCTGATATTCTGCATATTTTTTCTTTCCTGTTGTCAAAGAAAGCACCATATTGCCCAATGCCATTCCTACTGCTGCCACATATCCGCAGGCTCCCCCTCCTCCAGGAACCGGCTCTTTAGAAGCTAGAACATTTAAAAAATCCTTCATATCCATATACTTTTCCTCACTTCCTTAAATATCTGCTAAATTTCTATTGTACCTGTAAATACTGTTGTTGCAGGACCTTCCATATACACATTTCCTGACTCTGTATCCCAGCTTATATTAAGGTCTCCGCCAAGAAGATGAAGTGTTGCATCAATATCACACATTCCATTAAGCACTGTCGCCACAAGGCTTGCACAAGCACCAGTACCACATGCAAGAGTTTCCCCTGAACCTCTCTCCCATACTCTCATATTAAGATTTTTTCTATCAACTACCTGAATGAATTCAGTATTAACTCTTTCTGGAAATGCCATATGGCTTTCAAAATGAGGTCCGATTTGTTCAATTGCAAACTTCTTTATATCAATATCTTTATCAAGATACACTATTCCGTGTGGATTACCCATTGATACGCCTGTTATCTCATATATACCGCCATTAACTTCTATCTTTTCTGCTACAACGGCGTTGGTTACTTCACTAAGTGCCTTTACTGCAACTTTGCTAAGTCCTGTATCCTTGGCGTTAGAAAGTATATCCTTGTATACAGCTTTATAATCCTTTAATGCACTTATATCCATCGGAATATCTGCGGCTTCAAGAACCGGACATCCCATATTAACCTTTGCTGTTGCGACCTTTCCGTCTGTACCTATATTTAATTCGAGTATCTTTATACCAGCAAGTGTATCAATATTTACTGTTGTCTTATCTGTAAGACCATTATCATATACATACTTTCCAACACAACGTATGCCATTGCCGCACATCTTTCCCTGTGAGCCGTCAGCATTGTACATTTCCATAAAGAAATCAGCCTTATCTGATGACTTTATAAGGATAAGTCCGTCCGAGCCTATTCCTGTATGTCTGTCACTTACCTTAATTGCAACCTCACTTGGATTATCTAATTCTTCTTTAGTGCAGTCAACATATACATAATCATTGCCTGCTCCGTGCATTTTTGTAAATACCATATATCCTCCAATCACCTTACTATAAAATTATATATCAGTATCTTTCATTAATAATACCAATCTGTTACATCTATATCTTTCTTTAATACCCATCTTTAGTGTTACGCATCCGTAAATATACTCATAACCATAGTCGCCGATTCTACCATAGTATTACCGCTGTCCATACTGCATTTTTGTATATAACGGAATGCTTCCTGCTCAGTCATATTATTCTTTTCCATAAGCATATGCTTTGCAGTATCTATTATCTTTTGTTCCTCAGGGCTTCTCTGCCTTGGCGTGGTTCTAGCTTTTCTTCTGCGGCGAATCTGCGATTGCTGCATAATCTCAATTGTAGATAATAAATCATTAACTTTAATCGGCATGGCAACGCATACAACATTGCTGTCGTGACATTCCTCCCACAAATTCTGCGACGCGACAAGCAGTATTTCAAAACTCTTTGGCTTGTATTCGTATAGTTCTGAATACAACATATTATCAGACAGCTTATAACCACATATTATAATTCCGTCTGACAGATTATCTGCCTGATTGATAGCCTGAGCACCGCTTGTACAGGGAACTGCCACATCATAACCTCTTCTTACTAAAAGACTGCGAACCGCCTTGGCCTCCTCTATTTTCGGAAACGCAACTATTAATGTAGACATATTCTAACCTCTTATCACAGTCAGTTTTTAAAATTTGTAAAGGTATTCATCAAGTTCCCACTGGGTAACCTGTGTCTTGTAATCGTTCCATTCTCTTAACTTGGCCTCTGTGTACTTAGATGTAATATGTTCTCCTAATACATCACATATGAACTTATCCTCGTTAAGATATCTGACAGCATCATAAAGACTTTCAGGAAGCACCTCTATAGCCGCCTGCTTTCTTTCTTCATCTGTCATCTCAAATATATTACAGTCAACACTTGCTGGAACCTCAAGTTTATTCTTAATTCCATCAAGACCAGCCGCAAGGCAGGTTGCAAGTACAAGATATGGATTAGCTGATGGGTCTGGATTTCTTAATTCAACTCTTGTACCCTGTCCTCTTGAAGCCGGAATTCTTATAAGCGGACTTCTGTTAGTTGCTGACCACGCAATATATACAGGAGCTTCATAACCCGGAACTAATCTCTTATAAGAATTTACTAATGGATTAGTAAGTACCGCCATACCCTTTGCGTGCTTCATAAGTCCTGCTATAAAATGATATGCATCCTCTGACAAACCAAGTGGGTCATTCTCATCAGCAAATATATTCTTTCCGTCCTTGGCAAGTGACATATTAACGTGCATACCTGAGCCATTAATTCCATACTTTGGCTTTGGCATAAATGTTGCATAAAGTCCGTGTCTTTTAGCTATAGTCTTTACTGTAAGCTTAAATGTCATTATATTATCGGCTGTCTTTAACGCCTCATCATATTTAAAATCAATCTCGTGCTGTGCTGGTGCAACCTCGTGATGTGAAGCTTCTATTTCAAAGCCCATATCTTCAAGTGTAAGCACCATATCTCGTCTTACATTTTCACCTAAATCTGTTGGACCTAAATCAAAATATCCAGCTTTCTCGTGTGAAAGTGTTGTTGGCAGTCCGTTATCATCTGTGTGGAACAGGAAGAATTCACATTCAGGTCCTACCTCGAATACATATCCCATATCCTCAGCTTCTTTAATTACTTTCTTAAGAATCCAGCGTGGATCACCTTCAAATGGCTTACCATCAGGTGTATACACATCGCATATAAGCCTTGCAACTTTGCCCTGCTGTGGTCTCCATGGGAATATCTCAAATGTATCATAGTCTGGATAAAGATACATATCCGACTCTTCAATTCTTACAAATCCTTCTACTGAAGAACCATCAAACATACATTTGTTATCAAGTGCTTTTCCTAACTGGCTTGATGTAATAGCTACATTTTTCAAAACTCCGAACATATCAGTAAACTGAAGTCTGATAAATTCAACATCTTCTTCCTCAACCATTCTGAATATGTCCTGCTTGGTATACTTTCCCATATCACTCTGTTCCTTTCCTGATTAAATGATAAGCATAAGCGTTATTATAATATTCACCAGTGCACATTTTACGCACCCTCAACTAATACGCCAATACAGATAATATACTACATTTACCTTTATCTTGTATACATTGTTTTGTCAAAAACTAATAATGTAAACCGTCATATTAACTTTGACTTTAACATATAATATTCCAACAATAAGTGCCTGTATCATACAGAAATGAGGATTACAATGAAGATCAGCCATTACAAATTATCAGTATTACTTTCCATAATACTTCTTAGTCTTGCTACTTTTTTTTACATATACACGACAATATTCACACAACACGGTGCATATGCCAATAGTTCGGCTGTTATTAATGGAATTGGCGGAGGTAATATAACTGGTGATTGTCAGGCAGGAAAAAAAGCACTGCCAATATACTGCGTGCAGACTGACAAGAAACAGATTTCGATATCTTTTGATGCTGCGTGGGGTGCTGACGATACTATCCAGATACTGGACGTTTTAGATAAACATAATGTAAAGACTACATTTTTTATGACGGGAGGCTGGGTATCAACTTATCCTGATATGGTTAAAGAAATATACAGCCGCGGCCACGACCTTGGAAATCACAGCGAGAACCACAAACAGATGAGTAAGCTTGATACTGCCTCACAGAAAGAGGAAATTATGTCTGTACACCAGAAAATAGAGGAACTCACAGGATACAACTGCTTCCTGTTCCGCCCTCCTTATGGTGATTATAATTCTGAACTTATTAATACTATATATGGCTGTAACCACTATCCTGTACAATGGGACGTTGACTCTCTTGACTGGAAGGACTACGGCGTTGAAAACATTATAAAAACCGTCACCACGCACAAAGCACTTGGCAACGGCTCTATAATTCTTATGCACAACGGTGCTAAATTCACGGCTGATGCACTCGATACCGTCCTTACTAATCTTGAACAGCAAGGGTATGAGATTGTTCCTATATCACAGCTTATCTTAAAAGATAACTTCCATATGGATAGTACCGGACGACAATTAAATGATTAAAAGTTACATAAACCTCATCTTATAACCACCGCTGAACACTTTCCCAACTGCAAGCTTATTGCCCCACTCCCTGTCTGTAAGCCTGCAGTTAAAATCTACTGCATCAGCACGTCCATACCAAGGCTCTATGCACACAAAAGGTACTCCTTTTCCTGCTGATGACCACAATCCAAATACCGGTGTATCAAATATAACCTCAACAACCGGTTTGCAATCTTTACAAAGGCTTACACATTTTATGTCGTTGTTCTCAATAATATAAGCATCCTTATCAAAGAAATTCTCTGTCAATGTCACATTTTTATTAGTGATTGGCATATAGTGGATATCTGGCTGTACAAGTCCATCCTTTGATAACAAATGATATTGTATTCCATTCTCTTTGGTTTCGAATCTTACCTGTGCTCCAATGGCATTTTCACCACACACAAAAGCCGGATGTCCACCAATGCTGAAATACATCTCTTTATTATCCTTATTCACAACTTCCCATATAGTTATGACATTATTATCTGCCAGTCTGTGTGTTATCTTTAACTCAAAGTCAAAAGGATATACAGCTTTAGTGTTCTCATCAGACTCCAGTTTCATAACCACGGCACTATTATCCTTCATAACAAGACTAAACTCCATATCTCTTGCAAAACCATGCTGTGTCATATGATATTCTTTTCCCTCGTATATTGAAGTATCGTTCTTATACCTTCCAACCAGCGGGAATAATACTGGTGTATGTCTTTTCCATATGTCTGGCTGTCCAGACCATATATACTGCTTATTATCGCTCTTTCTAATAACTGATACTATCTCACAGCCCTTACTATCTACAATCACCTCAAAATTATCATTACTAAGTGTATACTGCATATATTTCCTCTCTCTTATGTTTATTTGCAGTTACCTGCCTTATTATCTGTCGTTATTCATCCTCCAGTCTATGCATCTTTGGAGATATTCAACATATTCTGGATTTTTGCACATACCCTTTCCCGGATTATCTGAAATCTTAGCAACGTCCATTCCATTACATTTAGTAGTCTTCATTACTATATTAAGTGCCGGAACATCTGTATCATTACTTATATATGTTCCTATTCCAAATGCAACCTTAGCTTTTGCATTAAAGTATCTGTAAAGCTTGTCAGCCCTGTCAAAGTCAAGGCTGTCACTGAATAATAATGTCTTATTAGCAGCATCTATCCCAAGACTCTCATAATGCTTAATCATCTTATCTCCCCATTCGTATGGGTCGCCGCTGTCATGTCTTACACCTCCAAAAAGTGTTGCATAAGTAAGCTGGAAATCCTTTAAGAAGCAGTCTGTTGTTATCGCATCTGTAAGTGCAATACCATTAAGAATTCCATATTCCCTTACCCAGGCATCAAGTGCATACCAGTTAGAATATGCCGGATTGTGCTTATGGTTGCCCTGTCCTGTACACATTATCCACTCGTGTGCCATTGTTCCAACAGGTGTAAGATTATATTTCTTGGCAAGATATACATTACTTGTTCCTACGAACAAAGAATTACCATTATAGTCAGCCTCTGCAAGTGTCTTAACCGCAAGTTCCTGTGCCTCTGATGATAATCTTCTTCTAAGTCCGAATTCACTAAAGCTTCCAAGCCTGTATACATTCTTTCCTTGTGCTTCATCAGCCTCATCGGCCTCAAGTGCCGCAACCTTGGCACTTAATCTTTCCTTAAAGCTCTTAAGAAGTTCATCATAATTATATGCCATTCTGAAATACACTTCATTGACAATCGCAAGTGTTGGTATCTCATATAATGAAGTATTAAGCCACGTTCCAAAAGTTTCTATGCTAAGTCCACATTCTGCATCAGTTGTAATCTTAAAATCAGCATATCTTGCCTGCCATAATCTTAAGAAATCAACATAACTTCCTTTCATCCACTTAACATTTTCAAGATAATCAAGCTCGTCCTCTGTAAATCTTAAAGTACAGAAATGCTTTATCTGCTCTCTGATTTCTTCTACCATCTCTTCTGTAAAATGTACATCTTTATTCCTGCACTTAAATGTCCAGGTTGTCTTATAATCAGAGAACTGGTGGTAAATTGCCTGTCCCATACTGAACTTGTACATATCTGTTTCCAAAAGACTTACTATAATTGGATTTAATTTCATAAATAATCCTCCGTTCCTGTGCTGCTACACTTACTCCTGACTGTCATTACTGTATACATATAACTCTGATAATTTATTGCCTGTTATTGATACACCTTTTTTATTAACGGCCTTTATTTTATCATTTATACTTCTTTTAAAACTTGTCTTATACAACTGCTTTCCAAGTATAATCTCGTACACTCTCTGCAAATCTGGAAGTGTGAATTCCTTATGCATAAGATTAAATGCAACATCACTATATTGTGTCTTATTCCTTAATCTCATAAGTCCCTCCAGGATAATCTGGGCGTGGTCAAATGCTAACGCCTCATAACTTATAAGTTCCGGAATGTAACTCTTCACGCTGATACAGCCATTTTTAAATGTCTTTTCCTTAAGCGAATATTTAATCGTAATATTTTTTTCTTTATTAGCAAATGTCAATATCTCATCATTAAATGTTATATCAAACCATAATGCTTCACTCGCATCATCTCCAGCCTGCGGCTTAATTCCATCAATTGGAATAAGTGTCATATACGCTATATCTATAACCCTCATTCTTGGATCTCTGTCCGGCTGGCTCATTGTATAGAGCTGTTCCATATATATATCTTTAAGTCCTGTTTCTTCTTCAAGCTCTCTGCACGCTGCCGTATACGCTGATTCTGTTATATTAACAAAACCTCCCGGAAGTGCATAACAATCTATATATGGATGATTATTACGCTTTATAAGAAGTACTTTAAGACATTTTAAATCCCTGCTCATGCCAAAAAGAAGCATATCAACCGTAACACTAGGTCTTTCATAGTGTCCCGGATTATATTGTTCAAGAAACTCCTTTTCTGTAAGCCCATCTTTATTTCTTCTTTCAGCTCTTGGTATATACTCATTATTATTGCTAATTTCACTCATAAAACCTATACCTCTTATTAAAAGTAGCTTTTTGATACTTTTATATATACTACTTTTGTACTAATATGTCCAGTATTTTTTACTAATCAGCCGCGTTCCTGTCTTATCCCACTCCGATTTTTTATTCATTATCTACATAACCATTCCCTGCAATAACATAAAAATAAAGCTGTCACACTAAACTCAATCTATACATTATGCGGCTGTAAGCATACTGCCTTCTGCCTGCATATTATACAAATTACCATTTAGTGTAACAGCCCAATTACCATTTAATTATAGCTTTCTTATAATTGTATCATTCTTTAATTATAATTGTTAAACATTAATATCCCAACGACTTTAAAGTACTATAATCACTAAGCTGCATATAATACTTAACATTATTATAAGTATCCTCATCATAATAGCTTACTGATAATACAACCTTATCAGTATCAAAGGTCTTATCAAATGGATTGTCAAGTTCTTTTCTTATTTCACTGATAAGATTCATATCTGATATATTACTGCTGTCCACATAATAATAGCTGCCATCCTTTATTGAATATATATATAATGTAAAGTCATCATTAATGTCCGATTTATTCAATCGTTTACTTTCAAAGTTATCAAGATACTTTTTAAGCTTATTACTTGTCTGTGATATGTTCTGTGATGCAATCCTATTAACTGCATTATAATAAGCATTTAAAGTCTTAGGAAGCTTATCACCTAATAATACCTGTGCTGAGTATGGTATTCCATTTCTTGTAAACGAAATGTATATATATGGCATACCACCTCTGTATCTTGATGAAACATCATTAATACTGCTATAATACTGTGTAAATGGAATACTGTTAATTTCATTAATGAAAGTTTCATACACTTCCTTGGCAGCTTCCTGTGTAATTATGTTATCCATAAATGTAAGCTTGGCATCTTCAAATGCAGGAAGATTCTTATATTCCTTACTTATATCCTGCATATTCTCGAACTTTGAAGCAAGCTTAACAACCTCTGACTGCTTAATGAATACTTTTCTGTATCTTCCAAATATGCCGTCTTTAATATATACATTATATTTTATATATTCTTCATTTTTTCTTCCATTATTATAATAACCTGCACTGATATCCTGTATATTCTGTAAATTATCCTCAATACTGTCTGCTACAAGCTTTATAACTTCTTCATCTGTTATCTTGAGTCTGCCTAATATATCCTCAAAATAATCTTTTTCTTCTGAATAACTGTATGACAACATATTGTCGTTTACAATTGACATCTTTACATACTTTACCTTTGAAGTATCTGGAACGTACGAAAGCATCTGCCCAATTCCTGCATTAACAATCACTCCAAATACTGCCGCAAGGACGTAAGCCAGAATAATTGAAGGCATTGCTTTTATTATTCTGTGAAGTTTCCTGCTTGATATGACTTCATATATTATTACAACAAATGCAGCCACCACAAATGAAACCACTATATATTCAAGAAAATATCCTCTGTAACCACTACGCTTTTCCCTTATATAAAGCATAACTCCAAGAACACTTATAACAAAACCGATTGCAGTTCTTATTGCAAACTGTAACTTCCAGCCGAGTGCCGGCTTACCTGCTGTCTCACTCTTTCTCTTAGTAAACAGTACACAGCCAAGAACAATATAAATAACTGCAAGAACCAGTGTGTATATATTAGAGGCGATCGACAAAAGCATCTGTGAAACACTTGACGATGTAATATATAAAGGTTCAAATGCACCAAATACCTGTGCTGTAAGCATATTATAAGAATTATCAAGTATCCACACAGGACATTCCATAGTCGCTGTAGCAACTGAATCTGTAACTGTACTTGCGATAAGCAGTATAATAAATCTTGGTAGAAATACTATAAGTCCTGACACACATATATTGCTGAATATATTACCTGTTATTGAACAAGCCAGTGCAATTGCCGCACTGCAAAGAAGTGCACATATAAATTCTGCAACATATATATGAATTGTTACACCGTAATCAACTATAAAATAGTTCCTAAAAATGTGGTAGCCTATAAAGCTTGCCACAAAAGCTGTCAGCATTGATACTGCCTGCCAGAATGTAACTGCAGCGAACTTACTTATAAATAATGCCTTTCTTTTGTACGGAAGTGAATGGTAGAAATCACTTGTACTTCTTTTATTAAGAAATGACCACGCATAAAGAGCAAGTATCGGTGTTATAACCAATACAACAATCAGCAGCACTCCTTGTGATGATATCGGTGACACCAATGATGTATAAGGCGATGACATATTAATAACTTCTGTGCCACTCTCTGCTGCAGCATTAGCGGCATTTATCATTTTTTTAATATTAAGTCCTTCTATGATAATTGGAAATCCTGATACAAATGCCACAACTGCTAAAGATATAAATCCAATCACCTTTAACTGTATTACTGTCTGCCAGAACAGCTTTAAACTAAATACATTTTTATTATTAGTATTGTCCATCAAGTTCCACCTCCAATGCTGTATCAAATTCATAACCTAACGCTTCCATCTCATAAGTAAATACTTCTTCTAATGTAAGCGGAAGCACATCAAGAACAAGCGGATTTAACTTACTAAGCTTCTCAACAGTTGTATCTCTGTCGCCATTAATAATCATATTGGCAACAGAACCTTCCTGTCTGTATCTTATTATGTTAAATTCATCAAATGTACTTCTTGAGAATTCATTCCTGAATGCAACCTGAATTTTAAACTGTGATGTCTTTAACTCAAGCACATCACTGTCAAGTACAAGACCACCTCTGTGCAGTAATGCAAGATGGTCACATATATCCTCAAGCTCCCTTAATGAATGTGAAGTCACAATAACAGTTGCATTATATTCAATAACATCATTGCATATAAGCTTTTTAACAAGATTTCTCATAACAGGGTCAAGACCGTCAAATGTCTCATCAAAGAACATATACTTTGCCCTTGTAGACAATGCCAGTATAATTGCCGCCTGTCTTTTCATTCCTTTAGAGAAATTGCCAATTGGCTTTGCTGGATTTAACTCGAAAAGCTCTGTAAGCTTATTAAATCTTTCCCAATCGAACTTTTCATATATCGATGCGTACAGCTTTGCCATTTTATTCATATTAGCACCTGGCAGGAAGAATAATTCATCTGCCACAAGAACCACATTTTCCTTAATCTTAGGATTTTCATATATTGGTGCATCATCTATATATGCCTCACCCTTTTCCGGCTTATATATGCCTGCAAGAACTCTTAAAAATGTTGACTTTCCTGCACCGTTAGAGCCGACCATTCCGTATATACAGCCGTCACTGATGTTACAAGTAATATTATCAAGTGCAACAAAGTCTTCAAAATTCTTGCTGACTTCCTTAACCTTAATCATCACAAGCCCTCCCTTATTTATTCTATTTCTTCATATACCTTATTAACATTTTCAATAATCTCATCTTTAGAAATACCTGCTAATGCAAGCTCCCTTACAATCTGGTTTAACTTAGGAAGCTTCTCCCTTACATTAACTCCCAAAGCTTCAAGTGCGTCAGGCGATATAAACGACCCTTTACCCGGAACTGTGACTATCATCTGTCTTCTGTCCAGCTCTGAATACGCTTTCTGAATTGTATTAGGATTAGTTGACAGTTTAACTGACAGGCTTCTTACAGATGGCATTTTATCTCCCTCTTTAAGAATTCCAGTCATTATCTGCTCCTCAACCTGATTTATAATCTGTTCATATACAGGCACTCGCGACATGACATCTATAACGAACATCGTATTACCAATCCTTTCTAATATTTAATTCATATTGATTATAATTTATCTATAATTGTTATTAACTATCATAAGTCTTATAGATCTTATAATTACTACCAGTATTCTATACCAGTTATCCATTGCAATGTATTAACTGTACTATATTAATTAGTACAGTTGTTATGATTAATATATTATATACCTTGAATTTTGTCAATATGAAATTAATTAGTATATTTGCATAACATCTTCCTCTTTGATTAACACTTAAATTATGCTACAATAATTCTAATTATGACGTGTCACAGGTAAATATGCTTTTCTTCGCTAAGAAACCGCTGTTTATGCCCCTGACACTCACATTATTAACAATTATTAATACAGGAGGATTATCTAATGAGCGAAGCATGTTCACATAACTGTTCAAGCTGCGGTTCTGACTGTAGCGAAAGAACAGCACCACAGAACTCAAGAAATGATAATAATAAAAATGTAAAGAAAGTTATAGCTGTTGTCAGTGGTAAGGGCGGTGTCGGAAAGTCACTTGTAACTTCACTTCTTGCAGTTAAAGCACGCCAGTCTGGTCTTAAAACTGCCATTCTTGATGCTGATATAACAGGACCATCTATCCCTAAATCTTTTGGTCTTTCAGGCAAGGCAACCTGCAATGAAGAAGGTACAATAATATACCCACCAGAAACCCGCACCGGTATCAAGACTATGTCACTTAACTATCTTCTTGATAACGAAACCGACCCTGTTATATGGAGAGGTCCTGTTATCGCCAGTGCTGTTAAGCAGTTCTGGGAGGAAGTAGCATGGGAAGATACAGACTGTATGTTCATCGACTGCCCACCTGGAACTGGCGATGTTCCACTTACTGTATTCCAGACACTCCCGGTTGACGGAATTGTTGTTGTAACATCACCTCAGGATCTCGTATCTATGATTGTTGAAAAGGCTGTTAATATGGCTAAGATGATGGATATTCCTGTTATCGGAATTGTAGAGAATATGTCATATTTCAAATGTCCTGACTGTGGCAATATCCACTACATTTACGGAAAAAGCAATATTGATAAGGTTGCCGAAGATATGGGCATTAAAAATGTTGCTAAAATGCCTATAGACCCACACGTTGCTGAATATATCGATGCAGGACGTGCTGAGGAGCTTGATGCCTCTGCACTTGATACTATATTCAAAGATATTTAAGGATTATATTATGAAAAGGATAATAATGTTTAAAGGTGGAGTTGAAACACTTGAGTTCTTCTCTGTTGAAATAGCTGAATATTTAGAAAGCAAGGGATACGAAATATTCTGGTACAACCTGCTTTTATCAAAGAACAGCTTTAATGAGCTTATGCACTATTATAATAATCAATGCAATGAACAGCTCTATGCAATTACCTTTAACTTTGAGGGACTTGAGGGCGAAGAAGGGTTATATAACAATGATGGCTGGAACTTCTGGGACTATTCTGGTGTTACAGTTATTAATATCGTTGTTGACCACCCTTTATATTACAATCAGTTTCTTAAAGCTCTGCCTGAACATTATCGTCAGGTCAATATTGACCATATGCATATTGATTATATGAAACGCTTCTTTCCCGATGTTGATGTATATTTTATCCCATCTGCCGGAACCGAGCTCAATAAACACAGAAAGCTTATTAAAGATTATGATTACCTGCCAATGTGCCAACGTCCAATCGATGTAATATTTACAGGCAATTACACTCCTAAGCATATTCTAAGAAAGCAGCTTAATAATATGGAACAGGATTATATTGATTTCTATGAAAGTGCCTTAGAACGCCTTATTATGTCACCAGACCTTACTATTGATGAGCTCTCAGAAATGTGTCTTAAAGAAGAATTTCCAGAAATAACTGATGAACAGCTCGCCAACTGTATGCCGCCAATGATGTATGTTGACCTTTCTGTAAGATTTCACTACAGACAGCTTGTTATCCGTATGCTTGCAGACTCTGGAATAAAGCTTAATACATATGGTTCCGGCTATAATTATATAGAATGTAACCACCCTGAGAATATCATTATGCACGGCGGTGTTAATTCCCAGAAATGCCTTGATATGATAAGCCAGTCCAAAATATCACTTAATGTAATGCCCTGGTTTAAAAATGGCATTCACGACCGTATATTTAACAGCTGTCTTAATGGTGCTGTCAGCCTCTCTGACTCATCTATATATATTGATGAATTATTCACTGACAGACAGAATATAATATTGTATGACCTTAATATGTTAAGGGATTATGAGCTTTCCGGGTATGACCTTAATATCACCAAGCCTCTTACAGACTATATTAAAGAATTATTAGCAGACGACAATAAGCTTCAGGCTATTGCTGATAACGCTTACAGCCTGTGCCATAACAGACACGACTGGAAAAACAGAGCCTCCATTATAGAGGCCCTGTTAAGATAAGTTGACTATTTTTTTATTATATGTTAAAGTAGTATTCGCTTGCGGATGTGGCGGAACTGGCAGACGCGCTAGATTTAGGTTCTAGTATCGTACGATGTGCAGGTTCGATTCCTGTCATCCGCATTTTTTATTTTAAAATATTTATATTTTGATTATATCTTTAATTCTAATTATATTTTAGTATCCTTTGATTATCTTATGTATTACAAGATACTCTGCCACAAGCGTTACTGGTGCAAGTATTATACACCACAGCGATAACACGATACATTCCTTCATACAGATTTTCTCTATTACTTCCCTGTCTGCACCTGTATTCCTCATAACACGTATTATATCTTTATACTGTTTCATTCTCGTTACAAGAATAACCAGAGATACTGCTATATACACGAATACTGCTGCCGCCAGAGATACTCCATATAATATGTAATTGACTATTGCTTCCCTTCTGGCATCATCTTTATCATCTGAATACACATAATATGAAAATCCTGCTGGTCCAAGATATGATTGCAGATTATTGCCTGTAGAAAGATTTACCGAATCTAAGCTGTACTTTACATTAATCTGGTTGTATTTCATTGCAAGTGTAATTGTTTCTGGTAATTCTTCCATACCAAGCAGATTTCTAAGCAATTCATTCTGGCGGTCTACGGCCCGTTGTCCAAGCTTATTAGAAGCTACCATCGTATATTTGGCATACTCAGGTATATACTCTTTTAATCTTTCCTTTATTTCATCATTAACATAGACTACATTAGCAGCCCTTGTCACTGCCGCCGGTGCAAAAAGAGTATCATATTCATATTCATTTAAAATAGTATTTCCAACGATACCTTCAGCAACTGACCTGCTGACCTGAATATTTTCATCTATATTCATTATTTCCCTGCACCTTTTATCAAGCTCTTCTGTGGTTATATCAGAAGTAAGATAATCCTCATTAAATGACTTGTAATTATCATTAACCGTTATCATTCCATTATTATACATATATTCATATAAATTTTCGTAATATTCACCACCATAAGAACTGTCATAAGATGTAGAACCTTTTGGAAAGCTGCAATAATTCATAAGATTTATCTTCGTATCTTTGCCAATTGTACTATCATACCCTCCATGTATATTGGGTTCTTCAAATACAATTACCGCATCGCCATTACAGAAATCTTCATAACTAAAATCGCAATCCTTAGCATAATCTATCAGTATATTATAGATTTCATAAGATGGCTCAACATACTCAGCCGCATACAGATAATTATTATTTACTGACTTAGCCTCCTGTATATTCCAGCCTTCCCAGGTCCACATCCTTGACGTTTCAAAACAGGAATACTGCACATCTTTTATTCCGGATATTCCCTTTATATAATCTATTATGTGCTCATCTATTCCCTGATACATATAGGCATCTGCATACTTTTCAATAACCACATTGCCATATGTATAAATTATTCCACTGTCATTGTTCTGTGGTATATTTTTTGACCTCTGAAAATATTCTTCTTTTGTTACATTATCAACTTTGCCATTCTGCTCAGCTATTAATAAATAACTGCTGTCTTTACTGAATTTCTCCTTCATCTCATTGGTCCATATTGCAACAGGGTTATATATATAATTAATATTATAATAGCCTTTTTTATCAACCTTTTTAAAAGCTATTATATCTGAACTCTTTGTGATATTATTATAGTTTTTATATGTTACAGATATGTTCATAGCACATACAACTATTATTACTAGCATTAATATGCCAAATACCCTTGTAAGTATATTCTGGACTGCTCCGTGCGACTGCATAAGCCTTTTATGCGTGTAACATATATAATTATCCTTATTGATTGACTTACTGCGTATCCTTGGTTTCTTATACTTTCTAACCCTGTAAGACTGTCCCCTGCTTCTTTTACTCCATTGAATTATATTGATGACACAGCACATAATTACAGCTATTATAAATGTCAGAAATGTATTAACATACACACTATTATCTATTGAGTAGAACTCAAAACCACATTTGTGTTCAATAAATATACATACCGCTTTCCCTGCAACTATTGAAAAAATCAGACATAACAGCAATGAACTTATCAATATAACAGCATTTTCAATTATAATTATAAATGCCATCTGTACATTGCCTGCACCTATGTTCTTAACAATACTGCGTGTCCTGCTTCTTGCTTTATTATACGATATAAGCTGATATATTATTGCTGCTATGGCAAGTATCATAACAACTATGTACATATATTTATATACATAATTATCCTTCCACGGCTTATAATCATATACACTGCTGTTATATGTAATATATATAGGACTTACCTTCTGCTCAATTCCATTGTATATATCCCTATAATCCTCTTTGATGTAATCATTAATAGGATAAATAAATATACCGCCGCCATATCTGTTAATGGCTTTTCCCTCACTCTCAGTTACAATGATACCTGGAAGCTTATCACCGCCCTGCCACACATCTGTGTAACTGTTAAGTATTCCAACAAGCTTATATGTCTTAGTTAATTTATCAGAAGTTCCATTCAGATATGTATCAATAACTATATCCTGTCCAATATCACTGCCCTGTTCAAGCTTTATAAGTGTACTCCACTCAACTGCAATCTCATTATCCTTTGCTGGCATTCTTCCTTTATTAAGCTTTATATTACCTATCTCAATAAATCTGTCTGACAACGTGCCAATACTTATATCAGTCTTTCCCACCGAATTATATACATAATTATTAACCTGTGCCAGACCGGCAGTTCCAAGATACGGATGATTTTTCAAATCATTATTTTCAGCCTTGACTGAGCCCTCATACATTACATACCAGCTTCCAAAACGGCTCTTAGCTGACTGTATCTGCCATTTATACATATTGCTCTGGAATATAAGTGTTCCAGCTACAAATGTAAAAGCTATAAATATAACCACCGAAGTTCTTAATACTTCTTTCCACCTTTTACGCAGTCCTTTGAGGCAGTATTCCAGCAATTCTATGTTCATACAACCACCTCCGATGATACATTTCCATCTACAATACTCAATACCCTGTCTGCATATCCAGCCATCTGCTTATCGTGTGTTACCATAATAATAGTCTGGCGGTATTTACTTGCCGCTAATGCAAGCATTGCAGCTACATTTTCTGAACTTCCTGCATCAAGATTACCAGTTGGTTCATCAGCATATACAACAGCCGGATGATTAATCAATGCCCTTGCTATTGCCACCCTCTGCTGCTCACCCCCTGACATCTCATACGGATATTTCTCATAACAATATTCTATCTGCAACGAACTCATCAATTCCCTTACTTCGTCCCCGTCAATGTCTTTATTGTCAAGAATTAATGGCAGGACTATATTCTCATACGCTGTATATTCTGGTATAAGGCTGTAATCCTGATATATATATCCGATATTCTCACGTCTGAACTTTGATAACTGCCTGTCCTTAAGTTCAGCTATATTAATGCCATCTATACATACATTACCCTCATCTGGCTTATCAAGCGTTCCTAATATTCTTAAAAGTGTCGATTTACCCGAACCACTCTTTCCTACTATCGCAGTAAATTCACCTTTCTTAATATTAATGTCGCATTTTTTCAATGCGTGTACCTCAACCGTTCCAGTATGATAGGTTCTGCATATACCCTCTGCTTTCAATATGTATTCCATCTTCACACCTCCTTATCTTTTGTTATCAGGCTTGTCCGCTGTACTTCATCACTACACAATGTCCTGCTTCCCGCCTGTCTGATTACTGAAAGTTTTTAATTTATTATTTATTGCTATGACTGTATTATATATTGCACGACTTACATACGGCTTACAATTTGCCCTTAAATTTATATAATGGCAATATTATTTTAAATTGTGCCCCGCCATACTTATCACTATTGCCTGCCCTTATATTTCCGTGGTGTGCTTCTATTATAAGTTTCGACAGGTTAAGTCCTATTCCTGCGTGGAATTCGTCCTGACTTTTCCTGCTCATAAATCTGTCAAATATCCCCGCCACATCACAATCCTGTATTCCATCACCGTTATCAGATATAGTTATCATACATACCTCTGAATTACTGCTTATATCTATATAGACCATACCGCCCTTCTTCTGGTTAATATGTTCATAACAGTTACTTATAACATTAATCAACGCCTCTAAAAGCCAGCCCTCATCTGCATACATCTTTCTATGTCTGTCTTCATTGCCATAATTAACCGACACTTTCTGCTTATCATCAACCGAACACTCCACACTCTCCTCAACTATATAATCAATAACTATCTCATCTGATGAAAGTGTGATTTTTCCTGACTCTATACGGCTTATGTCTAGTAATTTCTTAATAAACATCTTAATTTTAAATGTATTCTTCGTACAATCTGTTATCAGTCTGCATATATCTTCATTAATGCCGCATAATTCCTGTATCATCTCAAGCTTCATTGTAATTACAGACAGCGGTGTCTTAATCTGATGTGCTATATTCTCAACAAACTCCTGCATTTTCTTATATTGTATTTTATTATACTCCTGCTCTTTATTAAGCTCCTCCTTCAAAGAAACATTCTTTCCTGCAATCAGCTTAATCTGTCCCATATAATCTTTCTTGCCAATCTTATAACAGCTGATAAGACCGTATATAAGAATTACAGCAAGTATTAAAGCTATTACAATATAACTTACAAGCTCTCCATTTATCCTTAATAAATATGTGTAGCCTTTAGCTGAATATCCTGCCTCAAGCATTGCATCAGAGCCTGCCTGTAACGTATACTTATTAATATTAAGATACATCAGGTTATTAACAAGCTGTACTGCCGAATTCTCATCTGACAAATAAAGAGCTCCAACAAGAGCCCTTTGTTTAATATTATAATATACAATTAACGACACTATTATAATCACACTTACAGCCATTACTCCTAACACGAAAAATGTCTGTTTTATTCTATAATTTCTTACGTTTTTCTTAACATCTTCTTCTGTAATTCTAACTATTCCCATAGCTTTCCCCCTCTTTTTATATTATCCAGCGGTATCCTACATTTCTTATTGTTTCAATATATGGAATATGCTCATCTGAGAATGTTCCAAGCTTTGCTTTTAATCTGCTCATTGTAACTGTCAGTGTGTTATATTCCACATAATTGCCGTGCATATCCCACAGTCTGTCAAAGAACACATCACGCCTTACAACCCTGCCTTTATTCTCAATCAATATCTTTATAATATCCCATTCATTTGATGATAGCTTAAGCTCTTTGCCGTCACGATAAAGCTTATACTGGTCAAAATGCACTGACAGGCTTCCTTTATTATAGACATCACCTGAATTCATATCTCTTCTTCGCAAATTGGCACTTATTCTTGATAACAGCACCGCATTATGAAATGGTTTCGTCACATAGTCATCTCCGCCCATATCAAGCCCTTTTATAATAGATTCCTCATCATCGCACGAGGTAATAAATATAATCGGTGCATCGCTGTTATGTCTTATTCTTTCACAAATGTCAAACCCATCACCATCAGGAAGCTTCACATCAAGCAGATACATATCATATATATCCGTATGCTCATCAAATTCTTTAACACTTCCCGACGTTATAACGTCATAATTCTTTAAGATAAGCAGTTCCTTTAATGTCTCCCTTAATTCCCTGTCATCTTCCACAATCATTATCCTGTACACTAACCCCACCTCTTTTACTCTCACTAATTCTCTTAACATTGTAATAATTGTAATATGATTAATATTAACATATATAGCTTGCAATCAGCTTACAAAATGTTCTTTAATATTGTATCTGCATTACTTATTGTGTAATCTGTCAATCTATATGCCATAATTCTTACCCCTGTAATAACAGGAACTACAAATCCATTAGAATATAATTTCGCACATCTGTTAATAACGGTCTTATTAGTAACTTTCAATGCTCCTGCCACATCAACAGGCTTAAATTCATACATTTTATTCTCTATTAAATATGCTAATAATTCTTTATCCTTCTTATTAAGATAAGCTAAATTAACTTGTTCACTCTGCTTATTGGTTTCCATTGATAACTCGCAGACCTTATTAGAATATAATTCCATCATTCTCAAAAAATACGTTATCCATATCTCTGGATGAGGTGGATTTTCGCGCCCCATATAGTACAATGCTGGCAGACCCATTTGTAATGAACTATAGTATTCATCTGAGTCATATGCAAAATATTCCTCTAATGAGCCTATACCCTGAAATCCATAACCATAATAATCTAATATATATCCTGAAAGCAGTCTCGCTGTTCTTCCATTACCATCTTCAAATGCGTGTATTGTAATTATCTGATAATGAACAATTGCCGCTATAATAAGTGGATGGTCATCAGTTGTATTAACATACTCAACAAGTTCATCTAATAATTCAGGTATCTCATTATACTCTGGTGGTATATATTCTGCTTCCTGTGTCTCAGAATCATACACAGCAAATAAATATCCCGGCGGCATTGCACCCCTTAAACCTATTTTTTCTTTAGATGCCCCTTTTTCTACAATTGACTGGACCTTTAATATAAGTTCCTTTGTAAATGGTGCTTTCTTAGCTATCTGCTCCTCAAGATAATTCAGTGCCATATAATAATTACGAACTTCCTGCTCTGGCTTTAAAAAATGCTTATGCTCATCTTTATCTATAACATCGCTTACCTGCTTTTCCGTCAACGGATTTCCCTCTATTTTATTAGAAGCATACGAACTCTTTTTCTTAGAATTCTTACGAAGTTTATTTCTCGTAATAGCTGGTAATTTTATATTATTAAGCGTAAATTTATTCTGTTCAATATTAGTTATCATTCGTACAATATCGTTATTTAAAACAGCCTTTATCACTAATAACATCATCTCCTTACATATATCCTCATAAATATATAATACAATCCCCCTCATATTTTTTCCACTAAAATTACACTATTATTACACTATTTTTCACTAAAATTACACTATTATCCCCTGTAATTACACTATCCCCAAAATACATCTACACAATTATTACACTATCCCCAAAATTGAACATAAAAAAAGCCACGGCTACATTTCCTTATATTTCTTAAGAAAATATCACCGTGCCTCCTACGCAACACGTAAATATCGCCAACGCACAGTTGTGCGAGGCTGTTATATTGCAAGCTGGGTGCTTTTGCAGCCGTCGGCACTTAGCGGCTGTCCTTTAGCCGCTTACGTGTCCGCTACGGCTACAAGCAGCGAGAGCGTGCCCAGCGGTAATATAACACCCTCGCACAACGTCCGTCTGGTCTTATATTTACCTACCTCCCCATAGTCCCCATCACCACAAGTGACATAATAGGAATCATAAGTATCGTAGATATCGGATTTAACGCCGCCGCTATATCGGTAGATACACCCAGCCTCTCGCTATATATTATTGACACAGCCGCTGATGATGCGAACATTGCCGCCGCTAATATCTGTCTCATAACTAGCGGTGCCGGAAGTACGCAATATATAAGCACAGCTGCAATAATGCCAATAACATAACGCATTGAAAGAAGTGTTATCACTTCTTTTGCAGACTCTCTGCTCATATGAAGTTCTAATGACACACCTATCATTATCATTGTAAGAAATCCGTTTCCTTTTCCACAGAAATCTGCTGCCATCGTTATAAAATCCGGAAGCCTGCAATTAAGAAATGACAGTATTGTCATAATCATATATGTATCAAATGGAACTGATGTTAACAATCCTTTTAAAATTGTTAATACATAATTCTCATTTTTATCTTTACTGCCTCCATTAAGTCTCATTTTGCCTATTGCATAGGTTGTTCCCAATGTATAAAAAGAATCTCCAACATCAAACATACATAGATAAGGCACACCTGCTGGATAAAAGGTTGATAAGAATGGAATTGCAATACAGGCCATATTAAATCCCGAAGCATTAACCGAATATATTGCCTTTAATTCAGGACTTTTATCAGCCGAAACTATCTGTCCTGATATCACCATAACCGTATTAACCAGAAATCCCAGCAGTATAGCTATTACATAGTATACATTTACTTCTGCCCCAGCGAAGCTGCTTATTAAAGAAGCTGGCAGAGTAATATAAAATATCAGATTTGACAGCACCTTTTTGTCTTCTTTATGAAACAGCCCTGCTCTTTTTAAAATATACGACATCACCATAGTCAGCAGATACACAAGTGCAGTCATAACAACATTTACCATACTTCACCAGCTCCTACACAAATATATTATTTACTCTGTACCCATAACCCCAGTCTCAGGAATTATGTTACCACCATCTATTATATTGGCTGTGCCTGTAACATACTCTGCATCATCACTTGCAAGACTCTAAGAATTTTTTTGCAATTCCATAGCCTATTCCGCCAGCCGCACCCGTAATAACAGCTACCCTGGTATTGGCTTTTAACCACTCCTTAGCCATATCAATAGTGACATCAAGATATTCATCATCTACAGTCTTGGCTGTGTCACTGTCACTATGAGTCGCAAGCCACGCAAGTCTTGTAATACGCCTTAATAATACGAACATCGGTATAAACTTCTTGTCTTCGTCTGATAATTTTCTTACTTTCTCATAGCCTCTTACCCACGCTCCTTCAAGCTTAGTAAGATTTCTCGAATAAGTAACAAGTGCACAGCCCATATCATACATATAAAATCCATAACCGCTGTCATCAAAATCTATTATCTGGTTGACACCATTATTATTAATCACATTATAAAAATGTAAATCTGCGTGGATAAGTCCGAATTTTTCATTGCTTCTGCCATAATGATTAAGTTTGTCCTTCATTACAGATGTACATTTTTCAAGTATCCTGTACTGCTCTTTAGTTAAAGCCTTATAATCACGCCACGAGCCCCATATTCCATCGTTATTGTCGCCAAAAAGATTGTTGATATCCCAGTAAAATCTCTTAATAACAACACTCTTATCTCTATTAATTGACTGCATATGAAGCTTCGCTGTTATTTCTCCAAGGCTTTCAAGTCCTTTTATAAGTTCGTCATCTTTAAGCTCACCAAGTGGACTTCCTTCAAGAAATGATATAACTGAAACATATACTTCTTCACCAGAAAATGTAGTCATTTTTTGAAGAAATCTGCCATCCCTGCCACGATATACGACTGGAAGTTCTACGTCCGTATCACGGTGGATTTCGTCCATCCATAATATTTCGCCTTCCAGTTCTTCTATATTGTGATACCCCGGTCTGTGTATGCGGAAAACTACAGGAAAAGCTTCTTTAAATGTAATTTTGAATATAACATTTTCTGAATATTTCAATAACTTTACATCATAATCTTTATCAAAATCATACAGCAATAATAAATTATCTCTTACATCTTTTTCTAATGCCTGTCGTGTATCATTCATATAGCCCTCTTTTCCGCACATACATAATTCACTTAGAACTTTCCTGAAAAATCACAATGAGTATCTTAAAATATCCTGCTTTAACTAATCTTTACTTCTAACCTACTTTGAAAGTGCCTGTGCAAGACCCTTATCTATTTTTTCAAATAATTCGTCCATAAATGCATCATCACACAAAAGTCCTAACTTTAACTGCAATGTATTAGGGTGGAGTCTTGAATTGTGTGACCATACGCCGTTATCAAATAATGGCTTGCATACTGTCTTGCTTGCATCTTCACAGTCAAAATTAATACCCATAATTACACCACGCTGTGTATAACCTGTAATAAATCCATCATATTTATCAATAAGTGCATTAACTCTTTCTGTAAGAAGCTTGGTATTCTTATTAATGTTATCAACTGTCTCTTTTCTTGTTGATATTTCAAGAACCTTCATCGCAACAACACAGCCTAATTCTGAATTACCACAGGTAGAACCGTGCATTCTTCCTATATCAAACATCCAGCTTGCCGCTTTTCTGTTCATAACCGTTGCTGATATTGGATATATTCCACCTCCAAAGCCTTTAGCTGTTGTAATCATATCCGGAACGAAGCCCTCGTGTTCAAAGCACCACATTTTTCCGGTTCTCATAAGACCTGTCTGTGTTTCATCTGCTATATACAATGTTCCATATTTCTCGCAAAGCTTCTTAACACCTGCAAGATAGCCCTTATCTGGAATTGGGAAGCCATAAGTTGCAAGAAGTGATTCTATAATTACACACGCTACATCTTCTTTCTTAAGCTCTGCCTCCATTGCATCAAGATCATTAAGGGGAACTTGTACGAATTCTCCAGGTGCTCCCTGACAAAGAAATGGATCTTTAAATCTTGCATCTCCTGTCGATACTGAAAGACCTGTATGTCCATGATAACAGCCCTGAATTGATACAACTCTCTTTCTTTGTGTAGCATATCTTGCACTCTTTATTGCAAGGTCAACTGCTTCACCACCACAGGTTGAAAAGCATGCATAATCAAGTCCGTCAGGACAAAGGCTTGTCAACTGCTCCGCAAGCAGTGCCTTGGTTATTCCTGTAAAATGGTGATTACCTATATCCAGCTCTGTCATAGCATCTGTTAAAGCACCTATAATCTCTTTATTTCTATGTCCTAAGTTGTATGTACCACCATTAATATGTATATCTAAGAACTTTCTGCCATCCAGATCCCAGAAATAATAGCCCTCTCTTTTGCCCATAACGATAGCCATATCCCTGTCAATCCATTCCTGTGTCTTTCCAACATTCCAATGTGCCAAACTTTTCTTTAATATATCTTCCTTAGTAATATCTGGATTATTAATATAACTCATAGACTACCTCTTTTCTATAACACTTATGTTACTGCTGCCATTAACTATACTATCTTATACTGGCTGTTGGCCCTCTCAAACCTGCTCGGCGTAAGTGAAGTATTTTTCTTGAAATCCTTTATAAAATGTGCCTGGTCATAATATCCAAGCCTTTCGTATATCTCATAAGTAAGACTGTTCTGCAAATAATATATTGCCTTCTGTATTCTTATTATTTCCGCATATTTTTTCATAGAAACGCCAACAGCTTCCTTAAACACACGGTCAAGATATCTCTGGTTGTAGCCTACCTCTTCGGCTATCTTTGCAATATTTATATTGCCCTTACCCTTATGAATAATGCCTGCTATGCTGCAATAATATTTTTCTTATCTGCAAAATGCCTGTCATACCGGAAATTATCCATAAAAATATCCACCATTTTTTCAAAATCATCTTCATTTTGAAGCATAGATGATATATTCTGTATATCATCTATATAAGCAAGGCATTTTCTGTCACATACTATGTCCGAAATATACTCTTTCATAAAATCTGGAATTACACCTGGTTCAAATTTAACTGCAAAAGTTTTCCTGCTTCCACTTATATATGCAGGGCTGACCTTAGTATGTGTTCCGCACGCATATGGAACATATCTGCCCTTTTCATATATAAACTGTATGTCTATGCAGGCATCAGGAATTGCATATATATCTTTCCTGCAATTATCAACTTTATATATCTTATTAATATAACCATCTTCTATTATGGTCTCTGTATATTTAACACCTTCTGATATAAGATAAGTCTTAACCTGCATAGTAACACCTTCTTTCTTATGTGCACTTAACTTCAGGCTTTTTATTAAGCTTCCTGTGTGCTTCCTGTATTAGTGCATTTTATATTAAAATCTGGATATTTTATCTTTATATAATCTTCAACAAGCTTTACAGCACCCTCAAATCCCACTCTTTCCGTATTTATAGTAAGATCATAGTTCACTGGGTTAGTCCAGTAGTTGCCTCCTGTATAATGTTCATAATATTCTGCACGGTATTTATCTGTCTGTGTAATTGACCTTGCCGCTGTGGCTTCATTAACACCCATTCTGTTCATAATCTCTTTAAGTGTAAATCTTCGTGGTGCTTCAATATAAAGGCTTATAACATTAGGTCTGTCCTTTAATATCCAGTCAGCACATTTTCCGACAATCACACAACTTTCTGTATCGGCAAGCTGTTCTATAATCTGTTTCTGGTACTCAAATAACTTCTCATCTGATACAAACTTCCTGTCCTCTACTTTAGGAGAACGCTGCATTGGAAGTCCTTTAAGAAATGCCGAAAATACATTCTGGCTTCTCAATTTCTCATTAACCTCTGCAAATACTTCCTCATCAAGTCCGCTCATCTGAGAGGCAAGCATAAGTATTCTGTTCTCATAACAATGTATTCCCAAATCATCTGCTATCTGCTTAGCAATTCTTTTTCCACAGCTGCCAAAGCCTCTTGCTACTGTAATAACCAAATTATCCATAATAATCCTCTTTTCTGCACGCGTTTCCTGTGCACGTCAAGTTAGTGCCTGCTCACTTTGTTACATATATTCCACTATTACTTATATTTCGCTGTTACTTAAATTACCATTATTAAGCACCTTTCTTTACGCCGCTTTCCATATATCTTGTTAAGAATGTTCTTGTTCGTTCATTCTTAGGATTAGTAAATAATATATCCGGACTTTCGTCCTCAACAACATATCCGTTATCCATAAATATTGTTCTTGTTGATACATTTTTCGCAAATTCCATCTCGTGGGTTACAATTATCATTGTAAGTCCCTCATCTGCTAACTCTTTCATAACATTAAGGACTTCTCCTACCATCTCTGGGTCAAGTGCTGAGGTAGGTTCGTCAAATAAAAGTACCTCTGGATTCATACAAAGACCTCTTGCAATGGCAACTCTCTGTTTCTGTCCACCTGATAACTGTGCCGGCTTGGCATTGATATATGCTGCCATTCCAACCTCTCTTAAATGCTTTATAGCCCTAAGTTTAGCTTCTTCCTTGCTAAGATGAAGTATCTTCTGTACACCAAACATACAGTTCTTTAATACCGTCATATTATTAAACAGGTTAAATGACTGGAACACCATTCCAACCTGTGACCGGTATTTGGAAAGTGAACTTTGTGTATTCTTAACCTCTTCCCCATGAAATAATATTTTGCCGCCTGTAGGTGTTTCAAGGTGGTTAATACAACGTAGCAATGTTGATTTACCTGAACCTGAAGAACCTATAATACATACGACTTCACCCTTTGATATTTCAAAATCTATCTTTTTTAATACTTCGTGGTCACCAAATGACTTTACGAGATTTTCTACTTTAATAATTGACTCTGCCATAATAACCTCCATTCCTGCCTGCTTATCACTCATTATCAAGGAATTCAGTTGCAAGCTCATAATCGCTTCGTCCCTGTAACTTCTTTTCAACAACCGCAAATATTCTGTTAAATACAAAACATAAAACAAAATAAATGATTGAAATTACGATATATGATTCAAAATATTTGTAATATGCACCACCTGCTGTCTTTGCCATAAGGAACAGCTCCGATACACCAATAACGTTTAATACTGATGTCATCTTCAAATTATTAACAAATGTATTACACATCTCAGGTATTACATTCTTTAATGCCTGTGGAACGATTATGTAAAGCATTGCCTTGAAATGTGACATTCCCATAGCGAGTGCTCCTTCCTCCTGTCCTGCATCTACTGACTTAATACCTGCTCTTACTGTTTCACCCATATAAGCTCCGGTATTAAGTGTTGTAACAAGAATACCTGCAATAATTGAAGTTATCATTATGTCATTCTGTCTTAAGCCATAGTAAATAACCATTCCCTGAACAATCATTGGGGTATCCCTGAATATTTCAACATATACAACTACAATTATCTTTAATATTCTTATCAGGATCTTCTTTACTATATTGTCTTCTTTATGTATCTGTACTGTATTGATTATTCCTACTGCAAAACCAAGAATAAATCCTAATATTGTACCTATAAGTGACACATAAAGTGTTACCCAGGTAGCTTTTAAAAATAGTGTTGAGTATTTATTAAATATAAACCAGCTCCATTGGAACAGTGTTCCATCAGCACCTGGCGTATTGGCCGCTAATGCCACTATTGAACTATACATACCTTTACCTCCCATACATTTAATTATAAAAAGGAATGTGCATTATAGACACATAGTGCCTTTTATGTAATAGGGGATTCTATCGGAATTTCCTGTTACATAAAAAAGCCACAGACTTCCCCTGTAAGGTCCTGCCGCCTTTGACAGGAAAGTCTGTGGACTTTTATTATTTTTATAAGGTTAAACTATTATGTAGTACTTTGTCAGATTAATTATCAACTATTACTTTAGTCTTATTTAGTTAGATGATGGCTGTAACTTAACCATTTCATCCATTAACTTATCAAATTCAGCCTTGTCATTCCAGTTAAGCTTATCAAGTGCTTCCTGAACTGTATCTCTCATTGGATCACCTTCCCTGAATACTATACAGCAGTCATTCGATGCACCCTCTGGCTCTGTGAAATCAAGATTGAGCATCTTTAAATTATTCATAGTTGAAAGTGCTGATATTGATGTTGTGTAATCAAGTATAACCATATCGGCTGTCTTATTCTGTACTGCAAGAAAACATTCTGATGATGTTTCATAGTCTGTTGCAATTACACCGCCAGGTACTTCGTCCTTGTAAGGTACATAGTTAGTTGCAATCTGTGTTGTTAACTTAGTATTCTTACCCGCAAACTGTGAAAGCTTAGTATAATTAGCATATTCACTATCTGCTCTTACAACACCAACAATCTGTCTTTTATAATAAGGTGTTGAAAAATCATATGTCTCATCTCTTTCAGGACTGTAGCATACACCAGTCATTACTGCATCATATGATCCATCCTGAAGTCCCATAAGTATTGAACTCCATTCAATCTTGTATACCTCTAATTCATAGCCCATTTCATCTGCTATTCTCTGTGCAAGCTCAACTTCATATCCATATGCATATCCATCTGCATTTTTAATCTTTACTGCCTGCTTGCCATTACCAACCTCTGGTGATTCCTGTGTCCAATTGTAAGGTGCATATGCACATTCAAATGCTACCTTCAATACTTTCTTGTCTGAATCGGAACTCTTACTTCCACAACCTGTAACTCCTAATGTCATTGAAACCACAAGTGACATTATAACCATTAACGATAATAACTTCTTCTTCATAACTTTTCTCTCCTTTCACCATTGCCATAGTAAAAAATACATACAGAAAAGGCGCCTAATTCACTGGAATTAGACGCCTTTGTCAATCTTGTATTCTGTTGACGCTATTAACATAGCAGATATATTAATATAATAATTGTAAAAATTTCACTTATGAATTATATACCACATTCTTATGCAGATTGCAATAGATAATTTATCTATATGCAGTTATAAGAAACATTGGTGCTTCTTTGATGTCCTTTTCTTTCAATAATTTCTCACCAATAGCTTTGTCTGCACTGCAATTATTAAATCCATTTTTTTCTAATAAAGCTATATCATACTCAGGTCTTTGGTGTCTTCCTATATCCATAGCTTTCGTGATATACGCATTTTCTGCTTCAAGTGCATAGGTCATTCCCTGGTGTCCGTATGGTTCTTCTTTCTTATCATCATCAATAAGCGTTGCATCCAGATTCTTCATATTGGCATAATTCGCATCGTAATTTAACAACACTCCGCCTTTTCTTAACACCCTGTGCCATTCCTTATAGGCTTTATCCACATCAGGGAGTGTCCATGTAAGATTTCTCGTTATAACAACATCGAAGCTTTCGTCTTCATATTCCAGATTCATAGCATCCATAACCTTGAAATTAACATCTGCCCCATACCTGTCAGCCAGAACTTCAGCCCTTTCTATCATATCCGGTGTTAAATCTATTCCCGTAACCTGAAGTCCTTTGCCATAAAGAAGTATCGCAAAATATCCAACACCTGTTCCAACATCAAGCACCCTTACATTCTGTCTATTATCTATAAGCGGACTTATATATTGCATAATGTTATCAACCCATTCACGGCTTAACTCACTGTCAAGCTCATTCTCCCTTACATCTGAAAAATCTGCCACACGCTTAGTCCAGTAGTCTACAACTTTTTCTTCTATATTATTTTTATCCTGTATCATAATCTATTTTCTTTCATAATCCGTTACATATTTCTTATAGGCATATTACTGCATATCCAGCTCTGCAGTTATCTCATAATAATCTGATGGGTGTGCAGTTAAACCGCTCACACCTTTCCCTGAAACAATTGACATTTTAAGATGCGATGCAAATATAAAAGCATTGTCGTCCAGTATTGTCTGTGTCATCTTTATTCCAAGCTGTTCCCTGCCTTCTGTATCAAATGTAGTACTGAGCTGTTCTTCAAGCTGTTCAAGCTGTTCATTATAATAACCACCACGGTTCTTTGACGAATTCTTAAGACAGTGTGTTGTAAAGAAATATTCAGGATCACCTGTTGGTGCACACACAAAGGCACTTGCATATATATCCCACTCACCTTTTTTAACATAATCAAGATGATTAGCCGTACAGTTAATCTTTACATCTATTCCTATCTGCTTTAATGATGCCTGAACATTTTCTGCAAGCAAAGGAAGCTCCTGTCTGCTTGGATATGTAAGCCACCTCAATGTAAGCTTTTCTCCATTTTTTTCAACATATCCATCACCATCTGTATCCTTCCAGCCCGACTGTGCTAATAAATGTCTGGCATTATCAATATTATACTCTGCGGCTTTAACATAGCTGTCACCAAATGTATAATCTTTTGGAAATGGTCCTTCTGCCAACGTTCCATTACCTTTTAATAATACATTAGTAAAATCTTTCTTATTAATTGCCATAGCAATTGCAGCTCTTACATTACTGTCCTGCAAATTGACATTAGCATAATTCATCTGTGCAAAAAACGAACGTGAAGTTTCACTTGATGATATTGTATAATTGCTGTTATTAAACAGCGAAAGACTTGAATATGGCAGACCATAAGCCGCATTAAGTTCACCTGACTGCAATGCCATTGTAAGAGTATCACCATCACTTATCGTCTTAACAATTATTTTATCAAGCCTAGGCTCTCCATTCCAGTAATTCTGATTCTTAACAAGTGTAAGTCCTGAGTCTGTCACAATCTCCTCGGCTATATAAGGTCCTGTCGCTGATACATTACCCTCATCAGTAATTCCTGCCTGCATATCAATAATACAGCCATAAGGGTCAGAAAGATAATTAATAAGTGCTGGCACAGGCTTGGCTGTTGTTATTATGACTGTATCAGCTTCTGCCTCAACCCTCTCTATATTCAAATCCCCTGCTGCTCTTTTATGCACCGCAACAAGATGTTCTATACATTCTTTAACAGCATCACCATCAAGCTTTCTTCCACTTGTAAATGTAATTCCATCTTTTAAATTAATCTTCCAAGTAAGCTCATCTACATTCTCATAGCTTTCAGCAAGCCATGGCTCTAATTCCATTGTATCCGAATATTTAAAAAGTGTCTCTCCAACGCCATATCTTATGCACGCCCAGCCTGAATATCCGTTATGTGGGTTGACATCTGTCTCATCATTTTCTGCGTTAAATGTTGTATCTCCATAGTAGAATACTTTCTCTGTGGAAGCTGTACTTTTCCCACAGCCGGCAATACCTGATACAGCTGCCATTACAAGTATAATTCCTGCTAATTTTATTATATTCTGCTTTAATCTATCTATATTCATTCTGCTTTCACCTAATTTATCTATTCCGGTTCTGTTATTCTTCATTATAATTTCTTTTAATTTATATATGCATATCCTGTTGTTCTTCATTTTATTTATCTTTAATCTGTTCATAATTCATATACCTCATCTTATATATTTCTTATATTTAAAGTACCGACTTTATAAGAAGCCTTGTATATTCCTTTTCCGGCCTGTTGATTATATTATCTGTGTCTGAATACTCTATTATTTTCCCGTCCTTCATAACAGCTGTCTTATTGCATATCTGGCTTACCAGTGCAATATCGTGGCTTATGAATAATACTGTCATTTTCCTGCTTTGCTGCAACTGCTTAATAAGTGCAATTATCTGACTCTGCACTGTAACATCAAGTGCACTTGTAGCTTCATCACATATAAGAAACTCCGGCTTCACAGCCAATGCCCTCGCTATTGCCGCTCTCTGGCACTCGCCACCGCTCACCTGTCCTGGATATTTATTAACATATTCCGCTGAAAGTCCAACACTTATAAACAATTCCGACACAAGATTATCACTCTTATTATTTCTTAATGCTTCGGCAACACTTTTTCCTAATGTATATTCAGGATCAAATGAAGCCACAGGTGACTGATAAATCATCTGCATATTCTTATAAATATCCCTCATTTTACGGGCATTGAATCTACTTATATCTTCACCTTTAAAGATTACTGAACCACTGTATAACTTAACTGTATTCGTTATAATTCCAGCAAGCGTGCTTTTTCCGCAACCGCTTTCCCCAACAAGTCCTACACAGTCGCCATCTTCTATAACCAGCTTGTCTATATCTACTGCCATTTTCACATCATACGCCTTTTTAATATTATTAAGCTCTAATATTGTACTCATCAGCACACTCCCGTCTTAACACTGGAACAGCCGATATAAGCTGTTTCGTATATTCTTGCTTTGGATAATTCATAATTATCTCTGTATCTTCGTATTCTACAATCCTGCCAGATTTCATAACAATTATTTTATCAGCAAGCTCCCTAACAACATTTATATTGTGCGACACGATAATCATTGAAGTATCTCCACTGCATTTTATGTCTTTAAAGATATCCACAACCTGCCTCTGTGCTATAACATCCAATGCACTTGTCGGCTCATCTGCAAGCAGCAAATCAGGCTTCATAAGCATAGCCATCATAATTCCAACTCTCTGGTTCATTCCACCTGATAACTCAAACGGATAACTGTTAAGAACCTTGATAGCATTTTTAATATTCATCTGTTCAAGCATATGAACTGCTTTCTCATCAATTATACGCTTTGCCTTTCTTTTATCTTTTACGGCTTCATTACTGAAAATGCTCTCATAAAGCTGGCTCTTTATTGTTCTTACCGGACACATTGCTCTCTCGGTATTCTGAAATATCATACCTATGTTACTGCCTCTTAAACTTTTCAGACACTTTTCATTACCAGTTATATCCACTCCGTTATATTCTATTACACCACCGTCTATATGCCCCTCCTTAGGAAAAAGTCCTATTATTGCTTTAATAAGTGTACTTTTTCCGCTTCCTGATTCACCTGCAATCCCTAATATCTCACCTTTTTTAAGCTGTAACGTTACATTTTCCAATACTGTGCTGTCAGAATAGCTTACAGATAAACCACTGATATTTAACTGAGTGCTGTTAACACTATCTATGTCCTTTTTATTCAATTTTTCCTTATTGTCTGCCTGTAATATCACTTAAAGTATCTCCTAACATATTAAACACAAGTACAGTAATAAATATTGCCAGACCCGGTGCTATAACAACCCATGGTGCTGTCTGCATAAAGCTCCTGCCTTGACTTACCATAAGTCCCCACTCTGCAAGCGGAGGTTCTGCTCCAAGCCCTAAGAATGACAACCCAGCAATCTCCATCATCATATTTCCAATATCAAGAACCGCTGTTACTATAATCATATCTGCAATATTAGGTATAATATGCTTTATTAATATTCTTATGGTATTAAGTCCTGACATCCTTGCCACCTGTATATATGGCTCATTCTTTATGGCAAGCACCTCTGCCCTTGCTATTCTTGCATACTTGGGCCACGATATTAGTGCAAGTGCAATAACAGCACTTACTAACCCTCCTGACATTACGCTTGCAACCGCAATTGCAAATACCAGCCCCGGAAATGCAAGAAATATATCTGACAGCCGCATTATAATGCTGTCTATAATTCCACCGTAATAACCACTTATTATTCCGGCAATACAGCCTGTTAACGTTATAATCACAACAAGTGCAAATGATGATGACAACGATATTCCTGCTCCTTTAATGACGCGTGATAACATATCACGCCCATACTGGTCAGTTCCTAACAGATGATGACTATCTGGCGGCATAAGTGCGGCTGACAAATCCTGCTCATAAGGATCATATGGAACAATCACATCTGCCAATACCGCTATAAGCACTATTAATAATGCAAATATAAGCCATATAATTAAGCTTGTATTGCTTTTATTAATTTTCCCTCTGAATATCAACCGCTGTCTGTTATTATTGACATTTTCTGTTCTTTTCTTAATCTTCATAACAATCTCCCAGACGTATCCTTGGATTGAGATAATGGTATACTATATCTGTTATAAGATTAATAACTACATATATAATTGCCATCCATATCACATATGCCTGTATAACCGGATAATCTCTCATCGTAATTGCATCTATCGCCATTTTCCCTACTCCGTCCCACATAAATATGCTCTCAACAATAGCTGTTCCACCAAGCAGTGAACCTATTGATAATGCGAGCAGTGTTATGATTGTAAGCAGGCTTGATTTAAGTACGCTTCCTGTAATTATCTTTAATCTGCCAACACCTCTTGCTATAGCACCCTGCACATAATCCTTCTGTAATTCATTAATCACAGCCGTCCTTATCTGTCTTATATATCTTGACGACATTGCTATTGCGAGGGTAACTGCTGGCAGTATCACGCTTTTAATTCCTGCATTCATTCCCATAACCGGCAGTAAATTAAGCTTCAGTGCAAATATGTATATAAGCATTATGGCGGCAAAAAAATTAGGCATTGAATTGCCTAAGAAACTTAATAACCTGATAATATAATCGATACACCGGTTCTTATTAACTGCCGCAATAATTCCAAGTGGCAATGATATTATAAGTGTCAATAATATTGAAACCACACATAAATATATAGTCGCTGGAAGCTTTGATATAAATGTTGCAAACACGGGCTTTCCTGATATATAGGAATTACCCATATTGCCTGTAATAACGCCCTTAAGCCACACAACATATCTGACAATGACTGGCTGGTCAAGCCCCAGTTCTTCTCTTAATTCATTCTTCTGTTCTTCTGATATAGCCGTTCCCCTGTTAGCCTCTAACATATCTATTGCATCTGTATTGCTTACATTTACAAGCAGAAAAGACAGCAGTGTAATGCCTATAATAATAGGAATAAGCTGTACCAGACGCTTTATTATAAACTTCTTCATAAATACCTTTTCTAATAGTCTTATATTGTCTGATTAGTATAACAATAAAAATGGAATGGCACAATTATTTTTTAATCGTGTCATTCCATTCTGTTATACCTATATTAATTAAATCTACTTAAATAATCACGCTGTATATATTACAGCTTCACTATCAGATATTTATTTCTTTAATTCCTCCCTTACAAATGCTAAGAATTGCTCGCCAATCCTACTTACTGCTTCGTCACATTTTTTGATATATCCAAATAACACTTTCCTTGTGTCATCATATAATGGAATACCATCAAAATTAGGCTGTTTGCTGAAATGGCTGCTGCTTATATTACACAGCCTGGAATATTTCAGCATATAATTCATAACATAATCACTATTAGTAATAACAGCAACGTGTTTGTTAAATTCCTCATCATCTTTTCTTATATTATCCCAATAATGATTAAGGGCAAACTCATCTTCGTAGCACTGAACAAGCATTTTATCTTTAAGATAACTCTCAACATCTTTATCCTTAGGTGCTTCATTATTGCCATAATATAAATAAGCCTCATTATCCTTAAGCTTAACAAATTGAAGATTATGCTTTTTAAGCTTATACTCAATCTGCTGCAGCTGGTTATCCATAAAGAATATAAAGCCTAATTCATCAAGCCCCGTTCCAACACGCTCAATAACGCTGTTGACACTTCCCTCCATTATATTATATCTGACATTCTCATCAGAATATTTGATGTAATAATCCGTAAAGCATCGCGCCACCCACGAACTTGGATTGCTTGATATGCTGAATTCTTCCCTGTCATCAATCTTATATATCTGTGCAAGCTGGCGTTCCTGTTCTAATATCTTTCCAGCATATTCATACGCCTGTCTGCCACGCCTTGTAAGTTTAATGCCCCTGTTATCCCTTTCAAATACTTCAAAGCCAAGCTTCTCCTCAAGACTTCTTATAACCTTACTGACATTGGGCTGTGTTGTATACAATACTTCTGCCGCTCTGCTGAAAGACGAAAGATCTGCACACACGACAAAATATTGTAATTCCTTTACCTCAAGCATATTAATCACCGCTGTATTCTTTAACTATCTTGTCCACATCAATATTTCCAGCAAGAAAATCTACCCAGAACTGCTTATCACTGGAAAATTTCAGGTTAGCATCCTTCTCAAATCTGTCTAAGAAATCTAATACCTTCTTATAATCACTGCTGTTATTATACGGAATATCCCAAAGTTCTGTCTTATTGCCGTCTTTATCAAATGAAGCACAGGAAATGCCCTGCTCTGAAAATACTGTTATATACCACGTTACATTTTCATCATCATCACTTGTGCTTGCAGTTTCCCTTGTACTCTCTGTACCAGATATTCCCGCACTTGTATTACCTGTAAGAAGTGCTTCCTGTGTCTTAGACATATTCACAGCCTTAGTTTCTTCAGGGTCACTTGGAAAAAGTCCATCTGTAAGCTCATAATCAGCCTTATCAGATGTATCATCACCTGCTACTGTCTGTGACACAAAACCATATGCCGCTGTCCTAAGTGCCGCACTTACCGCCGCATTAGCCCTCATATCTGACCTTGCACCAGCCGCCGCTCTATCTGCCGCCTTATCCTGCATCTCCTTAAGCCTCTTTAAGTTCTCCTTGAAATCATCAACGTAGTCGTCTATTCCGTCAAGCATTTTGTCCCACTGCTTATCAGACATACTGCGCCAGTCATTCTCATCAGCATTTTCATTAGCAAGTATCTTCTGATTGTAATAATCAGTATAGCTTTCTCTGAATGTCTGTGTACTAATATCCATTTTTCTCCTTTCTGCCGCTGTTCAGTCAGTCACAGCCGCTCCACTTTCCTGTACGGTCCAAGTGGTAAGTAAAATAAATCTGCATAAAAAAACACACTTATCCAACAGCAATCAATCCATTGAATAAATGTGCTCTCCGTAGCTTAATGTATATCGGCATATGTATACATTTTCTTAATAAAACTGTACATTTTTTTCAATGAGCTTATCACCCTCATATCTTAACTTTATTGTAAAAAATCTCTGTTCATCACTAAGCAGAAGCTTTAAAAATACAGCATCACCCTCCCACGTTGGAAGCTCTAATATTTTATCTTTACTAACCCAGCAAAGGTCGCCTTCATCACATATGCTTACCTCACCGTCATAGTCATTCGCGGTAAACAGACACATAAGCTCAGGCTCACATTCATCACTTATAAATGTTATAAGCCCCCTGAAACGATATGCTGTAAGTGTAAGTCCTGTCTCTTCCTTCGCTTCCCTTAAAAGACATTCCTCTGGTGTCTCACAGCCCTCTGCGTGACCTCCAACACCAATCCACTTACCCTTATTGATATCATTTTCTTTCTTGGTTCTATGTAACATCAGATAGTTGTTATCTTTCTCAATATAACACAGAGTTGTCATCTTCATAGTTAATCTCCATATCTTGCATTATAAATATGTCTGTATTTTAAAATAGATATCTCGTCCACAATATAAAGTTCTTGATAAGCTTCATTCTCTTTTCCCTGTATGGCGTAAGCTCCACAGGTTCTACATCATATGGATTGTCGTAACTTCCATCTGCATCAGCCTTTCTTGCTATATGCTCATATGACTCCATAGCTTCATTTAACTGGCTGTTAATCTCCCTGCTGTCAATTACAAGCATAAGCTCCGTATCCAGATAGACGCTTCGCATATCCACATTAAATGAGCCAATGACCGATATATTATCATCTATAAGTATTGACTTTCCATGATAAGAATATCCGCCCTCGTACTCCCATACTTCAAGCCCGGTATTAAGTATTTTATCTTTATTAACATAATAATCTGCCGAGCCAAATGGATTACCATTATTACCAATAGAATTAGTCATCAAAGATACATTTTCTACCTTATCACATACCTCAGTAAGTCCTTCATACATATAATCGTTACATATTATATAAGGTGTATGTATCTTCACCTTAGCATCTGCCGATTTCATAAGCCTTACAAGCTGATACCACACAACCGGCTTCTTTACCTTGTAATCTATCGGATTGCTAAGAAGTGCTATGCTGTTGACCTCCACTGTCTCACTGGCATAATCTGTATTGTCTACGAACTCCTGATTATCAGCACAATATGCCTCATAACCTGCTAAAAGCTCATCTTTTGCTGTCTTAACCTTGTCCTTTGCAGCTATCTTTTCTTTATAAGAAGTCTTACTGCTTGATAAAAGAGTCTTGCTCTCCTTATAGTTCCACACGCTGTCATAATAGTCTATAAGCTGGTTGACCGAACTGTTCTCATCTGTCTTGGCACAATATACTAACACATCTCTGTCATAATTCTTATGTCCCTCATTATCTCCAAGGAAATAATTAAATGTATTACGTCCACCAAGAATATAATTCTGCCTGTCTATAACTATATATTTGTCGTGCAGTCTTCCCATTGACTTATAAGACTTTAACGGATTGACCTTGTTATATATCTTAACTGTTGCCTCTGGCATAGCCGCAAGTGCCTCAAAATACGCATTGCCCCTCATTCTAAGAAAACCTGACACTCCATCAACTATAACATTAACCGATACTCCCCTGTCTGCCGCATCAATAAGTGCACCTAATATAAGCTTTCCACTATCATCAGACCTGAAATCAAAGGTCGAAAGTATTATTTCTTCCTTTGCCTGGCTAATCATTCTTATACGTTCTTTTAACGCATCATTATTATCCTCTATTATCTTGGCTCTCTCAGGACTAGTCTGGCGTTTTAAAAGATCCGTGTTATCTAATTCCTGTTTCTCACCATCTGTAAGCTTCGGCTGCTTTTTGTAGCTTACAAGTGCAATCGTAACTATTCCTATTATCACAGCAAGAACAAAACCTATCACAGATAATATTACATACCTGACACGTATTGTATGCTTCTTAACTTTGTCCATAGTCTTTTATACAGCCTGTCTTATTAATTATCACTAATATAATCGAGCAAATATATCTAACACTTTTAATGTATACAACATATCAATATATCCGCATATCTAATATATCCAACATATCTAAATATATTATAATAATGTAATTGTAACAGGCTTCCTTTCTTCTATTATGTGCCAGGCATTTTATATCTGTGTATACATTACTTACTAAATATTTTATTAATCCTGGCTATTTTAATTCTTATTGGTATATAGATACATAACCATATTATAACAAAAATAGCAACAAAAATAATCGTAAATGTGAGTATTTTATCTACCGTAATCCAGCCATTTGAAAGATATATATAACCCTTCGATATTCGGTTGGATTTTGGAGTTGAATGGTATTTTTGATACTTTATAGTGAATTTTATTAATCTTCATAGTTTTAAATACTATATCAAGAAGTATTGTTAATAATAAAATCTTGACATCTCTGCCACGATGTATTATTATCACAATAGTTTGAGTATCAAAACATTGTGATAATGGTTTAATAATTCTTGTATACTCCAACAATATATACATAGAAATGAGGATTGGTTTAATATGAATCTTAGTACAAATAAATATAAGCTTCCCGAATTACATATTGGTAATAAAACAGCAAGAATTCCAATTATTCAAGGTGGCATGGGTGTTGGTGTCAGCTTAAGCGGTCTTGCAGGTGCAGTAGCAAAGGAGGGGGGAGTCGGAATTATTTCAACTGCCCAGATTGGTTATGATGATGATGCATTTGAATATGATCAGGCCGGCTGCAATTTAGCAGCAATAAAGAAACATATCCGTAAAGCTAAAGAAATTGCCGGTGGTAATGGACTTGTTGGCGTAAATATTATGGTTGCACTTAAACATTATAAAGAACATGTAAAAGCAGCTGTTGCAGCAGGTGCCGATATAATTATCAGCGGTGCTGGTCTTCCGATAGATTTACCAGCACTTGTAGACAAAGCCTGTCAGACTAAGATAGCTCCTATCATATCATCAAAAAGAGCTGCACAGCTTATATTAAAAATGTGGTCACATAAGTATGACCGAACCGCTGATTTTATCGTAATAGAAGGACCAAAGGCTGGCGGACACCTCGGATTTTCTAATGAACAGCTGAACAATACAGCTTCACTTGATTTCGATAATGAAATAACTAATATTATAGAATGTAAAAAAGAATATGAAGATAAATACTCAAAAAAAATACCTGTTATTGTTGCAGGTGGAATATTCGATAAACAGGATATTATTCATGCAATTAACCTTGGAGCTGATGGGGTGCAGATAGCAAGCAGATTCGTTGCTACTAAAGAATGTGATGCATCACCTGCTTATAAACAGGCTTATATCAATGCCAGACAAGAAGATGTTCAGATTATCCAAAGTCCTGTCGGAATGCCTGGAAGAGCACTTCGCAATGCATTTATTAAACAACTTGACAATTCAAGAATTCCTATTTCCAAATGCTACAATTGTCTTGAAAAATGTAACCCTGCAAAGGTTCCATATTGTATTACAAAAGCTCTTATAAATGCTGTAAAGGGAGATGTGGATAATGGCTTAATCTTCTGTGGTGACAATGTTGGCCGGATAAATAAAATTACAACTGTACACTCACTTATGAAGGAACTTACAGAATAACTACCTTGCACCACTGCCAGTTAATTGCCAGCAGGATAATCCGGCTGGCAATACTAAATACTGTGCCTTATAGTGCTTCTTAAATTCCAATCATACAAATAAACTATCCCACTGGTAATATTAAATACTGTGCTTTATATCCTGGCTGGCAGTCCAATTGTTCTATACTCTCTTATAAATAATAGGAACATCATATCCGAAGGTTCTCTTTCCATTCACCTCCATGCTTTCTGATACCTCAAGACAAGCTTCTGAAAAACGCTCCCATAATCTGAATATCATAACTGGTGTAAACTGGCTTACGCTTCCTCCCTCCCAGCTTCCATTATTTTCCTTATATAATGCTGGCGTAAACTTCTCAGATTTTTTAAGTTCACTATAATCTACACTCTTCATTGAGTTATAAGAAAATGTATTCTTGTCTTCTCCTGCAGGAATTTCATAAGAAGAAAGTATAACTCCAGCGTTACTATCTGTAATCAGAAATAAATGTGGTGACGCATGACGTTTTCCATCTGTTTCATAATAACTTTCCTCTACAACAAATATTCCGTTAAAATCCTCTGGAATATTTTTTATTTTATCATTGCAGACTGTGTTTATATGTTGTGCATACGGAAAGCTTTTACCAGCCTCCTTCATTTCCATAAACTGTTCTTTGTTATCAAATTCTCCAGTCATAAGCTCTACAAACTTTTTAATTTCCATCATAATGTTATGCCTCCATATGATAATATTTTGTTATATTTATAATTGTAATAATATGAACAATGAACGTAAATTCTACCGCTTAGTGATGCCTCAGAGCTGCTCCACATAATTCTAAAACAAAAGCTTAAGTCCCATAGCTATAATCCACATATATGCACAAGTTTTCGGAATCATTAAAAGTCCAACCTTTGGTTTAGTTTTGCTGAATAAGGTTACTGGTATATAGCATCCAAATGAAATAATAATTGCTGCTACCATCCTTGTCAGATGATATCCATAAGCATTTCCTGAAATCAAATATAGAATAATTACTCCTATACCTGTAACTGCAAAGACTGAATTTCTGATAACGGATAATTTCATATTTCCCTCATCTGTACACCAATTATTCTGTGGGAACATACATATTACAATTCTAACAATTGCTGATATCCATATTATAACCTCAATTATTACTGGTATTGTAAACCCTGGAAATGTAAATTTCCAGATATACATCAAAATAATATAAAAAGCTGTCATTGTAATAGAAGATATCTGCAATCCAATTCCTAGCTGTTTCTTTATCTTATCACTACTTCCACATACTGCTCTGATAATTCTTGGCACAAGATGAAATGCATCTCCTCCGCAAAGTGTTAATGTTAATATTCCATAAAGAATAAATAACATATCCCCATTTGAATATATAAAAAATAATATTGCAGCAACAAGATCAAATATAAGATATGCTGCATCAAATATTGCTTCCATAACATCTGGAAGCTGTGGTTTATAATTGTTCTGCTTCATTACTAGTTCTGCTCCCTATACTCTTTTAAATATTTTTCTGCATTTTTGCAGATCTTATCAAACACATCTATACACATATGCTTTTCTTCTTCTGTTAAGCCACTTAAAACATCCTTAGCAAACTGTTTCTGTGCGTTTATTCCTGCTTTTACAATTACCTCCGCCTTATCTAATAAAACAATCTCAATATGCTTTTTATTATCCTTACTTTGTATTCGTTCAACAAGACCTTTATTTTCAAGATTCTTTAGTGATGTTGAAACGTGGGATTTTGTTGATTTTCTAATCTTTACTATGTCTGCTGCTGTATTATGCTGTGGATTATTATGAAGAAACATAAGTATATCATATTCCATCTGCGTTAATTCATACCTGTCGCACACTTCTCCTGAAAGTAATTCATAATAGCTTGTGATTGTTTTATGCTTATCCCAGAAATACATCCTGACCTCCTTTACCATCGTTCTTTTTAGAACGATTATAGACAGATTATTCTGTTATGTCAATCATTTTTTCTTATTCAACTCACAAAATCTTTACTCTATTTTGTGTAATGATTTTTATGTAAGCATTAGTGATAAAATAAGAGCAAGTACTGAAAGGTTTTCGTTGCCTTAGCACTTGCTCTGCTTCTTTATATCAAAGTTATTATATATAGTTGTATGTTGATGATTTGCTGTTCTTTAATTTTTTATCAATCTTATTGCACTCTTTTCGCAAGCCTGCAATATTACTTACGCCAGATTCTTCTCACCTTCATTTTGTTTCTTTCCTGCCATTCTCATAACTTCCTTCCATGCTGGTGAGAACAGATAATAACCTATCATTGCAAACATTCCAAAGCTGAAAGAAATTGGGAAGCACAACATTACCCATGTTCCATCAAAGTATCTGTTAATAATGTAAGCACTTGGAATTCTGACTGCCCAAAGCATAAGAATGTTTACAATTGTAGTATAACGCACCTTTCCAGTTCCGTTTACAATAGATATTATACAGTTAAAAATAGCAAAAAACCACTGTGAAAGCAGCATAACAACGATATGCCTGCTCGCATACATCAATACCATTTCATCTGATGAAAAGAAACGGATTATAGGTTTATGTATCATAATAAAAAACAATCCGAAGCTTAATGTAATCAATCCTGAGCATATTGGAATTCTCCAGTGTCCCTCTTTGATTCTTGAATATTTCTTCGCACCATAATTCTGTCCTGAAAATGTAGTGGCTGCCGAAGACAATCCTGTAATTGCTATGTTAGAGCATCCTGTAATTCTTCCTGCTACTGCACCTCCAGCCATAAATATAGCACCCTGTGAGTTATTAAATGTCTGTAATGCAACATGTCCTAATGAATAAAGAGAATTGTTAAGTCCAACAGGCAAGCCAATAGCCAGAATATCTTTCATCATTGTTCCAGAAAATCTTCTAGGCAAATATGTAAACTGTATCTCCGGAAACTTCTTTCTTATATAAACAATACTTACAATCCATGAAATAAACATAGCAATACTTGTAGAAAGTGCTGCTCCGGCTACATCCATTCCAAACCCTGCAACAAACAATAAATCAAATACTATATTAGAAACACAGGACACAACCAAAAACCATAATGAAGCCTTACTGTCTCCAAGTCCTCTTAAAATACCAGCATTCATATTATAACCCAGATTACCAAGTGTACCTAAGAATACAACCCTCGTATATATTAATGCAGCATTCCACACATCCTGCGGCACTTTCATGAATTCAAGAATATATGGTGCTGCAAACCATCCAAGAATTCCAATCGGAATACCTACAATATATATAAATGTTATTGAAGTTCCACATACTGAAACAACCTTTCCCGATTCCCTTGCTCCGATATATTGTGAAATAAGAATAGACACACCTGTTCCTATTCCTAAAAAAACACATAATAATACTTCAACCGGCTGTGAACTCGTTCCTACCGCAGCTAAAGATGTATCTCCACAATATTTACCTATTACAAGTGCATCAACCGTAGTATATAACTGCTGCAAAACATTTCCAATAATAATCGGTATCGCAAACAGTATAATATTTTTCATTATATGACCTGTAGTCATATCAATCTTTCCTTTTTGTGAATCTGCCATAGTAATCTCCATTCTTGAATCTGTCTGTATCTGTTGTTTATAATAATACTGTAATTGAATTACATTTTCTAGCGATTTATGGCATAGAGTACAGAAAAAGTGTCTAACTCACTTTCAAACAATCCCAGTATTTATGCATATAGCACAGAGCGGACGAAGTTATGAAGAAATCATGCAGTACCTGCACAGTAAATCTGAAGAGGTGTGACCAAATGTTAACGGAATACTATTTTGCAGTCAGGTATGGCGATATAATTATTCTTCTCTATCATGAAGTTATGATGTCTGTACGGGAATTATTATTTAAGAACAGCCAGAAGAAAAAGACGTTGATTTGCGAAAGAACATGATATATGTATGACGGAAGCACAGATTCAAGGTGCCAATAACATGTAAATTTCCAGCCTGAGATGCCTTTAGGGCTATCTCGGGCTGGAAATTAAGGTTTTTCAAATTTTTTTCAAACAATTTGACAATTTATATTTCTAACACCACATAAGTCTTTATTTATTACCTATGCTGACAATCTTGTAATATGCCCTTTCTGTAATGGCGAATACGATAGCATATATTACACAGAACACAAGAACCGTTCCAAGAGTACACCACATAAACAGATTTACATTTCCAAGATTAAGCATTGAAAGAATCATCTTAATAATTCTAAATGATACAACAATATGAATTGCTGCCATTATAAGAGGAATAAAGAATACCATAAGCACCTGGCTTCTTATTGTCTTTTTAACTTCTGCTCTGCTCATGCCAACCTTCTGCATGATTTCAAATCTTGCCTTATCTTCATAGCCTTCTGATATCTTCTTGTAATAGATTATGAGTACAGTTGCCATTAAGAATAATGAACCTACAAACATTCCTATAAACAGGAAGCCTCCATACATCTGATGAAATTCCTCAGCCATCTCATATCTGTTGTCTGAAACTATCCTAACCCCTTCAAGGTCAAGGGCATCCAGTTCTCTACTCATTGCAATACTCTGTTCTTTTGTAAGATTAGTATCAAACTGAACTACATAATCGTAGGTTGCAGCTTTTCTTTTCTCAACCACGTTACCACTCTGCATTGCATCAACGATTTTCTCCAAAGTCTTCTCACTGTCTACTATGAATACATAACAAGGGACAAGCTGTTCAGTATTTTCAATTCCAAGATGTGCATTTTCTAACTTTGTAATAACCTTTGCCACCTTAAATGTACTTGTTTCATCATCGATTGACAGCCTTACATTAGCAGCTTTATAGCCATTATTTTTATAAACAATAACCTGACCTTCATTAAGCTTATAGTTACTCTTCTCCAACTTATTAAAATCATCAACCGTCATACACAAACAACCCGACAGATTATCCATATACGCACCTGACATATTAGATTGCTTTAACACCTGAAACTCACCGCTCTCACTACTAGCATTGCAAAATAATGTAATAGAAGAAACACCTGAGTAATTAGATGTGGTTGCACCATATTTTTTTGCCATCTCATCAACAACATTTTCAACCATATCAGTATCCTTCTCGCCGTAGAATGAAGCACTCAGGTTAATCTCATTAGGGCAAGCCGTATTCAGTGTATCCTCCATACCAAGATACATAGACACCGTAGTTGATACGCTGATTAAAACCATAGTTGAAAGAATACATATATTGGCCAGCCCAACTGCATTTTGCTTCATTCTGTAAAGCATTCCAGATACACTTGTAAAATGCTTTGTCTGGTAATAAAACTTTTTGTTTTTTCTAAGAAGCTTAATAAATGCAATGCTTCCTGCTGTAAACAGACAATAGGTGCCCACAATAACAAGAATAACCGCAACAAGGAAATTATTCATAGCCTGAAATGGGGTTTTTGCTGTCAGTGCAAATGTGTAGCCTGCGCCCATAGTAAGAACGCCAATTATTGTAAGAAGTATCTTTGTCTTTGGCTCCTTTTCACCAATCTGTCCACCGTGAATAAGTTCAATCGGCTTCGTAAGATGAATTCTTGCCAGGTTATAAAGTAAAATTGCAAAAAATACTAATGCCATTGTGACAAGAGTATTAACTACTGCTTCACTTGGAATCTGAAACGCCGGAATTTCGCTAGAGCCAATAAGCTTAATCAGTAAAAGAAACATCAGCTTTCCAAATAGCATACCCATAAGCATTCCAATGCCTATACTTACCACTGCTGTAAATAATGTCTCATAAAACATCATCTTTGCAATATGCCTTTTTTCCATTCCAAGAATGTTATAAAGTCCAATTTCCTTTTGTCTTCTCTTAATTAAGAAGCTGTTGGTATAAAAAAGAAATACAACTGCGAAAATCATCGTAACCCACATACCAATATTCAGGAGCACAATAACCATATCACCGTGATTCATATTTCTTACATTCTCATTATGAAGTATTGAGCCCATCATAAAATACATCATAATAGTAAGGATGCAGGTTATAATGTATAGAAAATAAGTCTGTCTGTTCTTATTTATATTAGACAGCGCCATTTTAGGATAAAATGCTTTACTCAAGGCTCTCACCTCCTGTTGCCAAAACAGTCAGTGTATCAGAAATCTTAGTGTACATTTCCTCGTCTGTCATTGATGCCTTGTATATCTGATGGAACACCTCTCCATCCTTGATAAATAACACTCTGCCCGCCTTGCTTGCAGCCTTAGTGCTATGAGTTACCATAAGTATTGTCTGACCACGTCCGTTAATCTTGCTAAACAGCTCTAAAAGCTGGTCTGTAGACTTTGAATCCAGCGCTCCTGTGGGCTCATCTGCCAGAATAATCTGAGGGTTAGTAATAAGAGCTCTCGCAACCGCTGCCCTCTGCTTCTGTCCACCTGACACCTCATATGGGAACTTTCCTAATATAGACTCAATTCCCAGCTCCTTTGCAATTGGCTTAAGCTTCTCTTGCATGCTATCATACTTCTCCCCTGACAACACCAGCGGAAGGAATATATTGTCCTGCAGTGAAAATGTATCTAACAAATTAAAATCCTGGAATACAAAGCCAAGGTTCTTTCTTCTAAATGCTGATAATTCCTTTTTTTTAATATCCACTGTATTCTTGCCATTAAGAATAACCTCACCACCTGTAGGCCTGTCGAGCGACGCCAGTATATTAAGAAGCGTAGTCTTTCCTGAACCAGACTCTCCCATAATAGCCACATACTCGCCCTGCTCAACGCTGAAATTCACGTTAGAAAGCGCCTGAACCTGATTAGAACCTAACCTTGTTGTGTATACCTTTTTCAAATTTCTTACATCTAATAATGCCATACAATCCTCCTTGTGTTTCAAACATCTAACATTTCTTACAATGCCAAGTATACGCGGAGTTTGCATTCCCTGCCATTTAAGCAGCTTACGTTTTTCTTACATTTTTGTAAGATAAATATTTAATAACGTAAATTGTATAGCTTGCACAACGTATTATATTAAAAATCATCTTACAAGAATCTATTAAACTTACTCATGTGAGATATACTTCTGCGTCATATCCAGAAGCACCTTAGTTCCCTTATCCAGTTTTGACTCTATTGCAATAGAAATCCCCAGCTTATCTGCTGCTTTCCTGCAAAGGTACAGACCGATTCCCGATGATTTTTTACTCATTCTTCCATTGTAGCCCGTGTATCCTCGCTCAAAGATTCTTGGAATATCTTCCTTAGTAATCCCTATTCCGTTATCCTCAATAACCAGAATTCTATCAGCACTATTGAAGGTTTCCTTCATATATATGCTGATTTTTCCGCCATTTCTGGTGTATTTAACCGCATTGGAAATAAGCTGCTCTATTATAAAGCCAAGCCACTTCTCATCTGTTTTTACATTTGTATCAAGGTTGTTAAGCTCAATTGATATCTTCTTACCTATGAACTGTGCCGCGAATTTTTTAACTGCCTTTCGCACAATTTTTTCAACCTGACAGTCCTCAAATACATAATCAGAGGACATATCCTCAAGCCTTAGGTAATTCATAACAGCATCCACGTAGAAATCAATATTAAAAAGCTGCCTTTTAAGCTCCTTTAAGTCAATTTTATCCGGTTCATTCTCTGCCTGAAGCAGTACATCTATTGCCGATATAGGTGTCTTAATCTGATGTGCCCAGATAGCATAGTAATCTCTTAGGTCTGCCATCGATTTCTCTCTAAGCTCATTAGCCTGATACTTCTGCGTAAGCACCTTTGTAAGAAGCTGCTGATAATCATCCTCTATTGCATCAGAAGTATCATATAATTCAACCTGAAAAATCTCATCACACAAAAGGCTGTGCTTAAGCGCCTTATGCCTTCTGTAAAATGCCATATAATCAAAAACAACTGCCACAGCCAGCATAAAGGACAGCAATTCCAATGAATATATAACAGGTGCCACTGGCACCGAATAAAGATAAAACACTACAAACTGCACAATCGCAATTACCACAAGCATCACTATAACCTTTATTCTGCTTTTTAGATATAACACCACATTTTTCATGAAATAATATATCCCACTCCTTTTTTTGTTCTAATATAATCGCTGACCCCTGCATCCTCAAGCTTTCTTCTAAGTCTGGTAACATTGACAGTAAGTGTATTATCATCAACAAATGCTTCATCCTCCCAGAGTTTTTCCATAATACTGTCACGGCTTACAACCTTACCTACATTTTCAAGAAGACACTGCAATATCCTGTATTCATTCTTAGTAAGTCCAACCTTATTATTATTATACATAAATGTCTGGTCATTTAAATTCAACACCCCGCCATTATGCTCAATTGTGCTTGTATTGTCAGTAAAATCATAGGTTCTTCTAAGAAGTGCCTGCACCTTTGCCACAACCACATTAAGGTCATAGGGCTTCGTAATAAAATCGTCACCGCCCATATTAATGGCCATAACAATATTCATATTGTCCGACATTGAAGATAGAAATATAACAGGCACCTTAGACTGAGCTCTAATCTGGGTACACCAGTGATACCCATTAAAAAAGGGCAACCCTATATCCATAAGAACAATATGGGGCTTTTCTCTTTCAAACTCCTCTAACACATTCTGAAAATCAGTAACACATACCGCCTCATATCCCCACTTGTTAAGATGAGCCGCAAGTGTATCTGCAATTACCTTTTCATCCTCTACTATTAACACCTTATACATTTTCTTCTCCATTTCCGCCTGATAAATTCTGGTCAATTCACTAAATTTCTTTGATAATAATACCCTTTTCCCTGTTTATTGTAAATAATGTAAATATTTTGATATTTTTCACTTTTTTCATTAACACCACTTGGAAATAATGAAGAATGAATTTCTTCACAAGACACCCGTTCCCCTCCTAGTCACCGGACACGAAAAGAAAAAAGGGAATGGTCTTCAACCATTCCCTTGACAATGAGCCCACCGGGGTTCGAAGCCGTGAGACCGCTTAAACACTGACTTTCTTAGGTCTCCTTTATGGCACTAGTCCAGTAGGATCCGATAGCCTGTGTAATGATTTTTATGTAATGATTAGTGATGAAATAAGTGCCGGAAAAGTGCCCAAAACTTTTTTAATTATTCTTACGTGATTTCAAGCATCATATACAAACAAATATTCTTACACAACACATATATCAACTGAGTTAATGAACACTCGACTCTAAACTAGCACCTGAAAAATCCATAGTTTTATTTCAAATATAAATATCTTTTAATCTATTCGTCCAACATAAGTTTCCCATTTTGGGCTTTGTTACGCAATCTTTCCATTTGTTCCTTTTCAATTTGTTGAATACTTTTTTCTGGTGTTGGTAAATCTTCTGGCATAGTTCCACCTATTTTTTCTATTGCGTTTCTTACTTCTTTGCCAACATTATAATGAACCGATGTTGCTTTTTCAGCACCTTGCACTTTATCTTTTCTTAATTTTTCTTCTGTTTGTGATATTCTAAACAAATTGGCAATTAACTCTGTACTTCCCATATAATCAAGAATTTTCTGCCCCACTTCCAATTGTTTTCTCGTATGAATATCATCCACATCAAGACCTCCATAAAGTCCCATATAACCCGCATTTTGAAAAATAGCAAACTCTTCATTTGTAATAACACCTGCATTATGAGCAGTTTCTGCTAACATCTGATTCCATTGCTTTATATCCCCTCTCACCACCAACCTTCTATTATCCTCATCCAATTCATTGAAATGATCAGCTACTTCTTGTCTATATGTCTGAATTGCAAAATATGTTTGTCCTAAAGCAATGACCTCTTTTCTCGGATCACCATTTTGAACTATTAAATAGCAAGCATATCTTGATAATTCATAATCCCTTGTAGATTTGTGTGTTGCACCAGCTTCCACGATTTTGCTGACCTCAGCAAAATCGTCCATAACATTATGTCCACTATTTTCACATGCAATCATTGCACGTTTTATTACTTTTTCAAAATTTCGCCACTGAACATAATCTAAAGCAACGGCTAATTCTCTCGCACTCCAATATTCACTACCATTCTCATTAATATGCTTTATATCTTCAAATCTTTTATACTCTATTGCTTTTAAATCACTCATATAAAACTCCTATAAACTAATACTCAAATTACTACTTTTCTTTATTGTCATACTTATAATACATCATATTATTGTCTATTAAAATTTTCTCTATCATTTCACATGCTTTTGAATATGATAATAAAAAAAATTCTCTATCGTTCCTTATTCGATACTGTGATAATTCTTTATAAACCAATTTTTCAGAATATGATGCATCATAAACTCTAAAAACCTTTCTAGATTAAAATGGAAAAACTATACCTGTTGCTCTGTTTTTTATATCAAATTTATTATATATGGTTGTAGGCAGGTGATTTACGGATATTCTGTGAGATGTAATCTATAAACTTGAGTTTATATATCTCCTTTTAGGCGCACTAAAGATTTTTTCGTTTCAAATCCGTCTGGATACCTCATCTTTAATTTATCGATATTTGCTTGTAAAATATCTTCAAGCGATATATCTAATGCTGTTGCAGCTTCTGCCAAATACCAAGCTACATCTCCAAGTTCCTTTGCCAAATGTTCCTTGTCCAATTCATGTCCTTGAGCCATCCATTTTTTTACTATATCAATGGCTTCTCCTGATTCGCCACATAATCCCATTACACTATTTATTAATACATCTCTTTTACTTAGTTCAGGATTTAAAGTAGTCATTGCCAATTCCTGATATTCATTAATCTTCATTCTAATATCCTCCATAATGCACAAACTTCGATTCGTTTTATCCATTTTAACATAAAACTCAACCAAGTTAAAACTCCTATTCTCAATCATTCCTCTCCCCCTGACACCAAGTGCCACAGGAGTAAACATAACTGTTCAATGTTGTTGTTCTTTCTCCTGACATGAATTTTCTCAGTTCAGTATCATTCTTCTTCATTCTTTAAATAAAATAAGAGCAAGTACTGAAAGGTTTTCGTCACCTTAGTACTTGCTCTGTTTTAAATTATTATATTAAATTTTAATTAAATAATCGTGCTATTTTTTATTATCATCCTTATTTTTATCTTTATTCTTTTTTATTTTGTGTGCTAAAACTCCTCCAACTGCTGCCAATGTTCCACCGCCTACTAACGTATTTATTACATCATTACATGCAGAATTTAAAGTTCCAGCATCTATTGCCGCCTCTTCCGTCATTGCTGATGTTGTTGATTCAATTGTTACCGCTTGCGTTGTTGGTGCTATAGTTGTAGATTCTATCGTTGCTGCCTGAGTTGTTGGTGCTGCTGTTGTTGGTTCTATCGTTGCTGACTGTGTTGTTGGTTCTGCTGTTGTTGGTTCTATCGTTGCTGCCTGAGTTGTTGGTGCTGCTGTTGCTGATTCTGTTGGTGCTGACTGTGTTGTTGGTGCTACAGTACTTGTCGAATGTGTTGCGTGATTTGAATGTGTACTATGGGAGCTATGTGAATCATGTGTTGAATGAGTTGCATGATTTGAATGTGTATTGCTATGAGTTGCGTGTGTTGAATGACTTCCATGCGCATTATTAGAAGTCCTATGGGTCGAATGTGTCCTATGCGTTGAATGAGTTCTATGTGCAGCATACACCTCATCACTAAAAAGCATCCCTAACACTAATATCATTCCACCCATTAACAATGCTTTATTTCTTGTTATACTTCCATCTTCATCCTCAAAAAAATCTTGAATAGATTTACTTATTTTAGGAAACTTTTTCTCTTCCATCCATATCACCTCATCTTATCCACGAATATAATATATCCATTTCCTGTTTGTCATTTCTATGTATTATTTCAAATAATAAATCCATAATTGCTGAGTAACTTTTACATCTAAAATCCTTTGGATTTTTAGAAAACAAATCCTTATCGCTGGCATAATTAACAACAGGACAAGTTCCACAGTATGGCTGATATACACAATTATTACATTTTGGAAGACTTTCTATTATAGAGGACTTACATAATGTTTTACATATATCGGAACCAATCATATCCATATATGAATCATTATATACATTTCCTAGCAAGAAAGAACTATCTCCCATTTCATATAACATTCTTCCTTCATCACAGGTAAATATATTGCCATCATAATAATAACTCATTTGTCCTAATGTAGCGCCACAAGGCGAACGTAATTCCATATAATTTTGAGAATAATTTTCAAGTATCTTACACAAAAAATATGCCGCATGCGTTTCAACAAAAAATGTACCATTTTTATTAAGTTCCATTATATACTGAAATGCTTCTTTATAAAAATTTATATATTCTTCTACTGTATATCCAACCTTCTTCCACGAATCATCAGCCATACCTAATGGAGTTAATGGTCTTAAAAAAATATGGTTTATGCCAATCTTTAAATACATATCTATTATCTCTTTAGGATTTTGAATACTTTTTTTAGAAGTTGTTTGAATAGCCCCAACATTTACACCTTTACTTTTTAAATATGCTATTTTATCAATAACATCATCAAAACTACCTATTTTTGATAATTTGTATGGTCTATTATAATTATGAATTTCTCTTGTTCCATCTAATGAAGTACATATACTAACATTATTATCTAACAAAAAATGTAATATATCATCATTCAGACACGTCAAATTTGTTACTATTGTGTATTCAATATGTTTATTTAAAATTTTATTTTTTTCCTTTGAATACTCAATCATACTTTTTATAACATTGAAGTTTAACAACGGCTCGCCACCTTGAAATTCAAATGTCAGGTTATCATTCTTGGAATTCATCGCAATATCAATTGCACGCTTTCCTATTTCCTCTGTCATTTTACCATTCAAATGTGAATTTCTACTATGTGCCTGACAATAAATACAGTCAAGATTGCACATATTGGTAACTGCAAATATATGTAAAGAAGTACCTCCCATACAATATGATTTCATACTTCTTATAAATCCAGAATATTTTTTTATATATTCTTCTATTGATATATTAATAATAAACCCTTTTTCAATCAAATCCTCATAATCTTCATCTTCTTTGTCGATTTTATTATTGCATAATTTATCATATGTTTCTGAATTTACATACTTATAAAATCCCATATCATTTGTAAGTAAATATTCATCCTCACTCTGTTTTTTAGCATTAAAATAACCTATCATTCATTATCACCTTTTATTGGATATACTCTTGGCTTGTAAAAATTTCTTGTAGCTGTAAAAATCCCACAACACATAGACTTCATTTTACATTTATCACATTCAACATAATACTCTGCCTTATATGATGAAATACTTTTCTTCGCTAATGACCAATATCCTCTCTCAATCATACAATAAGGAAAATTATATAAAGCAACATCAATCCCATTTATCATTAATAATTGAATTGCTTTCTTTGACTTTGAAAAAGCCTCCTCATACGATATAACCACTTTATCAGCATTAGCAGCACAATTACCTCGCATTTCAAGTCCTACAAAATGAACTACTCTTACTCTTTTAAATTTTGCAACAATGAGCTTGGCAATATCAAGTATATCATCCTCATTTAGCTTGCTAACTACAATTCTTATTTCTGTTTCAATATTAGCATTAATAATATTAGTCAACCCTCTAATTGTTTGCTCAAATCCACCTTTTGCCTGCGTTATATAATCATGTTTTGATGCTATACTTCCGTGAATAGGTATAGCTATTCTAAGATTTTTCATATTTTCCTTTTTAAACTTTTCAAAAAAACTATAATTTCCCAACGTCCTACCATTTGTTAAAAGCAATATATTGGTATTCGGCAGATGTTCTTTTACTGTTCTATATATTTCTATAAAATTATCTTCACCAATTAAAGTTGGTTCTCCTCCTGTTATTGTAAAATACCATAAATCTTCTGGCATATGTTTGATTACTGTTTCTAGCTGTTCTAATGATAATCCTGTATTATGACTTCGTTCACCATCACTTGCAGGGCACATTATGCAATTAGAATTACATTTTGGAGTTGTCGCAATACCTGCATCTCCTTCTATAACCGAATACCATCTGTAAATTATACCTGTTTCTGATATTTCTAAAACATCTCCATCACAGAATTCATCCATTATTTTTATTTCTTTAGGACTTAATTTTACTGTCTCTCCATCTGGATAAAATACAATTTTATTATTTATAAACTCTCCTACATTTTTTTGTTTATTTAGTAATTCCTTTGTGTAAATTTCTTTAGTAGAAAAAATAAATATTCTATACTTGCTTTTATATTCACTTATGTACCTAACCACAACTTATAGCCTCCTATTATCATAAATATTGCATAACCAATATTTATAAAAAAAGCAAATGGAATTTTCTTTACTATAATTAATTCATCTTTCCCATTCTTTGTTCTTGCCCATCTTTTAATACTATCTACTTCCTCATCTGTCAGTCTGGCTGCCATATCTTCTGATACTTTCATAGGCAGACCTTTTATGTTTGAGTTTAAAAATAACATTACTGATGATGCAGATAATATCATTCCTTTTTTTATATCTAAAGTCTTAATTGGTGTATAACTATACCTATCTGCCCATTCACGAAGAATAACTATAACCAAAACAATAATTACGTTTTTTAAATCAATTTTAAAATTTATTGGAGATATAAGAGAAAGAACCATAAATAAAACCAATAACAATATCAATAGACTATTTCTTAATTGTCTGCTTACTTTTACAAGAACTTCTTTCATTATCAATACAAAAAACATATTTCCAAAAACAAATATTATGTAATTTTCAATATAAAACTTTCTCAATAAATAATATAACAGCTTTTGAATATCTGCTGAAGCCAAAAATACTAATAACCAATTCATAATAAAGAATTTTACATTTATATTTTTCAAAGAAAGCTTATTATATGTTTCTTTTTTGCGAATATATGCATATATACTATCTATAATCAAATATACATATACCGATGAGTATGAAAAAACTATTACTTGGAAAATCGCCATTCTATCCTGAACATATAATATATTAGGTGTCAATATAGCCTCAACTATAAATAACTTAGAATCACCACCAGCCCATATATGTAATAAATAAAATAATAATGAACAAATACATGCTATAACTAATTGTATTATCATTATATCTATATTTTTGTAATCTAAAATTTTCAATATAACAGCTATTATTCCTATGACTAAAAGATTTTTATTAGGAATTATCCCATTTTTCTTATCACTGTAATAACTTATTAATGCAATATAACAAAATAATATTATAAGAACCACATTAATTACCATTGTCATATCAATCCTCTTTGATTATTTAAATCAATGACATAATTTTCAAATTCTTTCAATGTAATTTCGACATCATAAATACAATTTGTAAATACGCATCTTAAAAAATTTTCTTCAATATTAACAACAATATTAGATATTCCAGCAAATTCTTTAACTGCCATTTTAACAAGACCATAATTATATATTTCTTTACTAAGTTTTAACTCATTCATTATCAAACCAATCCCTCATTGAACTGTTATCATCGACATTCAAATTAATATCTGTTTGTATTTCATCATCATATATAACTGAAGATGCCATTGACCTTGCAAAAAGAAGTTCTCTAATATTTTTCGTTTGTTCAAATACTATCTCTCTATTAGCAAATTCAATAAGTTCATTCTTAAATTCACCTTCTATGGATGTATCTGCCTTCCCATCTTTCTTTTGTATACTAATAACAAACTCATCCTTATTAGAATCCAAGTGAATATAATATTCATCTGTGAATTTATAACAGGTCTTTAATAAGACTTTTTTATCATAAATATCTTTCTTAATTGAGAAAAACATATTAATTCCTTTCATTTATTTATAATTTTTATCACCAATTTATTATACTATATTACTTTTATATACTCACTTATATCTATACCTTTCACCACTTAATAAATTAATTCGCATTAATTTTTTTCTTATTATATCAAACTCTTGTATTAATTCTAATAATTTTATTAATTGAATCATAACATTTCTTTTTGTACTACTATATAGCTATCACTAGCAAGTGCTCCTAATCTTATGAAAAAATATACATCTTACAAATAAAAGTAAATAGGAATTATTATCTCCAAATCTGCCTTTTCAATACCATTTTCTCTAGTATTCTTCTGCTCAAGGCTTTGTTGCATACACTCATTCATCTATTACATATACTTTACCTTCTACATAGTTGCCATCAACAGAAAAAAACTCATATTCTGACTTATGTTTATGCACTTTCTGTGCGTCTGAAGGCATTTTCTCATTGATACCTTTCGTTACATATCTGTCCTTATCAAACATCTTATCACTCACTTCCTGTTTACGCTTTATTACTATTATAAATACTTCTCATATGGCAGAAAAACGACCTCTTTCATATCATCTGAATCAAGAACTATCTGCTCTTATATTTGGGTAATGTTATCACCATCAATAGTAGGGTAAAGTCCTATCAGTATTGCCTTGTCTCCTTTATACCCTTCTATTCTTCTCTTTATCTCATATGTCCTGTCTCCATTGAATACAACCTCTGTTGTTATCTGTTCTCTCTTAGTTTCCATTTACTGCTCCTTTCTGCAATCACGATAGAAAAATACCCAGTATGCTTCTGTTCCTATATATGCCCTTACGTGCCACTCATAATTATTGTCCATACATATCAGGTCATCAAACTCATACTCATCTTCATCCAGGTTACAATTAGCAAGACAATCTTTATATACCGCACTATCTATGCCATTATCATCTGTCAGTATGTAGAAGTTGCCACAGGCTCCATCCTCATAGCTTTCCTCAACAAGTCCTATATGATACTTGGCATTTTCTATTACCTTATTAGGTATACTTTTATCAATCCTTATGATATTCTCCAGTTCCTTTTCACTTTTGAATGTATACATATGACCTCCTGTTCTGTAAGCATTGTTTTACATTTTCACTCAGCAATTCTTAATGTATCTGTTGCAACATCATAGTAATACGGACTATCAGACAATCTTTCAACCTCGCTCACATTTTCATAGTTAACCTCTTTAATCATCTGCCTTATATATCCAACATCAACCTTATTCTTATCTGCTATCATCAGCAACACTTCGTGAATTGATGAAGGAATTACAAATACTCCATCAATCATCTTTTCCACACAGAACTTCTTTAAGACTTCTGGATATAGCATACATATTGCTCCAAACTGTCTTGTTTCATTTGACAATATAAAAAGAGTCTCAGGAATATCTTCTACAATATCCTGAGACTCTTTCATCATATCATTAAGTGTTTCTGTCATAGATTTTATATCTGGAGCATAGCATTCTTTGGTATTCTTCATTGCAATGGTATACAATTCATCTTCTGTCACTCTTAACATTGCCATCATACCATTATTGATATCTGATGATGTTATTCCCTCTGAATCTTTCTTGAAGATTATCTTATATACAATAACCAGATCCAGACCTTCTACCATTCTATGTGGCATATCCTTTAGCCGTTCCTTATTCGCTTCAGCATTGATTAGCATAGCAACTATGTTGTCCTTCTGTTTCTTAAGGCTCATTTCAAAGTCTATATCAGGAAGAGGACTGCTTTCTACATCACCAAGAAATGCTTCTAATGCTTCTCCATTCCAGTAATATATTCTTCCGATTTTCTCTCCATTCTTCCTGACAGAAATACCTTTCTTCACAGTATCATTGTTCTTTGTTACATCAACAATTCTTACCTCGTAATCATCACCAAGTCTTTGCTGTAGCTTACCAACAACAGCACTTATCTTGTCATCCATAGCAAACCTCCTGTAAATAAAATAAGAGCAAGTACTGAAAGGTTTTCGCTACCTTAGTACTTGCTCTGTTTCTTGTATCAAATTTATTATATATATTTACAGGTTGGTGATTTGCAGGTATCTTGTAAGATGAAATCTATAAACTGGAAGTTTTCATTTATTTCTTTTTGCGGCATTTGGGTTCAATACCTACTACATACGCTACCATAGCCGCAATACTAATAAGCATTGCACCCAATATAGGTATAATAATCAAACCCGAATTAAGCCCATCTAATAAAGGCAATCCAATTAACGTAAACAAAATACCATACACGCACCACAATATGCCCAAAGCACGATTATAGCCTTTCACATCTTCTATGGGCGCTACCTCGGCATTTGCCCAAAAACCGAAAGGTTTTGCTTTCTTGGAATTAAAATCATAAATGCCCATTACAATAAATAATACGCCGATTATTACCCAAATAACAAATGCTATTAATCTTCCTTCCATAATATGTATCCTTTCTTTGTAGTTCTGTAAATTCAAAGTTTCTGTTCCATATAAAACTAATTTATTGGGATTTACCAAATCGCCAAACAACGATTTGTTTTACCAATTTTAACATAAAACTCAACCTAATTGCACTAATTAAAACTAGAATTATCAATCATTCCGCTCTCCACTATCACCAAGTGCCCAAAAAGTGCCCAACTTCACCACCAACGATTCTCCCAGTATTTATGCGGCTTTGCAGACTTTTTATACTTTTTATATTAAAATCACACTTTCCCCATTCTTAGACTACGACACCTGTTTGACCCCTAGTCCACTATGGCAAAAAAAGAAGGGAACGGTATTTCAACCATTCCCTTTGCAATGAGCCCACCGGGGTTCGAACCCGGGACACCTAGATTAAAAGTCTAGTGCTCTACCAACTGAGCTATGAGCCCTTATGCTATTAACTGATGATTGGGAGTTCTATCAACCAACCCAGCTGGGCTAGCTGGATTCGAACCAGCGTAATGCAGGGATCAAAACCCTGTGCCTTACCGCTTGGCGATAGCCCATTAATTAAAGGGTGGATACAGGGATTCGAACCCTGGACCTTCAGAGCCACAATCTGACGCGCTAACCAGCTGTGCTATACCCACCATAACATAAAATAAGAGTTCTCTTAGAACTCTCTTACAAGTTAATTAACAACTTGTATCACACTTTTTAAGTGCTTAACCAATATGGTTAAAAAAAAGTGTGCCCGGGGGGATTCGAACCCTCGACCCACGGCTTAGAAGGCCGTTGCTCTATCCAGCTGAGCTACGGACACACAAAGCGGGTGATGGGAATCGAACCCACGTATCTAGCTTGGAAGGCTAGTGTTCTACCATTGAACTACACCCGCATAATATATTAAATTGTAAGTCGGGGTGACAGGATTCGAACCTGCGACCTCTTGATCCCAAATCAAGCGCTCTAGCCAAGCTGAGCCACACCCCGAAAGGTTTTATCTTGTTGTTGTTTCTTAAGTTCTTAACTCGTGTACCGCAACAACAAGATAGATTATATGCTATGATTCGCCATATGTCAACACTTTTTTGAAACTTTTTTTGAATTTTTTTAATTTTTTTGAAGCATATACTCCAAACGCCCTATTTTACTGGGTTTCCTATACATTTTTTAATTCAAAATTAAACTCATTATTGTCATTAATCTCTAAAATTATGTAAGTTGGTATACCATCAGCCTGTCTTGGATACGATATGCTGCCAGGATTAATAAGTGTTATATTATCCTCCACGATAATAACCGGCCTGTGTGTATGTCCAAACATAACTATATCCATTCCTCTGGCAACAGCTTCCTGCTCAATAACTTTCAAATCCAAAGATACATAATAATTATGTCCGTGTGTCAGCCATATTTTCTTACCGCCAAGTTCAATTTCTTTCTCGCGGTCAAGCGGTGAAAAGAAATCATTATTTCCAGCTATAAATATAGTTTCACAGCCGGCTATGCTTTTTATTACCTCTTCTTCGCCTTCAACATCACCAAGATGTATAAGCATATCCAGATGTCCCTCGTTATATATAGCCTCTGCCAGATTACCGTGTCGTCTGTGCGTATCACTTACTATCATTATCCTCTGCATATAATTCCTCCGATTTGTCTAACTCTTCTTTAATCAGAGCCAATGCCTTGCCCCTGTGGCTTATCTTATTCTTCTCCTCAGGTGCAAGTTCGCCAGACGTCTTGCCATATTCTGGAAGATATACAATCGGGTCATACCCAAAGCCATTATCTCCCTTTATCTCTTCGGCAATAAGCCCTTCCATTGTTCCTCTTTTAACTATTTCACGTCCATCTGGAAAACAGACTGCAATTGCACATACGAAGCGTCCGCTTCTGTCACTTTCCTTAACGCCCTCAAGCTTCTGTATAAGAGCTTTATTCTTTATATCATAAGAAGTATCGTGTCCCATAAATCGTGCAGAATACACGCCAGGAGCTTTATTAAGATAATCTATCTCAAGCCCTGAGTCATCTGCCATTGTTATTTGGCCTGTAAGCTTCATAATTGCTCTTGCTTTTATCAAAGCATTTTCTTCAAATGTCGTTCCGTTCTCTTCAATATCAACATCAATTCCAGCTTCTTTCATAGAAATAATGTCGTACCCCTTCAGGATTTCTTTAACTTCCTTAACTTTATCCTTGTTATTAGATGCCAAAATAATACTCTTCATAATTAACCTCTCTTTGGTGGCTTAGGACCCATAAATGAATAAAAATATGTCTTAAGCATTCCATTGTATATTTTACGGTTCTTATCTGCCTTACGTCCAAAATATTTAACTGCATCTTCATATGATGTAATCATATATGCTGACCACGAATCCAGCTTTTCAAACTGCTTTCCAAATGCTGAATATATAGCTGGAAGCGTCTCTTTGTCTTCAAGACGTTCACCATATGGCGGATTAGTTATTATGAAGCCATATTTTTTGTGATGGCTTAATTCGCTGACACTTCTTGCCTGAAAATGTATCAAATCCTCAACACCTGCATTGGCAGCGTTGCTTCTTGCTATTTTAATTACATTTTCATCAATATCAAATCCCTGAATATCTGTGTCTATACTTAAATTAATTAAGTCTTCCGCTTCTTCTACTGCGTTATCCCACAGTTCATTATTTATTATATTAGTCCAGCGTAAAGATGTAAAGCGTCTATTCATTCCTGGTGCAATATTGGCTGCTATCATTGCTGCCTCAATTGGAAATGTTCCGCTTCCGCAAAATGGATCTATAAGTATACGGTCTGATTTCCAAGGCGTAAGCATTATAAGTGCAGCCGCTAATGTCTCTGATATTGGTGCTTTTCCTGCCGCTGGTCTATAACCTCTTTTATGTAATGAATCCCCTGATGTATCAAGCGAAATAGTCACAACGTCCTTCATAAGGCTTACTCTTATAGGATAGCTGTTTCCGTCCTCCTCGAACCAATTAACGGCGTATTTGCCCTTTAAACGCTCTACAATTGCCTTTTTTACAATTGACTGTATATCTGATGAGCTAAAGAGCTTACTATTGATAGAATTAGCTTTAGTAACCCAGAACTTGCCATTCTTAGGAATGAATTCTTCCCATTCCAGTTCTTTAGTATTATCAAACAGTTCAGTAAATGTTGTTGCCTTGAATTCACCAACCTTAAGCAGCACACGCTCTGCTGTTCTTAAGAAAATGTTAGCTCTTGCAATCGCATCCGCATCTCCTATAAATGTAACCTTTCCATCTTCCACTTTGGATATATCATAGCCTAAATCGTATATTTCACGCTTTAACACTGACTCTAATCCAAAATGACACGGTGCAATCAATTCATACGTATTCTTCATATGCCTGCATTTCTCCATTCATACATTCTTTTATAGATTTTATAATAATTGTTCTATCTGGCAGTAATGCCTGACTAGCAATATTAAACCATTTTATTCTTAATATCGAACAATATATATCAATATTAAAATGCTTACCATAAATAATCAAGTAAAATAGTTAAATCACATTTTCTCTTCACTAAAATTTCATACCTTCAGATATTATGGCTTTAACTGTAAATATCTTCCGTTATATCCTCTTATTCCACCAGCCAGTGATTTCACAATATACCCATATAATGCAAGCTTATTACATACAAGCAGACTATTTGTTCCAGTTTCGCAATATAATATATATATGGCACTTTTATCCCTGTATTGGCTTTTAAAGGCTCTAATGCCCTCATACGAGCTCAGATAGTCATATGGATAATTTTCTGCTCCTTTTATATGACCACTGTCATACATTTCTTTACTCCTTATGTCAATAATATAAGAATAAGGATTATTTATATAATATTCTAACTTTCTAGGTCCTATTAATTCACAATTCATATTACACATTTCTTATATTTATTTTAATATATTTTATGCTCGATTTTCATAACTATAACCTTAATTCCTATGTATCAGGCTGTTTGCACAGCCTTTCATTGCAAACAACCATCTTTATAAGAAATGCTTTTTAATAGCAGTCTGAGCTGTCTGTAGACTTGTTATATGAATTCTTTGACGAATTCTTTGATGAGTTAGAAGAACTTTTTGATGAGTTCTTTGAAGAATTAGAAGTATTTTTTGATGAATTCTTTGATGAACTCTTGTTATATGTGTTCTTTCCAGCTTCGTTATAGCTGTTTGACTCATTATAACTATTTGATTCGTTATAGCTGTTAGATTCGTTTTTAGATGAATTATATGACATACCTATGTCCTCCTTTAATTTAGTTCACTGTTTAGTATGTCTATTATTAATGGTTTTATTCACAGTTTTAAAGTTCTAATTTCCAAATAAGATTTCTTATTGCAAATAATGTTTCAGTTTTCAAAGCATACTGGCATTTGAAATTTGATTAATACTTTTATATTTAAAAATATGTAACAAACACTATTATAAAATAATAAACAAAAAGCCCTGCATCATCTGTATGCACAGATAATACAGGGTTGATAAGATGTACGTGACAAGATTCGAACTCGCGGCCTTCTGGTCCGTAGCCAGACGCTCTATCCAGCTGAGCTACACGTACTTATTGGATAAACCAAATGCCGGCAACGGGAATCGAACCCGTATGGGAGTATAAGTCCCGCAGGATTTTAAGTCCTGTGCGTCTGCCAGTTCCGCCACACCGGCCTGATAAATAAGCAGTTTATTCAATAAATGATGGGACCTACAGGGCTCGAACCTGTGACCCTCTGCTTGTAAGGCAGATGCTCTCCCAGCTGAGCTAAGATCCCATATCAAATACCTACAATATATAATTGTAAACGACCCGGATGGGGTTCGAACCCACGACCTCCGCCGTGACAGGGCGGCGCTCT